>Ga0307509_10009881_pt1 | contig 11799 bp, 7 predicted proteins | sample 10_EM_MG_FD_202245 | JGI IMG/M metagenome (GOLD analysis project Ga0307509, IMG submission 202245) | Populus trichocarpa ectomycorrhiza microbial communities from riparian zone in the Pacific Northwest, United States - 10_EM | ecosystem: Host-associated > Plants > Roots > Unclassified | place... | reverse complement strand
CAGACTGTTGGTTGTGGTGGTGCCGCCCTGGGTGATGCTTCGAGACATGTCGTTGGCGTAGTACGTCATGGCCGATGTGCTAGCCGCCGTCGCAGTGTCCTGCGCCGCGACGGTCAGCGTCCGACCGAGGTCGTCGTAGGAGTAGTCAGTGTTGATCAGCCGATCGCCCGTGTCGAAGGACCAGCTTTGGGTCGTGGATGGTGTGCTGGTCTGGCAGCTGCCGTCGGAGCCGCCGACATAGGTCGTCAGCCCGGTGCGGTTGCTGTCTTTGTCATAGTCATACTTGCGGGTAGTACATGGATTTCCCCAGACCGTCTGGTCGGCCTTCTGGAGGCGTGCTGCGGCGTCGTAGCGGTAGCCGGACGTCTGCAGTGCGCTTGTGTCCCACTGACGCTGGCCGTGCGCCTCGAGGCCGACCCATTCGTCGTAGACGGAGGTCGAGCCATTGATGTACTCGATACCGGTGGCTGTGCCCTCTTCGTTGTAGTAGTGGTTGACGGTCAGGCCGTCGGGCCGCTGTTCGGTTTGGAGTTGGCTCTGGCCGTCGTAGGTGCCTGTGAAGGTGCCGGCCTGGCTGTCGGTGACCTGGGTGAGCAGGCCGGTACCTTGGGCATCGTCGTCGTAGGCGTAGGTCTGGCTGCCTTTGCCGTCATCAACGGTTTGAGGACGGGACGCGATGTCGTAGGTGGTGGTGGAGAGGTTGCCGGATGCATCGGTGTAGGTGGTGGGTCTGCCGAGGCTGTCGTAGCCGCGAGCGATGGTGGCCGTGACGCTGCCGGAGGAAGCGAGCTGTTCTGTCCTGACCTGTTGGCCTGTGGCCGGGTCGTAGACGTTGCGGCGAGTGTCGACCGTCGTACCGAGCGACGCCTTGGCCGAGGTGGCGACCGTCACGGCCCGTCCGGCGGCGTCGTAGGTGGTGGTGACCGTCCGGAGCGTCCCGGCGCTGTTCTTGTCGGTGGTGGCGGTCGGCTGACCGTACATGTCGTATTGGGTGTAGGTGGCGGGTAGCTCGGGGTCGGAGCTGGGTTGTGCCGCTGCCGCCGTGCGGCACGGTAGATCCGCCCACTCCGCGTGGTTGTCGCAGTCGCTGTCCCCGGAGCCGGTCCCGGCCAGGTAGTAGGTGGTGCTGCGCGTCGCGGCAGTGCTTCCGCTGTCGTTGCCGGCCGGCAGCGTCGTTGACGTGACCTGTCCGTCGGCGTCATACGTGGTGCGGGTGGTCAGGGCCATGCCCTGGGGGTCGACGGTGACTGCGGTGGGCTGGCGCAGGTCCCAGTTGTACTGCGTGGTGGTGGTGCGGCTGTCGCCGTCGACGGCGTTGCCGGCGCTGTTGTAATACTGCACCGAGTCGACCTCGGTGGTGACCAGGTTGTAGGTCTGGCTGGGGTCCTTGGCGTTCTCGTCATAGCGGTTGAGGGTATGGGTGCGGCCGCGGACCATGCTGCCGTCGGACAGGTAAACGTCGTGCTCCGGTCCGAGTTGCTCCAGCTGCTTCTGGCCGTCGCTGCTGTAGCGGTAGATGGTCGACAGCGACGCGGCCTTGGCGGCCTCGGCGGCCGGCGTGTCGGAGTTCGACGACCACAGCGCGGTGTCCAGGTTGTCAGGGGTCAGTTCCTGAGTCACGTTGCCGAAGGAGTCGTACCACGTGACGGTGGCGTGACCGCCGGGCGTGAGGACGTCGACCGTGCGCGCGTTGCCGTCGAAGTAAGCCACGTTGGCCTGCCACCAGCTGCTGGGCAGCGTTCCTGCGGGCTGGTTGCCGTCAGGCACGAAGGTCGGGGGGAACACTGCTGTCGCGTCGACCGGGCCGTTGGTCTGTCCCCACCGGCTGGTCGCGGATGCGGAGAAGTCCCCGGGAGCGTTGCTGCCGCTGAGCGGCACCTTGTAGACGACGGAGGTCACTGCAGTGCCCGCGGACAGCGCCGAACGGCTCACCGCGGCTAGCCGGCCTTTGCCGGCGTCGCCGGGCACGGTGGTGTAGGACAGCTGCCACGGCTGCTGTCCCGGCGGGGTGATGGTGGCCAGGATGCCGTCGCTGTTGTACGTATAGGTTGTAGCCAGGTGGTGAGCGCCGGCGGTGTCGGTGTAGTCCAGGCGCGGGTCCCACGCACCGGAGAGCTGGCCGTTGCTGTCGTAGTTGTAGCGGGCCAACGCGACGGTCCTCATCGCGGTGTTGGCTGGGTCCCACACGGTGTATGACAGCTGTTGCAGCCGGCCGGCGTAGTCACCCGGCGTCGTACTGGTCGCTGTCGTGGTGGTGGCGTAGGTGTAGGTCAAGGTCTTGCAGCCGCGTACGGTCAGTGGGCTGGCGTTGCAATCCACGCCAGCCGGTGGCGGGGCCACGACCTGAGTGGGCCGCATCATGCTGACACCGTTGACGGTGGCCGCGCTCCAGGTCAGCGCGGTCTTGTCACCGGTGCCCACCTGAACGGCAGAAGTCGGTGAAAACACGTTCGTCGGGTCACTGCTAGAACGGGTGAAGGTAGTGGTGTTGCCGGCGCCGTCGGTCAGCACGTACCTTTCGGGGCCGCTGGTGAAGTACTCCAGCTGTAGGTCTTCATCGCCGACCTGCGGGGCGAACGTCGCCCCGGTGCTGGTGGTGGCCTTCTTCGTGAAGTCCAGCGTGTCGCCGCTCTTCGTGCCAATCTGCACCAGGCTGCCGATAACGTTCAGCGTGCGGTAGGTGCCGGCGGTGGTGACAGCGGCACTGGAGGTCCAGCCCGGCCCGAACAGCGGGTCGACAGTGCCGGCCTGGCGGGTGTTGTAGGCGCGGCTGACGCCCACGCCACCTGCAGCGGAGGCATCCATGGCTCCGACCGTCAGGCTACCGGTGAGCAGATTCACCGCGCCGATCCCGACATTGGAGGTCGGTGCGCCGGCGCGGTTGCGGTCGAGTTCGAACCGTACGACGTCGCTGCTTCCGGCGGTGCCGCCGGTGTAGGAGGCGCGGACCTGGACCGGTCCGTCGAGCGCGTCCGGGCCGGCCTCGGCGGCGTTGACGGTGTTCTCCACGTTCCAGACCAGGTCGGCGAACTTGCCGCTACCGGTGGTGGCCCGGGGCCAGGTCACCGCGGATCCGCCGGCGGCGACGGTGACGTCGACGGCCGGGATGGTGGTCCAGGTGTCGGTTTCGGCGCGCCGCCACTGGTAGGTCGCGCCGGTGGAGGTGGAGGCGCCGGAGCTCGACAGCACTACCTTGCCGGCGCTCAGGTCGCCTGTCTTCGGCGAGGCCATGGTGCCGATGACGTTGTTGACTGTGAACGGGTAGTTGTTGATTGGCGACAGGTTCCCGGCTCGGTCGCGTGACTGCACGTAGAGGGTGTGTGCGCCGCTGGTGGCCGGGGTGATCGTGACGCTGGCGCTGCCGCCGAGCGTGGTCGCGTTGACGGCCGCGGTGGGCGGGTTGGTGTCCAGCCCGTACAGGAACGAGGCCACGTCGCCAGCGTTGGCCCCGCGGGTAGGTCGAGGAGAGCACCGTCGGCGTGACGGTCGGGGCGGTGGTGTCCACCTGGAATTCGCATGAGTTGGACCAGGTGCCGCCGACGGTGCCGTCGTTGGCCTGCACCCGCCAGGAGTACCAGTTGCCGTCGGTCATCACCGACGCCGGCACCGTTGCCGACACGGTGGAACCGGACGCGGCCGTAGCGGTGGTGGTGGTGCCCAGTTTTGTGCCGGCGGCGTTGTACCACTCGAACACGCCTTTGACCGAGCCGCCCTCGGCGTCGGTCAGTGTCGCCTTCAGTGTCGGGGTCGCCGAGTTGACGTACGGCCGGCCCGTTCCGGTGGCGCAGGTGGAGGTGGGTGTGGTCGTCACGCTCTGTACGACGGGGTAGGAGTTGTAGGTGACGACCGCGTATGGCACCTGGCTGCTGCTGGCGGCGTTGATCGACCGGAACTGCTTGAAGGAGTTGCCGTCGGTCTCAACGTCCGCTCGGATGCCCATGTAGGCGCGCGACTGCTGGTTGTCCGCGGCGCGCTGGAAGAAGGACTGGGCGTTGATCCCGACCCAACCGTCGTCGCAGGTGGAGTCGAAACCCTTGGTGCCGTTGTAGACGGCTTCCCGGTAGTTCCAGGATGGCTGGTTCGTCCAGCGGGTGTCCGTGCTGGCGGCGCCGGTGGACCAGATCGTCCATGCGGCCGGCGTGCAGGACGGCGACCACCAGTTCCACAGGTTCACCGCGGCGGCGGTGATCTGCTTTCCGCGCAGCGCGGTGGTGTCCCAGTGCACGAATGACCGGGTGACCGACCCGTTGACGATGCCGGCCTCGAGGTCGTTGGCGCCGCTGCGGTCGACGGTGTCACCCTGTTTGACGTATGTGTCGAACGTCGCCGCGACCGGGTTGATCTGTGGGTCGATGGTGACCGGGTATTGGGTGGCCGGATCGGTCAGGATGCTCTGGTCCGGTGTCAGCGTCACGGACGCTCCCGCGCCGTCCGTGGGCTTCTTCGGCTTCGCGAGCCGCGCGGCACGCTTGGCGAACTTCGCCGCGACCTTGCGAATGTTGACCGGCTCACCGGTGCGCGCGTCGGTCTTCGCGTCCCACATTTGCGGAGCCGGCGCCGTCGCCACAGTCCTCTTGTTCTCGTCCAGCAGGGTCACGTTGCCGTCGGCGTCGCTGCGATACGACGCGACCTGCGTGCCGGTCACCGGCAGGCTCAGCTCGGCGACCTGCGCGGCGGCAGCACGGTTCTTCACCACGAAGAACGTCTCCGCACCCTTACGCGTCGCCTCGACAACAAGATCGACCCCGGGAAGAACCTCCCGGTAAGTCACCTGGTCACCGGCCAGTTCCGGCGTGCCCAGCTTGCCGGCCCAATTCACCGCGACACGATCACTTCCGGTGCCCACTGCGGCCAGCGCATGCTCGCCTGCATCCGGCTGCGGCCCGGAAATCACCAAATCCGACGAAGCCGCCCTCGGGGAAATCGAACCGTCCGCGTTAGTGACCAGGGTCAGGTCGACCGGCACCCACTTGCCGTCCTGCTTGACCCGGACCGGGCCAGCGCTGATCGTGCTCTGCACCTGCCCAGACGCAAGCGCCACCGAGGTGGTCGTCTCCGACGTCGCGTTCGCGATCGGGACGGCACCACCGCACAGCCGGGCGCTGATCAACGCCGCCGCCTCGTCAGCGGCCGACGACGGGCACGACGAAGCCGCCTTGGCTTGCGTCTTCACGTCAGCCGACGCCGCAGGGACGCCCACCGAGGTGGAAACCACCACCAACGGCAGCCCGAGCGCGATCGCCCGCGCCCACGGCCGCAGCGGCCTACGCCGCCACAAGGCAGTAGCCCCGCGCGAACGCGCAGAAAATGGACCCACGATTCCTCCAAGAGTTTCCTGAGAAAACTAGTGGAACCTTAGATGGTGCTGTGAATCGTCTGATGTAATTGACGGGCACCATTGCTCACTCCTGTTGCCCCGGTTGCCTCCTGTGGCTAATGACGCGCCTTGAAGGGGAGACGAAAGAAGGCTTGCAGACTGAGTAATTTAGCCGCCCGCGGCACGGCGTCGGCCAAAAGACTGACCTCGCGTTGGCGCCTGGATCGCGGCAGCACGTCTTGCGTAAGTGCTTGGTGGTAGCGCCTTTCGGGTACTGATGGCGGGCGAGTAGTCGGGTCAGGGTGATCATCATCGCCTATTTGACTATTGCGGCATGGTGTGGCGGAGCGTTCGTAGTCGCGCACGATTCTGCGGCATGTTGATCCGAAAACGGTCGAGCGCCTGCACGGTCCTGCACGCGGGCTGCGGATCCTGGCCGGCGTTGCTGGTGCCGGTAGCCGGTGGGCAGACGGCGAGAGCGGCGTCATAGCCGTCGCGGACCCAGCTGTATGCCTCGATCCGCCGCGACGACCGCAGCCGACCGGCTATCGCATATACCAAACGACCAGCAAGTCCGGCTCGAATCCGCGCAGGCCCCACTCCCGCCCAGCCCAGCCCAGCGGTGTAACCCGGCTGTGCCCGACTGCTGCACCGCGTCGATCACGAACCACACCAGATGATCAGCGGGTGGCCAGTCCGTCATCGACGACGGCAGCAAGAACGGCTGCTCACGATCAACCGGCCGATACCTTCTCGCCATACTAAACATTGACCAAACTAGATCAAACAGGCCTCCTGTCACACCGAGAGTTCAAAGCAAGAGACCCCTAATTTGGGGATAGGAAGTGCTCAAGTGATCCGGGGATGGGACCGATCTAACTCGCGACCATCCTGCGATCGGAGACCACATGCCTATCCCGCGAGCCGCGTCGTGAGCGATCTGAGGCCATCTTCGCAGCGACGCCGCCAAAACATGCGCCTGCTGGGACTCGCCGGAATGCTCCTTGTGGTCCTGCTCGCATTCATGGCCTGGGTCAACCACCCGGGGACGGCCGCCGATCGCCTTTGCAGAGGGGACATCAGCGCGATGCCCGACCCCGCCGCCGTGGTTGTCCTGAAGTTCTGCCTGCCGTAACCCCCCAGGGTCATTGCGTTCTGGGGTTGCCGCTGGTGACGGCGGTGATGAGGTCGTGTGGGCGGCGGTTGGCCCGGCGGGTGGCGCGGGCGATGTTGGTTTCCCCGCTGGTGCGGTGGTAGCCGACTGCGGTGTTACGCAGAGTGGCCATGACGGCTGGTCCGTTACCGGTCCGAGCTTGGTGTAAATCTTCACGGAACGTTACATCTCGGACGTGGCGTACCTGGTTCTCGATGAGCCACTCGCTACGGATCCATTCCTGCAGATCGGCTGGGTGGGCGTCGGCGGCGGGCAGGGTGATGGTGAGGTATGCGGCTTCGCGGCTGGTCTTGCCGCTTTTGACGGTGGTGCGAGTACGGGTGATCCGGATGGCTTGTTCGGCGTGCGGGAAGCCGATGCCGCCGGGAGTATGCAGGGTGATCGCTTTGACGGTGCGGGTCTCCCGCCGGCCGTGGCCGGCCTCGCGGGTCTGGTGGCCGATCGGGACCTGCGCCCAGGGCAGGGTTTCGAGCTGGGCGAACAACCTCGGCTGGTTGCCCTTCGCGGGGATCAGCAGGTGCGCGCCCCGCGCGGCGATCTCGGTCGCGTGATTGACCTGCGTATGCAAGGTGTCGGCGACGAAGATCAGGTCCCGTAGGCTGCCCAGGACCTGTTCCACCGCGTCCAGAAGCGGCGTGAACGCCGGGATTTCGTTGGACTTTGCGCTGACGGTGACCTGGGCCAGGACGATGCCGGTACTGGTGTCCAGCGCGGACAGCAGATGCACCTGGCTGCCGTCGGCGCGGCGGGCACCCCGCACGGTCTTGCCGTCGACGGCGATCACCTGCCGATACCGCGGATGCTGCGATGGGGCCCGCCGGGTCCGGGTGTGCAGCCAGCCCGCGAGGACCGTGGCCAGCAGGTCAGCGTCCAGACGGATCAACAGCCGCCACATCGTGGTCGTGGCGGGCACCGCGCGCAGGAAACCGAGCCGGGCACGGGCGATGTCGTCCAGATCGTGCAGCCAGTCCGCGATCGCGGTCACGCTCGACGCGCCGGCGAGCACCGCGCACACCGCGACGGTCAGCAGTCCCGCGAGGGGATAGCGCAGCCCGCGTGGGCTACGGGGATCCGGCACCGTGGTCAACGCCAGCAACAGCCCGGCCTGTTCACCCTCGGTAACCGGCTGGGCTGGCGTGTCGGTGGGGCCGGTGACTGCGGACAGTACCTGGATCGGGCATGCTGACATCGCGGGTGAGGTCCTCAAGGTGTTCTGGCAGCGTAGAGAACTCCATGATCACCTACGTGATCTCACCCGCCCCAACAGCCTCCACATAGGCCAGACACTTCGAAAGCCCCAGCTCAAGCGGCCGTCCTCCGAACACGCAATGACCCTGCGTAACCCCCGGAACCAGCCAAGTCCAATGAGGCAGTTTCTTGATCTTGTCTAGCTTTGTGCTGCTGGTTACGTGGTCACGAGCCGGGTGGTGGCCTGATCGGGTCGCGATTGTCGGGTTTGTTGATCCATGCCCGGTCCGGCAGGCGGGGCAGACGGGAACGGCGGCGGCCGAACCGTTCGGGATGTACGGCCCAGGCGGCGTCGAGGGTGCGTTGCCGCTGCTGGCGGATCTGTCCGGGGTGCCGTGTTGCACCGCGGCTGGGGTGTGCAGGCCGATCCCGGAATGCCGGTGCTCATGGTTGTAGTAGCTGTAGAACTGTTCGCAGTGCTGCCGGGCGTGCTGGATCGACCCGAACCGGTCCGGGAAGGCGGGGTCGTACTTCAAGGTCTTGAAGCTGGCCTCGATGTACGGGTCGTCGTTGGAGGTCTTGGGCCGGCTGTGGCTGCGCCCGATCTTCAGATCAGCGAGCAGCTGGGTGACGGTTTTGCAGGTCATCGCCGCGCCGCGGTCGGCGTGCACGGTCAACTGGTCCGGATCGACGCGTTCACGGGCGGCGTCATCGGCGATCAGCGCCTCAGCCAGTTGCCCGTCCCCGGCGGCAGCGACCAGGTGCCCGACCACATACCAGGACTAGATGTCGGAGTACGCGTGAATTCACCAGTACGCCGACAGCAGGTCCTGCGGCGGGTCTGCGCTATCGACGTGGCCAAAGGGGGACCTGGCAGGTTGCGCTGATCCCGCTGTCATGAAGCACTTCTACCCCGCCCGCGTAATCGACGGCCATGCCCACCGGCGCCCTAGTAGTGCTTTGTCATGATCTTCGCCGGTGTCGGGGTTTCTGTTGCGGGAAGCGGGTTTGACAGGTCGGGCAAGTTCCGATGAGGCGGGCGAGCGGTGCTTGCATGCGTCGGAGTACGGCGTAGAGGGTCATTCCGGCGCACGGGTTTTTGGATCGAGGCGTTGCAGGGTCAGGAACGCGTGGGCGGCGGAGACGAGGGTGGTGTGGTGGTGCCAGCCTTGCCAGGTGCGGCCTTCGTAGTGGTCCAGGCCGAGGCCGGTCTTGATCTCGCGGTAGTCGTGCTCGATGCGCCAGCGCAGTTTCGCCAGGCGGGCGAGCCGCCGGTGCGGGGTGTTCTCGGGCAGGTTCGACAGCCAGTACCGGGTCGGTTCCGGTTCGCCGGGTGGCCATTCGGCGATCAGCCAGCGGATCGGCAGGTCACCGAAGCCGACGGCGCGGCGGTGGACCTGGCTGGCCGGGCGCAGCCGCAGGAACACGAAGTGGCCGCGCATCATCCGGGTCCTGCCGTTGCGCCGGCGGGAGCCCGGCCGCCAGGCGACCCGTCGCACGGCCTCGCGTCCGGCGGCCAGCACGTGCGTCTTGAGGCTGGGCGCGGCCTCCCGGTAGATCAGTGGCGGGCGGCGTCCGGCGCCTTTGTAGGGCGGGGCGGTGCGCTGCGTGTCGACGGTGAACGCGGTGTGCGCGCAGTTCACACCGACGATCCAGGCCAGGCCGCGGTTGTCCAGTTCCTGCCGGAACTCGGCGGCGTCGCCGTAGCCGGCATCAGCGACGATCAGCGGCGGCCGCAAGCCCCAGCCCATCGCCTCATCGATCATTTCCAGGCCGAGGCGCCACTTCTCGCGGTGCGTGGCGTCGGCCGGCATCGCGGCCTTGCGGCGGCGTTCGCTGGTCTCGGGCGTGGCCGCCGCGCCGGCGTCGTCCCAGGACTCAGGGACGAACAGCCGCCAGTCGACCGGACAGGACGCGGTATCGGTGACCAGGTTCAAACTGACGCCGATCTGGCAATTGGTGACCTTCCCGGCCGTGCCGGTGTACTGCCGGGCCACGCACACCGACGCGGTGCCGCACTTGAGCCAGCCGGTGTCGTCCAAAGCCCACCCGGCCGGGCTGACCGCCTCGTCCATCCGCACCGCGAGGCGTTCCCGGACCGCGGACGCGTCCCACGGGCTGTTGGTGACGAAGTGATTCAGCGCCTGCTCATGCGGCCCGGCCAGCCGCGCCGCCATCGGCTGGATCGACTTACGCCGCCCGTCGAGCATCAGCCCACGCACATAGTCCCCGGCCCGGTCCTGCCAGCCCGACCGGGTCAACGGCGCGAACACGTCCGCGACGAAGCCGTCCAGATCCGAGGCAAGGCGCTGCACAGCAACGGTGTCCATCACCCAACGACACCAAGATCATCCTAGCCATGTCACCATCAACCACCCGAAAGTGACAAAGCACTACTAGCCGCTACCCATGATCCCGATACCTGCCCGTGAGCAGCGGTTATACGCCGATAGCCCTCGGTCGATGCCGTCGACCACGAACACGGCACCAAACGATCGAGTGGCACTTCGGCCACGACTTCGCGCTACAGCACGTCGATACTCACCCACACGTCTGGCAATCACTCCAGGTCAACAACGCCTTCGCATCTCATGATCACCGCAGCCGTGCCTCGAACTTCTCGCCCGGAAATCGGCGCTAATGAGATCTACCGGGTCGGCGTGAGCCAGAGTCGGTGCCCGTAGCCGCCGGCAGGTGAGCACAGCTTGACCCAGGACGTCGAGTCCTACTGACCGATCATGCCCCTGCCTGGTGGCCGGGAGACCAGACCGCTGATGGGATGTCGTGCCCGCCCTCATTTTTCGGGGTGAGCGCTTGATCATAGGTTGCGTTAGTGCTGCCGCAGGCTGCCACGGATCGGCCGTAAACAGGGAGGACAAGGGCGTTGTTGCTGCTGGTCGGGGATGACAGGGCCGAGGATCACCACGATGTGGAGGTGCAGGACGAGACCGGCCGCCGGTTGGGCAAGGCCCGGCTGCCGGAGGGGATCGCGGGCATCGCCCGGCCGCACGCGTTGATCGGTCAGCACGTCGGCGACGACGACGAGCCGGTCGGCGTCGTGGTCAGGATCAAGACGAGCGGTGCCGTGGGTGCAGGCGCTGCTCGCGGCCGGCTATCAGGTGTACGCGATCAACCCGTTGCGAGTCACCCGGTATCGGGAACGACACAGCGTGTCCGGGGCCAAGAGCGACCCAGCCGATGCGCACACCCTGGCCGACATGGTGCGTACCGACCGGCACCAGCTGCGGCCGGTCGCCGGCGGACAGCGACCTGGCCGAGGCGATCAAGGTGGTGACCCGGGCACACAAGACGCTGATCTGGGAACGGACCCGGCACACGCTGCGGCTGCGGCGGGCGTTGCTGGACTTCTTCCCTGCCGCGGTGGCCGCGTTCGACGATCTGGACGCCCCGGACACCCTCGAACTGCTGGCGGCGGCACCGGACCCGGTCACCGCGGCCAGGTTGGACGGCGAGCGGACCACCGCGGCGTTGCGCCGTGCCCGCCGCCGAGGCATGCCGGACGAGGTGGCCAAGATTCAGGAGGTGTTAAGGACACCGCAGCTGACCTAACCCATGGTGGTGGCCAGCGCGTACGCGGTCACCGTGCAGCCCAGGGCGCGATCCCGACCAACTTCAATACCCAGATCACGCTGATGGAACAGCAGGTGTGGGCACGTCTTGGCCGGCACCCGGACGTTCAGGTCTACCTGAGCCAGCCCGGCTCAGTGACATCCTCGGCGCCAGGGTGCTCGCCGAGTTCGGCGACGACAAGACCCGTTACACCGACGCCCGGGCCCGCAAGAACTACGCCGGCACCTCCCCCGATCACCAAAGCGTCCGGCAAGAAGAAGATCGTGCTCGCCCGCTACGTCCACAACGGCCGGCTCATCGACGCCCTCGGCCAGCAGGCCTTCGCCGCGCTGAAGGCCTCGCCCGGCACCCGCGCCTACTACGACCAGCAACGCGCCCGCGAAATCGGGCTCCGCGCCGCGCTACGCCAGCTCGGCAACCGGCTCGTCGGGATCCTGCACGGCTGCCTCAAGACCGGCACCCCGCACGAGGAACACACCGCATGGGCGCACCACCAGCAAGATCAACAAACTGCCGCTTGACAACAAAG
>Ga0307509_10009880_pt1 | contig 11801 bp, 10 predicted proteins | sample 10_EM_MG_FD_202245 | JGI IMG/M metagenome (GOLD analysis project Ga0307509, IMG submission 202245) | Populus trichocarpa ectomycorrhiza microbial communities from riparian zone in the Pacific Northwest, United States - 10_EM | ecosystem: Host-associated > Plants > Roots > Unclassified | place... | reverse complement strand
TTCTCCGTTGCTTGATAATGTTCAAATAGCTCGGGAGGCACCTCGATATTTATATGCCGCGTCTGGGTGGTCGCGGGCTACATCTAGTTCTCATACTAACTAAGTACCTGCTAACAACTCCAGCTTTTTCTAAGAAGTGCGAACACCATTTGACCCTGACAATTCTGTTATCTCACTTCGACTTCTGAATCGCAACACCATGAAATTATCTGATGGTGCTCCCACACATCAGTCCATTGGTTACGATCTATCTTCGTCGGCATGGAGTCTTGCTTTCCATTTGCATACGCAGAATGGTCTCCATGATCGAACCAACAAAGGGGCCAGCTTTGTTATCGAACCTCTCAGCATTGCAAACATATTCTGCAACCGACATCTGCGACTTTCATTGCGAGAGCGTGGAGTATAGAATATGTTGCTTAACCATTGTCCGTAAAAACGTCCCGTTACTTAGTGACCACTTTCACGACTCTCGTCTTTAGTGCTCAGTAACCTTATGCGACGTCAACCGATTTGGCTCGAACCACTTGCATAAGCTCGCCAAAGGTCTTCCCTCATATATCCTGCGAACGGGGTCCGGTCGGTCGGACGGCCACGATGTATACGGGGTTACGAGGAGGGCTCCAATTACCATGTCTTTGGTGAGGGGACGCAACTATGGCGGCGTCTGCCGATGTAGCGCTGTCCCAACGCTGGTGCGGGATGGGGGTGTTGGCTTGTCCTTTTGAACTCAGAATCCTAGGGTAGGGTAACTATAGGTCTTTATTCACTAATGGAAGGCTAAGCCTTCCGGTATGCCTAACAGGATGTTACAAGTTCCCGATTGCTTGAACTAGCAAGGTAAGACTGTCGATCGGGATCTAGGGTAATTATCCATTGGTCTCTTCCTATTCCTATTCTGAAACCAGTCTCATCAAAATTGTAGATATCGGTATTCTGAATTTCATTTTTGTCACAAATGGATTTATATTGCTCGAACCATTCCAATAGATTAGACTGATTGTCTGCCTTCTTTCTGTCAAAATCAATAGTTTTTTGCTTTCGAATGTGGAACTCTGGATGCCTTTTCAGAAACCGGGCAGTCCAGGTTGGGCCTACTTTCATAGGCCTTGTGCTCTCCTCTGACCCGGAAAATCTAGTTCTCTTTTCCAAAATCCTATTTGCGCAGCCAGTCACCATTGGAACTCTGGTTGAAGTTCCAATAGTATCCAATCTTTTTAGATAAAGACAAACTGCTGCTTCTTCTGCCTCAGATAGTAGTCGATTGGTGCCTCCACGCTCAGATCGTGATGCCCGTCCCTCAATTCTTGCCTGGAGTCGCCCTTGGGGAACCCTAAAGTCTCTGGCTAGTTTGGCGATATTTGGTTTTTCGAGTTCCTCCCACACCTCATACCCATTCTGGATTCTCTTCTCTATCTCTGCCTAATTTTCAGACATCTTTGAAGTCATTAATCAAGGGTTGTGGAGTATTTTTTGGCTTTCAAAATTGCAGAAGTGAAAAATCTTCCGTTGAGCTGGTATGTTCCGTTGAGCTGTTAGGCACTCTCTTGAGAGTGCCCGAGATTGTGGCTCCGCCACAACCTTGGCACGGTTAAAGCAAGCAATTGAAGCATTTTAAACCATGGAACAATTAAGGCCCCCCCTCTCTCTCACCATTATGTTATTGTTGTCATACATATCATACCTTTTCCTAATAATCTGTCAAAAAATTCCTACCCCAGATATCCTCTTTTCCTATCATACATACCCCTACCCTCAAAAACCATGCCATCTTGGCATCCAAATTTCCACAACCACCATAACAAACCTGTAACATCCGCCCGCTGCCCGTCTGCTTGGCGCACAACCCTTTGGGCCACTTTTCCACCTCACCGCCCCCCCCACTCCCCCGACCCCGCCAAGCCTAAATCCCCGACAGCGGATTTCGAGTTCCTTTCAACGACACTTGACTTAATCTGAAGGAGATGACACGGTCGGTACCCTTGACGAAACTTTCCATCTCCTCAAAATCGTGTTTTTTTCTTTTTCTTTTCTTCTTTCTTTTTTCTTTTTCACCGCACACACACACTCTCTCTACTGTCATAAGCCGATTTCAAAAGTATCCGGACACCTTGGCGCAGGTTTGTATGAGTCTTGGCGCCAAGGTGTCCGGATACTTTTGAAGTGGGCTCTAGTGGTAACATTATCGCTCCCACCGACGTGTGGATTTCAGGCACTGCACCAACACGTCAAATAAATTAATAAATAGATTAATAAAATAACCCGCAAACGGGGACGATCGCTGGGTATTCTTGTGAAATGTAAAATAAAATAAAAAGGTTTTCGGCTGTTGACTGTTTTGGGAGAAGGATGGCCTCCCCCCAGGTTAAGATTTGGTTATGATTCCGCGGGTTTTCTGATACTTTCGGGGGAGATAAATGGTAGCGACCCCTGAAGGGTTCCTTTTCCATAGCTGAGGTTTTAATTTCTACGCTGGAGGGCTTTTTTTTTATTTTTACTTTTCTTCTTCCCCTCCTCTGGTTCCCCATACAGGGGGCCCTTTGTGTGAGAAGTCGGGTTAGTCGATCACGGAGGAAGGGAAAGAAAAGAAAAGCACTCGAGTAGCTAATTACAAGTAGTTGCGCTACAGCATACGCAGGGCTCCAGCCGTGTGTTTACAGATATTGTCGGCACTATCCGCGATCACTGATCACCACAATAGACAAGGCAAAGTGGTTGGGACGGCAACCACCATGACTAGTGTGTAGTACTGGTACCGGTACCACCAACGCCTCATGAAGGTGGGAGTACTAGCTTACAAAAACAAAATAAAAATAGGGGGCATTCAGGCAATTGGAAATAGGAGAAGAACCAAAGGGTCAATTCTCATACTTTACATTAAAAATCACTTTAAGAAATAACCTCTTTTGAACCTTACACCCCAATTCCTTTCGAAACATTAACACCTAACCACCCCCATCCAACCAACCCAACCCATTCGTCCGTTCATACAATTTAAATCTTACAAAGTGAGCAAACCAGCGAAAATAGCGGCGACAGCGAAACCACCTGGAACAAGCCCAGCAGCCGAGTTGGACGAGCCCCCGGTAGAGCTAGCAGAGCTGGAACCACCAGTGGAAGAACCGGAACCGGGTCCTGAAGTCTTGGTCCCGTTTTTAGAGCCTCCAGAGCTTCCAGTTCCGCTTGTAGCGTTTCCGGTTGGGGCTCCCGTTGGGGCAGCTGTGAGAGAAGCGGCGGCAGAGCTGGGGAAGTTGCTACCGCAGAGAGTTTTAGCAGCGGCTATCGCCTCTATTTTTTTCGCTGTTATTAACTTCCTTCAGGCCTAAAAGGTAGTGAAAGTCTTACTATCTTTGTCCTCTTGACTGGTGCAAGCTGTCCCGATGCATGCGGTGACGGTGTCTGTAAACTGCGTGTTCTTGCAGAAGCAAGGGATGTTGCCGGCAGCGCAATCAGGGATGCTGCCCATGGCAGACAGAGCGCAAGTACTCTAGTATCAAAGTTCGTGTTAATATCACTCCATCTCCTCGAGAGTATGGAGAAACATACAGCACATGCAGGCAAATCAGAGGGCAGCTGGGCAGCAACCATAACGGCGGCACCGATGATAGAGGCGATGATTGAGGTCTTCATTTTCGTAGAGGAATTAGAAGTTGAAATAGATGACAATGGTAGCGGTGATAAGTGAATGAGTGGGTGAGTGAGCGTGCTAATGGAAGTAAAAACGAAGGTTATTAAAACGGACAAGGTGAGTAAGTGAGGGAAAGCTGGGAGGTGGGGGATACCATCAGGGTATTTATCTGTTCTCCTTTCCACTTCCGCCCCTTCTTACCTTCTGACCGGTCGGGTATACCGTATATGGGATGGGTGGGCCAGAAAAGCGGCTGAGCGCGGATGGTTGGGAGAGAGGGTCAAATTGGGAACCTTTTACAAGCCCACTGGTGCTGCATCATTTGGTGTGTGTGTGAAGGAGGGAGGGCTAGAAGGCTTGGCAGGGATAACCTTCTCGTTATGCTTTGTGTCATGCTATCATCGGGAGTTCACCGGGGTATCTTTCTTGCTCCTTCTGTCCTAGCTCCACCCCCTCCAATGGGAGGAGGGAATGGATGAACGAGCAAATACGGTAGGACGTGTGTGAGCAGGTCCATCTTGGACGGATTTGATTTAGGGGAAATTATTGTTTACTCGAGTAGACTTTCGGAGGGTTCTGTTTGGCAGCAGAGCTTCCAAGAAGGAGATTGGCATGATTTGCCCACCAGCATTGCTTGCCCAAGAAAACGGCACCATCACCAATAACTGGGGTTGTGAATGTGGTTTGGTGTTTACCGCTTGTGGCAACTTTGGCTATGACCGCAATCTTCCCCAGATCAAGTGTACCAGTGGAGTACCGGTACGGTATTTGTACTCGTATCATACTCGAGTTGAAGCTCAAACAATGCTCGTGTCACTGGCCAGCGCTCCTTAAACACGACCTTCGCTAACCACTATTGCAGACGCATTCAGCCCAGGCCAAAGCCCTCAAACCAGAAATGCTACAACTCGAATAAGCGAACCAGGTGCCAGGCAGGGATAATTTTCCTCTGGGAAAAGGGGTGAAAAACACACTAAAAATCTGCCTCCTAAGCCCAAAAAAATAAAAAATAAAAAAAGCCAGACCTGGCTGTGAGAGAGGCGACTTAGAACCAGGTCCAGAAGCAAGCGGTTTTTTCAACGCAAAGACTGAATGCCTGAATTGCAAACTCCCTTGACCCCTTCTCTCCCGTTCCTACGAGTGTCAAGCACTGGTACCCTTCCACGCACGTATCCCTTACTAGGAACAAGGCAACGGGGAAAGTCACACTGCTATGCATAAAGCAACGTGACCGGTACAGTACCGTACTGTGTATTTATATCGCCCTCACAAGCTTCGAGAATCTCTAGCCATGCAGCTGCAAACATTGCTGACTGGATGAACGAATGATTAATCAACCAACCCATCACCCATCACCAAACAATACGACAAAGCCCAATTCCAATCCTGGATAGTGATCGTCGGTGCTGCACTGCATCGGCCAACCGCCCGGCTAGCTGGTTGTTTGTTTGTTGATCCCTCAAAGGGTGTCAGTTTGCGAGTTCAAATTTCCGAATTTTTTTTTTCTCTCTCTCTCGGAGCCATGGTAGGGATACAAGATTGATTGGTTCTCCCACAGCTACCGTACCCGTGTGGCAGGAGGGAAGGAAATAGACTACGGGAAATTGCATTCGAGGGAAGGGGAAAGGGCAGAAGAAAAAACAATACTGTACTTGAGAAAGTCCACCACCGAGAGGACCTTCCCGGAAATGATAATTGGGACTCACAAGCTGCCTATCCCCGAGCACCAACAGCCCTTTCAAAAGTATGGTAGGGTGAAATGGCTGTGATGGGTAAAAAGAAGATCCGGGCAGGGGTACTTTCTCCACTTCGAAACAAAAGTTTCCTAGAGAGGCTAGTAGTAGTGAACAAAAAAGGAATGAGCAGACCAGCCCAAATGCGGTCAAGCTGCCTCAAACGCCTATTGAGCTTGGATATTCGGTACAAGTAACCGTGCCAAGGTTCCCACCCCCCGAACGACGCAAGCGCCCTTCGAGGAAGGTGGCACTCCCCAGGAGTGCCAGACGGCTCAACGATAGAATCGGCTCAACGATAGAATTTATTACACCCGCTGAGAAATGTATCCCACAATCCACCAATTTTATTAATTAAAATTTTATAAAAACTGTGATTCTCATAACAATCCTTTGCCACTATAGTCTGGTATTTTTAATATTTTTTCTATCACTTTTTGACTCTTCTGTCCATATTTCTGTTGCTGGGAAGGTTTTGGAGAGCCCTATTCACTTGCTTCTTGGTGCTCTCTTACACTTTCTGTGGGGTTATTGAGCTAGATTTTTAGGGATATATGAGGTAGTTCTGGTAAATTTACTTTATCTTTTATTATTTTCCTCAATGAGTAGGTAAGTTTGGCTACATTCATGTTTTCCATTCTCCTAACAGCTTCGGCTCTACTCATAATATATGCCAAGCCCCACTCCTACGGCAGGTCAAACGTACTCGAGGTGCAAATAAAATTTACGGTGCAACCAATGCTCCAAGTGCAACATCAAAAATCAACAAAGGCCGGGTAACCTTGCTATACTTGAGTAAACATGGTACTGAAATACAATGATCTGGTAGCGGACATTAGATTATAATACAGCAAATTGTTAAGAATATTTTTTTGACTCCAAATATTTTACTAAAGTCCATTATCTTAAGTGAAAGCAATTAGAAATCCTTCAACCGCGGGTGGATGAGCAGATGCATATTGATTAGAATTTTAAAGTCTCGCCCGAAATGCTGAATTCAATTCATCAAAGATATAGCTACCACAAAGATAGAGGAAAATAAAAGAAGACAGATCAAACAAAATAGAAACGAAACTAGGGGTAAATAAAGCTACCAGAAATATGACTAATATGAAATATTGAAATGAAATCAAACTAAGGAATAATGAAATGAAAATATATTTGCTAATAGTATTTGTCAATAGTATTTGCAAATTGGTTCTATGTTCGCCTTCCTTAGCTAGAACATAAATATTCTACTATTGGAGTCAGAAATGAAAGGTAAACAGAAAAAAGGTAGATGAACTAATTGAGAAACTGAAACCCAAGCTCCAAATCATTTTCAGTTGTCTCGCTATCAGCACCAGTATGGTCGGATGAGGCTACCCGGTCAGGATTGGAAGAGCTCATAAGGCCGGAGGCACTTCGAGTCTGTTTTAACTCTCTTGTTGTTTTTGTAGAGTGCTGTTCTGGGGAAAGAATAGCAAGACTTCATTTGCGGTGGAGGTGGGAATGGGCTGGGGTAGATGGCCGAAGATTCTGTGTTGTAGTTGTCGCTGTTGTAGGATTGGAAAGAATCGGAATTGAGTTTCTCTCCTGCTTGAGTTTGGTTGATAGTACAAAATCCTCATCTTGAGATGAGTGTTCTGAGGAGGAAAGACTGTCTTCGCCAGAGTGTTCGGTATACTGTACTCTTCGCCGATGTCGACCACTATGACGCTGGATAGGTTGACTTTGATCCTCTTGTTTATCGCTTTCATGAGACTCAATAGGGGGTGAAGAGGGGATATGTTCATGATTATCCTCATCGGAGTCATCTCCAATTATTCTGATATGTACCGTATAACCAATTCTTATTGACTCGCTAGATTTTCTACCTTTGTTTCCCCCATGTTGCGGTAAAATAATAGCTGATTTTGGATTGTCAACAAGTTTGAGCAGGTCTGAGATAAGGCCGCTACCAATAAGCTCATTAGTATTTGGAAGTGAACTACCACCCTCCCAATAGCCAACACAAATTGGCTTATTAGGATCAATTTCCTGAGTTCTGATATTTGGAAATGATTTCCAAGCTGGATGGTCCTGAACTTGGGCACAGAGATATTCCTGCCAATCCTCGATCCGATCAGATTTAAGAAGTTGAATAATCTTTGGAGAGCTATGAAGGGTAGCTCTACTACTTCCCTTTCTAAAAAAGAAGAGTGATGAAAATTTGTTGAGAGGCTTTGGCATTGGAGAAGATAAAAGTGAGAGGGTATTGAAGCGAGATTGGCTGCTAGATTCAGGTTGGTCTTTGAACTGATCTGCTCGCTGGCGTTGTCGTCGAACCTCTTCACTTGTTGCAGACTTTGCGGACTGGAAATAATTTGTTGAAGTTGATTGAGAGAGAGAAATCATCAATGAGCTTGGCTTACGCGTAGCTATATTAGTTAAAAATATTAGTTTCATTAAAATCAAATAAAATAGTAAATCTTACATGAGTGTTGAACGGTTTGCTCATTCAGATGGACTGCAATCAGATGTTTACATCCAATACAGATCTCTGGATTGCCTCGCATGGGTAAAATAGTATCACAAAAACAAGCATCAACCTGACATTAGGGCATTGTAAGAGAAAGGAAATACAGAATAATAATCGAAAACTTTTAAAACTGGCGTAGGGTAAAAGAAAAGTAAGATAGCGAAAAGGTAGTTAAAAATAAAAAAGAATAGGAAGTGAATTTTGATTGTTTTTTTTAAAGGGGATATTCAGAGGAAATTTATAGAAAAGAATTATAAAAACCTAAAGATCAAGAAAATATCCGTCATTGCTTCCCTCACAACTATCCTCGCCTTCACTCAGATCCCAAACAATATTATTTTGCTGTCTATCTTCGGGATGCGAATCATCAATTTCATTATAAATTGCTGACCCACCTGAGTCTATACCAATTGTTTCTGCTCTGATATCATCCGATGATATCTGTCCGCTTTCTATATCATCAGATTGATCATCATCAGTTTCATCCAAAACAAGAATATTATCAAACTCTCGATGGTGGCTAATTTCATTATAAGTTTGTACCTGAATCCATTCTTCCGCTCCAGTTGGAGTATTAAACAGAGAAATTTCTCCACCATTAGAAAGATATCTTGCAGCCTCTTCCCACAGGAAAATATATGCACTCCGGTGGCGAGTATCACTATAAACATATTCTGCCGGAAAACCGCCAACTGAAAGCAGGCGTGCATAAAGCTCCATTGTTTCTCCTGGAAGATATTGATCAAGATCAAAATTCTCTACCTCTGCCTCGAGTTTAGATAATAGATTAAGATTGACGGGAGCTTTATAATCTCTTGTACTCTCCGGATAATGATATAACAAGTAGGGTTGCCCAGTCGTAAGGTAATGAGAGCGTGGACGTTGTCGCCGAATCCTATGAGAGTTGTGTATCCCAACAAACTGATGAATATGTGAACGGATAATATCTATATAAATATATTGGAGGCACGACTTATCAATATCTCCACCATCAAAAAGTTCTTCTCCTTCTAGCTCAGCAAAAAATACTTTCCATTCTTGTGTTTGACCTTCTGTTAATAGATTCCGCCATGCTTCAATCCGTTGGTTTTTGGTTGATTTTCCATATGAATAGACTTTGTGAAATGGAAGATCAGATTTATTTTCTCTTCGTAAAAGCACATGCGACCGGGCAAGTAGAACAGTTTCCGTTCCTATTCAAATTAATATATTAATTAAATATACTTGTAATTAAGGCTAAAAGAAATATATTATCAAATGTTACCTTTATCGGAGCGGATAAGTTTTGGCATATGAAGTGTGCTGCGGAGTAGTCTAAGATACTGCTTATTGACTGAGACGGCAGTTCTATTTGAAATTCCAATATAACACCAAACAATATAGCGTGAGTATGCATCTATTGCTCCGTATATTTCAAAACCAAATCTTGAAAGCTTATCATGACCATCAATTGAGAATACTCGATTAGTCCCTTTAACAAAATACTCTTTTCGGCGGCGTGATATAGCAAAAGCCTTTCCTCTAGCTGCAACTCCAGCTGGATCAATCTTTTGTAATGCATTTCGCACTTGCTTTCTATTTTATATAATTGCATTTAGTATAACTTTTATTAATTCTGGGAGTAAAAACATACTGTGAAATAAATACACCACTAAGTCGAATATTACTTAAAGTATATTCTCGGCCATATCAGATTGATTGACCTGATATCAGTTGTTCTCTTACAAGATTCTCAGCACGAATATTTGCCTCAAATCTTGCCTCTTGGCTGTTCGCAGTGCCTATAAGAAGCCGAAGAGATGGGTGAAGGCGTAGATTTCATAACTGAATAGCGGAAAGATTCCAACCATCCTGGGATAGGCAGCGGAGCATATTTGATGAACTTGTATTTTGTGTCCAAAGTTCTCGTACCTTTGTAACAAGATCTGTATCTGTATGAAGTGATGTTTGCCGCTTGGTAAATTCCCATTGAGAGAATCTGTCACGATATGCCCGTAAACTTTCTACTTTTAGTATTTCAAATTAATAAGTAGCTTTCGTTGTAGGATTTATACCTAGGGGAAAACTGATATCTTTCTTGCATAATATCCATAACCTTCTTAAGTGGATGTCCCTCTGTCAAATAGAGTTCTGCGAGAGTCTCCTTTACTGATTCCCAATCATAAAGCTGAGGCATGTTGAATTTGATAGATGGAAGAATGCACTAAATTTGTAACGGGTTTAATAGAGAACTAGTGGTTGACGGCAAATATTAGATGTAAGAGAAGCTCGAGAAAACTCAATAGTAAAGAGAGATAATAGTTAAAGAGCAAGTGGAACTCTAAGATCACTATTCAACCAAGTATATTCTTAAAACATGGGCTGGCTGAAGTCTCCTGTTTTCCTACAAGCGAGGAGATAAGTTCAAATACAAGAGTTTCTCTGAGGCGATAGTAATTAGATAACCTGCAATTATAATTATTATTGGGCAGTGCACCTTGCTCTATTGGTCCGATTCCACATAAAATCCAAGAGTCATAACACTCCCTCGATGCTATCATTAGCTTACATGTCAGTTTCTAAATAAAACATTCAACATGTAAAACTAAATATAACACAAGCTGCCAGACCTTAATATAGAGCTAGGGCTGAAATCAAGTCAAACTAATCAAGATAAGCAAGGCAATCAAACTAAACATAGGAAATCCTACACTCTGCCCCTGTATACAATTATAGGAATATGTATACATATTTCAAAATCCTACTCCTCAATCTTCCGTCGATCTCCTCTCTATTAAATACATTTTCAAATCCAATCTACATTTCAAGCTTTGACTTTTTTCTTACAACTGGCCGGCCCACCTTTCCTGTTCTAATAGGTAACCTATTACAAAACTTACTAACCTCTGCTTGCCTATCTTTCCCCTCCTTTACTGTATCATTAAAACTTACTGGACCAATATCAGCTCTTTCCTTATCAGGATCCAAAAACTTATGAGCCTTGATTGCCTCCTCAGTAGGCATTATCCTTGCCTTTGCTTCCTCCGGCTGTCTGAAGATAATGGTATATGCACACCTTCTCTTACTTTTCTGTCCCCCCCTCTTCCTCTTTTGTCCACCTCCACTTCCGCTTCCACTTCCTCCTTCTGACTCAGTAACCATAAAGTCATCAACTTCATCCAACTCTTCCTGCACAGCAAGATGCCTAGGACTCTTTCCTCCTGTCCTGAATTCCAAAATATATACTGGCACACTCCTCTTCCTCACTCTTCCTGTCTCCGTCACCAATTCCTCCTCTTGCCATCCTTCAGGCAAAGGTGTGCATTTGTCTTTGTCCAATTGTCCGGCCTCCCATAGCTGATCATATTGTGCATAGGAAATAAGAGTATCCTTCTTTCTATAAACCTTGGTAATCTGACTATGGCAGTAGCGGGTAGTGGATTTGGCAAACTCAAAGGCTCTGGTAGGGGTTTTGTTGGCAGGAATTCTTTTTTGGTAGTCCGGAGAGTGTGCCTTATAAAAGTATTAGTAAAATAATATAAATCAGGGGAGGAGAACAGATACCTGAGCAAAGAAGTCTTCAATAGCTTTCAAAAATCTTTGTCTAAGTTCCCGGGACCTAAAGACTTTATTGGTTTTCTCCTCTGGATGGATGCTAGTCAAGTGTAATATTTCAACAGCATGGGAAGTGTTAGGCATACCGGAAGGCTTAGCCTTCCATTAGTGAATAAAGACCTATAGTTACCCTACCTTAGGTTCTGAGTTCAAAAGGACAAGCCAACACCCCCCTCCCGCACCAGCGTTGGAACGGCGCTACATCGGCAGACGCCGCCATAGTTGCGTCCCCTCACCAAAGACATGGTCATTGGAGCCCTCCTCGTAACCCCGTATACTTCGCGGCCGTCCGTCCGACCGGATCCCGTTCGCAGGATATATGAGGGAAGACCTTTGGCGAGCTTAT
>Ga0307509_10009879_pt1 | contig 11801 bp, 10 predicted proteins | sample 10_EM_MG_FD_202245 | JGI IMG/M metagenome (GOLD analysis project Ga0307509, IMG submission 202245) | Populus trichocarpa ectomycorrhiza microbial communities from riparian zone in the Pacific Northwest, United States - 10_EM | ecosystem: Host-associated > Plants > Roots > Unclassified | place... | reverse complement strand
TTTGGATCTCAAGTCCCAAGAAAGTTGTGAGCGGTCCCATGTCGGTCATTTCAAATTCGTCATGTAGCTTTCTCCGGATCCAGTTAATTAATTCCTTCGTTGGTGCAGCTACTAATAGGTCATCTACTGTAACAGGTTTATTCCTGTCTAACGAAAATACAATAGGACCGGCGGTAGACCTGCTAGCGCTGGTGCTAAGGGAGGCTTCAAGGGACCGGAGGTAAGAGATAATAGTTGAAGGACAAATAGGACTCAGGGATTGCCGTTCAACCAAGTGTATTCTTAGACTGAAGGTCTGTCGAAGTCTGCTGTCTCCTGCTAGCCAGGAGACTGGTTTAAATACAAAACCCAAGAGCGATAGCCTTCCTGCAATCACGATCATTACCAGTAGCTGCGCACATACCGGAATCCTGTAATCCTGCAAGACCAAAGAAAGAAACAAACAATGCTCAGCCCTCGCCAGTGTTACATGACCATTCCATACCCGGAATCCTAAATATAAACTTCCAACAAAGCAAACTAAACATAGCAATACGATAGCATAGCCTATCTGACTCAGAGACAGTGGCGGAGCTGGAATCAAATCAAATAACTAAATATAAATCAACTAAACATAGGAGATCCTGCACTGCCCGCTCCTGTGTACCGTTACCGGAACATGTACACATGTTACATCTACATACAGAAGCAGAATGACCTGTTTCTCGTAGTTAATGAACAGGCTATGATCATAGTCGCTTCTCGTAAAGTCGTGAATTTGGAAGAAAGTGTAAATCCTTGCATACCAAGCTCTCGGGGACTGTTTTAATCCGTAAATTGCTTTTACCAAGCGACAGGCCATTCGTGGTTGATACTCAATGCTCCGTTTATTTTCTGGTATCGCTACCCCTTCTGGCACTTCCATATAAATACTTTCTTCAAGTTCTCCATTAAGGAATGTGGTCTTTACATCCATCCCATCTACTTCCCAGTCGTTTTCACAGCTGAGTGCCAGGAGTAGGCGAATAGTTGTAAATTTTGCTACGGGCCCAAAGGTTTGTTGATAATCAACTCCAAATTGTTGACTGTACCCTTTGGCCACGAGGCGAGCCTTATACCGGCCGTCATCTTTCTTTCTAAACAACCACCGACATCCTATGGCTTGTCTGTTGGCTGGCAACGGCTCAATCACCCAAGTATCATTTGATGCTAGTGAACGGAGTTCCGACTCCCAGGCTGATTTCCATTCTTCTCTCAGGTTACCACTAAGCGCCTCCATGAGTGTCTGAGGTTCTTCCTCCTCGTGTCCCGCAAAGAGCGCATAATGTCCATGTGGCTCACCCGGCAAATATCGTTGGGTAATTCTTTGCGACCTCATGGCTCTAAGCTACCTTTCGCTGATGGTTTGGGTTTAGCGTTTAAGGTCGATTGTCGAGTACTGGGACGACCCTGGGAAACTAGGTCTGGCCTAAGGGTGATCGCTTCCAGCATTTCTGTATTCGGAGAAGGTGTACTAACTGAAGGCGTTATGCTATCTAGTAGATGAAAATGATCTTCGCTTGTAACGACTTGGTGCGGTGCAGGGACATGGGTTGAGGTTTTGTTTTCCCAACCAATTGTTGTCTCGCTTCGGTTATTAGGCTGATTGGTGACAGATGATTCGTCAATTATAACATCCCTGGACAACCGGAACCTTTTCTTTTCTAGATCATAGCCTGTATACCCTTGTACCGGCATTTTCTTCGTAACCTACGAGGACACACTTTTCTGATTTTGGGTCAAGCTTGTGTCGCTTTTCTTGGGGTATATGCACCCATGTAGTCGAACCGAAAACACGTAAATGCCCCACTCTGGGAGTCTTCCCCGTCCAGAATTCAAGCGGGGCCATATCGTGATGGCTTCTTCAGGGGAGGTGATTATGAATATGCGCTGAGGTGAGTACAGCCTGACCCCAGAATTCTTTTCCTAGTTTTGATTCTTCGAGAATACAGCGCGCATTTTCCATAATGGTTCGGTTCGCTCGTTCCTAGAGTTCGTTATGGGGCGGACGGGGCCCCGAAAACCGCGGGCCCCCAGCCCTTTTCCCCGCCCCGCCCCACTCAACGGCCTGGGGCGGGGTCTCTTTTTCGGCATTCCCTGCCCCTGTCCCCGCTCAGGCCCCCGCCCCACCCATACCCCAGACGGGTCCCTGTTTAAAATACGTGATAACAAACAGGGCCCCGTCCAGGGAATGAATGCGGGTGGGCCCCGGACTGGGACGGGGCGGGGATTACCCTAAAAATACTCCCCCCGGCCCCGTATAAAGGCGGGGTCTGGCGAGTGAAAACCCGCCCCGCCCCGCCCCGTAACGAACACTACTCGTTCCGCACGCCCGTTCTGTACCGGGGAGTATGGAGGGGTGACGATATGGTGAATTCCAGCTCCTTCTAGATACTTCTTGAACGTGTTGCTCATGTATTCACCTCCACCATCAGTTCGGAATACCTTTATCTCCTTCCCGCTGCTTCTTTCTGTGCGGTGTTTGTACACTTGAAATGCGGTAAGTGCTTCGTGCTTTGTTCGCAAAAGGGATAGGCTTATTCGCCCGCTTTGCTCATCGATAAAGGTTATAAAGTAACGCTCTCCACTCAGTCCGATTGTTTGCATTGGACCACAGATGTCCGAATGCACAATTTCAAGTATCTCATTCGCCATTTCTCTAACCCCCGTTGCTGACTCTTTGTGCTGCCTGCCTACAGCACAAATCCCACATATGGTAGTCTGCTGTTTCTCTTTGTCGGTAATGTCCATATCTCGTACCTTTGCCGAAATATATTTCGCTGATGCATCGTCTAGAGTCCGATGGCAAAACCTCCGATGCCATACCTCGATAGTTGTACTCTCCGATTGGTTGGAAGCAAGTCCTAAGTTTGCCTCAACTCTTTCATTTCGCTCCCACTCAGCCTTGTTGTTGGTGAGGTAATACAACCTGCCATACCGGTGGCCTAACTCCCGTCTTACTCCGGCTTTACTAATTGCACACGCGATAGGACCGAACTCAACCTTATATCCCGAATCCACCATTCGTGATACTGACATCAGGTTCCCTCCAATTTCCGGAATGTGCCACACATCAGTTAAGATAATGCTTCCACCTGTGGTTAGTATCTCTATCTCTCCCTGTCCCTTTGCCTGAATCTTGGTCCCATCGGCAATTGTTATTGCTTGCTCGCTGCTAATATCGCTATAAGTTGAGAACTGACTTCGATCGCCACAAAGGTGTTGACTCGCTCCAGAGTCAATAATCCACCCCTTGCTAGGTGACTCCTCATGGGTCTCTGCCACAAAGGTAAATTCTCTTGCTGTATTATTGGTTGCGCTAGCCGCTTCGTCAGATCTGCGCTTATGACAGTCCTTTTTCCAGTGTCCTTCTTTGCCACAATAATGGCACTTGTTCCCTACGGATACTCGTAAGCCGCCTGCCCCGCCATTTCCTCGGATCGCCTGTCCACCTCAATAGTAGCCCCTTGATGTACCCCGAGTACCACCTCTTCCCCGTCCATATATGTGAAATCCAGACCGTCCAGGTTGGGCTCTCTGGTTGTCTGGTAAACGGTTGGCAGCAAAGGCAGTGTTACTCCCAACACCAGTATTAATGTCTTGACTCCTGTGTGTCCCTGTCCGATGTGTCGTCTTGCTGATTCTTGAAGTAGTCTGCCTGCCATTACGTCGAAGGTAATCTGGTCGGTGCGTGATTGAAGGGCCATTACCAGTGATTCATATGATGTAGGTAAGCTCAATGTCAAGATTGTTAGGAGTTCACTATCGTCGAGACCTTTGTTCTCTGTTGATAAACCTCGAAGCTGATTTGCTAACTCGCGGAACTGGTTCAAGTGCGCTGCCATGTCTTGCCCTTCCACCATTTTTAATCCCCACAAGCGCTGCATCAAAACCATTCGCCCACTGGTGCCAATACCCTGATGGACATCTCTTAGTGATTTCCATGCTGGTTGTGCCATGGTCGCGTCCTGGATATGCGGAATCTGTGAGTCCTTTATATTGAGTGTAATAATTGTAAAGGCCTGGTCATCCTTCGTTGTAGTAACACTGCTGTCATCAATCGCCTCCAGTAGGTCTATTTCTTTCAGAATCTGAATGATTCTAAAACGCCACGAGTTGTAGTTACTCTGGCCGGTGGCCATGGATCCGTCCAATTTTTCGATTGACTGCGTGAGGGACGTGGTACTGCGATGGCTCGTCTTGCTGCTGGAATAACCCTCTCCTGTATCGCTACTAGTCGCTTCCGTGGACATTGCTGAAGTCGTATTATCTGCTGGCGGGAATAGTTCTTTCACGTAGTCTGGTGTACTTATCGGGGTCTTATATCTTGACGCTCTCCCGGCTCATCTCCTCTTATAAATTGAGGGTCACGATGGATTGTATAATAGAAGTATGAGAGGGAAAGAACCAAAAAATGGTATGAGGGGCAGAAACTTATTCGCTGACTTGACTTCTACATCTGCGCGTGAACATGGCCCTTAAGTACCAAAAACTAATACTACACGCCCATGAGTAGTCCCTATACCCTCAGACCATTTCCATCAGATATCGTATGATCTGGCTACCCCTCAGTTCCCCCTCTTCTTCTCACGGCAACTTCCCCTCTTTTGTTCACCGCAACTACCCCTCTTTTGTTCACCGCAACTACCCCGCTTCTCGCAGCTTTCACCGAATACCAGACACTCATCGGTCATGCTTCCGGTATACTTCTAGCATGTTCTAATAGGGATGCACTGACAGGGATGTGGGCGTAGGAGGTGCCGGTGATTCATAATACATACCTCAGTCAGCGTAATCTCCGCGTTCTGGGTAGGTATCTTGATATCGCCTACTCCATGGGCATGTATTTTCGTTATATCCGCTATGATTATAGATTGTCCAGGGCTAACGGTCTTAAAAGTTGAGAATTGCATCTGATCATGCCATAAATGCTGGGTGGCCCCCGAGTCGATTATCCATCCCATTCCGCCCCTAGTCTCAGCCTTCTCGGCCAGAAAAGTAAAGTCCCTTGGCCGTCCAGTTCCTGCGCCAGATGCCTCGTCCCTCTTTGTCTCATAGCAATCATTTTTCCAATGTCCGATCTTGCCACAATAATGGCACTTTGTGGTCGGAGGCACTTGCGTACTCATAAGTCCTATATTCCTGCAATTGTCGATGGCTGACCCGGTACTGCTGCTGGAATCGCGGTACCGTGAGCGAAATCCTCCTCTACCACGGCAATTTGAGGTTAGTCGGCCGGGGCCTCTTCCAACTCCGCGGTTGGAAGCTATTCCTCGCTGGGCTGTGAATGCCGTATACTGTATATTGTTGTTTGCATGTGTCGCTTGGGTGATTTGTCGTCGTCCAGATTCCTGGAGCAGCCTTCCTGCCATAAGATCGAATCTTATGGTATCACTGCGAGACTGCAAGGCCATGACCAATGGCTCGTACGAGGCTGGGAGGCTCAGAGTCACAATAGTGACGAGCTCGCTATCGTCCATTCCCTTGCCATCAGCTGATAGGCTACGCAGGTGATTGGCCAACTCTCGAAACCGGCCGAGGTGTTGTGCCATATCATTGCCTTCGGCCATCTTCAATGCCCACAAGCGTTGCATTAAAACCATTCGGCCATTCATTCCAATTCCCTGGTGCACCTCCTTGAGTGCTACCCACGCTTCCCTGGTGGTAGTTGCATCCTGGATATACGGTATCTGGGAATCTTTCATATTGAGTGTCATTATCGTGAATGCCTGATCGTCTTTCATTGAACTAACTGTGCCGTCTTCGATTGCCGATAGGAGGTCTTTCTCCTTCAGGATTCGTATAATGCTGAAGCGCCAGGCATGATAGTTGCTTTGTCCTGTGGCCATAGAGCCATCTAATTTTTCAATCGACTGTGTGAGTGAGGTCGTACTAACACCTGTATGTCCACTTCGTGCGTTCGTTGATCCCGAACCTGCAGGTTCCGTTCCCTCGATCGTATTGCCACTTCCGGCAGTCGACATTACTAATAACCTTGAGTCTGCTCAGTCTTTGTCGACGGTTCTGGTGGTATCAGTTTATTGAAGGCTGTATGCGCTCTCCGGTCTCATAACCTAAAGTTGTCAGATTGCGATATGAGACGAACCAACTCGCCTGATGAAGAAGTACAAAGAAGCGAATCAATAGGGAAAAAGATATCGGGGATAGAGTATATTTTCGGTGACCTGTCCTCCTTACAACCACAGGCGTTCAAAATACTTTAAATATAAAACAGATAGATGGCTCTTCCAGGAGTCCACATAATACAATCACGCCATTCAGATATCGTCTGTAGTGTTCGTTACGGGGCGGGGCGGGGTGGGTTTTCACTTTATTACCACGCCGTTACTCCCGCCCGGGGTCAACTCTTTGCCGTTCCTCCCCGCCCCGTATGACACAGGGCCCTGGCCGGGCTATGGGGCGGGGCAGGTATTTTACTTTCCGCGCTGATTGCCTAGACGGCCCCGTCTTCTCGTCCCCCACTCTTGCCCCTGTGCGGGGCCCCACTTATTCCTACAAGTCATATTCTGTGACTAAACAAATGGCAGGTTGAAATCTAAGGGGTGTTTGGCCTCTCAATTCTGATCTGAAATCACAATTTGAGATAAGAATTGGCTGGCCAAACACCCCCTAATTATTTTGTATGTCTAATGTGATGACTCCACTATTGGGATATTTCATATAGCAATCCGGCAGCTATCTCAAAAGATAGGATTTGAATATAGTGCTCACATTATGATTATGATTTGGGCTTTTAGTTTGTGATAAATAGTGTTTGGAAATCGCTCTCAGTATATGATTGTAAGGGTATAATATAGGTATGTTTCTAAGTACTTCTAAGCATATGATTCCGGGTACATAACTCTAAGCGTATAGTTGTATAGTGGTGCATGCACAATTCCTATCTTCCTGAGGATATGGTCTCTGGCTTATCATTTCGTGACCTCATTCAGAGTGTATAGCTTTGGGCTTATGGCTTTGGGCATTCAGTTTTGGGCTTTTCATTCTAAGACTATTGGTTTAGGCGTCACGTCTCACATGCCTTGCAAGCCATCCACCCAAATACTAGCCACTATTTAAATATGGTCTGAGGTTCAGGCAATCACTGACCCTAAACTTGCGGATAGTTGGTTAAACTGGGCGCTCACTATGGTGTATAAAAAGCTATGGCTTTAGGTAACTGTCTTTGGCTTATGCTTTTGGGGGAATGGTTTTGGGTGTATGGCTTTGGGTGTATGGTTTGGCTTTGGGCGTATGGCTTTTGGGCGTATGGTTTTGGGTGCAGGGTTTTGGGTGTATGGCTTTGGGCCTCTGGTTTGGCTTTGGGCGTATGGCTGTTGGGCGTATGGTTTTGGGCGCATGGTTTTGGGCGTATGGGTTTGGGTGTAAGGTTTGCCTTTGGGCGTATGGTTTTGGGCGTATGGTTATGGGCGTATGGTTTTGAGCGTATGGTTTTGGGCGTATAGTTTGGACGTATGATTTTGGGGGCACAGCCTTGCAAACAAGGGCAGGCCAAGCTCAAAAGTATATACCCATACTAAATAGAAAAATCAATGATTAGGAACATTATTATACACACAGATGCATGCGCAACTTCTGCCACAATTTAGGCATCTTATTGAACTCCCACAATGGCTTCCCCGTCTTCTCCACATATGCATCGTGCACTGCTTGATGTGTAAAGTGGACAACCCTGCACGGATTTCCCACAAAAGAGCCAATATAATGTTCCACTGCATAGGAACACATGAAAATAATGGAACCTAGAGAATATATCTTAGTCACTTATTGGAATTGGATAAGATGGGTGGGAGTCTCTACATACCAGTGGTACAATTAATCTTGACTCCAAGCTCAGGAAAGCAGGCATCGCCGCCCTCAACGTCTCCGAATACTACTATCACACACCACCCATGGCATACGTCCTCCAGATCCTTATGGTTATTGGTATTGGCGTTGATGACAAGTGAGCGGGAGGTCCATATTCCAAATACCATGTCAACATTGTCAGCTTTCCCATCGTAAATGGACTCATAGACTGCTGTGTATTTGGAATGCTCCTCCGGGAGGAAAGTCTGAAATACCGCCTCAGCGGTTTGAGTCAATGGTAAAAGCTGTTGGCCGAATTCTTTTAGTGCGTGAATTGCTGATTTCGTGTTATATGACTCGGCTGGCCCGGATCCAAGTTCAATATTCCGCGTTTGTGATCCCATTCGTGCAACGAAGGCACGGTGCCCAATGACCGAGCCTTTTGTTCTCAAAGTACCGTCCGCGTTATGTTCGCTGCTCCCATTTCCTGCAGGAGAACTCAGTGTTGTAGCATCCTTCATACTATCACTCGCAGCCTTGTGAGTGGTATGAGCGCCTTCCATCTGGCTTGGCCTATGGCACTTCCGCGTACCGCTTGCAACATGTCGGGTATGATCTGCCGCTATATTCCGTGACGCAACATATTTGTGTACCGCCGGTTCAACTTGCCATAATAGCCAACATGCCTTGCGATTCCCAGCTTTGATTACACATGGGACGCCTTGCCTAAAGATAGTTTAGTATATAAGCCTAGTCTTAGCCCAAAGGATGAATTACTTACTTGTCCTTTATTATAACAATGTCACCGGTGATCTGGTGTAATTGGGGCTCATTTTCCTCTTTGAAACACTCCTTCAAGGTTCTATCCGGCTGCAGTTTAGGTCGCGAAAGGATTGAGTCTAGAACGTCACAATCGCGACATTGGTGGTATCTGACGGGTGGATAATCAGAGGTTTTCAACATGTGGGAAATATTCCTTTTCATTGAATAAACCTTATCCATATCCAGCCATAGAAATGGTTCCCCTGAATCTAATACAACTGACGAGGAGATTAGTATATGCCCTAAATACAGATATGCGACCGTGTTGAAAGCTAAATACAACAATTGCTAATTTCAAGCCCCTGCAGAGAGATCGGTTAAATAGCAGAGAATAACACACCTTTGGTATTCATGGTAGAATTTGCAATATCTTCACTCCCATGTTCAGAGTTATGGAGGTGATTCGCAGCTTTTCTTCGTTCGCGCTGCCGCTTGCGCTTCTCCGCATCCCTCTTCTTAATTTTTGATAGCCCTCTCATAGTCTTCCGCAGCCACACAAACTCGCTGAAAGCAACCTTCCCTCCCGCTCAAAGCAGGATAGAATGAAGTGCAGTTGGTATAGAGCCACGATAAAGATATCCAAATGTGCTCAAGTGGATGGCGGGTAAGGAGAGACTTGGGCGTGGAGGAACTCTTGCAACGAGGAACTTCGGTTCAAGAGGGCGCAGAGTGGGACATAGATTCAGAGGCCGGCAGGGCGAATGGTTTCTGTGTCTATGGGAGAAAAGGGGAAACAGAAAGAATATAGGGGAAGACCAATCACGCTATGACTTGACAAACTCGACTAACTAGAGCCAATGCAACTAGCCTTTGCACTAGTGCGTATTATCTACGACACCATTACCAGTGTATTATTTTGGGCCTATGATTTTTCTGAGCGTATGATTTTGTGTGCATATGATTTGTGTGTGTATGATCTTTCTGTGCGTATGATCTTTTCTGAGCGTATGATTTGTGTGCGTATGATTTTTCGGTGCGTATGATATTCATGACGATGCTTCTGTTCCGGTAGCTTATCATAAGAACTCGAATAAATGGACAATGTATTCAGACTTCTTGAATTTCCGCCTCTGAAAACATAGAATCCTTCTACTCACTCTTACATTTACTTGGGGTGTGCACGTCTGATTGGGCGGACGAGGGTCAGAAAATGGAGCCCGTCCGCCCGATCCCACATGCAGTCCCCCGATTATATGGGACATTTTCCAATCAATCCATAGCGGCTCGTCATTCACTACGGTATACTAGTTCATTGTTGACTTGACACCTCCTCGGCATGTCTTGGCCACTAGGATAACTTAGGGGATAGTAAAAATGCCTTCTCAATTACTCAGTCAAATTCTATGATTTTATAATTATTTTACACGAAAATTAATTTACTGGAAACGGGATCTTTTCTTTTCTTTCCCCCCAGTTTCGGCACGCTTCCTGGGTGGAACTCGAATCGTGGTATTAGTTGCTGGCTGGTCTCTTCCGCGGGTTACACGTATAACCGGTAGTGAATCAGTGGTTCCCGATAGAGCCTCCTTCTCCAAACAATCCTCTTCCAGGCGGCCCCTTGAGCCTGCTATGCAGCCGGAAGTTTCGTCACCCTGTTGGTCGATACTTTCAAGATCGCTCAGTCCTTCACCTCGAATCTCCGCCTCACCCTCTTGTGAGCCTTACTCCTCATTAGTGTCGGATGCAACATACATGTTGACTGTACTATCCCAGACTCTTTCTTCAGGATCTGATTCCTCGGATCCTCCCAAGTGATCTACACCTGGGTTTTGAGGTGGTCCAGGCCGTGCATATTGAGATTCAACCAGTCCACACTCACGTAGTATTGCCTTGGGCTCGCTTCCAAATGATCGCCTGCCATCCTGATCAACCAAAGACCATTCGGTGTCCTTCTTGCGTGATTCGTCATCATCGGAGATACAGCCATTATCGTTCTCTATACCTTCTTCCTTCCTATCAGCCCCATAACGATAATCCTCTGCAGCAGCCATTTCTTCCAGTTTTTCTGCCTCCCATTCACTATCCTGACCTGCTAGCCCTCTTCGTAATTCTTTGTTCTCGTAGGATTTCACCAGCATTGAAGATCGAATTGTACTGCTTTTGAGTCATGAGTGCCGATAGGCAATCACATCTCTTGCCATGCTAAACACCAGCTCTACTCCAACACTACCCCCTTGAACCGCGAGAATATCCCTGGCCAACTGAGCTAAATTCGGGAATCTTCCCGCATTAACCTTCGACCACTCCAGAATATTTGCCTCGTAAAAGATCCCAGCTCGGCAGGCCTCACGTGTGGGATCCGTAGCGTCAGCATCTGGCTCGGGCGGCTCAATCTCAGAATCAGTTTCGATGTACGCTAGTGCCTCACTCAGGATAACTGCTCTGTGTCTCGAAGAGTAAAGGTGTTTGGATCGACTGTTCAGACCACTCCGTGGAATTGACATGTCAGGTACCTGATTATTTATTGGTGCATAGTACAGATCATAATACGCTATGAACTCCTTTTTATATGACTTCTCATACTCAGTCTCCCCACTGGCATCAAGATCCCATTCTCGAAAAAGGTTGAGTTTGCAATAGGGATTTAGGCAAGTTCCAATGCCGAACAGAAGACCTCTTGGACTTTCTGTTTTACCATAGTAAGAGGCGGCCTTCAATTTAGCTTTCACTAGGCCCTCACGAATATCAACCTTCCATTGCATCCGCTTCTGTTCTAACTTGGAAATTTGCATTTCCAAATGATCAAAGATATCTTGATACACTTGAAACACTTGATGAATGGTGACGCCACGTGTTTTTGACATTCACAAAGTCCAAAATCGTATCGCTTGAAGTACCTCCAAGATGTATTCAATCTGCCTCCACTCTTCCGGGGTTGACCAGGGAGGCGTAAACTCGGCATAGGTTTGTAACCAGTCCTTGGTGAATTCCCGTGGCCATACAGATCTCTCCAACATATTTAGGGTTGAGTTCCACCGTGTTTTGACATCATAAAGTAGTGTAGTAGGGATCTTGATCAGGTTATTCTGTATCTCGATGAAGTGTTGACACCGTTGAGGTGAAGCACCAACCGCAATACTCATTTTCCGATGCTATAAACCATTATTAGCATTATCTCTGACTAAAGGTATCTTAGGTGAGAACAATGGGGA
>Ga0307509_10009878_pt1 | contig 11802 bp, 11 predicted proteins | sample 10_EM_MG_FD_202245 | JGI IMG/M metagenome (GOLD analysis project Ga0307509, IMG submission 202245) | Populus trichocarpa ectomycorrhiza microbial communities from riparian zone in the Pacific Northwest, United States - 10_EM | ecosystem: Host-associated > Plants > Roots > Unclassified | place... | reverse complement strand
CACGGCAGGAGGAGGGGAGCGAAAAAACTCAACCAGATGTCGGAGCCCTACAAAGGCAAATCCAGGAACTGCTGAACGAAAGGCAACAGTCAATGGAGAAGGACGAAAAAACCCGACAGGAGCTAGCGAACTACCAGGCCACGATAGGACGAATGCGCGAAGAAATCCAAGGACTTCGCAGAACGGTCGCAGGATCTGGTTTCAGCCTAGCAAGGTTGAGGAACGAAATGGACACCAAAAGACGAGCAAACGAGGAGCTCGAACACAGGAACCACAGCCTCCGGAAAGAACTCAGAAGAGCTGGGCAGAGGTTGTTAGATTTGGGCAAGTAGCATCGTGGGACCGATGCTAGGGGGAGACGGGAGCTAATGTCACAAATCGTGACTAAGCAAGGCAGATTTCACATGACTCATACTTATGAGTCATAAGGTATGTTGGATTTCACACTATGACATCACTTGACTCATAGTTCTCACATGACTACGCACTCGAGAGTCATTGTTATATTTTGATTGGTTGATTGTTTCATGACTCACGATAGTGACGTCATATGATGTAATGCCTTTCGCATATGACTCATATTATGAGTCATGGGTTTCGCGTGTGGGGCTCGTTTGAGCACATGACTTGGTTTATGAGTTTTGATTGGTTAACGGAATGTTGGGCGATGACTCATATGAGTCATTGATGGATTTCGCGCTATGACGCACTAGGAGTCGTAGCGGTTTATGTAGTCCAAGGTGATGAGTCACCAGGGATAGGGTTGTGAGAAGATGCCTATATAAGGCGCTTGGTTCCGACCAAGAGATAGGATCTTCACGCAACCATCTAAGTACTTTTCTATACTCAAGATATTGCAATAACGATTACGCTTTACTCTCTTTACATACACTCCGCCTCTACGCGAACCTACGAACCTGGAGACTATTGTGATAGTCTCGACAGGTTGCCCGAACATAGGACTATTGTGATAGTTCTATCGCGCACGACAATCCACCCACCGTACTATCTAAGAGATAGTACCTCTAGTAAAACGACTCAAGACAAGCAAGCCAGTTCCGTACTATCTGAGGAGATAGTATTCCCCTGCGCCTTATTACAAAGAAGAAGACTTGCTCACTATGGGAATCCACTATCGTTGCCTGTTGCATAACGACCTAACAATAGGATTGTTACATGAGGTCTCTCTACGCCAGGCTTGATATTGGTCGACTGTGGTAACTTCTGTCGCTCAGAAAGTAGAGTTGAATATTCTTCAGGCGCAGGAGGATGGTGCAGCTGAGTCGTACCTCCGTAGCAACCAAGTTGAGGTATCCTGTTAGCTTTTGCAGTTGAAGAAGTGAAAGTGATGTTTGATATATTGCATTTTGGACGAGCTACTGGGTTGTTAGTAGCTTCTTTTCAGGTAATTGAATTCCGATATTTTCTGTGGCCATCTCGATACCCCCAAAACTGGCTATCGTTCCTTTCTCGTTCTTTAATTGCTTGATGGAAAGTCCTACTTCCTGACAGAGCTTACCACATCATGTGGTATACATGTTGAGATCTGTGCTAGTCGCCGGAGAGACTATTATCATGAAATCGTCCCAGTAGTGGACAATCTTTGCTGAGAGTCTCATTCTTTGTAACTCGTTGTCTACAATCCAGTGAAACATTTCTGCAAATAGGTTGAATATGTAGAGAGCTGTGCGAAGCCCGAAAGGCAGGCATTGTTTTGGATACTAGTTGTTCCCCCAGTAAAGACCAAATAGGTGTGTATCAAGTGGAGAAACAGGAATCTGGCAAAAGGCCCTTTCAATGTCACGCGTAACTAGACTGCAGCTATTTCCAGAGTGTTGAATTGCAGAAATTGCCTTGGTGACACGGCTATAAAAGATTGTTCCATATAGCTCTGATATTGTAGTATTAATCCAGTTTGCGTTATTTGGAGGGTATGAGAGGTAGTGAATTCCCGGTTTGATACTATCTGACATATCCGCAAGGCCGACGGGTGCAGCTATTATGATGTGTATCCTGGCAGGGTATTGTAGGAAGAATACTGCCGGAGACGGTTTCTCTTTAGCTCAGCCTCCATTTCAGCTGTTACCACGTCAGGGTACTGGAATGCTGAGGACAAGGTTGGATAAATAGTGATTGAACTTCAGACACCTTGAAAACCAATTCGAGAATCAAATTGGCATATACCTAAAAGTCCCTCTGTGACTGAGTTGTTGGGGTATTCTTTCATAAGCTTTTTCCATCCCTGGTACATGAGCTAGCCGGCTCTCATTGTATAAGAAGGAGAGGTAAAGAGTGTATAGAAGAGTGTAGTATTGGGGCATATGAGTTGTCCGCTAACTGGAGAGGGGAGTCTGCTGACTGGGAAGGGTAGTCTGCTGACAGGAGAAGTTAGTCTGCCAACTGTGGAGGGTGGTCTGCTGACCAGGATGGTTGGCCACCTGAAATCGTAGGTGTCCGGTATCACATCTATTGTCACTAGTATGATATATAGTTATTATGAGAAGTAAGCTTAGCAGAGTATATTGAGTATAGCACGAGTGTAAGTAATGAGAAAAATAGTAGAAAAGAGGAACAACATCAAGAAAGGTAAAAATAATGAAGCAGCTAACGGCTATGGGAGCCGGAGGGGTTCGGGTGAGAGCGGGTTGTATTTCCCTGTGTGAATTATGGGGGCCTGAAGGTTGCTACAACAAGTAATGCAAATGGGATGATGGCAGCAGTATGGGGACCGGCATACATGGTAGTGCCAATTTTGGGATACCTGAGTGGTATTTTGGTCAGTTCCATTGCTTGTAAGTGCAACAGTGGTTGTAGGGTGAGCCATGCTGTAGGAGTTGCCCCGGGAATGGGTGTGGTCCGTAGGACATGGTAGCACTGGAGCTAGCCTGCAGGAAAGCTGAACCAGGGTGACCCTTCTGGGTTGGCAGCTTGTAAGCCCTGCGGGGAAAGGAGGCTGGGCGGTTCTTGCGTGTTAACCATGCCTGTCGTGTAATATGGGGGTGAGCGAAGAACTTTGATGGGATTAGTGTTCGTTACGGGGCTGGGCGGGGTGGGTTTTCACACGCCAGACCCCCGCCCCACACGGGGCCGGGAGGGTATATTTCGGGTAATCCTTGCACCACCCCCGTCTGTGGCCCACCCGCACTCATTCCCGGGACTGAGCCCTGTTTGTTACCACCTATTTTTAACAGGGACCCGTCTGGGGTATGGGCGGGGCCGGGGCCTGAGCCGGGACAGGGGCAGGGAATGCCGAAAAAGAGACCACACCACTGGCTGTTGAGTGGGGCAGGGCGGAGAAAAGGCCCGGGGGCCAGCGTTTTTGCAGGCCCCGTCCACCCTGTAACGAACTCTAGATGCGATGAGTTCACTATCACTTTACTGCCACTGGTTCGGATAGTATATCCTGTTCCCTCCTGCAACTTGTTTATGCTGGAATTGGAAGTGATATGCCTTTACCCCATCCCACGTGTATTTTTCCATAAGGTCATAGAGGTTCATGGTATAGATAACTAGTGCCGTAGCCAGCTCTCGCTGTAGTGCCTGTGGTGCTAGTTTGACTAGGAATTCGCTATAGGCTGCCCAAGCTTTAAAGAATCTGCTTATGTTGTATTCGCTTTCCTTGCCATCCCTCTCCGTTTGTTGAAACAGAACTCCGGCAATCTCAATTCTTGGCTGAGATTCAGCTTGTTTCTTCTCTGTTACTAATAGCCTGTAGATATGGGTTGGTTTGAAACGAATCTCGATTATCTGAACAAGTTGACTACCCTCCACATCAGGAAGGAGTTATTCAACTGATTCGGAATGCCAGATGAGTTCCCCAGCCTATCTCTTGGGACACACTAGGCAGGGCTATACGTACCAACTGCTCTTGCTTCCTCCCCTGTTCTGTCAGCTTGTTCTAAGTCCGGTGCTGCGCACAATTGGGTGACCTGGTTTGCAAGCTCGGAAATCGTCAGGCTGGTCAGGCTTTGCGATTGGACGGGTATAAGAGGATGGGCTGCTGGGCACCTGTAGATTGGAGTGCGCAGTGGCACTGGGGGTTGGTGGGTATTGAGTTGGGTGACTGCCTGGTTACCAATTTCTTGCTCGTGCGACTGAAAAAGCGCGCAGTGGTCATTCACTCTTAGGGCTGGTTCTGGGTAGGAATGGGAATGTCGTGTTGAGTGTTGCATCCCCGGAGTGACTGAGGTTTCCGATTGCGCTAGTGGGGTACTCGTTTGCGGCTCGGGAGTGTGTTGCGGGATATTATCGTTTAAGAAGTTTCTATCCTCACTTCCCGCTTCGTCTTCACTTTTACTACTTGAAGAACAGGTGGTGGTGTTGATAGCAGTAGGATAGCGGCTATAAGTGCTTGAAGTTTGGCACTGGGTGTCGCTGCGTATGTTTTTCTCGATCCTTCCAACCCCCAGGGTCCCTGGTGTCCTGATGTGGCTTTGTCCCACTGGAGTCCTACTCGTGATGTGGCCTTGACGCCCTAGAGTTCCAGCCTGACTGTGGCTTTGACTCCAGCGAGTCCTACTGGTGGTGTGGCTTTGTCTCCTGCGAGTGCTTCTGTGGATGCCTCTCCCAGGAGTGCCCCTGACAGGTGCTCCTGTCCCATGCTTAGAACCCCTTTGCCCTGACATGGCTGCAAGTTTGAAAGCTAAAAACAAATAAAAATAAAAATATCAATAAAAATAAAATAATAGATAATGTTCTTGAAAAACAAACCAAGCAAGCTGTAGCAAGCTTGGATACGAGAATGTGTGTTGTAGAGAGCTTGGAGGTCTCCAACTTGGAGGAATGGGGTGGCGCTATATGGGCTGGAGCTATGGCCCCCGGGGAAGAACACATCGACTTAGACTAACCTGTTTTCTACCACCCTCAAGCAAGACTGTGCGCTTTGCCCCATTGGCAATATGTTGTTTCAACCCTACATATGTATATGAACAAACAAGGAAAGATCAGTATATCATCAAGAAATCAAATAGCTAAAAGCCTTTGATAAAATAGAACTCAAAAACCACCAGCATGAATCTGCATGGCCAGAAGCATATTGTCAACATTTTGAATGTCTGGCCCTTCCCGTCGAACACTGCAATGGAAGAGTACACCGACTGGGGCAGTTGGACAGTTCTGATATTGGACGTAGATAGCCGGATCCGAGAGAGTTCATTACATTTCCCAGTAACTCATCTGGAAAATCCCGTGCATTAGCCTGTCAGTCAACCTCGGTTGCATCTGTCCTCTGTGAGATTGCAACAAGAGTTAACGCAAGGCTTAGAGAACTATATGAAGGAGAAATACCACTAGTACCAGATTGATTTGTTCAGTCTTATCATAATACTCACAGCTAGTGTTCGTTACGGAGCAGGACAGGGCAGGTTTTCACTCGCCAGGCCCTGCCCGTACAGCAGGCCGGGAGGGGTATTTTTTACTCTCCCGGCCCTGACCTTACAGCGGGCTGGGAGGGGTATTTTTCGTGTGATCCCCGCCCCGCCCCCGTCCGGGGCCTATCCGCACTCATTCCCTGGATGGGGCCCTGTTTGTTGCGACCAGTTTTGACAGGGGACCCATCTGGGGTATGGGTAGGGCGGTGGCTAGAGCGGGGACATGGCTGGGAATGCCAAAAACAACACCATGCCCCAGGCTGTTGAGCCGGGCCGGGGGGGGAAAGGGTCCGGGGCCCCTGTTTTTTGGGACCCGTCTGCCCCGTAACGAACTCTCCTCACAGCACTGGATAATCTATTTAATCTTCTTCTCTTTCTTGTAGAAATCTTTTATTTGGCTATGAGGGGACAGAATACAATTTGATTGACTATAGAGACAAGTTGAGAGAGCAGAATCTGAACGAGGAAAGACTAATAATTGTATAAGGCATCGCGATATATCACTCATAGTTGGCCTGCCATCCCCGGCCATCCTCAGGCACCCCCGGCCGTCCTCAAGGATCCCTGGCTGTCACTCACGGTCCCTCTCATTATTTATCTTCTTGTGCCCGGCCGTCATTCCTCATACCTGCCATCTGTATACCCCCCCGCAGTCCTTGCCTACACCCGACAGGCCTTGCCTATACCATACCGTCTTTTGATACGACCTATAGTCCCCTGCAAAATCCCGGCCGTCCTTCCATATCCCCTGGCGGCCCCCATAGCAGCCCTCATTACGTGTCTCCCACGACACCATGAAAGGCCTAGTGTGTAGGGCCAGACGGTTCCAGCTCCTACCCCCAAGAAGGACGGACCGCACCGTTTCGAACACTACATAGTAGCGTTTGACATGGGCCTCCGGGGCCCTCAAAGATTCGCGCCCGCAACCCTGTTCCCTGCCCCACAAGGCCCCATAACGAGCTCTACTTATAACTAAAATTAAATTTATCAGTAGTTTATGACCTTGGTTCTATGGCAGGAAGCAATAATTTGGGTTACTGCACAAACAAAATAATCACTTCTAGCGCTGGAAGCGAAAATGTGGTTCACTGTATGAACACGTTTATCACTTCCAGCTTGGCATTTGGTTGTCACGTTGATTGCCATAGACGCATTTTCGTTGTTGGACTTTTGTTCTTAACCATCTCCGTATATACAGCTCCCAGGAAATATATTTACAAAGACAATAACTTCAGAGAAATGATACAATCACCGTCTGCAAGTCCAATTCATATTGAGCATCCCCCATCTCTGTAAGTTCAAGCTGTGTGAAAAGCACCTAGTATCTGCTTCCTCAATAACATCAACCAGACTATAACAATTGAATTGTGCAAGCTAATTAAATTAACTAATCTCGTTAAAGGTGAGCTTGACAGGAATGCTTTGTGCCATTTGATTCAGCATGGACAATCCAGCCTTGTTGGGCTTGGTAACAGAACGAAAATACCTAGAAAGCCGCTGCTGGCCTCGGACTAGCTCCCCTAGACTTATCTCTTCTTAGGAACCGGAACGTTCTGTCTTATCATCGCTTAGTACAGTGCCCTCAATTGTCTGATACTTGACGTAACAATTAGAAATTATTTGTTCCATCTCCTGCTACAAGGACTCGGACTTCGTAATCATCGGCATGGCCCAAGGCCATGTCCATTTCCGCCCAATCAACCGCTTAGGATCAAACCGTGGTCCGCCGAGTTGATTGAAAGCATGTATCCAGATTCTGCGGGACTTACAAATAGGGCGAGAGACCCCAATCTGGCTAAAAGGGGGAATATGATCCCATGAACGACTATGGTTCATTTCGAGGTGGTGAATAAGCCGACACTAACAGTGGACCATGCATAGGCATTCGTGTAGCTGAAACCGTTCCAATAGTTTTCCAGCCTGTTCCCATTGCCAACCCTTTGGCTCTACACATGCATTCTCCAAATTCAAATGCCACTCGTGCTGAGATCTGGGCAATTTTAGCATACGAGTCTCACCTGAAGCCACTGAAAGCGACATTGTGTAGTGAAGGATAGGCCGTAGATGAGAAGAAGAAGCAAAGGAGAGTAGCTCTTCGATGTGAATTGGTAGCGAAGTGAGTTTCTGAAGAGCAAGCTGAAGCTCAAACGGATAACTATTGCCATCTAGTAGAGAAGTAATGGAGAATTAGCGATGAGAAATTTAAATCTGCCGTGCTGCTTACAGTAGGGGTAAAGTTTTTTTTTTTTTTTTTTAAATATCATAATATTCGTTGTTTAAGGTACAAAAATTCACGTGGAGCGCTAGCTATTGCGTAAACAAAACCTGTAATCAATCCAACGACCCGCTTCACCCCCTCATGGGAAAAATCAAACCCCTCGAACCCAGAGCCCATCCTCCCCCCTCGGAGCACCCAAAACGAAAGCAAGACGAAGCAATACCTTCCTCCAGACGCGTAAGGAAAGACAAGTATAGGAAAGAAACCAGGGTAAGACACAAACCCTTCGGCGGGCTCCCCAAAACAAAAGAAAAGATTCTTACCGCACCAAGTGCCGATGGAGAGGAGTGATAAAACTACTGTTGCTGGATACCCAATGGTATATCCCCGACCTATGTGGCCATGGGGCTGGGGGTGTCAGGGGCGGAGTGCCCGGAAAATCGGCGACACTTCGGACTTTAGCATGCGCCAAGGACGTAGTGCTATACCATGACACAGCGTAACCTAATGCGAGGTTTGCGACCGTAGAGTAAATCGCAGGAGCGGGAGGAGGACGAGGGGAGTCACCTGGCGAGGAGAGCCACTCAGCAGTGGAGGTGCCAGCTATGGTGAGGGGCAGTCGGGTGCCAGCCGAGGAGGGATGTAGCAGTACGGTGCAAGCGGATCCAACGCATGAGAAGCGGGAAGAGGAAGGCTCGCCAAACAACCGAGAAGTATGAACATGGAGGACGGAGACGGGGTCACAGTTTTTCGCATGCCGACCGTACCGATCCTGCAACTCAGGAGAGAGTGCAATACCAGAGAGCAGGGCCACCAGGGCAACTACTTCACCGATAGTCCAAAACTAGCGACTGTGTGTTGACGGAGGAAGGAGGGTTGCCGACCGTGCAAATCGCTAAGCGAGACGCATCGCGAAGTGCGGGGTAAAGGGTAGGAACATCAACGCCAGCGTGCTCAACGAAGATGAACAGAACCAGAAAGGAATCCATAACCCCCAGGAGGGGAGGCCAAAGGCCCCAGAGAGAGGAAGGAGATGAAGGCATGATAAACCCCTGAGCAGTTGCCACGGGCGGGGCAGATCAGAGGCGGAGGACACTCTCACAATGATTTACCATGGTGTTGAGATTTCAATTGCTGGAGGTGGGGCGGACGAGAAAGCTGACAGTAGGGGTAAAGTAGTGGGAGGAGTATATAGGTAAAAAAAGAAATGTCTGCAAGAAGCTAAAAGTCACAAAATTGTGGTTTTGTTTTTAGTGCTTGTTTCATTCTGATAGCCCTTTTGAGCGGTACCATCACAATTCCCCCTTTTTTTAGGTCCCCTAATTGACCCCTACTGCCTGTACCAACGTTAATCAGGAATGAAGGAGCAAAGAAGGGATACCTTTTAACTCAAATGCCAAAAACTCGAATCTTAACCGATCTCTATTGGCAACTGCCACATTCCTGACCATCTGCCGGCTCTTCTCAAAAATCAAACGCCATTCAGAATCCGTAAGCCCGTCTTGGGGATTATTTCAAAGTGCACGCAGTAGCCTTATTACCGGGGCCAAGGCAACTACAACATTATACAGGCTGAGCTCAAAGCCTTTTATGTTGCCCTTTCCACCCCGTTTCAGCAACAATTTCTTCACAAACTTTCCAAACTCAGCCCTCTATTTCTCGATTCGCTTCACCTGTCGTCGTAAGGAGAATAGGTATATGTCTCGAAATACCTCAAGTTCGAGGCGGCTGACTACATCCTTTCCTATTCCTAATCCCCCTGCCTTCTGCCTTGAATTCGCATAAGACAGAGCACGTAACTTTTCCCAGATCTGTGTCAAATGGTTGACCAGATTTTCCTTCACCGGTTTGTTCCCAGAGACCGTTAGGTGAATCTCTCGTTTCGGGGCGTTCAATTGTACCGCTATCGCAACAACCTGGGATTTCTCCTCCGAAATAGATATATTGGCGAGTGCATCAAAGATGGCGATCGTAGGGGCTGGCTTTCGAGTAGGGGGGCGGAAGGGACCGATTGGCTTGGTCGCCGATGTGCAGGCCATGAAAGCAACTAGGTGGTGGGGGTCGAGTTCTTTGTTCATAATGCTTAAATTGATTTGTGGAAAGGGGCAACAAGATTTAGTAGAGGTTTTCTAGAAGAGGTGATTGCAGGCAGACAGCGATGAGGTAGGATGGTGGGGGAGTAGTTGCCAGTGAAAGGGAGAGGAGATAAAGTACGGGTTTTGTAGTTTTGCGGGAAGTAGACAAGCTGGTAATAGCTGGTTACCCTACTATTGCTTAGGAAAAGACAGATCGCTTCAGCCTTGTCCTACACTAGAGGACAAAAGTGCATGAATTTTTCCGCATTGCAACCAGGGAAAAAAAAAGATCTTCACATCCTGAATAAAGTACACAGGCACCGATGACCGCCACCATGCCTCCACGAGCCCCTTACATAGTGTCCCTGCATTCTTAAGTCAAGTCTCTCTTAGAACTAGCAATTTTTTCAGGCAAAAATGGGAGTCAGGGTAGGATTGTGGAGCCCGTTGTCCAGCACTTGCGTCTAAAGGCTGGTTTACCAATCAATAGACGGCCGTCAAGCAACCGGAGACGGTGCCGACCGTCAAGAGAGCTTAGACGGTGGAAGGGGGCAGGGAAAATTGATTAGTGTGTGTTTACCTAATATACTAGGGTTTAAGAGAAAGATCACTTGGGAAAAGCTAGGATAGACTGACATATTCACAGAATTCATAAGGGTCAGTAATACTACCAAAATTTATTCGACAACATACACAAAGAGTTAAAGAGTGATTTGATCAACCTAACTAAGAATATCATCGGGGACCCCATGCTTCTTCTTGTCCCACCCAGGGGGAATTTTGCCTGCCATAAGAGGATCAAACTTCAAGGCTTTTGGAATGAACCCTATAGCGCGTTTTTTTTTGGCGGGGGCGGTGTGCTATCCAGAGTATATGATTTTAAATATCTCGACCTTGTGCCGGTTGTGACTCTTGAATTCCTCGGCAGTCTCTTTACTGGCTTTGAATGATCCCAGATAGTGTTCAATCACGACATCCACGAGAAGTTCATCCTTCTTTGGGTCATTGCCATTGAATAAATGAAGCTCAATGAATCCGATCCCAGAATGTTCCAGAATGCATTTCTCGTACTTGGGCTTGATATCTTTGTCCTCGATGGGCTCATTAGTCTTAAAGTTAACCTAACTAGAGCATTAGTTACCTTTAATATGTATCTTAAAATGCTTAATGAGGTTAATGATTTAGGCCATATCGGTGCACCCTTCAAGCGAAAATTTTCCATATGCCTCCATCTCCCATCCAGTGCGGGAGTTACCCTATGACCAGACTTCGGCAAAGCCAGTAACAACAACCACCTTCTGCAGGTCGGCCATTCCACCTAATTTTTTTTTGAGCAAGTGGCTCGATCTCCATTTTGTAGTCTGGTAGTTCGGGGGGGCCAAATTTCATGTTGGCATGGGGCTGAATAGTAAGCTTTTGGTAAAGTTTCTCTGATACTTTGCCGTTGACGATCTTATACTCTATTGATGTTTCTGCAGTAACCGCTTCACCAACTTCGAATGTTTCAAGGGGGTTTTTGATAAAATTCTGACTGGAAATGTGCACAATTTGAATGCGGAATGTATAGAAGAAGAGGGGACAAGTATATCAAAGACAGACGTATAATTTAGTGACCTGGCCCTCTTACAATCATCCCCACATTGGATCTTTAAATACAAAAACTATTGCACTCCATTGATGAATCTTCAAAACATTCGCACGCAATCTCCAGCACTTATCACACAATCCCTATTCCCCCCATTCCTCACATTGCTTTCCGTACTTCTATCCCTGCTCTCCTCACTTCTCATCGGGTTCCTGTGACCACGGTCAATCCTCCGATTTCTTTCTAGCATATTCGATTTTGTGTACTTGGGCGTCAATGGGAGTGATTATTCAACACTATAAGGTTATGCGCAGCGAATGTAGATTCCACTGATCTGGCGATACCGAACTTTTATTGGTACGAACAATTTGGATAGAGAAAAGTAATCAAAGAAACAATAGAGATAATGGAATCGTGTACGGTAATGAATAACTTCAACAAAAGTAGGAGAGAAACCAAGTGAATAAATAATGAATGCGATGACGAACAGAAAACAAACGAACAAAGGGAAGAACAGGCTTTCTTATATCCTCCGTGAGATGAGACCTTTCCTCC
>Ga0307509_10009877_pt1 | contig 11805 bp, 6 predicted proteins | sample 10_EM_MG_FD_202245 | JGI IMG/M metagenome (GOLD analysis project Ga0307509, IMG submission 202245) | Populus trichocarpa ectomycorrhiza microbial communities from riparian zone in the Pacific Northwest, United States - 10_EM | ecosystem: Host-associated > Plants > Roots > Unclassified | place... | reverse complement strand
AATTTGGATCAGATTCAAGCAGACATCTCCATAGCCTACAACACGTAATTAGCTTAATTTTTTATGTGAAGAAAGTGGACCTCAAACTGGATGGATACAAGCTGCTGCAGACTGCATGTGTCTAGTTATATATATATATATATTAGATAGATGATAAATATCCTTATCAGGATTTGTTTCTATTCACCACCTAAGAAAGAGGTTGGTACCATTGATGGTGTTGGCATTAACAAGATAGACTTTGAGTGTAAATAAAACAAGAAAGGTGTTGAATAATATTTTTTTATTATTATTAATTTAAGGGATAGTTAGAAAAATAGTACTTTGATAATTTGATTTATATCTTATTTTATCTCCATACTTTTATAAATTACATTTTATATCCTGAATCAAATAAAAGACATTGTTGAAAATATAAATTGTTATTGAACATATAAATTACAGGATAAAAAATATAATTTATGAAAATATAAAAGGAGAATGAAATTTAGATAAAACTATAAGAATATTTTTGTAATTTACCCTTAATTTAAAGTAGGTTAATTATTTTTAATTACAACTTTATTGTTATCACAAAGACATATGTATTCAAGTGTTATATGGATTGAACATATATACATGAATTAAGTTTGAGATTTGCAAAAAATTTTAAAGTTAATGAAAAAGAAATAATTTGTCGATTATTATTTTTTATACAAATTTTAAGATAAAGGGACCGAGGTTGATATTCTGAATTGTTACATACTTGAAGCGAATAAAGAAAAAAGTGTTGGGGAGTTTAGATTGAATATCCATGAGATTGAGGTAAAAACAATTTTAAACTCGATGACGAGTTTTTTCTAATTTAAAAAGATTGATGTAAATTTTTTTTATTTACAGTTTTATGTTAATAGATATAATTTTCAATTTAAAAATTAAATCAAGATGGAATTTATCATTAGAGTTTAGAAAAACTTTCAAATAAAACATGTAATTTACCATTTGAAATTTCTTATATTTCCCTAATTCATTTAGGATTTTTTTTTTCTAATTGGATTGCAACTCTTCTATTATTTCTAAATTTAAGATGTTTTTTGAATAATTGCCTACATTCTTTTTTCGTTATAAAATATATGTTCCAACATGAGGATTGAGATCTTTGGAAAAGAGAGAACGCTTATCTAACTGATCTACAACTCATCAGAGAAGATAATAACGATTTCTTGCACGAATCATTTCCTATTTTCATCCTTATCTGGTTTTTAATTTTTAATTTTTAATTAATGTATAGCTCAATGGAAGAGGATAAGAGTTTGTATATCGTACGTAGCCATTCTTTAAATCAAATTTACATACTAAGCATACTTATGCTTTAAATTAAGTTGGAAGTTAACTGTGATCCAATTTTATAATTTGGATCGATGATTAATTAATTATGTAAATCAATACTTCAAACCGTATTTAAAGGGAGGATATTTTTCATTTTTATAGAAATTTATGTACGTACCAAGCTATTTCAATACTTACCATAATACTTGCACAAATTTGATTAACATGATTTGGAGCAGTTAATCCTGAATTACGAAGGATTAGTCGTGGTGATGCAAACGCCCGCGACCACTAACTTTTACCATCACGCAAGACAGACACGTCATTTATTATTGCAAATAAGAATGACACGTAAGTTTGTAATATGGTAAATGTTTGTTTTTTTATTTTAAAAATATTTTTTTTAAAATAATTTTATTTATTTATTTTAAATTAATAATTTTTGTATTTATATATTATTTTGATAAGTGATGTAAAAAATAATTTATAAAAAAATAAGTTATTTTAATATATTTTTGAATAAAAACCATTTTAAAAAAGAATCGGAAACACGTATTCATAAACACCCTCCACTACCCCCAGCTTCTCCTCTCTCTTTTTTTCTCTATAAATTGATAGCAAGAATTTGGACAGCACTAACTTGGTGCTTTCTGTTTCTTTTTCCATATTGGCTACTCGCCATCTCTCTCAACCTCTTCTGTCTTTCTTCTTGATCATAATCATTGACAATATGGAATTGGGAATCGTTGAAACTTCGTCGAGGTTGATGACTGATTTCCTCCAGAAATGTGGTGGCTATGCTGTTGTTGATGGCGGCTTCGCCACTGAACTTGAACGACATGGTGCTGACCTTAACGACCCTCTCTGGAGTGCCAAATGCCTCATCAGTTCTCCTCATCTTGTTAGAAAGGTAACCCTCTCTCACCCACTCTCTATATTTGGATGCATTTCTCTGTGCAGATTAATTAACTGTTTTGTTTTCCTCTTTTTGTGAACATAAAAGAGAAAATTTAACAGAGGTGTCCACTTTCCATTTTCTTTCCTTTTCCTTTTTAAGGTTTTAAATTTTATTGTCTTTGATTGGAAAATATGATTCCTTCCATCACCTTTTTTTTCATGTTGTTTCCGAGCCTCCGACCCTGCACGAAACATTATTTTTTTTTAGTAGTTGTATATTTAATCTTGATTGTGTTCTTGGTTCTAATGTTGGATTTCTTTCTACATAGTTACTTGAGAGTCCAATTTATTTTATTTTTAGTTTGATTGTTAATTATGCATTGTCATCACTAGTAGATGAAGAGCTCTACCATAGCTAGGGGGCACCTACAATTAATTATGTGTAAAAAAGAGGTGGTACGTTTTCCTTTTTACGTGGAATTATGAAAATTTTATTCTTATACCATCTCCCATATAAAAGATGCTGTTAGAAATATAGCTTTTTTTTAAGTGTAAATATAATTTTTTTTTAAGTTATGTCCTATTTAAAAGAATCAGTTGTATTTTAATATATTTATATATAACTATTTTAATAATTCGATAAGACTCGATTGATTTAATAAGTCTAAAAACAGTTTGGATAATTTTCCATCAATTTAATATTAAAAAATAAAAAAATAAAAAATAACCTTAATCAATTTGAGTTAAATCACCAAACCTATAATAAGATCATAAAATCAAGATATTAATCTTATAAAAAAAACATAAATTTTAAAAAACAATTAGTGAAAAAAAACATTATTATTGTAATGAATAGTATTTTAGTATTTTTGAAAAATATATAGAAATAGCATTTTTATAAAGAGATGGTAAAATAGTATTTTATTTAACACTGTCTTGAAGCGTGTAAAATGAGCATTGAAAAATTAAAATAATTTTTATATTTATTTTTAGAAGAATCTTTTTTCCCCTCTTTTGGGTGCTAAGCTATTTTAGGTTGCTGGTAATTGTGAATTTGTTATGATCCTACCTTGCTTCTCAGAGATAATGATTTAAGCTTGTTTGTTTCTGTGTTTTAAAAGTATTTTTAAAAAAATTTAAATTTTTTTTATTTTTTATTAACTTCAAATTAATATATTTTTAGTATTTTTAAATTATTTTAATGTGTTATGTTAAAAATAATTTTTAAAAAATAAAAAACATCATTAATAAATATTTTAATATAAATAATTATTTAAAAAACAATCATAACTATATATATCATCGATGTCTGGCTCATACATATATGAGAGCTTGTTATCATCTTCTAACAAATTACGTGGCAAAGGCTCCTTCTTGCCCACACCAATGGTGTTTTTATTGACGTGTCAATTGTCATGCGGAATAAATGAAACGTGTCTATTTCATGCAAGTTAAAAGGTATAAGTATATATTTAAAACTTTTAAATTAATATATTTTTAAAAAGTTCATGGACAGCTAAAATTGGGTAATTACATGAGTTGCTGTTCTCGACGGCATTGCTTTCTTGATCGTGAATATTATTGTTGATCGTGTTTAACATGACAGGTTCACCTAGATTATCTTCATGCTGGTGCAAACATCATAACAACAGCATCTTATCAGGTATTTTTAATATTCATAATCCAATTATATTATACTAGTTTTTGTGGAGATAAATTTTAAGCTGACATGTTTTTTTTATAAAAAAACATGTGACAGGCTACTATTCAGGGTTTTGTGGCTAAAGGTTTGTCTGAAGAAGAAGCTGAGTTATTGCTTAGGAGAAGTGTTGAAATTGCATGCGAGGCAAGGGAAATTTACTATGACAAATGTACTACCAAAGGTTCTTTGGATTACATTGAAAGTGGAAATATCTCAAGGCGTCCTGTTTTAGTTGCTGCTTCCATTGGCAGCTATGGTGCTTATTTGGCCGATGGCTCCGAGTATAGGTAAGGACTAAATGATTAACATCATAGTTTTTGCTCGTGCTATCAGATTATGCGACAATATTTCTAGCACAAGCAATCACCAAATATTACATCTAGTTTATCATGCCTTATTGTAATTCCCTTTCCTTGTACCTGACAACAATCTGCCGCTGTCTCTCTTTACAGTGGGAAATATGGTGATGCAGTTTCTCTAAGAACATTGAAGGATTTTCATAGGAGAAGGTTACAGATTCTAGCGAAATCAGGTGCTGACCTGATTGCGTTTGAGACAATTCCGAATAAGCTCGAGGCAAAGGTAGTTAATATATTTCTTAATTACACAAACGAAGTGGTTGATTTCTGAGTAGATCAATTAATGATTCTGTGGCTTTTATTAAGAATGTCATAGCATGTACCTTTTCTGGCAATTATTTCTCGTAATTTGGCTTGGTTTTGTTCATCAGGCTTATGCTGAGCTTCTTGAGGAGGAAGAGATAAATATTCCAGCATGGTTCTCTTTTAATTCCAAGGATGGAATTAATGTCGTCAGTGGTGATTCCATCCTTGAGTGTGCCTCCATTGCAGATTCCTGCAAACGAGTTGTTGCTGTTGGAATCAATTGTACCCCTCCAAGATTTATCCATGGACTTGTTCTCTCCATCCAAAAGGTCTGTTTTCTGAAGCTAATGATATTTTTGTTAGTTAAAACCAAATTTCCAGAGGAACCTCTGCTTCAACTTAAACAACTTCTGGGACTAACGCTATTTGGCTGGTTAATCTGGCAGGCAACAAGTAAGCCAATAGTCATATATCCCAACAGCGGCGAGACGTACAATGCTGAGCTTAAGCAGTGGGTGGTGAGCATTCTGATGTTCTTTTTGCTTCAAATAACAGGCTGTTCTTTGTGGGCTTCTCCACCAAGTACTACGTCCCCATAAGGAGGAGTGGCTGAAGAACTCCACAGTTGCTAATTCGTCATTTAGAATTGCTGAATATTTTTGTATACAACAGTCCTTTTAGGACAACTGAAGCTCTTTAACATCCTATTGTCGTTACGAAGCAAAATTTATTCCTGTTTTGATCAATCACTTGCACCATCTCCTCAACGTTAGTGATTCAGAAGTTTAATTCAATGTGTACTGTTGCAGAAATCAAGTGGAGTGGTAGTAGATGAAGACTTTGTCTCATACATAGGTAAGTGGCGTGAAGCCGGGGCTTCTCTATTTGGAGGCTGCTGCAGGACTACCCCAAATACCATCAGAGCTATAAGCAGGGTTCTCTCCAAATATCCTTAAATTTTCTTCAAGTGCTAAATAAACCGAGAAGCGATCATGTAAAGATAAAGAAACCGGGAATAAGAATCTGATAATCCATCTTTGTTTCACCAAGAGCCTTGTAACCCAATGCTAAGCCCGGTGGGTGCATGTAACTTTGTCTTCTCTGTGTATCTCAATTAAATAAATAAAGTTTCCTCATTTTTATTTTTTTTATGGATTTTTCCGTTATACAAATCTTTTTTAATAGATTCTATCCTTTTACTGTGTGTTTCAATAACTTTCCTCCAGTTTTAATTTTGTTAAATTATATGACACGTGTAAAAAATATTTGCATTGACTAATAAAGATCATTACTTGGGTGGATCCTGAAGTTTATTGCCTGCGGGTATCTAGGAGCTCTGGACCTTTCAAAGTGGATCCATAGTTATATCTAGTTGAAAGATATTCACTGTGATCTGCACCTAGGCACAGCCTTGATTGATATGTTTGCTAGATGTGGTGACCCAGCGAGTGTAATGCAAGTTTTCAACAAGGTGATGAAAAGAGATGTTTCAGCCTGGACTGTAGCCTTTGGTGCAATGGCGATGTAGGGAAATGGTTACGAGGCTATTGAGCTTTTCAATAAAATGCTGCAGCAAGGGATTAAACCACATGGAGTGGAATCCAGAACAAGGGTGAAAAAAAGAAAGCTAAATATGGCTATTTATGCTAGTGACAATTATACAAAAGAAAAAATAACGATAAAGGAACAACCATTAGAGAAGTTTCAGTTCCATTTCAGATGCAGGTTATACAGTTCAAAGCTCTTGCCCATGCAATCAGGGAACATCCAGCAAAATCAAGCTTAAAGTCGAGATGTGCTTCATAACTTTGGGAAAATGGAGTCTACAAAAGCATGGTGCATTGGGTCAGATTGCCAGATTTTAGCCACGTGATGATGTGATGATGTGCGCCTGTGAACTTCTTCAACAAGCCAGATGGTGGCTTCAGCTTTACAAGGATGAATCATGATATCCAAGGGTGTATGCTCGTCCTCACTGCCGATTCGTTGTTGATCCCACTTATTTAGAAGAATGTTGGTGAGGTAATGCAAGGGCTGCTGATATAGTTGCTTGATGGATTTGCCTAACCCCGCCCATGAGGAAAATGGGATGGCAGAGCCACGTTGTACTGGGATAGGGATATGCCTCATGTAATCTTGATACATTTCTGCCCTTCTAATCAACACACCTGAACAATGACACATTTAGTAACGCTAAAATGTAGATGAATGGTTGACCATATCTGTTAAACAAGTACAAAACCCAAGTGCATGACTGCCCAGAGTAACTTTCAACTCAAGACAGAATAAAAAATGGACTAGCAGCGGGATAATATTCAACCAGACAAGGAATATTTTAACAGTTCATTCACAGAGATACAGCCGGTATCATACAGGTGAAGTTACTTGGTGATCGCAAAATGCACAAACAAATTTTATCAAAACAATATATAACCAGGATCCAAATCCAAATAGGTGTTAGTTACCCTCAGATGTCGTTTCTTTGATGGGTTGATCAATTGTAACATAATTGGATAACCGCTGGCCATCAAGTCCATCATTAAGCTCTATATCTGAATCCGAGGAAGAAGATTCATCCGATGATATAACATCAACCGGGTCAGTCCATGGTATTGTCCTCTTCATGTCACATACAATGTAACCCTGGACAGAGATCACCACACTCCAGTTCAGAAGAATGTCAAGCAAAGATAAAAGAGTTATAAGCTTGAAAATGTCCCTCTACTATATTGATCACCAGCACACAAATCCAGACTAAATCAAATTTCTATTTACAGTTAATCGCCCAGAGATCCCCAGAACAGTTAATAAGCAAAATAACTATACAAGGCTCTGCCTATAGTCTACAGAAAACAAGTAAACAAATTGGGTGACGTCTACATTGACATGCAATTGATAATAAATGAAGAATAGAAGAGGAAAAATATAACAGGGAAACAAAAGACAGTAAAGATTACTCCCAAGTAAAATCACCACAAAATTCATCAATCAATAAGGCAGAAAAAGTAAACCCTCGTATTCAACAAATCCTCATAAAAGGCACTCTAAAACCATTCTTGCTTCATTTCCTCGAGAAAGCAGAAACAATTTTAGTTTGTACTTCTCATCCAATTTCCGACGCTAGATTTGCATGTTGTTTCTGCCTTTCGCATTTAATCGAGCAGAAAACACCAAAATCTTAGATCACTGCTAAAACTGTCTTCTGAGCCTTAGGATTTTCTTTTACCCAATAAAAGAATATGATATAAGCAAAATGCAATCTGTAAATCAAGTTTCTAAAGAGATGAAAAACATCAATGAAGAAGAGTTACCTGGGCAGACAACACGGAATTGCCCTTTTGGCCTTTTTGGAGGATTGTGTAATCGCAAGTGAGAAAAAATACCGTTAAATTTCTACTAGCTTAACGGAGAAAGAGAGCGTTTTGACTGGTACTTCGTAGTTTGAGCTCTTTGCTAGAAGCCCTAGAACTAGAAACTAGTAACTACCATTACCACGAAGGGCTTATTCTTGAAAATGACATGTTCATCCCCAGACTATAAACCAATTCTCAATTGGATCGCCAAACAAGCAAATCTCAATTGGATCCCACCTACTGCACAACTCCCAATCAACTCTCTACCTAAACCTTTTCCTTTTTTTAACTGGAAAATTCTATACTATTCATGGACTTACAACTCAACAATCTTCAGTTTTAAAATCCAACCAATTGAAGAAGAGCCAGTAAACAAAAATTTATTTATTTATTGCATGATTTGTGAGTTTCCATACTCATAAATGCTAAGTTGGCTAGCTAGAATTAGTGGAAAAGGCTCTCTTTAATATTATATATATAAAAAAAAGGGAGAATCTAGTTGTCTAAATCACTTTTTTCTTGTCATAAATTTTAATGATGGGTTTAATTGGCTAATGCTTGATTGATGGGTATCCAAATGATAATTTTGGTTTTTTGTAGGACCCAGTTGAGAATTGGGTGATATTTAAGGGATAAATGTTTTTCTTGTAGCAAACTATACTCCAGCAGCCCAGCTTATTTTAAAACGCTGTAGTTTTTAAAACATTCCTTGGACCTAAAGCTTAGCGCAACCATTAGGCCTATGTATGTTCTCTTTTGCTGTCACAAGAAGGGCCAGCCCAGTCCCTACTCCCAAGCCCAACCTTAGTTGAAATAGTTGGATTTCTTTTAGGATTTTTTATTACCACGAAAACTGATGACATTTGCTTTTAAAAATATTTTTTGTTTAGAAATATTTTAAAATAATATTTTTTTATTTTTTAAAATTTATTTTAATATTAAAATATCAAAATAATCTAAAAAAATTCAAAAAAAAATTAATTTCAAGTAAAATATAAAACATCATTTCTGCCAAAAACAAACGTGAAGTTTGGATGAAGTCAGTTATACTATTGTTTTGTTTTTCTATCGGTTTCGAAAGACAACTCGTTTAATGGGCTCAAACTAGCCCATATACCTCAGTGGGCTGTTGTCTTGATTGTTTCTGGGTGGAAAACATGATCACGCATCTCATAAAACCAGATTTGTAGATTTGAACATGGAAGGAAGAAATCAGGAGAATATTATTGACAAACAAATAGGTTTAAGAAAATTCACCTCCCCGTAAATATATTCTGTGGCTTAATCCTACTTTGCGTTAATGCACTCATTACATTTCATAACGTGAAATCCATTGAGATTTGATTAGTCTGAGACTGTGATTATAACTGCGTCGAACAGTCCATTACGGGGCTGGTCGCCTGCATGATAATTTCGCCATGACAGATGCTTCAAAGAAATTCACCACCAGGCTGAATAAGGACTTCTTGACATGTGCTCTGACTCATCGACGTGTGATTGTGAGAAGTCACCCGGACAAGTGTCATAATCTTCAAGATTATTCGAGACTTATATTATTATTAATTACAGGCTTCGAAGTATTAGTTAAGGTGTTTAAACTGGCCAGACAACCACCGTTAAAAAAAGACTTCTTGACACCTTGAAAAGAAAAGGTAAGCCATAGGAAGATCGGTGTAGAGGATGACACGAGTCGCACGGCTCAAACTCCGTCTCAATCAGTCAATAAATTCGGAAGAGGCGGGGCAATGTCTGAAAATGACAGAAGCCTTTTGATTTGATAGGGCAACATGGAAGGTGGTATACAATGCCTTGGAAGACGAGGGAAAAAATTGTGACCACCAAATATATCAACATGTCAATGCAGGTGAGTGGCTCTGGGCTCTTGTGACCCATTTTATTCCCTCTCGCTCTCTAAACGTCTGATCATCTAACAGCATCTACATCTACATTTATTCACGATATTAATGATCTATCACGTTTATTCACGATACATTTATTCACGATATTTATGATCTATCACTTAGATATGTGATCCGGGTTACCTCTAGGTTAGATATTTTTATCTTTTAAAAGAATTATTTTAAAAAAAAATTCAAAGAAAAATTTAAGCTCGAACAGACAACTTTGTATATAAATCTATACGAATAAATAAATAAATATTTATTTAAATATAAATTAAAAAAATAGAGAATAAACCAAAAAAAAATCATTAATAGAAATAGAAAAAAATCAATATAAATTTTGGCAGACCCTCGCTATTGATGTCTCCCACCCCAATTTTTTTTGAAAAAAAAATCAAACAACACGTCATTTGATTTGCCTTGATTTTAGTCATTGTGGTTGCGAAAAATCTGGAATTATGTTTTTTTAACCTAAAAACCTGTTTTTCAATCTATTTTTTACCCAAAACACCTATAAAAAAAATCAACAAATGTTTTAAACTTATCTATGCCCTCAAAAAACCATAATCAACCCGAATCAAAAAATCAATTCAAGCTCAAATGTGTATTTTCAAAAACTTTAAAGGTACAAAAACACCTAATATGAACTCTTTTCATAAAAAAAACAATTTAACACAAATATAGTATATTTTGGTGGCCTAAGTCATGTCAACGACACTTTTCTCTCTTTACCGTTGGAATCTAACAACATCTCTTTCTCTTGTCTCAACCAAGGACTAAAAAATAACAAAAATAAATATTTGTATCAAAATTAAACTGGAAAAATATTGAGGTATTGAATTTTTGTAATTTGCATGGTTTTTAAAATTTAAAGACCAAAGTGTGTTTTTGGTGAAACTTATGGCACGCCGTCCATGTTTGGTGTCTTTTTTATTTTAGTCCCTCTTTTTTCAATCTCACTTTTCCATAAGAAGTCAAAAGCAATTGGTCTTCAATCATGACTAACTCATTATGAAAAAAATTAAAAAAATTAAATTAAAAAAAAATATACCATTTTGAACGATCCATCAATAATAATATACGAGATGATAAACAATAAACGGTGAAAAACCCACACCCACACAAATATCCTACGTATTCCGAAAGCATTCATTTTGAAAGCCTTTTGAACATTCATTTTTTCTACATAGTATATAATTTATTGAATTTTCAAACTGTACTATACCATGAGATTTTTTTCAAGATGTAATTATTTTATATTTAATTCTATTTTGGTTGATAATTAGGAAATTATTCATCATTGTGAGGGAGCGAAAGGAAATCTTCTGTTGAAACTCGAGGTCAGACTTGAAGAGGAGAGAAATAGCCGCCCTCGTGATTAAGATACAAAACAGTCATAATACCGAGTGGTCGAGCATGTTTTACACATTATTACAACCTTTTCATCATTCAGATCTACTTACTGAAAGAAGACCCGTAAAATGTGAGAACTAGCTAAGAACCACTGGACACCACGGATTGTCCGGGCTACTCGGATCATGAGAAGTCTTTTTGTTGGGTAGGATTGTGGTTGTAGTTGCGGTTTAAAATGTTTTTTTATTTATAAATATATTAAAATAATTTTTTTTATTTTTAAAAAATTATTTTTAAAATCAGTATATTTAAACAATTTAAAAATATAAAAAAAATTAAATTTTTTAGAAACACGTGTTCGACCGGTCTCCAAACAGTCCCTGATATCCTTTCAGTTCATAAGTAATTTGAAACCCAGGTTATATGAATTTAAATATATTTAAGTTTTGTGGAGGTTGCAATCCATGCGTGGCGTGTGATGCGGCCAGGGGTCATGGCCACGAGGACGGAATTGTGAATATTAAATTAGAAAAACCGAAGAATATGATGAGGTGGAAAGATAATATACATTGACAAAAATATACAAATTATAGATAGATTGTGGGTTAAAATACAATTTCTTATTTAGAAGAGTTAGTTATATTATAAGATATAAAATTTGTACGAATTAACTATCATTTTTTTTT
>Ga0307509_10009876_pt1 | contig 11807 bp, 15 predicted proteins | sample 10_EM_MG_FD_202245 | JGI IMG/M metagenome (GOLD analysis project Ga0307509, IMG submission 202245) | Populus trichocarpa ectomycorrhiza microbial communities from riparian zone in the Pacific Northwest, United States - 10_EM | ecosystem: Host-associated > Plants > Roots > Unclassified | place... | reverse complement strand
CTCACCACCCCCAGTTCCCCGTCTCCGATCCAGGACGCCCCTGTGGGTCTGGGAAATGCTAGGAACTGCCGCCTCCTCCTTAGTCTCACCTCTCCGCCCACAGTATATCGATAGCGCTTGAAGGAGGCAAGAAAGGAACTGACAAGTGTGATGGCAGGCGCACTACTTCCATAATCCCCTTTCCTCAATGGTCCCCGAGGAATCACTGGAGAATCGAGGTCTCGGTGGCCAAAGAGTAGAGCCTAACTACGACAACCCCTAGCTCCGTTAATAAAATACTCGGTGAGGCCGGCGCCAGGCTCACCCCCGGGGCTCTAAGGATGTGTAGAAGAGATAAGCCATGATTCATCGGTATGTACCGCTGCCGGAATCGGAAATCGGACGTTGGGGAGTGGTATTGCCCTTGCTCCAACGGGGCCAGGTTCATCTGTTTGTGAGGAGTGCTGAAATATGGGTTTGATTACTCGAGTACCTCTACCGACCGCCCCCATCAGTTTAGACCAAGCAGGCGAAATCTCAGGACGGTTGTCTTGGAGAGCCCCAATGGTGGAACTGTGATTTTAGCTGGTAGGGGTAGGACTGTAGGCGATGCCCAGGGATGGCTGGGAGGATAGAGGACCTCAGCGTACAGCTGGGATAGGATGAGTGATCTTGCATGATTTCAGATCTGTATATCTCGCCTGCAAAATCCGGTCTACCGAGCGGACAAAACGAACCGAATAAGGAGCCTCGGAGTTTAGTTTGCGGATATGCCCTCGGCTCAAGAACCTTTTAGCCTTATCTGTTGCTTTAGTTAATTACAAGCTTAGGTAAATCCCACAATCCAAGAAAAAACTTACCAGCATCTGCATAGAGCTGTTGGATAATCTAGGATAGTACGAACGAAAGGCCGGCTGCCCCAAGAACCTCTTGCAGCAATCCATACTAGGGGGGTTCCTGAGGAAGGGGCACCCGAAAGGGCTGTGGAGCACCGGCAGACGCTCCACTCCCTGTCAGCCGCAAACGGCCAATGGGTGAAGGTGAGAAATGAGCTAAGTTAGTCCCCAAAAGTGCGGATTGTGGAAGCCACCGATGTAGATCGTTGACCTGGTGATTACTCCCGAACGAGATACTCTTCCTATACATAGCAGTCAATCTGGGAAGCAGAACGGGTTTTGGATGTTGGCTGAGATTGAGGGGAAAGTTAACAGTAGTGCTGGATACGCGGGGCAGTCACGGGGCGTTGGCCTGGACTTTGGTGTCCTGATGGATCTATCGTGAGTCCCATTTCTATCTGCTTCGCAATTTCTGACAAAGGTAGTCCGTATACCTCCCGTACATCCATTTCGAGTATGAAGTTGGGGGCGAAACGTATCGTGGAGTTGATGGAAAGCGCGAGGGCTAGAGTCGCGATAATAGCCTTTCCATGCGCTATGCCGAATAACGTGTACACTCTCCCACTGCCTCAGGAAGCGTAGCGGGACAACAGTTGCTTGAAGATATTATGTCTCTCTCCCACAAACGAGCATCGCGCCGTCATCCCGCAACGTCAAGGAAGCAGTAGCCGCGATTAGAAAATTGAAGACAATGCCTTCAATTTTTGACCCGACAAGGTATCTGCGGGTAGATAGAAGATGCAGATTCACGTCCTTGGTATTGGACTTGTGTTCTGGTCCATGAACGAGATGAGATCTTCGGGGTAGTATGTTCCGTTGAGCGCTTCCAGCCCAAAGCCTAATCGCGAAGGCAATCACAGCAAGCAAGTACCTGTCACAGTAGAAGAGATTGTATCAACACTGAGAACGGGGGTGTATCTTGGTGAAGTCCAGAACTTTGCCGTCCGTCTATGCCATGTAGGAGATTCGCGAATCCTGGAGGTGATCAGCGACACCGAATACCCTCGCCTTGTCCGGGGTGAAGAGCGAAGCCTTCTCATCAAAGTCAATCCAGGAAACCCCGTGGCCCTTACTATAGTACCACCCACACCAAGGCGAGAGATCCAACCGACGATAGATCCGTCGTCGAGCAACAAATCAACTCAATCCAAGCAGACCTCGGAGTATATGAAACCCCCCGGCATCGCCCTTTCTATTTCTAGGACCGCAGCAGCGCACCGATACAACGAACAATCACGCTGCCACTGCTCCCGCACTCTACAAACCAAACCATTTGCCCCCTGCCAGAATTTACCAAGGCCGGCAGTCGCCCATGGGGAATACGTGTACAGGATCGGCAGCCAGAAGATAGCGAGCATGTACTCCAACCCAGACCGTGCGCTTTCTGAAATAAAGTGTATTCGTGCCAGTGTGCGGAGGGTAGAGGGGAAGGCCGATTTACAAGATATTCCACGGGCCAGGATGGTGAAGCGGTTTTCTCAAACTACTGCGGCATCCGCTAGTGATGGGCTGGTGGACAGTGCGCGGAGAAGATTGAGCTTTGCAAGTGACGCTACTGACGAAGTTCTCGCATACTGACGTGACGAGGAATTGCGCTGTTCTCCATTGGTGCCACCCCCGATGACCCGCCCCTTGAAAGGCGTGGTTTGGAATAATCCGATGCAGACAGTGAGGGTGACGCAGAAGACGGCATGGTCGAGGCGCAGAAGATTTGGAGAGATATAAAGGCTAGGGAGTATGGTTCTGGGGATGGGATGAGCATCGGGTGGGTGAAGTTTTCTACTGATGTGAACAGGAATGGTGGGGGTGGGGGTGGAGGGACCGGTAGCAGTGCTAAAAGCAAGAGTCTGGTCAGGCTTAGAGTTGTTAGAGAGACTGACTTTGGGCCTTGAAGGGTTTAGAGTTTTTTCTTTTCTGTTTTTCCACTTCCAGTTGTATCTGGTGAGGGGGCAGGGGCCGGCCGGACACTAGATATAATCATTGGAATCCATGGGTTGGTAAAGATGACCCGTTCTATTGCTTTATTAGGTGGGTTGGTGATCCGGGGTAGACTAGCCGTGTATCTTAGCTGTGGTATAATTCTCCTAGCCTCGCCAAATCATGAATTAGTGGGGTCCCTTTTTCCTTTTAAGTGATCAAGGTCGGGTTTATTTGTGAGAGGGATAGCAACATCTCCAGGCGCGGCACGAGGTTAGGTAAGCGAATTGTGGAGGAATAATCATTGGTGGGATCCTTATCGATAAGGCCTGCCCCGTCTCCGTAAATCATAAGTTGGCTGAGAATGTGGAATTGAGCCGATGTAGATTTATCGTTCATTAAGCGCGGTCTCTAACTAATTATTAAAAAGAGGCAGAACTAAAAGGTAACTTCTCCCGAGAATCCTGCATCTCCAGCAACTTGAATCTACCAACCAACGCACAGACCTTCCAAATACCCAAGAGCAGAGATTCTAAGTATCCCACAAGGAAAATACATAACACTGCTTGTAGAGGAGCGATGACTGATATTATTCTGGGGTGTGAGAGCGGTTGCCGAATCGGGGATTGGCATATACAATAACTAATAGGAACAAAAACGCAGCAGCAGCAACGAAGAAATCTCACCAACCTCAACACCCCCGCCTACCTCCCCGCCTGTCACTATCTCGTGGGCTCACTTCACGGAACCGTTGGGGCCCCGGGCTCAGCTCCTTCCCCCATCTTGGTGGTGGGCTGCTAGATTATCGGGACCATTGGGGCCGGAGGCTGGTCCTTCTTCTTAACCATGATTTCGTGTCTCAATAACTCGTTCCGAAGGGTTGCGGTTGCAAGCTCTGCACGTGCAGTAACTAGCTTTGTTTCGATGATTGGGTCGTGGACATGGGCGCAGAACGTTCGTACATTTTTTTTTGTAAAATCCTCTGAGTTTATTTCGTATTTAACTACAGGAAAACTCCGGCATGCACCCTTAAGTATGGCCTAGAAAAACCTTAATATAACAAAAAAAACCCCATCACCGTCTTCTTAACAAATAAAAGTGTAGAACCAAAGTCTATGTAATAACTATAACAAAAATCATAATTATCAAGGGGTCATTTCCTCCTGGTCTCCGTCTGATGCTCCTTCTTCAGGTTTCTTAGGGTGGGAGGGGCAACTCGCGGTATGGGCGTCGTGTGGGCCCTTGCAATTCACACACCTGAGTACGGTATGGTTGCAGGGACGGCCGCGGATACTACAGGTAGCCGTGGGGCAGGTATGGCCCCCAGTAAGGTGTGGGGAAGCACACCACCGGCATGAAGCCGGGTTGGTGCATTTGTTGTTATGGTGTCTATAGCCGTGGCAGTTGGAACACTGGGTGTGGGAATTGAAACGCAACCGACGTTCAGTCCTATAAGTTGTTGAAAAAGGAGCCAAGCGGTTGCCGATGTAGTCCGCTGCTCAGGGGCCTGTAATGTTGATCACGACTGTAGAGGCGGATTTACCGGCCCTAGCCTCGTCGGTGGTAAGCCATCTGGGTTGTTGAGTAAGTGACAGCCCGGTGTTGTAAGTAGTGAGTTCGTTGGCGATCTCAGCCAAGGTCTTCGAGGTGGGGATTCCGTGTACCAAAATGTGTGTCATGAGGGCGTCCAGGTGGACGCTAATAGAACCTGGTATCAGGTGTAGAAACCGTCCCACCTTGCTGTTAAGCGAGGCGGCCTTGACCGATTCCATGGTGGTGAGAGTGACAGTGTTCCCCTGGAGGGAGACGGTCTGTACGTAGGTTGCAGCTAGCGCCTGGTTGATGTCATCTCTGAGGTCTAGGGCATTGGTGTCAAGCGGTTCGCCCTCTCGTTTGACGACGAGGCGGCGTTGCCTGGCGGTAAGCCCCTTCTTTGGTTGGGGTCTATTGGTGTAACAATCCTATTGTAATTAGTTATGCAACAGGCAACAATAGTTATTTTCTAAGTAAGCAAGTCTCCTTATTCTACAATAAGGCGTGTGGAATTACTATCTCCTCAGATAGTAAGGAACTGGCTTGCTTGTCTTGAGTACTGCGTCAAAGGATACTATCTCGTCAGATAGTGAGAGGGGTGGATTGTCGTGTTTGATAGAACTATCACAATAGTCCTATGTTCAAGTGGCCCGTCGAGACTATCACAAGAGTCTCCGGGTACTTAGAGCGTAAGCTCTCGTAGTGGAGGATCGTTTTGTAAAGAAAGTAAAGAGTAATTGTATTGCAATATCTTGAGTATAGAAAAGTACTTAGATGGTTGCGTGAAGATCCTATCTCTTGGTCGGAACCAAGTGCCTTATATAGGCATCTTCTCACAACTCTAACCCTGGTGACTCATCACCTCGCGCTACATAAACCTCTATGACTCGTAGTAAGTCATAGCACGAAATCCATTGATAACTCATATGAGTCATCGCACAACATTCCTTTAACCAATCAAAACTCATAAACCAAATCATGTGCTCGAATGAGTCACATGCCGGAAACCCATGACTCATAGTGTGAGTCATGTACGAAAGTCATTACATCATATGACGTCACAATCGTGAGTCATGCAACAATCAACCAATCATAATATAACGATGACTCACAAGTGCGCAGTGATGTGGGATCTATGAGTCAAGTGACGTCATAGTGTAAAAACCAACATAGCTTATGACTAATAAGTATTAGTCATGTGAAATCTGCCTTGCTTAGTCACGATTTGTGACATTAGCTTCCGTCTCCCCCTAGCATCGGTCCCACCATGCTACACTCCCAGATCCAACAAGTTCTGTACAGCTCTTCTGAGCTCCTTTCGGAGGCTGTGGTTTCTGTGTTCGAGCTCCTCGTTGGCTCGCTTTTTGGTGTTGTTTTCGTTCCTCAACCTCGCTATGCTGAAACCAGATCCCGCGACCGTTTTGCAAAGTCCTTGGATTTCTTCGCGTATTCATCCTATCATGTTCTGGTAGTTGGCTAGCTCCTGTCGTGTTTTTTGGTCCCTTTCCAGTGTTTGTTGCTTTGGGTCTAGCAGTTCCTGGATTTGCCTCTGTAGGGCTCCAACATCTGGTTGAGTTTTTTCGCTCCCTTCCCTCTCCTGCCGTGTCCTCACGGCACCGAATTTCCTTCGTTGTTCCGGCTTGCGGTGTCTCCGGTGTCATTTTGAGCGGGGTTTCCTCTCGCCGTTTTCCAGGGGATAGTACCCCGCTTTGATCTTCTCTTGCACATGTACGAAGCATTTGTCGTCGTAGCATTCGTACCATGTCACGCTCTGCCCATGGCGTTTCCTCTGCTGTTTTTTGTTCCGGTGCGATACCGGTACTGATGGCACAGACCGAGATCGGTCTTGGGGAAACTATCCCGAGGCTTCCTTGTCCCTGTAGTGCACTTGGCACCTGTCGTCGTAGCATGCTGTCCATAACAGCACGTCGTGCTCCCTTCGAGCTCATTCCTTCTTTTCTGCTTCTTCCCATTCGTGTGGGGCTCTGTATGTGGGGCTCGTGGGTAGTCCCATGGCAGTTTCCCACCCTTCTTGGGCGGTCTTTGGTGTCGGGGGTCTTGGTGTCGTCATTCGTGGAGGTGGTGGTGGTGGTGCAAGTTGCGGTGGTGGTGTTATGGAGACCCAAGTCTCCCCGCTTTCTTGTGCCTCGATTTTGATCGAGAGAGGGCTTCCCGGGGTACCCTTGGGGGAATTGCCTTTCTGCGATGCCTGCATTTTCTAAATCTTCGTAAGGGTACCAGACTTTGTCGTGTTCAGGGGCATAACCGGTCCACTTGGCCCGGTATTGTAGTTTTCCGTAGTGTAGTCGAGAATCGATGATTTCTTCGAGTTCGTACTCAGGTTCTCCTTCGATGATAATTGGAGGTGGTGGTTGTATTCGTTGAGATGAAAACTTATCGTCGCGATAAAGTTCAAGAAGAGAGATGTGGAATGTATTGTGGATCCTCATCGAGAGTGGAAGATCGAGCATATAAGCACTTTCTCCTATCTTTGCCAAGATTTTGAAGGGTCCGATTTTCTTGTAGTCCAGCTTCTTGCATGGCCTCGTCGTTCGTATGTTTCTTGGCAATAACCAGACTATATCTCCTGATTGTAAATTCGGGTCGGGCTTTCTTCCTCCATCGTAGTATTCCTTATGTCTTAGTTGCGCTTCCGTCATTTCCGCTTGGAGGGTATCGTGTAATTGACTCATGTTTTCCAGTGGTGTGATTTTTTCTTCCATTAGGTGCCCGATGGTCTGATATTCGGGGTTGACTCCGTAGTTTCCAAAGAAGGGTGTGTGCTTAATGCTTTCTTGATATCCATTGTTGTATGCAAATTCTGCCATTGGTAGGAGCTCCTTCCAGTTGTCTTGTTGATAATTGACGTATGCTCGGAGGTATTGTTCCAAAGTGGAATTAGTTCTTTCTGTTTGTCCGTCCGTTTGAGGGTGAAATGCCGTGCTCAATCTTCGTTCTATTCCTGATTGCTTTGTTGTTTCTTTCCATAGATCGGAAGTAAATATCCATCCTCTATCCGTTATGATGTCTTTGGGCAGCCCGTGTAATCGAAATATTTCCCTCATGAAAAGTTCCGAGAATTGTCGTGCATCTATTTCCTTAGTGCCTGGTAAGAAATGAGCCATTTTTGTGAGTTGATCGATGACGATCAGGATTGCATCATTTCCTTCTGATTGTGGTAAGTCCGTGATGAAGTCCATGGATATCGATTTCCATGGTCGATCTGGGGCTTCATTTGGTTTCATCAGGCCATAAGGTGCATGTCGTACCACCTTCGTTCTTTGGCAAATGTCGCAATTCGTGACGTATTCTTTTATCGTATTGCGCATATGAGGCCAATAGTATTTGCCTTGTAGGAGCTCCGTCGTTTTGGCCGTTCCTCCGTGTCCCGTTTGCGGAATATCTTGGTGTTGACGTATAAGGTTGGTCCGGATTCCCTCTTTACTGGGGACCCAAATCTTTCCTTGGTGCCATAGGTATTCGTCCTTCCATTGACATAGTCATAGGGCCACTCCCTTCATTTCTTTGTCTCCTCGTTCCAAAGCTTTCCTTATTTTTTGAATATCTTCGTTTCGGGCCGTTTCGTTGCGAAGTTCTTCATAGCTTGTTTCTTCGAGTCTCATTGTCTCCATTTCCTGGTGGCTGGGGTCGAAGTACTTCTCTTTTGGTAGGAGAATCTTTTCTTTCTGTGTAAGTCGTTCATCTCCTTCCTGTGGCATATCTGCTTTTCGTCGGGTTAAGGCATCTGGCTTGCCTCCTTCTTTTCCCGGTCGATATTAAATTTTGAAGTCGAATCCGCTCAAGACTTCACTCCATCAGATTTGTCGTCCAGTTAGCTCCTTAGTGGTCGTAAATCTTATCAGGCTTTGGTAGTCGGTCAAGACTATGAAGTGTTGTTTGCTTCCTTTAAGGTATCGCCTCCATTCCTTGACTGCTTGAACTATTGCTAACAGTTCTTTGTCGTGTACGTCGTAGTTGCATTCGGCCGCTTTCATCGTCTTTGATCGGTATGCTATTGGTTTCCATTGTCCGTCTTCGTCCTGTTGTGACAATATGCCTGAACAGACATACTGTGAGGCGTCGGTTTCAACAAGCAGTGGTCTTCCCGCTTTGAAGTATGTCAATACTGGGGTTGAGCATAACTTCTGTCTTAGCTCGTCAAAGGCGGTTTGTTCTTTGTTTCCCCTTTCCCAGATGACATCTGTCTTGGTTCGATCGTATAGTGGTTTGGCTGTTCTGCTGAATCCGTTTATAAAGCGTCGATAAAAGTTGCAAAATCCTATGAATTCCTGGATTCCCTTGTTGTTGGTAGGTGCTTTCCAATCCCATATGGCTGCTGTTTTGATAGGGTCGACTTTGACTCCTTCGTTATTGATGATGAATCCTAGGTATTCTGTTTCTCGTTAGTGAAATTCGCATTTCGATGGTTTGAGTGTTATTCCTTATTGCCGTATGGCACGGATGATGGCAGCCACGTCTTTTTGGTGTTGTTCCAGGTTGTCTGAGTATATTAGGACACCATCCAGGTACACAATGCAGCATATGTTGATATATGATTGCAAGGTTCTGTTGATCCATCTCTGGAATGCTGCAGGTGCATTGGTTAGCCCAAAAGGCATTACCAAGTATTCGTAAGTGTCGTATTTCGTGGTAAATGTCGTTTTCCATTCGTCTTCTTCTTTTATTCTGACATTATGGTATGTGTCCTTGATGTCCAGTTTGGTGTTCTATTTTGCCGTTTGTAGCCTGTACAAGGCTTCCCCTATGAGCGGTAGGGGGTATCGGTCCTTTTTGGTAACATGTTTGAGTGCCCGATAGTCGACGCATAATCGGAGTTTTCCATCCTTTTTCTTGACGAACATGATGGGAGATCCCCTTCCAAGTAGGTTTCTCTTATCCATCCTCTCTCTTCGTTCTGTTTGATATAGCTCCAGAGTTCTTTTAGTTCGTGCTGGGAAAGTGGGTATATCTTTTTGATCGGGAGTCCCTCTCCTTCATGGAGCTTGATTTCAAGGTCCACCCCTTGTCGGTGAGGTGGTAGCTTAGTTTTTTCTCCTTCTTCAAATACATCCAAGTATTCATGATATTCTTGAGGCACCATTTCTTCAAGTTTTCATTGCTTTTGATATTTTCCGCTTTTGATGGCTAGCTCAGTGCTAATGTTGACTGATTCTAGGCTTATTCGTCCTTCGTGTTTGCTGTACTTGAGGATACCGGTGATCGTGTCCGGTCTTCGGTAAAACTGTCCGAAAGCTCTGGCACTGATTTCGCAGATCCGTGCCTTGAAAGTTCCTGTGGTTGCAAATCCTAGTTGTCCCCTGTTAGTTTCTTTGCGCGTTCGGATCTCATAACAATCGCTTTCCACTATTTTTTCCGTGATGAGTTGTGCTATCTGATCTCCGTTTTCGACTTGATAGTCTTGGTCGCCCATGTTGACTAGTACCACTTTGATTTCCCCAGTATAGTCGGAGTCGATCATGCCTGCATTGACAGCAATCTGATGTTTAACTGCCATACCGCTTCTTGGCGCTATCATGCCATAGGTTCCTCTTGGTGGTGTGATTGATATTCGGGTTTGGACAACTTCTTGGCCTCGGGCCGGGGGCCGGTATCGTCTTGCTTTTGTTTGCGTACAGGTCGTGTCCCGCTGCATGTGCCGATTCTCGACTCGGTATCTTTGCTTGCGGGTCAAGTTTCTGAACCTTGACTTGCTGATCTTTCTGGCTTTGAGCGACGCCGAACTCGACTTTCAAGTTCCCTTCTCGTGCTTCATCTTCTGGTATCGCGTATACCGTGGGTGATTCTTTTAAACACCATGTTGTACACCTTTCGCTTTCAAAGGTGATCTTTCCTTGACCCCAGTCTATTCGGGGACTGTGTTGCTTTAACCATGGCATTCCGAGAATGACCTCATGGTTGGGTAGTTAAGCCACTTGGAAAATCGCCAATTCCCTATGGCTACCGATGTCCATAGGTACTTTCGCTGTATGGGTAATTGGTCCCATAGCGCTGGGTCGACCGTCCGCCAGGTAAACTTCTCGTATCGTTTTTGCTTGCGTGGTTCTGATGTTGTATTTACTCCAGAACCCTTTGTCGATAAAGTCTTCGGTTGCTACCGAGTTGATCATCGCGTTAATCATGATTTGTCTTGTTGTGCCATGTAGTCGTATGGTGACCATAATATGGTCATTTTCGTTGTTTAGTGCTTCCGTGTTCTTCAGTGCTGGGTAAAGGTTCCTCATCTCAAGGGGCTTTGGTTTGGTCCTGTCCCTCAGACCATTGCTTACTGGGGACTTTTGTTGTTTGCCGATTCTTCTTCTTTTGCGACCTCCATTTCCCTGGCTTTGGCTGGTGGCCTCCATTGTTTTTTGTTGTCGTTTCTTGGTTCCCAGGTTGCTCCTTCCTTGCTGTTGGCCTGACTTCGGCATGCCGCCGCTCGATGTCCCGGTTTGGCGCATTTGAGGCATGTATTGCTTCTCATTCTTCGTTGGTATTCTTTGGCAGAGATGTTGAATCCTGTCCTCCTTCGGGTAGCATCCAACACCATTGGATCAACCTCGTTGTCGTTCTGAGGTCGAAAGGTCCCATTTTGATTTCGCGGGGTCCCTGGAGATGCTGTCTTTTCTTTGCTGATTGTCCAGTGAGGCATGTGTTTGATGGCTGCCATTTTTGTTTCTTTTTTGATGACCCAGTTGGCCACGAACTGTGGGTCTTGCGAGTCGGATCCGTCCATTCCCCATGCGTCTTGGAGTTTTGTTTTAAATCCCCTCATTAAGTTGTACGTCAGGGTTGCATCGTCCATTCCGGTCTGACTGGCGATAAGTCTATATTTGTTCCAGTATTCTGTGGCTCCTTTCGATCTTTGAACCATCCTAATGAGTTTTGCTCTTGCGGCTCCTTGCTCGTCGATTTCGCCAAACTGTCCCTCCAACTCATTCTTAAAGTCTTCCCAACTGCTCCAGGTTACATCTTGTCGTCTTGCGATGTATGGCGTAGCCTATTTCAACGCGTCGCCCCTCAAAAGGCTAAGAGCGTGGACAATTTTGTCGTTGTTGTACTCGAATTCCCATCCTACTCCCTTGAAGTAGACTGACAGCTGGGCCAGCCTGTCTCGGAGTTGGTCTCGTTCGCCTAGAAATATTATTACCCTAGCGGGAATAGCTTGCATAATTATGCGCGAGGTATATGCCACCATAGGGGAGAGCATATATCCGAACCCAAGCTTCCTGAGTAGGGACTTCCCGGAGGCATCTGGGAGACTACTCAGGAACCTCAAAGAGTTCACGTTTCAAGATATGGCTAACTGATTGGAACGATGATTAGAGAACCAGTTCTCTACTCTTACTAATGCATAGGCATTATGCATTGATAGATGAGTATCGGACTTGATCACTCCATACTCATGATACTATTGGTATGTAGGCATTTAGACTGCATATTCCATTATAGTCTATCAAGACGAAGAGATCGAAGACTGGCTAC
>Ga0307509_10009874_pt1 | contig 11808 bp, 5 predicted proteins | sample 10_EM_MG_FD_202245 | JGI IMG/M metagenome (GOLD analysis project Ga0307509, IMG submission 202245) | Populus trichocarpa ectomycorrhiza microbial communities from riparian zone in the Pacific Northwest, United States - 10_EM | ecosystem: Host-associated > Plants > Roots > Unclassified | place... | reverse complement strand
GCTACTCGCGTCCGAACCTTCATCATCTCGGGTGTAGGGCCGTCAGACAAACCCTTCCTCGCTTTTGGTAGGATTGAGGAATCCTTTTCTTGTGAACAACCATATGCCAGCCCAAGAGCAAGGCATCTGGTAAAGGTGTAGTAAACAGTCGGCAGGGCGGTGGTGCAACCAGAGGTAGTGCAATACTAGCCGTACAGTGCCAAGAAAATCCGACCGAGTTGAAATATGGAGAAGGGCCAAACCCATGACAGACTGTTGTGTCAGTAGCCATGGGATTTGACCAAGGTAGTGAGGGTTTTGTCCCTATGGCTATGGCGAGGGGCCACCGGAGGGCAGATATTGAGGTAGTAGTAGGGTACCAGCCAGTAAGGTGTGTTTATCCCACGGTAAGGCCTTTCCAGCACCCTTATGATGCTCCAAGTTCAGGGGCGGGTCATGATCGTGAGATTGATGTGTGGTGTTTTACCCACGCTTATACCTTCCCAAATAGGAAGGTGAAAAGCGGGGTAGGAAAATTGAGGGAAGGGAGCTTGGTAAAGGCTACCGTACCAGTCCTGTCCAGGGATACAGTACTGTACCGTACTTGGCAAGCAAAACTCAAATTCTTCAAAGTTCAGTACAGTACTACCGCGCAAAATAAGTAATGGTCGACCTCACAGTGGGGGCTGGCAATGCGCATGTCCGGCCAAATATCCTCTCAATCACAGAACACAATCTAAAGTACTCTAAGTCATGGCGAGCGCCTGGCATGGCGAGCCATCTGTGGGTTTAGGCAATGTGATTGGATGAGCCTCAGTCCTGTTTTAAATAGTGGCTAGTATTTGGATGGTGGCTCACTATGGCGTGGGATATAGTACCACCATTAACAATACGGTAGATCCATGCTTCCCGAGCCCACAACCCTAATTCCCCTATCGTCCCCTTCCTCCTTTCCTCCTTGCAACCACTCGTGTCACTAGTGGCATGATCTTCGCTGGGGAATTGGTTGAGACAGGTGGTTCGGGTATTTTTGGTGGGGGGTACTTGTACAGAATTCTACTGAGAAAAAAGAAACCGGGTACCGTATCAGTGTATCTACTCTCGGAGAAGGAAGAAACTACGGTACAAATCGCCATCTTTCACTAATAAAAAGCGCAGAGTAAAATCAAGTCACATAATTGATAAATGATTCTAGTCACCTAAGCTAATCTGCAAATTTAACCCAAGACAATCTTTCAGGGAAGAAAAAAAAATCCAACCGAAAAGTAAATCCAACCTATCCCGGTTGTCCGACTATCTATCTACAGGTTGTCCTCCACTTGTTATGCGCGTTCCAATTTCTTTCGTCCGTTGACGATCCAAACCTTCAATTAGTTTACCGTTGTGATTCTGTTCGATGGCTGTGGAAGGAAACGAGAGAGAAGTGAAAGATCACAGCCTTACATAGACTTGCCCCCATCCCTGTCTGCCAAGCCTGCGAACAACTCCCGCACTGTTATCAAGATGACCCGTGCGGCTCCAACTAAAGACAAGCATTGCCTCTCTTCCAGGCGAAGAGCTATCAACTGTTATTCATGTTCTGCCCAGTGACCTTCAATTAGCTAAAAATATTCTAACTAAGCAAAAATATACCTACTGCATTCCTGTCGGACACCAGCCGATATCCGTCGCTGCCCCATTAGAGGCTGTGTGGTACAGTAGTCCAAATATGGTACTTGTATCTCCTACCCAGATATTTCAACGCTCGGGTGCCCTGAGTGTGACGCTCTCCCACCCCCACCCCACAGGCCACTACGCTCACGGAGCCAGATGGAGAAGTGCGGGTCAATGAGGTGCCGGTGCGGCCCTTCTTTTGTGTAACATAGCTTAATGTTATTGTGAAGACAGCTGAGCCTCATACCGAACTCCACACCCATGCATGCTGGAACAATAGGATTGTTGGGCAACCTGGCAGCTGCATAACACTCGTAACAAACTTAACCAGTCAAATATCTCGTTGAGCCGCATACATCTCTGTCAATGTGGGAGGGAGTGTCGCACGGAACAGGCTAAGCGAACTGATTTGGAACTTGGGCGCTTTGTCGGAAGGATATGGAAATGCAAGTTTCACCGCTCGCACTTCGCTCGTTCACTCTACCCACTCCCCTCCACTAACAATAATACCACCCCGCGCGTTGACATGATTTTTCCTACTATTTATCTCTTTAATATAGGCGCTCGTGTTCTCCATGGTTAGTGGTGGATGTGGAGAAGATGGAACGGGACAGTGTAATATCATGTAAGCGAAGGCAATCTATAAACTAGTGTTCCAACCTGTTTAGTCTGTCAGTCTTGGAGGTAGGAACCGGGCGGACTGCTAGTGGTAGTCCGTCCGTTTTGTACTCCATAGACTGACTGCCGGTAGGACAGGCCGAGGTAGGACAGGACGCCCCCCCTATGGAGTTTTTTCTGTTACATCTTTTCCACCGTTACACCTTGTCACTTGTGTAGTTCAAAATTTCTTCTCCGCGAAATCTCCCGGGGAATTCCATCTATTCTGCCGAGAGTCGGCTTCCGTATTACTGTATGATACCGGTGTGCTGAGGGCCGGATTGATGGGGTAGTCTAGGGGTTCGGAGGACGCTTTTTCATCCAACAATACACCCTGTGCTCTCTAGCCTTGGCACGCACACATTCTCTGCATATAAGCCGCCTTTGTGTATCATAGTTTTGTTGCGGGGATTGATCGCAGTCGTGGCACAACAGCTCGATCTAGACTCAGGGCTCAGACTAAAGGGTACGTATAATCGGAAAGTTCATTCGCTCGTCTCCCAAAACAAAACTAACTAAACTTAAGTCTATATAAGAATAAAAGTATCTCAACCATTCTATCGTCTGCCACACATATCGATCTCTCCTTCAGGCATATCCCCATGATAACGATAAAGGAAAGACATCACCAGAAAACCCTTCTGTCTATCCTTTCTTCTAGAACAAATGAAACAACTAAAACAATTCTTCCGTCTTGTTCCTCATCAATACACTTTCCTTGTCTCTGACAACTATCCACTTCCGTAAACTCTAACAAGTTTAGAGAGACAAGCCTCCGGGGGTATCAATACCCAATAGACGACGTTCACTTGCCCTTTAAAATTATCCAAGATCTTCTCCGTCTATCCCACCCTTGTTCATTCGATTAGGCAATAGGTCGCCAGGTCAATTCTCCACAGACTTTTCGTCCGGTTTAGTAGAGGGTCACGATCACACTCACACGGGTGGATACGGCTCGGTCGAACACACCATCCAACTAGGGGAAGCGAATCGAATACCCCCACACCGGTATCGCCCACCATGGTTTTGTTGCGACATCACCAATATATATTCGGGGCGAAAGATTTATAGAAGAATTAGAAAGAGAGAATAATACCTGCAGAGGATTGAATTGGTTCATGCTTATCTTCCTACTCTGAGCACTTGATCATTGATTTGACCTTCTCAACCTTACCAGAATATCATTTACTCTGCTGGCAGCCGGGCATCATAATATATCACTCATAGTTTATATGTCTGATGTGGTCACTTGCCCTCATCTGCCATGCCCAGCCGTCCCCTGTAATTCTCCTGATTTTTTATTGATTTTTTATTTAGCTTGCGTGCCAACGGCCATTATCCATAATACCTGTCGTCTGTGCCCCCCTCCTCCCCGCATTCCTTCTCTACACCCTACGGTTCTTTCATTTACCCCACTGTCTTCTGATATCATACCCCCTATAGTGCCCGGCACCATCTCGGCCTTCAGGGCATCTCCTCCCCCGTCCGCCTGAGCAGCCCCTCTCCCTCGTGTCTCACTATACTGATGAAGGAATAAGCGTATCGGGCCCGGCAGTGCCCCCAGGTAATTTGCCCTGAACAGGACTGCGTCTAGCGGTCTTCCCATATGGTCCCTTCTTGGCATTATCTCGGCCATCCCTGTGGGGGTCCCCCTGACTGTTCGGAAAAACTGCTATGAACAAAGGAGAAAAACGAACACTTTTGCCGAGATAGTATGTCAAGCCGTGATCTTGGGCACTCCAACGTAACAGCAGTATCCTTGTCTACCCAAACACGAGGACATAGGACCCGAGGGGATTAAATGCATAATATGTATATCCCATAAGCAAGGGCTTGCTAATGGCAAGCACATGGGACATATAAGCCCAAACATTGGGGCTTAGGAAGTCTCAAAAAGGACGATGAGGGGGAGAGTATCCACAAGAGAGCAAAGGATATAGAGTGCGGTGTGGTTGTAAGGAGATTCGGAGAGAGGATTGGAGGCGTACAGTAGTGAGACTGGGTATGAATGAATATACTAGGAGCGTTCGTGACCGCAGAATTTGTTCAAGATCCCTCGGTAGACTAGAAAAATGAAAATAAAAATGACAGAGGGATAGCACCAATAATCCAAGGGCCGGTGGGATCAGGGTTCCGAATAGTCCGACCGGTCAAGTCTTAGAGGCAGGACCAGGCTCGCCAGTCCTGGTGGATGTCCATGACTGGACGTGACTAACACAGCAGGTCCTGGACCGGTCTAGACCGGTCCAAGACCAGCCCTTATAAAAGATTGCATAGTGATGCAATATCACTTACTTAGGGCACTGAGAAAATTTAATACTCGCGAACCATTTTTTGCCGCATCTAATCTAAGCGAGGCACTATCTCCATTCCAACTCTCATGAGATTCTACAATATAACCAATGGAAACAAATGGTTTAGTCGAGAAAGGTTTTATATGAGTGTAATATATTGTGAGAAAAATTGTAAAAAGCAAGACTGGATGCTAATTTTGTCAGAGGACCATGCAAATCCTACTGCTTGGCGGGCCTGGTCGGACCAATCCTGGTCGAGTCGAGTCTGATAATCCTGACTGTCCGGTTGGTCTAATTTGCACAATTAGACTAGACATGACTTTCAACCGGAGTAGCTGGTTGGTAAGCATACCGGAAGGCTCATCTTCCATTAGTGAATAAAGACCTATAGTTACCCTACCTTAGGATTCAGAGTTCAAAGGAACAAGCCAAGACCCCCTCCCGTACCAGCGTAGGGAGGACGCTACATCGGCAGACAAGGCCGGAGTTGCGTCCCCTCACCAAAGACATGGTCATTGGTGCCCTCCTCATAACCCCGTGTATACATTGTGGCCGTCCGTCTGACCGGATCCCGTTGGCAGCATATATGAGGGAAGACCTTTGGTGAGCTTATTCAAGTGGTTCGAGCCAAATCGGTTGATGTCGAATAAAGCTGCTGAGCACTAAAGATGAGAGTTGCGAAAGTGGTCACTAAGTAACGGGACGTTTTGGTACAGACAATGGTTAAACAACACGTTCTATACTCCACGCTCATGTAACAATCCTACTATGGAGGGGTTAATTTCGCAACAGGTAACAAATTACTTACGTATATAGTTCCTGAATTATCTTTATAGTTCTCTTTTCTTTGTAAGTGTCGTAGAGTGTTCTTCTTTCCGAGATTAACTTATAATCTCTCGTTTCGTCTTGGACTATCTTATAGTCTTCTTATCTCACTCCAATATCTTATTGGGGAGAGGTGAGGGGAGAACTTCTTCGTAACGGGATCTCTTCTCACGTGAGAGAGATGTGAGACTGTCCTTGTCTTAACAAGGTCGTGATTGCTCTGACGCTTAAGAGCTAGATTGCTTGCATACAAGCGAGAAGTAACGGTAATGGTAAAGGTAAAGTTAGAGTGTAACAAAGTACTTAGATGGTAGCGTGAAGAGCTCTAACTACTGTGACCGAGTCCCCTACTTATAGACTCTTCACGCCAACAACCCTAACCCTGGTGACTCCTAACTTGAGTCACGCGGTCCTATGACTCATAATGAGTCATGCCCGAAATCCATCAGATGACTCCTATGAGCCACTGCGCAACATGCCTTAAACCAATCATAAAACATAAAACATGTCAGGTGCGCAAAGCGCGTCACCTGCGTGAAACTCGTGACTCATAATGTGAATCACACGCGAAAGTCATTACATCATTATGACTCACAATCGTGAGTCATAGAAACATTAACCAATCATAACGCAAGTGCGAGTCATGTGAGAACTATGAGTCAACTGACTGCATAGCGTGAAACATGATTATGACTCATAATCTTGAGTCATAGAAACATACCTTATGACTAATAACTATTAGTCATGTGAAATCTGCCTTGCTTATTCACGATTTGTGACAGCTCACGCGATGAAAGTTGCAGAAGTGAACGGTGTTGTTAGATAAGGTAGTTTGAGAGATCAAGCATACCCGCACTCACAAACGTCACTGGTATTCTCAGATACTGATAGAGTCATAAGATAACGATATAAGTAGGGAGAGATAATGGCCATTGGTACGATTATCAGAACAAGTCTATCTTATGCTTCGCAGTTGTGGAGTGTAGAATACATCTGTAATGCTGGGAGGTTTGATAATAAAGCTGGCCACTTTGTTGGCTTGATTATGGAGACAATTCTGCGTATGTAATAGTAAACAAGTGTAACGGGTACACATGATAGAGAGGTGAACTCTAAGGATGCGACTGCAACAAACACTCAAAGTAGAAGATAAAGATGAGGTAAATAATTCAAAAGAATCAAACGGTAAAACTTAATATAGGTAAGCTCGAAGCTTCACTCAATATAGTTCTCTTGAGGAAAGGTTGGTTGTTGAAGTAGAATGTCAAACGCTTAAAGTTAAGTAGATATCAGATTTAAGCCTTTGACATTCACCACTACTCCGACCTTGCGCGAGCACCCTGTCCTGCTCAGGGCTGTCCGAGGTCTACCCTCCATCAGGAATTATCCTGCCAGAAGTATCAGACCAACTCGGGTACACATAACTCTGTCAATAGGATATGAGTTTCTGCAATGTATCTCCAATACAACCGCAGGTGAAAAACTCTGCCTATCGAAGTAATACCAGTGGCTAACTGTTATGACAACAACCAGAATCAATACCTAGGTGGTGGACTCACTGGCCCAGTGGTAGTTTCGTCTATACAAGCAATGTAGGTTATTATTTAACATAAGCGATTGTCTAATGTGATAAATTGACATGCAAGCTCCCCTGGTGAGATGTAGCCGGTTGTTCGCTAAATAGGCGCGACCCATAGCCAGCCTCTCAGGACATACTCTACCGTGATAAGACTCATACCTCTAGAGTCCATTGACAACCCATAGTGATGCTACAAATCAAAGGGAGAAGGTCCCGGCTGGTTACTAATGTATTTGTCCTGAAAGTGCCCTGCCCTCCTTGGACTACCTAAGTACCACTAGGAAGACTACACTACTATCGGTAGGCTATAATAGACTCCTAGGTGCCGGAGAGACTATATATTGGCGACCCCCATTTGGGCGGTTACCCATACACCCCTTATATATCCTGCGAACGACATTCAGTCGGACAGAGGGTGATGACGGATACAGTGTTACGGCAGTCACTCCAATGACCGCTTTTTACTAGTAAACGAGCAACTATGCACCCGTCTGCCTAGGATGCGCCGTCCCAACGCCGGGCCAAGAGGGGTGTGTAAGCAAAACCCACCCAAGTTCAATAACATGTTCGGGCCACCCTTACTTAGGTGTGGGGCCTCCCCGCACAGGTGCGTGTGCACCCATGAATATCTAAGAGCCCATAGAATGTAAGGCAATCGACCTCTAAGTTCTAGGATGACTTTGCTGGTGAAGGTAGGGTAACTTTGTTCTATTATTCCTTTAACTGCTCCGGAAGTCCTCCAGTCGACCACAAAAGCCGTCTCGGAGATCCATTCAACATTCCCATAATTCTCTTGACCTTATGCGAATATTCTCCCGAAAGGTGACCCTGCCTAATAGAGTGCCCAAGGCTACTCTACTGTTTCCTAGGCCTTGCCCTAAGCGAACCAGCATTCTAGTATACAAAGTATCCTAGACCATACCACCTTCGGTTACCTCTCGGTATACCATTTGGGATAAGGTGGTAGTTATTGTAGCTGTTAGGCACACCAAAAGGCTTAGCCTTTCATTAGTGAATAAAGACCTATAGTTACCCTACCTTAGGATTCTGAGTTCAAAAGGACAAGCCAACACCCCCCTCCTGCACCAGGGTTGGGACGGCGCTACATCGGCAGACGTCGCCGTAGTTGTGTCCTCTCAGCCAAGACATGGTCATTGGAGCCCTCCTCGTAACCCTGTATATGTCGCGGCCGTCCGTCTGACTGGATGTAACGGGGGCACGCTATAGAGAGGTGAACTCTAAGGTTGCGACCGCACCAAAACTCAAAGTAGAAGATAGAGATAGAGTAAATAATTCACGAAGAATAAAAGCGGTTAAACTTAATATCGTTAAGCTCGAAGCTTGACTCAATTGGTTCTCTCGAGGAAAGGTTGGTCATCGAAGTAGAATGCCAAACGCTTAAACTTAAGTAGATAGCAGATTTAAGCCTTAGCAAGTCACCACTACTCCGACCTTGTGCGAGTAACCTGTCCTGCTCAGGACTTGTCCAAGTTCTACCCTCCATCAGGATTTATCCAGTCAGAAGTATTGGACCAACTCGGGTACACTAAATTCCGTCAATAGGATACGAGTTTCTGCAATGCATCTCCAATACAACCGCAGGTGGAAAAACTCTTCCTATCGAAGTCATACCAGTGGCTAACTGTTATAACAACAACCGGAATCAATACCAAGGTGGTGGACTCACCGGCCCAGTGGTAGTTTCGTCTATACAAGCTGTGCAGTCTATCATTTAATCAACTCGACTTTCTAATGTGATATATTGACATGCAAGCTCCCCCGGTGAGATGTAGCCAACAGTTGGATAAATGGGCGCTACCCATAGCCAGCCTCTCGGGACATACTCTACCGTGATAAGACTCATACCTCTAGAGTCCATTGACAACCCATAGTAATGCTACAAATCAAGGGGAGAAGGTCCGGGCTAGTTACTGAGGTATTTGTCTCAAAAGCACCCTGGCCTTTAGAGACTACCTGAGTACTACTAGGAAGACTACCCTACTACCCGTAGGTTAGAATAGACTCCTAGGTGCCCGAGAGACCATTTATGTGTGACCCCCAATTTGGCGGTTACCCATACTCCCCTTATATATCCTGCGAACGACATTCAGTTGGACGGACGGCGACGACTTATACGGTGTTACGGCAGCTGCTCCAATGACCTCTTTTAACTGGCAAACGAGCAACTATGCAGCCGTCTGCCTTTGACGCGCCGTCCCAACGCTGGGGCCTGAGGGGGGTGTTAGCTAAACCCGCCCAAGTTCAATAGTATGTTTGGACCACCCTTACACTGGCGTGGGGCCTCCACGTGCAGATGCGTTTGCGCCCAAGAACATCTAAGAGCCCATAGAATGTGAGGCAATCAACCTCTAAGTTCTAGGATGACTTTGCTGGTGAAGGTAGGGTAACTTGGACTCCTCAGTAGGGTAACTGGGGTCCATGGGCATAATGGTCAAATTCCCAAGGTAGGGTAACTTTGCCCTCTTATGACCTTAACAACTTCGCAAGTACTCCTGTTAACACCTAATGTTATCTCGGAGGTCTGTGTAACGTTCGCCTACATTCCTTTACTTTATGCGAACCTATTTCCGAAAGGTTACCCTGCCTTGTAGAGTACCTCAATGCCACTCAACTCTTTCCTAGGCCTTATCCTAGATTTCTCAGCTATTTGTATACTAAGTATACGAGACCATAACACCCCTGGTTACCACTTGGTATACCATTTGGGCAAAGGTGATAGTGATTGTAGCTACCTATCGTAGGGTCCTTACACCGGATCCTATTGGCAGGATATATGAGAGAAGACCTTTGGTGAGCTTATGCAAGTGGTTCGAGCCAAATCGGTCAACGTCGTATAAGGTTACTGAGCACTGAAGACCAGAGTCACGAAAGTGGTCATTAAGTAATGGGACGTTTTTACGGACAATGGTTAAGAAACACATTCTATACTCCACGCTCTCGCGATAAAAGTCACAGAATTGAATGGTGTTGTTGGATGAGATAGTTTGAGAAAATAGGCATACTCATACTCACACACGTCAATAGTATTCTTCTGATACTGATGGAACCATACGATAACGATATGATTATGGAGGGATAATGGCTATTGGAGCGATTATCGTGACAAGTATCTCTTATGCCTCGCAGCGGTCGAGTGCAGAATACATCTGCAATGCTGAGAGGTTCGATAACAAAGCTGGTCCCTTTGTTGGTTCAATCATGGAGACCATTCTGCATAAGCAATGGTAAGCAAGACTCCATGCTGACGAAGAAAGATTGTAACCAATGGGCTGATGTGTGGGAGCACCGTCAGGAAAATTCATGGTGTTGTGATTCAGAAGTCGAGTGGGATAACAGAAATTGTCAGGGTCAAATGGTGTTCGCACTATTAGCAGAAGATGGAGTTTGTTAGCAGGTACTTAGTTAGTATGAGAACTAGATGTAGCCCGCGGCCACCCAGACGCGGCATATATATATCGAGGTCTCTCCCGAGCTATTTGAACAGTATCAAGCAACAGAGAAGAGATCTTATCAATATAAAACGTTTACACTAGAAATCTTTTACCACTTTACCTACCTCTACTTTAGACATTGAGCCTTCCTAGACAATCTCCGTTAACAATTAAGATTATCGGCCTGAGTTATCTTGCAAGACTTTGAGATAGGCTCCCGCCTAATAGTAGCTACCTATCGTAGGGTCGTTATAGTAAGACATAATGCCGACGAACATTGATCGTGAGCAATGGACGGATGTATGGGAGCACTGTCAGGAAGATTCATGATGTTGCGATTCGGAAGTCGTGTGAGATAACAGAATTGTCAGGATCAAATTGTGTTCGCACCTTTAGGACAAGGCTGGAATTGTTAGCAGGTACTAAGTTAGTTTGAGAACTAGATGTAGCCCGCGACCACTCAGACGCAGCATATAAATATCCAGGTATCTCCTGAGCTATTTAGACATTATCAAGCAACGGAGAAGAGATCTTATCAATATAATAAGTTTTACGCTAGAAAACTCTTTTATCATTACCTCTAATGTCATTTACCCATTAACGGCTCAGTACCTGAATGCGGCTCACCATGGCAACTACCGGAAAATCAAATGTAAATTTTATTATCTACATAAATAGTAGTGATACGATATTGAAATTTTTTTAGAAAGTACTTTTAAATATGGAGAATCAGAATCTGAAGGTTTTATTTAATAATAAAAAATATTTCCTCTTGTATACTGAATTTATTCAAAACTGGTTCAAATAGCATCTTGCTTACAATAGTAGTCAAGAAAGTTGAAACCAACCACAAGAATAATTGTTTAAGCTGATAATAAGTGCTCATAGGTCTTGTATTTGATATATAAACTGCTTTGATATTTGTTTGGAGCCACCTTGGAAGGTATTGTAACTCTAAAAACAAGGAGAGGTAAATGTTTATCGTATAAACTGGATCAGATGATATCTACTTATAGAGTCCATGTAATGTTCCAATACTTTGCAATATACTTTAATAGAGTGATCCAAGATACTATATAAATCTTGAGGCTGATTGGTTGTGTTTTGGAAATTTTATTCCCTTGGTATTGCAAGGTAATTTAGAAGGAAATACTACCCTTCAGCCTCAACCATGGAGGATACAGATGCCAGATAAGTCTAAAAGCTGTGTTATATGGTCTACTCAGATAGTTAAAGCTATTGAAGGACTTTTAATAGGGTTTGGGCATTGGAATTTGGAGATTGCAAACTTGAACTCTCACAAGCAGGAAATCATCAGCAAAGTTCAGTGTCTTTCTCCTTCAGGTATGAAATCTCCAAATTCCAATGC
>Ga0307509_10009873_pt1 | contig 11809 bp, 12 predicted proteins | sample 10_EM_MG_FD_202245 | JGI IMG/M metagenome (GOLD analysis project Ga0307509, IMG submission 202245) | Populus trichocarpa ectomycorrhiza microbial communities from riparian zone in the Pacific Northwest, United States - 10_EM | ecosystem: Host-associated > Plants > Roots > Unclassified | place... | reverse complement strand
ACCACGACTTGTGACTCAATCTTCAATTGTTAAGGAAGAAGAATCTCGGAATTTGGAATAAGAGTGTGAAGAAGCTTTCGAGAAAATCAAGTAATACCTACTGAATCCCCCCTATCTATCAAGCCGATTTTTTTTAGTGTTCGCTACCGAATTGTGTATTCCGTAGTGAATCAGGTGTTCACTGTTGAATTTGTATTGTTAGCAGCGAATTAGGTGATTGCTGCTGAATTATGTATTCCACAGCAAATCAGGTGTTTGCTGCCGAATTGTGTTGTCCTCAGCGAATCAAGTGTTTGCTACCGTATCTGTGTTGTCTGCAGCGAATCAGGTGTTCGCTGCTGAATTGTGTTGTCCCCATCGAATCAGGTTTTCGCTGTTGAATTGTATTGTCCGCAGCAAATCAGGTGTTCGCTGCCAAATTGTGAATTCCGCAGCGAATCAAGTGTTCGATGCCGAATTTGTGTCGTCCGCAGCGAATCAGGTGTTCGCTGCCGAATTGTGTATTCTACAGCGAATCAAGTGTTCGCTGCCAAACTTGTGTTGTCCGCAGCGAATCAGGTTTTCGCTGCCGAATTATGTTGTCCGCAGCGAATCAGGTTTTGTTGTCGTAGCTGTGTTGTCTGCAGTGAATCTGCGTTTGCTGCCGAAGTTGTGTTGTCTGCAGCAGAAGTGTAACAACCCCAATTTTAATATTAGTTTATCTGTTAATCTTTCCCCCAATAAAAGGTAGATGTCTGCAGCAGAGTCTCCCCTATATTGGAGATCCCAAGTTATCGACAATATACCCTGCATACATTTAGAATCACATCTCATCCACAATCACATCCATGTTTAGTACAATCAACTGCGTAATGCATTCCAGATTATGCTCAGGACCATATTCATTCCTAAACTCCATCTTACATCACACACATAAATTAATAATTAAAAGAGCCAATTCGAGCACAAAGATTTCATATACATATATGACACAACACAATTTAATATTCTAACATAATCTAGTACATTCTAATATCCCAAGCATAGGTTGATACATTTAATATTTCAAAAAGAAAATATTATGAATATAATATTCTATACAGGTTACATGTTTACTGCATGACAAAATTACACCACAAATCCCTAAGTTCCTAACTTATACAAAAAGGGATCAAAGAACTTAAAATCTATTCCTGACATGAATAGGAGGGACCTGCAAAATATAAATTTTCCATATAATTAAAAACAAATGATTAAAATACAAGCAATTTACAGAAGAAAAATTAAACAACATATTTATCTACTTAAATCATATGAGATTCTAAATACAACCATAAACCCCTTTTAAGGGTTACAAAAAAAATTTGTTTCTGTTGACTACTTCTCCCCCCTCCACATCGGAAAGACTATTGCCGACACCAATAACCTCCATTAGTGTCTTTAGTTGCCCGTCCTGGGAACAACTAATCAGTTTCATGAAAATGCCGACATGAACGTAATCGTTTGTGTCATTAACTATTTTTAAAACTAAAATAGTTAATCATTGTTCCATATTACCTTGGGAGGTTCTTAGGTATGCCGATGTCAAGAATTCTTGACATCATTAGCTTTCACCTCGGAAAGCTAATCAAGTTTATAAATTTTGCCGATATCGACGTCACCCGTCGATATCATTAACTATTCTGAAACCGAATAGTTAATCAACTTTATAAATTTTGCCGATATTGACGTCACCTGTCAATATCATTAACTATTCTGAACCCGAATAATTAATCAAGGTTTATATTTCTCCTCCCACGTACCGGTAATGCCGATGCTAACCAGCTTGGTTAACATCATTAGCCTCCCATATCAGGGACAGACAAATCAAATTCGAGAAACAGTCATTACCGAAATTCGTTGTTACTATTCATTTCCTCCAAAAGAACCATAAATTAAACCTAGTCCTCCGTTTCTATTTTTTCCGTCATTTAACCTTTCCTTTCCCCTTTTCTTTTCCTTATCAATAAGCGACAAATTTTTATAGTTCAATAGTTAGTTAAAATAATTATTAACTAGAGGAGATATAGGTACCAAGTACCTACCTGCTGTAGACGCTTGACTTGCGTTCCCCTGTTGTTGCTGTACTCCTCCCGCGATTCCTCTTGAAACCACAAACACCCATCATTATTCCATATTAGTCCACATATCACACACAACAACAACAATGGCAATAATATTCATTTCTCTTTTACCAATCTTTTCTCTCTCACTTACATTCCTCATTATTATCCTTTAACTTTTCAGCTCATTAGTAGTCCAAGTGGACATCATGAATTCAATTTTGATCACAGTTGATTCTTTTTTGAAGATCAAGACATACTTTATGAAGGGCAAGAAAACAAATTCTACCCTTAATATGGTAAATTTTGCCGTTTTATCAACTTGGCCGAATCTGCCAACAGGGGTGGCAGCTTGACCTCTCCTTAGATTTTTATTTGTATCTAGAGTTCTAGGACTCCAAATTAGGCGTGGTTAGACTCGTTGGAAAGCTAACACTCCCGGCTACAACTTCTATAAGGGACCCTCCCTAGATTCTGTAGTTTTCAGGTCCAAATTCCCTCAGGAAATAGGGCAACGAACCTGCCATGTTTTGCTAATGGAGAAAGTATCTCCAATTCATCTTCAATCCCTGCTTCCTCATCAGTCACAACCATGCCTTCCCTTTATTCATGGCAACCCGTCTCATTTATGTCCTCTTAAAGTCATTTGTACCAAGTTAATTAATTAAGCAAATAATAAGTTCTCATTCTCTCTCTGCAGTATCTCAGCCGAGAACATGCCCAAGGGAACCAAGAATTCCCTTCCTCTCTTTTATGCACTCATTTCTTCTTCTTCTTTAAGGCACTTAGATTATTCTAGTCCATTTAATCTCACTCATTTCTGCATTTTCCCAACATTTTATGTTAAAGAACCCTAATTCCCAATTCAAGAAAATCATGAACTCCTAATCAAATTGAAGTTAATTTCATAGAAATTGGAATTAGAACTCCTTACTTGGATGGAATCTAAACTTTACTTCACAAATTTTAGAAGAATCTTAGCCTTCTTCTCCTTGTATATAGCAGGTCACTCTTCCCGCTCTTTTCTTTACCAATTCTTCACTTTTCTTCTTGTTAATTCTCCACCCGATTGTGTTCCTCCACTTAATAATTCCAAGGTTTATGTGGGTTTACTAATTTTAGGTGTTTACTCCTAGTTTTGATTAAGGAAAAATCTGAAATTCTCCCCCCTTCCTTCTTCTTGTTATCAGCTGGCCATGGATAAGAGAAGGGATGGGTATTTATAGTCCCATCTCTTCTTAATTCCATTTTGGCCCCATCTTTCTCCCTTTTTTTTCTTCTTATTTCAGCCCCCTTTTTTTGCATTATTTTGTATTATAACAACATTTTGAATTATTATAAACCTCCCCCTCTTTGTATACTTTATTCTCGGGCTTCACAGTTCATCCTGATCATTAGCCGAAGCTAATCATTTATCAATCCCGATCGTCCACTGAGGATGTCATTAGCCGAAGCTAATCATTTATCCATCCCGATCATCCACTCAGGATATCATTAGCCGAAGCTAATCATTTATGCATCCCGGTCATCCACTTAGGATGTCATTAGCCGAAGCTAATCATTTATCAGTCCCGATCATCCTTTTAGGATGCCATCAGCCGAAACTAATCATTTGTCAGTCCCGATCATCCACGCAGGATGCCATTAGTCGAAGCTAATCATTTATCCATCCTGGTCATCCAATCAGGATGCCATTAGCCGAAGCTAATCATTTGTGTATCCCAGTCATCCACTCAGGATGCCATGAGCCGAAGCTAATCATTTGTGCATCTCAGTCATCCACTCATGATGCCATCAGCCGAAGCTAATCATTTATCCATCCCGGTCATCCACTCAAGATGCCATTAGTTGAAGCTAATCATTTGTGCATCCCGATCATCTACTTAGGATGCCATCAGTCGAAGCTAATCATTTATCAGTCCCGATCATCCACTCAGGATGCCAATAGCCCAAGATAATCATTTATCAGTCCCGGTCATCCACTCAGGATGCCATTAGCCGAAGCTAATCATTTGTGCATCCCAGTTATCCACTCAGGATGCCATTAGCCGAAGCTAATCATTTGTCACTCCCGGTCATCCACTCAGGATGCCATCAGCCGAAGCTAATCATTTATCCATCCCGATCATCCACTCAGGATACCATTAGCTGAAGCTAATCATTTGTGCATATGGTCGTCCACTTAGGATGCCATTAGCCCAAGCTAATCATTTATCAGTCCCGGTCATCCACTTAGGATGCCATGAGCCGAAGCTAGTCATTTGTCAGTCTCGGTCATCCACTTAGGATGCTATCAGCCGAAGCTAATCATTTATCAGTCTCATTCATCCACTTAGGATGTTATTAGCCAAAGTTAATAATTTATTCATCTCAATCATCCACTTAGGATGTTATTAGCCGAAGCTAATTGTAACGACCCCGCTTTTTCAAGCCAAAAATGGTGGAATTTTTTTTTTTGTTCTCGGTACTTCTCACAATGACATTTTATGAATTACTAATTAAGTTCCCTTCCTTATCATGGCATCATACGGGTATAGTTTTTTGTAAATCGACATTCCTATAAGACGGATACTCAATACACATGCCCATAATATTATATTTTCATATTCATACATTTACATTACATCATATTGACATACTCATGAATTTACATTCCTGTTCTAGTCTCGTTATCAACACGAGTGCCGAACAACAATCTTACACAAATAATACCTCCTTTCATACAATCCTCATGTGATTTCTCAAAACAATATCCTCATAAACAAGAATACCACATAAATATATTCATAACATCATATCTACATGTTTGCACGTCCATATCTATGTTCCAATACAATTTTCATTACAAGTCCTTACAAAAGTGCCGAAAGGCAAATATTCAACATAATACTTAAGACAAACTATTACATAACACCTTTCAAAATATAAGAACCTGTGGAACAGTTTTCCTATGCACCTTGATTGTATGATGCCCCTATTACAAAAACAACATGGATACAAGAATTGTAAATAATCTAAACATAATAATAATAACTAGAAGGACATTATCGTTATTTTTTGTTATCAACTGAAGGTGAGTACATTCTTCCATTCACTTCTCAAATACATTGTGCAATCCTTATTACTTCACTAGATGTATTATCCTTATTCATATGCCCCAACCCCTCCATAGGAGTGGTGGGACCGAAGTTTAATCTTTGATTGGGGTTAATTACTTCACCTTAACCCGGTCATTCATCTTGGATGCTTTTAACCGTAACTAATCACAATAACTAAATTCAGTCACCCATCTCAGATGCCATGAACCAAAACCAACCACACAAGTCAACCCGTCATCTTTACCGGATACCATTAGCCGAAGCCAATCATCATAATCAACTCGGCCATCCATCTAGGATGACATTTACCAAAACTAATCATCAAACACAACCCGGTCATCCATCTCGGATGCCATTAGCCAAAGCTAATCAACAATCATAACCCGATCATCCTTCTCGCTAATCAACAATCACAACCTAATCATCCGTCTTAGATGCCATTAGCCTTAGCGAATCATCAACACAACCCGGTCATCCATCTCGGATGCCATTAGCCGAAGCTAATCAACAATCACAACCCGGTCATCCATCTCGGATGCCATTAGCCGAAGCTAATCAACAATCACAACCCGGTCATCCCTAATCATCAACACAACCCGGTCATCTTTCTCGGATGCCATTAGCCGAAGCTAATAAAAAATCACAACCCGGTCATCCGTCTCGGATGCCATTAGCCGAAGCTAATCACTCATTTATCCCGGTCATCCACTTAGGATGCCATTAGACGAAGCATTAGTCAAAGCTAATCAGTCATTTGTCCCGGTCATTCATTCAGATGCCATTAGCTGAAGCTAATCATTTGTGCATCCCAGTCATCCACTTAGGATGCCATTAATCGAAGCTAATCATTTATCAATCCCGATCATCCACTTAGGATGCCATTAGCCGAAGCTAATTATTAACCCATCAAACGTTCTAGAGGCAGTTTATGTAATCACTATAACATGATATTATATCCTTTGTAATACATCAACAAACATTACATAATAGTTTAACATTCAGTATGACACAACAATAGAACCTTCATATTTTTCATCCAACCATTCATGACGGTTAATGTTCAATAAAATACAATAATAGATCCCTCGTAATACTCATACAAAAATTCTTCATAATTACATTCAATAAAATACAATAGTAGAGCCCTCGTAATACTCAGACAACCATTCGTCACAATTACATTCAATAAAATACAACGGTAGATTCTTTATAATACTCATACAACCATTGGTCACAATTACTTTCAATAAACTACAACATTAGATCCTTTGAAATACTCATACAACCATTCATCAAATTTACACTCAATAAAATACAATAGGAAGTCCATCATAATACTCATACAACCATTCATCAACAACCCAATTCATAATAGCCCAATCACCATTTCATAGTCGGTTTAATATTCATCGTAACACGATATATATCCACCTCAAACAGGTCATTTCAGAACATTAACATTTTTGTTATTGTTTCAGCATTCATCAAGAACTCGATCAACATTTCATAGTCATTTCGACAGTCATCCAGAATTCAATCAAACACTTCATCGTTGTTTCATCATTCAAGAAGGATTTAATAATATATCATCATAAGTAAATTAGTTCAAAACATAAGCATCATAAGAGAAAAAGGTTTGATCACGGTCACTCCACCTAACACGTCAATGGTCACAAATCAACACATTTGCATTCTAAAATCACATTCATCACCATACCTATTGCAAGAATCCATATGTTCACATGCAAATGTTCCATATTTTACACAATCATACAATGAAATCATTACAAGCATTTAAGTCATTTCTGACATGGGAGTTTATTGCATAAAATCAGCGGCAAAAATTGATTTGCTAGTGACTCGGATTTTGGCAGCGAAGATGATGACACAGAATTCAGAAGTGAAAACTGATTCGTTGCAGGCACCACAGAATTCGGCAGTGAAACTGATTCGCTGCGGGCACCACAATTCGACAGCGAAAACTGATTCGCCGCTGACAATACAATTCAACAGCGAAAACTAGTTTGCTGCAGGCCATACAATTCGGTAGGGAAAACAGATTCGCGATGGACAACACAATTCAACATTGAAAAATGATTCGCTACGGACAACACAATTCGACAACAAAAACTAACTCGCTGCAAGCAACACAATTCGGCAACGAGAACTGATTTGCTGCGGACAACACAATTCGACAATGAGAACTGACTCGCTGCAGGCAACACAATTGAGCAGCGAGACTGACTTGCAGCCGACACAGAAATTATTGAGGAGAACTGAGTCGTTGTCGACTCAGAAATCATCAACGCAACCCTTGTCGTTGTCGATTCACAAATTGGCAGCGACGACAAAATTGTTTCTGATTTGACTTCTTCCCTTTGGCCAAGTGTAAAGCTTACACTAGGCTTTTCTCCTTTGTAACACTTCCTAGTCGAAACTTGTACACATAACGACAACAGTCATACTCCAATTCCTATCACAAAGCATGAACAATGCACCATCAAATCTCAACATGCATATTTGGTTTAGGTTCTTCTAACTACTAGCTCAAGTTATACAAATTCATTCATCACACAACAAAATCAATGCATTATCATGGGACAATTTCCGTTTTAGCTGCAACATTTTTCTTCAAGATTTATTATCAACATATTTTCATATAACTACATCAACCAAGCATCTTAAATCACTCAATTAACACAAGTATAATTCTGTTTTAGTTTCACATGATCTAACATCTCTAACAAGGTTGTCATCTATACATTTTATTCATTCAATCCTTATTTTGTCCAGCCCTCACCGAGGCTAGCCAACTTTCCAAGTTTGTGCATTCAGATTTGGAATATTTCTTTTGTTAAATATTCTAGAATTAGGTCCCCCATTCAGCCCTGTTTTTTGTCCCTTCTTTTAGCTTAGTTCTTTCCTTAATAGTTGGAGTAAAATTCCTCGGCCATGCATCCATAGTTTTCTTCTTCCTTTCGGTTTCAAGGCCTTAAGAACAGGTGGAGAAGGACATGGTTCATACCTCATGGATTTAGTATTTTTGGGATAGGTTTCACAGCATTTCTCCCTTTCTGCTCCCGATTTGCTTCTTACTCTTCCTCTTTTTCGGTTTCTCCTACTCTTGTCAGTTTCCCATGGATTTCAGGCTTCTACTCCCTTCATGTTTGCAGTTGTCTAGCCTCCTCTCAAGCTCTCCCATCTCTCTCTCATGCTTGAGGCACATGCAGAGTTGTTGAGCTCTCTTTGGGAAGAAGAAAGGGGGCAAAAGCATGCAGCTCATTTTGGAAAGAAGGAAGGGGGGCAACAACATGCAGCTCATTTTGAGAAGAGTGAAGAGTCACCTTTTCTCTCTCCTTGTATTTATAGCCCCCAAAGTGTGCTAGGGTGTTTGGGTGTTATACCAAGGTTGTCTGTATCCCCTTTTTTGGTTATCTTGGGTTGGTTTCTATTCCTATTCTCCACTAGGATAGGCCGGTCCAACTCTATTTTTTTTTAGGTTTTACACTATCGTTGTCAATTTAGAAATAAGTAATAAAAACTACGTGTTGCCGATTCAGAAATCGACAGCTAACTGTGTTGCTGTCGATTCAGAAATCGGCAGCAAAACTATGACGTTGTCGATTCAAAAATCAGCAGCAAAAAAGTGTGCCACTAGCAATTCAGAAATCGGCAGCCAAAAACTATGTCGCTGCCGATTCAGAAATTGGTAGCCAAAAACTTTGTCGCAAAACTATGTCGTTGCCAATTCAGAAATCAGCAGCCAAAAACTGCGTCACTACCGATTCAAAAATCACAGCCGCTGTGTCGCTGCTAATTCAAAAATCGACAGCCAAAAACTATGTCGTTGTCGATTCAGAAATCAGCAATGATGGTGGAGTCATTTCGGCTTTACTTATCTTCTTTTTTTGGGTGTTTACATTAACTATCAATGATTTAGGCTAGTTAACATATAGATTCAATAATGTTGATGATAATTAGTTGTTCTTATTGGTGGTCCCTATTTGGTATATGGCAGACCTCTTTTGCTGAAACCTATGCCTAAGTACTTTGACTTTACTATAGAAGAAATGACTAGGGTTCCTGTTTGGGTGAAATTCCCTAACCTCCCTTTGAAATGCTTATTTGCTAAATGTCTATCTAAGATAGCTAGTGTGCTTGGGAAACCCTTAAAGAGTGATAAGCTAACTACTACTATGGAGAGGCTCTCTTATGCTAGAGTTTTAGTGGAACTACCGAACTAGACTTACTTACTGACCTACCAAGCTCTATTAATATTTATTTACCAAATGGTAATGCTTTGAATCAATCAGTTGTTTATGAAACTTTGCCAAAATTTTGCAAGCATTGTAGAGTCATTGGGCACATTATTGGAGTCTACTCTAAGGCCCCTTCAACTAGTGGGCCTAGTAAGGTTGGATCTTAGGACAATGTAATTATAGATCAAAGGAGGCAGAATAATGTTTTTCAGAGGTTGTGACCTACTGTAGACACTTCCATTATAACCAATAAGGGGGAAATGTGATTGAGGATCACTGTTTGGATCCAATGCAAGTGAAGTTGAAGTCAGGGTTGATGACTAGGAAGTTGTCAGGGGAAAGAGGAACAAAAAGAATCACAATTATGTCATGTAATCATAAGGACAAGAATGTTGTTAAGGTTGATGTAGTCATAGAATAAAGGGTCTATGATGGAGCCTTTGTAGGTGTGACCACTAGAAGTGGGGCAAGAAAACATGCTAGCAAAACACAAGAAAGTGGTAGGGGACCTCCTACCATTTCAGTCACTTGATGTTAATTCACTGTTGGAATGTCAGAGGGCTTAACAACCCTCTAAAACAACATGAGGTAGTGAACCTCATGAAAAAGAACAGAACGGATGTTTGTGGTCTTGTAGAAACCAAGTTGATTTCTTCCAAGGTATCCTTCATGCACAGATTCAGGCTAGGGAATTGGAAGTTTTTAACTTATGTTGGGGCTGCCAATAATGCTAGAATTTTAGTCTTTTAGAACCTTTGCACTGTTAATGTTGATTTGATTGATTTTTCTGCTCAAGGTCTTCATGTCAGCACAAGTAGTTTAGTTAATCAATATAGTTTTGTTGGAACTTTTGTGTATGGTTATAACATTGTAATTGCTAGAAGATCCCTTTGAGAAGACTTGCAAAAATGGTATTCTACTTCCCCTTGAATTATTTTAGGTGATTTTAACTCACTTTTATCTCACGATGATAAGCACAATGGAGAGCCAGTCTCCAACTATGAAGCCTCAAACTTTAGAGATTATTGCTTTGATCTTGGGCTTACTAACTTGAATTTTATAGGCTGTCATTTCACCTAGACAAATGGGAAGATATGGAGCAAAATTGATAGAGTTTTGGTGAATCCCTAGAGGTCGACACTTCCAAAATTTCCCATGTACACTTCAGTACTCCTGGTGCCTTCTTGGATAACTCTTCTACTTATGTCCATATTGGCTCTCGGTAGAAAAAGGGTTAAAGAAGATTCAAGTTCTTCAATATATGGGTTGAACATAAAAAATACATGAATCTTATCTCAGAGAATTGGCATGCCAATGTATATGACTCTCCCATGTTTGTTCTATGCAAGAGGCTTAAACTTTTGAAGGGCTCCCTGAAGCAGCTCAATAAGCTTCATTTTAGCCACATTTTTTAGAGGGTTGCTAGAGTTGTGGCTGCTTTGGAACAACACCTAACTATTTTGCATAATGACAGGGACAACACTCATCTTTTGACACGTGACAAGCAACTTAGGTTGGATCTTGTTAACCTTAAATTTGCTAAAAAATGTTCTATGCTAAAAAACTTAAATGTAATTTCTTTAAGGAATATGATAGGACTAGCTTTTTTCATGCTTTGTTAAGCCAAAAGAATAGAAGGGAAGGAATTTCATTTATGTCATTCAATGTAGTAATGGTTCTGTTACTTCTTTTGTGGATGAGGTTGGGGAGGTTTTTGTTAGATTTTATCAGCAGCTTCTGGGTACCTCGCAGGATACTCTCCCCCTTAATGCAGACGTTGTTCGATGCGGCCCATGTCTTGATGGAGCTTCACATGTATTTCTCTTAGCTATAGTTTCTAATGATGATATTAAGAAGGCTTTATTCAATATTGGATGTAAATCCCGAGAAAAATCAAGGCTGGATTAAATTAAAGAAAATAAACTAAACTAAAAGGAAGTGGCGGCAAAACGAATACACTTAAAGAAAATAGGGCCTAAATGAAAATAAGAATAATTATAGAGCACAAGTACTCCTCTTCTCACCACAAACAGATCTGGAGATAAAGTAAAGAAAGAAAAGAGGGAGTTTTTATATTCATTTTTACAAACCAAGAGAGAAACACCAAAATTTCAAAAACCCGTCCAAGATTAAGGGTTATAGGTAAAATAAACACTGGTGGGAAAGGGATTAACAAGAAAAATTGAACAAGAAGAGAAGAGGGGAGGGCCGGCTGTCATTAGAAAGAAAAGGAGGGATCGAAAACTTGATTCGTACCGGGTAAGGTATTCTAAACCTGCTCTTATGAGTCATTTCAAGTCGATTATGAATTGATGCCTGGATGTTAATTTATAGATTTGAGTTCTTAGACTTGAATTGAGGAAAAAGTATG
>Ga0307509_10009872_pt1 | contig 11809 bp, 11 predicted proteins | sample 10_EM_MG_FD_202245 | JGI IMG/M metagenome (GOLD analysis project Ga0307509, IMG submission 202245) | Populus trichocarpa ectomycorrhiza microbial communities from riparian zone in the Pacific Northwest, United States - 10_EM | ecosystem: Host-associated > Plants > Roots > Unclassified | place... | reverse complement strand
TAATAGTGCATAAGAGATGCATAAAATCATTAACACCGGATAGAAAAGCACATGTTAAATCCCCAAATATTATCCCAAAACAATCAATAAAACACCATAATATATATCTTAGCTGTAGTAATGTAAGCGGTGTACAGGTGGAGCCGAAACACAAACTAAGTAAAAGAATTCACGGTAGTGTTATGAAATGCACATAGGAAATATAACGGAATTTCAACAGACATTACACAGAATGTTTTTTTTCTTTCGTTTCTGTATTGGGATACGGAACCTGCGGCAAAGAAAGTAGAGATGTGTGGTGACCGATAGAAGGATCGGAGCTTGGTTTTGTTTTTGATATACTTCTGTCTTTACCACCTAGATTAGCAGGCAAGAACGAAGAGAAGACGTTTCGCGCTATCCATCACAGTTGCTATTCGGTGCCGTATTTTTGACCATTTCGAAAATATCTCACACTAAAAATGGCCACTGGTGCAACAAAACCTCAGCTCTGTTAATTCCAAAAAAATTCAAAATCTACCAGAGCCCTTAGATCTATCTGGATATTATCATTCATAAGTGGCAAGCTCTGTTGGTTAATGCCAATGCTGAAATGCCACAGATAACCATACTAGGCAAAAGGTACCTGAACCCCACACGAGTTTCCTATACAAAAAGCATATAGTGCAACAATATCCAATCTAGATCCCATGCCTTCAACCCTCACAGCGGAGTGGGAAATTTCTCGCAATTTCTACCTAGGAAGCCCGGGCAATTGCCTGTGCATGGAATTGAGTTTGTCAATTCTATACTATATTTAGACAAGTTGTGGGTGCTTAAAAAATCAGTCATTTTTAGTGTAAACTAAGGGGACCGACAAATTTTTTCGGCGAGTTGGCACGTTGAAATAGAGTTGGGACTAGGGAGAAGCACTCAATATAGTTAGGAAGAATCAAACATAGACCTATTTTTGGCCGTAAATGGTTAGGCGAAGGCGTCGGATTTGAGATACATTACAAAGAAAAAACTCCTATTTCAACGTACTGTATTCGTGGCAGGCGAATGGAACCAGACAATGCGGTACATACCTTAAGCCCAAACACAGGTAAGCCTAGCCCTTGCGATGCCATCTACTCGAGTACCTCTCAGTCCCGCTTTGAGCCGTGGGGAATGTATTGGCGACTTAGGGAATACGATCAAAGCACCTTGCTTAGAGCCCAGATTTAGGAGAGAAACAACCGAGACTTTTTGACATGTACAGTACCGTAGGTGTAACAACCGAAGTAGTTTTAGGAGTGGTGTTGTGATTTCGGTATGGCGCCCCCATTGGGAGTCTATGTCAGGGGATACACTTAGGTCCTGTTGTGGTGCTAATATCATAGTAAGAAAATGCTTGGCTTTATATACCCGTAAATACCCGGTAAACTCGGCACGCCGCCATACCCTTCAGAGAACAACTAATAAGTAGCGCAATGGTCGAGCGCTCCTTGTATTACCCGATTCCCTGCCTACTTCCGTAATAATGGTAGAGGAAAGATAGGACTATAAACCCTTCGGTCAACCTTTCCAACTCCAGAACAATGGAAATCACTTACCCTTACCAGTCAACTATCCTACCGGTATCCCTAACAACTACCCACTTCCGTCAGCTTTGACACATACTTATTAAGGTAGCCGCTGTTCCTCTTAAGGACTAACTCCATGGAGAATTCGCCTTTCCGGCGATAGTAATCACCATACAGGTAATAGTAGCGGTCGAGTTTACCCAGAACCTACCGTATAATTCGGTGAAAGTCGGATTAGAGCTAAAGGGAAACTGAAGCAACCGAGCCAACAGGAGGGCACGAAGCAGGCAAATTCGCCACAGCTTAAACACACAGGCAGCGGTGGTTGGACAGGTTGAAGAAAATCTTCACTAGCATCAACCCGACCTTCACCAGATTACACGGTACTCACCATGTTTGCCGGGAATACGTCCGTGAGCCGAATATTTGAAGAACTCCAGTAAAATATCAGCTGACGGAGGTATTCTTGGCAAAGACGAGCGAGTACGGTATTCTTCATAATGACTCTGTGAGGGACTTATCCCTCTCCGAATCATTACCGGACCACACTTCAGTTACACATCGGCACCGATTCTTGGCTCGGCCTCTGTGCCCGCTGGTTTGAGAATAGGCAACAGGCTAGTATTGTTTTTTGTCACTCCCGAGTGTTGTTCATAGGAAATGCCCATGCCAGAGCGGTTGCATAAAACTGCTTGTGCTGGCTCTGGTGGGTTCTATGTTGGACTATGGTTAGCTCTGCAGTGATCTGAACTTAACTATATACAACAAGAACGATTACTTCCCGGCAAGCAAGCCATACTTCCTTTTTTGCGATGAGAGGAATTATTGCTTTCAGAGCTAGAAAGCGCACCCCATTCTTCCTCTAGAACACTATTCCTGCTTCTATCACAAACTCGAGCAGGTGCAACCTCTTTTGGTTCATAGACCTTCGTTCATAGGCACCAGATACCTCACTATGGTGGTGACTCCCACCTTAGTTCTTAAACTTACTGGGCAAAAGTCCTTGTGAAACTGAGATCCTCACAGTGACCTGGGGGGGGGTTGCTGGCTCGCCTCGGTTGGGGGGTATCCAGTGATCAAAGAAAAATATCACATTACAAAGACATTTTCAGAGTAGCCGTATAAGTGCAATAAGTATGAGACCGGAGAATCTCAAATTGTTGAACCGTGTGCTAAGAAGTCGAATTAAAGTGAGTCAGGCCAAGAATTCCAACCCACCGGTAATTATGCAATCCCTGTTGCTCGCGGGGAGGAGGGCATGAGCTACCAGAATTACGATAAGGAGCCAAAATAGGCTTAGCCGCGAAGGTTACCAAAATTGCGTCTACTAGCTAATGGTATCTACTCGTCTCAGGCAAGAATTATCCGGAAGTAGGGATTAAAAATATATATGTGAAATCCCCTGCGATTGCCTAAGCGCCCATATAAACTCAAAACTCATATTTTCGAATACTTCTTCCCTGGGACGAGTACTAAGTTCAGCTCGCCTAAGCTACTCAAGTACCGGTATGCCGTGTCTGGAAAACACTATCCCTTTTTGGGTGTTTGTCTGATTGCTGAGATTAACGGTGGTGGGTCTAGCGTGTTTTTCACCAGCTTTAGAAAGTCCTGGTACTACCTGTAATTGGCCTAAACGTGAATTATACTGTCTTAACCGTACCCATGAAGAGAACTGGGCGGGTGGCGATCTGGGGTACTGTACCTGGTGGCCAAAAAAAATAGATTGCTAGGACTAGGGTTACAATGGAATACTTGCAATTGGCCCCTGGGTCGGTGCGGACTATACTAGTACTCCACCCTCCATAACAGCTTTTCACAATAGATGTAGTGTACAGTAGCGCATGTATTGCGAACTTTTATTAGGCAGGTAAACGACTTTTTTCACTCAGATATCTCATACTGGTCAGCCTGATCTTCGCTCTAAGATCAAAAGTTGACGCTTAGGCGAAGACCTTTTGCGAATGAGTGGTTGTGTTGTGAGAAGTGGCTGTCATACTTCCTGGTAACCTCAGATTGGAATGGGACGAACTTCCTCCCTGCCAGTGCCAGGAATTGGAATGTGGCGGGTGGAATGGAGTTGAGAAATGTAATGAGTGGAATGGTAAGGAATGGAATGATGGAGCGAGTATGGAAGGCTGGGAATGTTGTGTATATAGATTAGTTGATAGTCCGCGATCTTGAGGGGATAAGGTGAATATGCGGAATATACATTCTCACGATTATGGTACTATGTTTGTTGTTTATTTTCTTCAGGTTGGAGAGAACCCCGCAAGAGTGATGGGTCGTGATCGGGCTGGGTATGCTTGTGTAACTCCAGAGCCTCATCACTTGCAACCCCCTGTCCCCCCTTTCTTGTGGTCGCAGATTTCCTGGGGCTCCGAGAGAAGTCAGATCCTCACCGCGCGCGACCCCTCCCCAGCCCTCACGAAAAACTGAATCCAGATTCCCGCAGCAGCAGATCACATTTCAACTCGTTGAGCAGTAATTACTTGGTCGGCAATATCATCGGCTTGGGTCAGGGGGGGGCGTTGAGGGGCATCAAATCCTACGGAGGCCATCGCCGCTTGGACCACCGCAACGGACCACCGCAACGGACCACCGCAACGAGACCAAGGCAGGTAGCCGACTAGCTAGATGGCGCGGGGAACTGGGTACTAGAAGCTAGGAAGTTTATAAAATGGCATGATACCGAAGGTGGCTGAGTTGAACGAGTGTTGCTCTGTTACCGATGTCCGGGGGGGGGGAGCGTCTTCAGGTAGGAAGGACTCTGGTTTGGAGAAAGATAATGCAGATATCGCTGACGACCGGTTGATAGTAGTTCCCTGGTTATTGGCGACCGGTATGATTAGGCTTGGGAAAAGACACTCCCCTCGTAAAGCTATGCTACGATCTACTTGCCCAACAGGAACCGTCTACAGCAAATTTGTTAGGCGTGATGCTCAAGCAACCTGTCAGCAGAGGGGAATCCCGCGGCATATGCGGGAGCTTTTCGGGAGGCCAAAAGAGGGTTCGGTGGCGAGGTCTCTTACTTTCCAATATGGTTAAATTCTAAAGAAGACAATTGCATCTTTACCGTGAGCACTGATCATGCACCGACAGTTTGGACGAGACCCCTCCGAAGCACTGATAGGAGCCCTAAGAGTCACTGCGAGAAGTCGTTCGGGAATCATCAAACACGCCAGTATCCCTTGCCAGGAGACCCCGTATCGACGACCAAACCGCGAGACGTTTTAATGAGGCGGCTAGGGCACCTGCCAGTCCTACACGCGCCGGGATTAGGAGTTATCTGGAGGTGAAGCTGGATGGTGACGCTGATCCTAAGGCAATGGATGATGGTCTGTGGGTGGATATTATGAAAATCATTCCGGTGGAGTCCACGGAAGCGTAAGCAAGGATATCAAATACCTTCCCAATACAAGTCCTAGGTATGGGTCCCCACCGGTGGTACCCGGTTCCCTCCCACCCCCCAAAACAGTGGTACTCCCTGGGGGTTACCCCGTGTGCTAGCGGTGGAATAAGGATCTATTGGCTTAAATATTCAGAACATTATTGCGATAGAAAGACTGCCAGCATGCTCGCTCTAGCATTTCACGATCAAGAACTTCTTATCTACTGTTCGGCTTGTTCACTACGCTTTGCGGGAATACCAGCCCCATAATTGGCTTTGTGTTTACGTGTACTATTGCGCAGCTTACATAGCAGTCCCATTGCATGGAGGCGAGATAGAAGTTTCATAGATATAGGAATACATTAGATTCGGCACATATAATATCTCTGTGTATCGGAGGCTAACCATAAGGGGAACATTAACACTCAGGAGGTATACTAATAGCTCGCTTCAAAGGTTAACTTGAAACCACACACATGATACCCACAGGAGCAGCAGAGAGCTTATTTACAAGATCAGCTAGGTCCTAAAAATGAGGACGGACATGCCAATACCGGTACTATATGTTGCCTACGATTGATCACATCATACACATTTAGAGCTCCAGCCCAATCCCAACCCTAGCCCCGAACACGTTTGAATACTACCGGTATGGCACGTTACTGTATTGTATACTGTCGATACTGAGACCTTAACGCAAGTTGCAAGTCCGGGGTGCACTTCCTAGGGGCTGTAGCATACCTCACCATAAAATTTGACACGATCATTTCTTTCTTTCATCATTCAGCCCAAGCTACAGAGGGGCTCATTTATCAATTACGCTTCCTTATGAACCCCGTGCGAAGACGTCCGAAATCTCTCTTGGATAGAGGAGGTGAGAGCACTATAAAACTGACTGCCTAAGGCCCAGCTTAAGACAAAAAGACAAAAAGTGCCAGACCTTATCAGCAGAGGCAACTGGAACGCCCCAGCGTGAGGTTCAATTATTCAAGTTCTTGCGGTACAATACCGGTATTGCAAACCACCTTTCCCGGTCTCGAACCACCACCTGTGGCTCCACGCCACAAGAATGCCAATCCCTCCCCGCACCCCTAAGCACGTCGACAGTCACTATATTGAAAAAAAAAAGCCTCTAATAAACCCTTGCATTGCGCTCCATTCAAATAGGGAGAAGAAGAGGAAAAAAGGAAAAAAGAGACCGCATTGTGCCATACGTATAATACAAAGCCAAGACACCCGACACCCAAAAACAAATCTCCAGTAATATACATACCCTACCTAAACCCAGATCTATTCCATTGTTAAACAAAAAAAAAGAGGAAGGAGATTTGTCCAGGAATGGGAGCAAGGTCAACCTATCCAAGAAACTTCTTAACAATCCTTAAAACACCGGACAAAATAAACATCGGAACTAAAAACAAATAAAGGAGTAAGCATCGAAGACAACTCCGCACGAATCTCATATTCATGCAACATTACCAGTACCCCCAGGGGACGATTTCTATGAGGTAGGATCATAAACTCTAGGGAGCCAAGCGGGGACCTAATCACCGGTTACGTCGGGGATGTCGTGCTTGGAGCAGTGCTACGACTTTATCGTGCCCATTTTCGATGGCCAACAAGAGCGGTGTTTGGCCGGGTTTACCCGAACGATTGGGGTTGATGTCTTCCTGCTCCAGCGGCAGCTTCACTACTTCCTCATGGCCATTCTGGGCAGCCCACGAGAGGGGCGTTCGGCCGGATTTGCTTAAACTATCGGGGCAGACGTATCTCCTGCGAAATAGTCGATCTGCTACTCGCGGCCCCCTCCTCCACCATGGGCCTATGTCCCCAAGGGTGACGAACTGCGGCTCAAGAAATACCCTCACCACCCCCTCGTGCCCATTTTCAGCAGCCCACGAGAGTGCTGTCCGGCCACTATTCGTGTCTTGCTGATTAGGTTGGGTTTGTTTTTCACGTAAGAGCAACCTCACCACCTCTTCATGCCCACATCTCGCAGCCCATATGAGTGGTGTCATACCGCCATCATCTGTTCCGTTCACATCCCACCTGTTCTGCTTTATCAAGGACTCTGCGACTTCGGCGATGCCGAAGTAGGAGGCACAATGCAGCGCAGAAAACGGCTTGCGATCAGGAGTAGAGACGATGGTCAACTCCCGGCAGATTTAATCCCAAAGGACTTTGGCAGATACGTGACTATCAAACCGATTGAGAAGCTTGGTGGCCAATTCTTTTGCCCGCTCTGAGTCCTCCATTCGCATATGGGTTCCCCAATATAAAGAGGAATATTCGAGGAAGGGTGCGCTCCGGGGGTCGAAGGATGGGCCGGCTGGAAGATCCCTGACGTGCTGGAAGTTGAGATACGTCAAACAGGTTTCGGTCATCGTCGAGTGAGCTCTGTCAAAGAGGTCGGGATGCTGGCAAAGATAATCTTAGATGGTATAATGAATCAACCTAATTGTCGAGGTACCCTTATCTATGGTGGCAAGTCCTTGGCAACAGCCTGGCAAGGTCGATATGGTAGGAATATCACCGGGATTGAGATCATCTGACCCTATCTGGATTGCTATGGCGTGACATATCTCATCCTCCCGCAAAGGTCGCCTCGAATGGGTGATCCACATCAAAACGTCCATCCCGAGCGTTGCCTTCGCCCCACCCTGAGCCTTTATCCTGTCCAACGTTGCCCCGTACGCGTCTCCCAAGCCTAGGCCATGCTGCATTGCCCGAAGCTTTTCCCTTCTTCGATGTATAGTCAGCTCTTGTAGGATCGTGTCAATGCTTAAGGAAGCAAGTAGGAATCTAGATACATATCCTTCGGTACACGGCCCAAGGAATTTTTACAGGCATCCCCGCCTCCTACTTACATTTCCGAAAATGTGTTGGGGATAGTCTACATAATGTCCTCCTCTAAACTGTCGTCCATTGCGTCCGGCATAGCATCCTCTTTCAGTTTGGCTTGGAGGAATTTGGTGATGTCGTTCTTGGTGGATGTTATGGATATAGTTGCTGCTCTCCCAGCAAGATGCTTCTCAACCTCAGCCCGGATATGTGGTCTCCCGGTCAGAAATAGCCGAGTGCCAGGGACCTCTGGCGAATTTAGTTGAGTAAATCGAGAAGCTTCCCGCGAGGTCCCGCAGGACATTCGTCCAGCGCATCAATGCATATAAACGTACGTCGCGAGGAGATATCCTGCAAAAACTCGACAATTTCCGCGAGAGCTAGCCTCTGGCCACCACTGATCCCTCTGTCCTGAAAGGCTTTGACTATTCTTTCTGGAACCTCGTCTAGTCCACCGACGATCTGCTTCAGCACCGAACCTAGAATGGCCGTTGGGGATTGCTCTCTCTGGGCGGTGAAGTTGAAGTAGAAGCACGCAACGGCAGCGTTTTCCCCTACGGCTTGATGGTATAAAGTATCTACTACTAGCGAGCTAACATCACAACTTATTAGTAATACCTTCCTTTCCTCCAGCATATTCTTCCCTACCTAATGTAGGTCTTGCCAACCCCCGGGCCTCCGTAGCAAAACAAGGCTGAACCATCAGGTTCACCCTCACCACTATTACCATAAAACCAATTCCGATATTCCTGCGTTTGTAAGAGCCAGTCTCCCACCTCCTCAGCCCTATGCGAACGAATGTCTCGGTGACGTATCTGAGGCTCAAGTGGAGATAGCCAGGCCAAAAATCGAGACTTCTGGTCGACTACCGTGCGGTTATTCCACACACTGTTAAAAGAAATCGCATTATGAAAAGAGCCGACACCGCGGTCGGTGTGATGTTGAGACGTTTTCGTATGTTTCGCTGTTTTGAAGGGTTTAGGGATGCGTTCTTGAGCAATTTTATCCGGTAGCGTGGGTTGACGTGATTCCTAGGAGTGAAGAAAAGCGGGGGCGATGGCGATTTCGTAGCCTCGTGGGTAGAGTCCTAGCCCACTCAATCGACCCGCTGCTGGCGTGCTGCCCAATGTTGCGATGAAGTGGGGGGTTCGATCAGAAAATGATCGAAGGCTAGGAACGCGCTTTTTCGAACAGGGGAGTTATCCCTTAGAGCGCTGAAACAATGGAATTCAGTGCCGCCAAGAAATTGCGCAACTATGCTGTCTAAGACAGATGGTGAATAAGCACTAAGCAACATCACGAGAAGCTGAACCGCGTAAGAAGATGAAAATAATTCATCTTGATCGTTCTGAATTCTTCAAGAAAATATGCCACGAATGAGGAAATCATGCGTATTAAGCCTGGGAGTGACTGAGAAAGTGGACCAGCAAAGCCCAGTTGCTTTCGGATTACTGAAAGGTATGAGACTAAGCCCAATAGGTGGGTAGAATTCTAACGTATCACAGCAGGTGCAGAATCGCGAACGGAACTGGCAGGTCCACCATGTTCAGAACCGAATGCCGCTCCACCAAAGGAGGAAAAAGGAAAGTGAAAAGGAAGAGGAAAGGAGCAAGAATCAGAGTCAGTCTCTGAGGCCGACAGGATCTGAAATCTTCCACCTCCCCCATCCCATACACCATTCCGAGGCCTCTTTCCGTCACACCAAGCTCGCGCTATTGGGCCAGCAACTGGGCTTGTAAACCCTTATCGATTGTTCTCCCTTTTTTTTCATGCCAACAACTAGAAATTCTCGCCAAGCACACCAACATGTATGCGAGTATACATGATGCTAGCCTGCGGGACCCTAGGCACCCTCTTGTTTGGAAGTGGTATCCAACTACGGTCCCGGACCTTCAAATATCTTTGGCCATCTTAATTCACCTAGGGCTATTAAGCGGTACTAGTCCGAAGATCTTTTGGCGTCCTGTAGGAGGCGTAGTTTGTGAACCAATGTCCAGGATGAGATATATACGCTTTCAACAGCTGAAGTGCTATTTGCATATCTCGGAGCCATCAAGGTCTTCAATTCCAGCTCACGAGTGGTGGAAAAAGCTTGAACCCTTAAATAGCAGCCTTCGGAAATGCTCAAAGGATTGTTTTCTTCCATCAACCAATGTGGCTATTGATAAAAGGATGATTCGCTTCCAGGGTCGCTCAGCTCATACCATCAAAATGCCAAATAAGCCTATTAGTTTAGGATATAAGGTACTAGCATTGTGTGATGCAGGATACACATTTGACTGGGAGCTCACTTCACGCATTACAAGCTTTGCGAGTTCAAAGCAGATAAAAAAACCCTATCCTCTTTCACCTACCTCCTCTGCTGTTCTCCAAATGCTTACAACACTACCATATCGCACCCACTTTTTTACTGCCTACATGGACAATTACTTTTCAAATACTCGGCTCTTTGCACGTTTGCTTGATTATGGAATTGGAGCATGTGGCACCGTAAAGTGTAGTAGTAAAGATTTCCCCCATTGTCTAAATGTCAATAAAGACAAGGCAGCAAGGATGCTGCAATGGAATTTTGCAACTGGGGTCATAGTAGGTGAAATAGTGGATTCAGCAAAAAAGCCAAAAGGAAGTCAGCCACCTGAGCCTAACTGGTGGGGAATCCCTCCTGTAATGGCCTTTCTGTGGCAGGATAATAATACCATTCATTTATTATCCACCGTTCATGATCTTGAGAAATCAACCTCTTGGGTAGAAAAACTTCGTCGAAAGCCAAGAGAAACCAGCACAAACGCTGCTGCTGCTCGAAAGCCTTTTTCTGAGAGAGAACATCGCAAGCTATTATTAATTCCAAAGATTGACAACGACTATAATCAATACATGGGCAGTGTTGATATTGCCGATCAGCTGCGATCTTACTTTTCTACCCAACGTGTTGCCCACCAGAACTGGCAGCCTTTTTTTTATTGGCTGCTGGACACGGCAATCATCAACTCCTACCAGCTTGCACGAACCAATTGCTCTCCACCCACCCACCATGAGTTTCGTTCTTCACTTACAACTACTCTTCTTACCACTGGTCACAAAAGCTCCTCTTCAAAGCCTAAACTCACCTTCCTTTACCGAAGCCGATCCAAGTATCGCCTCCGCAATCCACTACGACAATCCTATATTACAAAGAACTCATCACAACCAGAGCCGGTAGGAGGAGGTGGAACCTTAAGAGGCCATGTTCTGGTACGGAGACCTACTCGAGCGTGGTGCTTATGGTGTCGTTGGCGCCGCAAGCAAGGAGGCCTAGAGGTGAAAATACACCAAGTTAGATCTCAGTGTGAACGGTGTCATGTAGCCCTTTGTCATTCTTGTTTTCCATTATATCACGGTGTTGGAAGGTCTTCGGTCTAGTTCTTTTTTTGATATCACTCCGCCCATTTAGTAATCTGAATCCCTACCCTCACATCCTGTCAATTGCGCAATTTCTTGGCGGCACTGAATTTCATTGTTTCAGCGCTCTAAGGGATAAGATAGAACCCCTTCTAACAAATCGGTAAACACTAATATCTGAAGGCAGTTGGGGGCAAAGAAACATATGAAATGACAGGAAAAGGGGACAAAATGTAGCAGAAAAAGGCAAATAAACTAGCACTGGTGCTCCACTTCCCCGGGTTCTGAGCAATAAATACTCACATATCTGGACTAAAGGTAGAAATACACATCCGAGTTCCTGCTATTTTTGTTTACTAAGAAATTAAAGCACCCCCTCCCCCTTCAATCCTTATTTTGAGAAGCCCCGATTCAAACCCCCCGGATTCGATTATCAAAGGCCTTCTTTGCAACCCTGGTGCTGCCTACCATACCGTATTACCTGGTTTTATTCGCCTGCCGCTAGTACGTTGAAATAAAGTAGGGGCTGAAGCAAAACATTCAACACCGTCAGGAAGAGTCCAAAATGAGCCTAATTTTGACCATAAAAGGTTAAGTGAACGCGTTTTATTGCGAATTCGAGACAGATTACGAAGAAAACTCTTATTTCAACGTACTA
>Ga0307509_10009871_pt1 | contig 11810 bp, 9 predicted proteins | sample 10_EM_MG_FD_202245 | JGI IMG/M metagenome (GOLD analysis project Ga0307509, IMG submission 202245) | Populus trichocarpa ectomycorrhiza microbial communities from riparian zone in the Pacific Northwest, United States - 10_EM | ecosystem: Host-associated > Plants > Roots > Unclassified | place... | reverse complement strand
CGACCCCAATGGAGCTTGGAGCGCAACAGGCGGTAGTACTCGAACTCGTTCGGATGCAGCAGCGTGATCTTCTGCGCGGACGGATGCACCTCGAGGCGATCGCCGTGCAGCAGCTCGCCGAGCGAGACACCGTCGCAGGTGACCTGCGCGCGCGTGTCGGGCCGATCGATGAGCTTGATCGTGATGACAGAGCGGCCCGAGACCACGATGGGGCGGTCCGAGAGGGTGTGCGGGCAAATGGGCGCGAGCACCAGCACGTCGAGATGCGGGCTCACGATGGGACCGCCGCTGGACAGCGCGTAAGCCGTCGAGCCCGTGGCGGTGGCAACCACGAGACCGTCGCCACCGTGCGAGTTCACGTAGACGCCGTCGATCCAGGTCTCGAAATCGAGCATGCGGCCCGTGTCCCATTTCTGCAGGACCACGTCGTTCAGCGCCAGCGAATGTTCGGTGCTGCCATTGGCGCGTACCAGGCGCGCCTCGAGCAGAGCGCGCTCGTCTCGTTCGCAGCGACCTTCGAGGGCTGCGTCGACGGAGGCGAGCATGTCCTTCGGAAGCACGTCGGTGAGAAAACCCAGGCGGCCGCGGTTTATTCCGATCAGGGGCACGCCACGGTGGGCGACCAGTCGGGCGGCATAAAGAAGAGTGCCGTCACCGCCGATGGCAATGACCAGGTCGGCCTCATCGGCGATCTTCTCTTCCGGAACCCGGGTGACGAGGTCCGCGGGTGCATTCAATGGATCGTCCGCCGGCAACAAAGCGCGGACGCCGCGCTTCTGGAGGTGCGGAAGGAGCATCAACGCGGATTCAGCCACGCGTGCGTCGCTGAATCGGCCTATGAGCGCGCAAGCCTGCGCCGGTAGAGCCATGTTGCTTTGTAGCACGGGGCCCCGGGACGGCCAATGTACTGAATCACATCGAAAACTCGTGAATGGGGTCCGGCAGGGTTTCTTGACGGGCTGATTGCGGCAAAGGTACGGTCCGGGCGTGACCGCAGAGACTCCCGACGACGCTCTATCTGAACGCGAACAGCTCCTGTTGCGGGTGCTCGTGGGCAGCTATATCCGCGATGGCCAGCCGATCGGTTCGCGATCCTTGTCCCGCGAGTCAGGATTGTCCCTGTCCTCCGCGACCATCAGGAACATCGTCGCGGATCTCGAGCAGCTCGGTTTTGTCAGCTCGCCGCATACTTCGGCGGGGCGCATTCCCACGGACAAGGGCTACCGCTTTTTCGTCGATTCGCTATTGAAGGCGCGCACGACGATGGAGGAAGACCCGGCGTTCGCCGAGCTGCGCCGCCAGCTCGATGCCGCGCGCGACGACTCGAAGGCTCTGGTGGCCGCGGCTTCCCAGTTGCTCTCGAAAGTGACGCGTCTCGCCGGCGTCGTCACGCTGCCGCGCGCGCAGCAGCCATCCATCTCGCAGATCGAATTCGTCTCGCTCTCGGACAATCGTGCGCTGGTGATCCTGGTGTTCAACGACCGCGAGGTGCAGAACCGCATCATCCAGCTCGAGCGATACCACAATCCCGACGAATTGCGGCGCGCGGCCAACTTCCTCACGGAGCGCTGTCGCGGCAAGACGCTGGCGCAGGTTCGCCAGGACATCCTGCGCGAAATGCAGGAAGCGCGCGAAAGCATGAACGCGATGATGAAGGACGCGATCAACGTCGCCGAACGCGTGTTCAAGGGCGACGAGAACAATCGCATGGAGTACGTAATGGCCGGCGAGACCAACCTCATGGGTGCCGGCGAGCTCTCGTCGGTCGACAAGCTGCGCCGCTTGTTCGAGGCGTTCAACGAGAAGCGCGACATCCTGAACCTGCTGGATCACAGCCTGCGGGCCGACGGCGTGCAGATTTTCATCGGCCAGGAGTCCGGATATCGCATTCTCGACGACGTGAGCATGGTCACGGCCCCCTACAGCGCGGACAACGAAGTGGTGGGGGTGATCGGCGTGATCGGACCGACCCGGATGGCCTACGAGCGCGTGATCCCCATCGTGGACGTCACGGCGAAGCTGCTCGGTGCCGCGCTCGCCCGACGCTGAATTCTTTTTCCGGCACCCCTTGATACCCCGGCAACCGGGCCCACAAAGCCGCGCAGGCTTTGTGAGCCGGAAATTCCAGCTATAAAAGAGCCCAACTTACTGTTTCATCGAGGTCTTGATGCCTGATTTTCTGAACGCATCCGCGCCGCATGGCTCGGACGAGAAAACCGAAGTCCTGCCAGAAACGGCGGTGCAGCTCGTCGAACTCGAACGACTCAAGTCGGAACTAGTGGCCGCCGAGGAGCGCGCCAAGAACCACTGGGAGCAGTACCTGCGGGCACTTGCCGAGGTGGACAACGTCCGGAAGCGCGGCGCGAAGGATCTCGAGAGCACGCGCCAGTTCGCGGTCGAGAAGTTCGCGCAGGACCTCATCGCGGTGAAGGACTCACTGGAGCTCGGTATCTCGAATGCGCCGAAGGCCGACGTGGCCAGCCTCATCGAAGGGCAGAACGCTACGCTGCGCCTGCTGGCCAAGGCTTTCGAGAAGGCGCAGATCGAGGAGATCAATCCGGAAGGTGCCGCATTCAATCCGGAGCAACACGAGGCAATGATGGCGCAGCCCAGCGATGCGCCGGCGAACACCGTGCTCGCGGTCATTCAGCGCGGTTACCAGTTGAACGGGAGATTGCTGCGGCCGGCGAGAGTGGTCGTGTCCGCGGCAAAATAGCTTTTTTCTTGAAACACAACACCCGGCCACCAGAAAGGGGCCAGGTTCAAACGAAAGGTTTTCTGGAGATTTCTTATGGGCAAGGTAATTGGCATCGATCTTGGAACGACGAATTCCTGCGTCGCGATCATGGACAGCGGCAAGCCGCGCGTCATCGAGAACAGCGAGGGTGATCGCACCACGCCGTCGATCGTCGCGTTCACCAAGGACAACGAAGTCCTCGTGGGCCAGTCGGCCAAGCGCCAGGCGGTGACGAATCCGCAGAACACGCTGTTCGCGGTCAAGCGCCTCATCGGCCGTCGCTTCGACGACGCGGTCGTGCAGAAAGACATCAACATGGTGTCGTACAAGATCGTGAAGGCCGAGAACGGCGACGCGTGGGTGGAAGCCCAGGGCGACAAGAAAGCCCCGCCGGAGATTTCCGCGCGCGTGCTCATGAAGATGAAGAAGACCGCCGAGGATTTCCTCGGTGAGCCAGTGACCGAAGCGGTCATCACGGTGCCTGCCTACTTCAACGACTCGCAGCGCCAGGCGACCAAGGACGCCGGCCGCATCGCGGGCCTCGAAGTGAAGCGCATCATCAACGAGCCGACGGCGGCCGCGCTCGCGTACGGCCTCGACAAGGCCGGCAAGGATCGCAAGATCGCCGTATACGACCTCGGCGGCGGCACGTTCGACGTGTCCGTGATCGAGATCGCCGACATCGACGGCGAGCGCCAGTTCGAAGTGCTCTCGACCAACGGCGACACGTTCCTGGGCGGCGAAGACTTCGACCTGCGCATCATCAATTTCCTGGCGGACGATTTCCTCAAGGAGTCCGGCGTCGACGTGCGCAAGGATCCGCTCGCGGTGCAGCGCCTCAAGGAGGCCGCGGAGAAAGCCAAGATCGAGTTGTCCTCCAGCCAGCAGACCGATGTGAACCTGCCGTACATCACGGCGGACGCGTCCGGTCCCAAGCACCTCAACATCAAGCTGACGCGCGCGAAGCTCGAGTCGCTGGTCGAGGACCTCGTCAAGAAGACGATCGAGCCGTGCCGCACGGCGATCAAGGACGCCGGTCTCGGCACTCAGGACATCGCCGAGGTCATCCTCGTCGGTGGCCAGACGCGCATGCCGCTGGTGCAGAAGTATGTGAAGGAGTTCTTTGGCAAAGAGCCGCGCAAGGACGTGAACCCGGATGAGGCGGTCGCGGTGGGCGCCGCGATCCAGGCCGGCGTGCTCGCCGGCGACGTCAAGGACGTGCTGCTGCTCGATGTGACGCCGCTGTCGCTCGGTATCGAGACCGAAGGCGCAGTGGTCGACAAGGTGATCGAGAAGAACACCACGATCCCGACCAAGGCCACGAAGACCTATTCGACCGCGTCCGACAACCAGACGGCCGTGACGATCCACGTGCTGCAGGGTGAGCGCACGCGTTCGGTGGACAATAAGTCGCTGGGCCTCTCCGAGGACGAGATCAAGCGCATGGTGAGTGACGCCGAGGCACACGCCGAGGAAGACAAGAAGACCCGCGAGCTGGTCGATGCGCGTAACAGAGGCGAACAGCTGACGCACGCGGTCGAGAAGTCGCTGAAGGACTTGGGCGAGAAGGTCGACGGCGCCGAGCGTGCCAAGGTCGAGTCCGCCATCTCGGATCTGCGCGGCGTCCTCAAGGGCGACGACAAGGCGGCGATCGAGAAGAAGTCGGAGGCCCTGATGGCCGCGGCTTCGAACATCGCGCAGCAGGCGGCCGCGGCCCAAAACGCCAATAGCGGCGCGGGTGCGGGTCCGGAAGCCGCGGGCGGCGGCTCGTCCGGTGCGTCCGGCAAGGGTACCGATGACGCGGTCGATGCGGAGTTCGAAGAAGTGAAGGACAAGAAGAAGGCGTCCTAACAAAGTTGATTCCCTGGGAGGGGACGACGCCGAATGTCGAAACGAGACTATTACAAGGTGCTCGACGTACCGCGCACCGCTGCGGAAGCCGACATCAAGAAGGCTTACCGTCGGCTGGCGATGAAATATCACCCGGATCGAAATCCGGGTGATAAAGAGGCCGAAGAGAAGTTCAAGGAAGCCAAGGAGGCTTACGAGATTCTCTGCGAGACGGACAAGCGCGCCATTTATGACCAGCACGGCCACGCGGGCATCGACGCTTCGCGGCAAGGCGGTGGTCGTGGCGGCGCCGGCGCGGACGCGTTCGGCGAGATGTTTGGTGAAATGTTTGGCGACATCTTCGGCGGCAGCCGCCGCGGTGGCGGACGTGCGCAGGTGTTCCGCGGTGCGGACCTCAAGTACGAGCTCGAGCTGGATCTCAACCAGGCAGTGTTCGGCCATTCCGCGGAAATCGACGTCACCAAGCTCGCCGAGTGCGACACGTGCGGCGGCAGCGGCGCCGCGAAGGGCTCGACGCCCGTCACCTGTGACACCTGCAACGGCGTCGGCCAGGTGCGTATCTCGCAGGGATTCTTCCAGCTCCAGCAGCCGTGCCCGAAATGTCGCGGCACCGGCACCACGATCAAGAATCCTTGTGACACCTGCCTTGGGCAGGGCCGCGTGCGGCGGAGCAAACGACTCGCGGTGAAGATTCCCGCCGGCGTCGACACCGGCGACCGCATTCGCCTGTCGGGCGAGGGTGAATCAGGTCGCAATGGCGGACCGCCGGGCGACCTGTACGTGGAAGTGCACGTGCGCGAGCACGAGATCTTCGATCGCGACGGCGCGGACCTGCTGTGCAAGGTGCCGATCAGCTTCGCGTCGGCGGTACTCGGCGGCATCGTCGATGTGCCGACTCTCGATGGTCACGTATCGCTCAAGATTCCCGCCGAGACGCAGTCCGGCACGCAGTTCCGCCTGCGCGACAAGGGCGTGAAACCGGTGCGTGGAGGACTACGCGGAGATCTCTTCTGCACCGTGGTCGTGGAGACACCGGTGAAGCTCAGCGGTGATCAGCGCGAGATGCTGCGCAAGTTCGACGAGTCACTCAAGAAAGACGGCAGCAAGCACACGCCGCGCGGCGAGAGTTTCCTCGAGGGCGTGAAGCGCTTCTTCTCGAGCGAGCCGACCTGACGAGCGGTCAGTACGGCTGCCGCGGCGCGAGTCCGAGCGCCGCGCGCAATTCGTTGCTCGCGGCCAGCTCATCCTCTCGATACGCGGCCGACTGGTGCATCCGGCCGAACAGGAAAGTCGCCCCCCGCTCGCCGGCCTCGATGTCGCTGGGAAAGTGCACGCCACACACCAGGCGTTGTCGCGCGAATTCGTCCGCGCGCTTCATCAGAACGATGCGCCGTTCGGGAACCAGTTCCGACAGCAGGTCACCCATCAGGTATCCGTAGCTCGAATGCCCGCTCGGGTAAGAGAGATCGCCCTTTACGTCGTCGATGCAGGGCTGCAGTTTCGGTTCTATCTCGTACGGTCGCAGCCGACGGAATTTTTTCTTGGCCACGCGCACGTACGGGGCAATCTCTGCTTCCGCGCGATCAGTGAATTTCTGCAGTGCTGGCAAGTCCGGCGGATGCGTGGGGTCCAGCCCCAGGGCGGCGTAGAAGCGCGAGACGTCTTTCTTGCGGTCGGCCTGTGCCGCGGCAACTTCGGTCTGCGTGCGGTGATCCTGGAGAGCCAGCAATTCATCGAGCTCGTGGCGAGCGGCGGCGGAGTCGGCTGCGGGTGGCGCGGCGAACTGCGTCACGAACTCATCGGTCTCGCCCGACAGGTATCGGAAGGCGGTGTAGTGCGACCACCACAGGCTGCCGCCCGCGCACAGCGCGATCACCAACAATGCGAGCAGCTGCGGACGTCGGCTAGTTTTCATCACGTGCCCAGCCGCGCGAGCGCGCCAGCGCCTCATGCCAGCGCGCGCGGCGCGCCGCGGCCATTGCGCGATCCATGCGCGGCTCGAAGCGCTTTTCGAGCGTCCACAGGGAAGCGATCTCAGCCTCAGATTGCCAGAATCCGGCGCCAAGGCCCGCGAGTGCCGCCGCGCCGAAAGCCGTGGTCTCGGTATTCGTCGGGCGCAACACGGGGACACCGAGCAGGTCGGCCTGGAATTGCAGCAACAAATCGTTGCGCGCGGCGCCGCCGTCGACTCGCAGCTCGCCGAGCGGATGGCCTGCGTCCTCGCGCATCGCATTCACGAGATCGGCGGTCTGGAAGGCAATGCTCTCGAGCGCGGCTCGCGCCAGGTGCGCCCGGTTGCTGCCCCGAGTGAGTCCGACGATGGTGCCGCGTGCCGCGGCGTCCCACTGTGGCGCGCCGAGGCCGGCGAACGCGGGGACCAGGTAGACATCGCCGCTGTCCGGCACGCTTGCAGCCAGCGCTTCGATCTCGTCGGAGCGCTGGATGATGCCGAGACCGTCGCGCAGCCATTGCACGGTCGCGCCGCCCATGAACACGCCGCCTTCGAGCGCGAAGCGGCTGTCGCCGCCCCGGCGCCACGCGACCGTGGAGAGCAGGCGGTGACGCGAGGGGCGCGGGATCGCTCCGGCGTTCATCAATGCAAAGCAACCCGTGCCGTACGTGTTCTTCACCATGCCGGGCGTGAAGCAGGCCTGACCGAACAACGCAGCCTGCTGATCGCCAGCGACACCGGTCAACGGTAGTTTGGTGCCGTCGAGATCGATCTCGATGGCGGCCGCGGGCGCGAGGCAGGAATCGACGATCTCGGGGAGCGCGACGCGCGGAATTCCAAACAGATCCAGCAGCGGCTGACTCCATCCGCCGCTGGCCAGATCGAAGAGCATGGTGCGGCACGCGTTGGTTGCGTCGGTGACGTGGCGGCGGCCTGCGGTGAGGTTCCAGATCAGCCAGCTGTCGATCGTGCCGAAGCACAGTTCGCCCGCCGCTGCTCGGGCGCGGCCGCCCGGCACGTGTTCGAGGAGCCACGCCATCTTGGTCGCGGAGAAATAGGGATCGAGCAGCAGGCCGGTCGATGCGGAGATTTCCGGTTCATGGCCGGCAGCGCGCAACGCGTCGCACTGCGCTGCCGTGCGGCGATCCTGCCAGACGATGGCCGGTGCGAGAGGCTTGCCACTGGAGCGCTCCCACAACACCGTGGTTTCGCGCTGGTTGGTGATGCCGACCGCGACCACGTCGCGTGGGCTGGCGCCGGCGCGTTGCAGGGCCGCGAGCATCGTGGCGTGTTGCGTCTCCCAGACCTCGCTCGCATCGTGCTCGACCCAGCCTGGTCGCGGAAAGCGCTGCGTGAACTCCCGCTGCGCGAGCGCGACGATGCGGCCATGCACGTCGAACAGCAGCGAACGCGAGCTGGTGGTGCCCGCGTCCAGCGCAAGGACGAACTTGTCAGAAATTCCGGTCGCGGCGCGCACGACGCTCGCGGCTCAGGCGGCGAGACCCCGGGGCTTCAGCCCCGCGGCGCGGTAGATAGAGTCGATGGCGCGCATGTTGCCGATGGCGTCGTCGCCGCCGGTGAGCGGTGCGGCACGGCCCTCGATGACCTCGCGCACGTGGCGCAGCTGGAACAGAAACGTGGTGTCGCCACCGGAGACGATCTGCGGCAGCGGCGCGTTCGGCGCCTCGATCGAGAGGGTGGACCCGGAATGAGGCGAAACCGGGTTGTCCAATTCGAGCAGCCCCGCGTCGCCCTCGACGCGCAGGCGGCGTAACAGCGCTCCATCGTCCGGCTGCATCGAGCACCTGAGCCGTGCGGTCGGGCCGCTCGTGAATGCGAGCTCGGCTTCGACGTCGAGATCGACTCCCGGCGTCTCGCAGCGCGCCGCAGCCCTGACGACGGTGGGTTCATCGCCCGCCACCGTTCGAAGCCAGTGCACGCAGTAGCAGCCGAGATCCATCATCGCGCCGCCACCCAGTTCTTCGATGTATCGCAGCTCGCCGGGCGTGTCCGGCAGGCTGGCGTTGAATACCGCGTCGATGTGGCGCAGTTTGCCGATGGCGCCGGATCGCAGCAGCGCCAGGGTGCGCTCGAACAGCGGGTGGAAGCGGTAATGAAAGCCTTCGATGAGGTGCCGTCCAGCGGCGCGCGCCGCCGCCACCATCCTGGCTGCGTCCTGGGCGTTGTTGGCGAACGGTTTCTCGACGAGCACGTGTTTGCCGCTGTCGAGCGCCTTCACGCACCACTCGAGGTGCGCCGACGGCGGGAGCGCGACGTACACGAGATCGATGTCGTCGCGCGCGACGAGCTCGGCATAACTACCGAAGGCGAGCGGAATGGAATGCTGGGCGGCAAAATCCTGCGCACGTTCGAGATTGCGGGCGCCGATGCCCACGACCTCGGCGCCGAGCAGCGCGTTGGCCGGCGCGATGATGCCGCGCGGAGCGATGCGCGCCGCGCCGAGGATGCCGATTCGGATCATGGGGCGTGAGTCTCGCACGACGGCGAGCACTGCGGCACACTGTTGCCATGATTAGAGCAGCCTTGATCGGAGCCACCGGACGCATGGGCACGGCGATCGTGCGCGCGAGCGTCGGCGGCGATTCACTCACCATCGCAGCCGCGGTGGCATCGCCTGGTAGCAAGTCCGCCGGGCGCGACATTGGGGAAGTGGCCGAGCTCAGGTCGCTCGGCGTGCGGGTTGCAACCGAACTACCGCCGGATCTGTCTGGTGCGCAGGTTGCTATCGATTTCTCGCGGCCCGAACTCAGCCTGCGCGCGCTGCATGTGTGCCGGGCCGCACGAGTACCCATCGTCATTGGCACTACGGGGCACGGCGCGGAGTTCGAGGCGCGCGTAGCGAGTGCATCGCGTGAGATTGCCGTGCTGGTCGCGCCGAATACTTCGATCGGCGTCGCGGTGGCCCAGGAACTGGTGCGTATCGCGGCGGCGGCCTTGCCCGCGGAGTTCGACATCGAGATTGTCGAAGCGCATCACAAGAACAAAGTGGACGCACCGTCGGGTACCGCGCTGGCGCTGGCGGGTTCGGCCGCGAAGGCGCGCGGACTCGATCCCCATGCCGATACGCTCACCGGTCGGGTTGGACAGGGCTCGCGCCGCAGTGGCGAGATCGGCATCGCCAGCCTCAGGGCGGGGGATATCGTGGGGACCCACACGGTCCTGTTCGCGGGCTCCGGAGAGCGTCTGACCGTCGGTCACGAGGCCACCGACCGATCCATTTTTGCCCAGGGCGCGATTCGGGCCGCCGTCTGGCTCGCAGCGCAAAAACCCGGCCGGTACACTATGGCTAACGTACTTGGATTAAAAACAAGCGTTTAGAGTGTTTTTTAAAGGTGGGCTTTAGAACTTTCCGGGAGAGTTTATGGCCGAAGCGACCCAGAACTTTCGTGGACACCCCGGGGATCGCTTCGTAAAATTGCCGCCTAATCCGAAACGGGTTAGTCCAACGCAGGGCGGGAGGATGTTCGCAAGAACTCCTCCCGCTTTGTGCATGTACGCTCCGCGCGGAGAGCAACATCCTGTCCACACTTGTTTACGGGTCCGTTTAGGGCTCGAGGGGAGTTCCGCGTGACGGTAACCGCGGTTCTGGCTCTGGAAGATGGAACGATCTTCAGCGGCCAGTCTATCGGCGCCAAGGGCAACACCACCGGCGAAGTCGTTTTCAATACCGCGCTGACCGGTTATCAGGAAATTCTCACCGATCCGTCTTATTCGAGACAGATCGTCACACTGACCTTTCCACACATCGGGAACACGGGCACCACGCCCGAAGATCTCGAAGCACCGACGGCGTACGCCGCGGGTCTCGTAGTTAGAGACGTGCCGCCGCTCGCGAGCAACTGGCGCAAGAGCGAAGACCTGCGCGAGTTCCTCTCGCGTCACAAGGTGGTGGCGATCTCGGGCATCGACACGCGCAAGCTCACCCGCATCCTGCGTGAGAAAGGCGCCCAGAGTGGCTGCATCATGGCGGGTGACAAGATCGACGCCGCCGCGGCGGTACGTCTCGCCAAGAAATTTCCCGGCCTGAAGGGCATGGACCTCGCGAAGGTCGTATCGACCAAGCGCGCGTACCAGTGGAACGACGGCAGTATCTGGCAGCCGGAGAGCCGGCCCGTGATGCGCGCGCACCAGCGTCTGCACGTAGTGGCGTATGACTACGGCGTGAAACGCAACATCCTGCGCATGCTGGCCGACCGTGGCTGCCGGATGACCGTGGTTCCTGCCCAAACTACCGCCGAGGAAGTGCTGGCGCTCGAACCGGATGGCCTGTTCCTCTCGAACGGTCCTGGTGATCCGGAGCCGTGCGAATACGCCATCGAGGCAATCCGCGCGCTGATCGTCGCGGACCTGCCGACCTTCGGCATCTGCCTCGGTCATCAGCTGTTGGGCCTCGCGAGCGGCGCCCGCACGATGAAGATGAAGTTCGGCCATCACGGGGCGAACCACCCGGTGCAGGATCTCGAAACCGGCCGCGTGTTCATCACCAGCCAGAATCACGGCTTCGCGGTCGACGAGAGCGAATTGCCCTCGACTCTCAAGGCCACTCATCGCTCGCTGTTCGACGGATCACTGCAGGGAATCGCGCGCATCGACAAGCCGGCATTCAGTTTCCAGGGCCATCCCGAGGCGAGCCCCGGGCCGCACGACATCGGACAGCTGTTCGATCGATTCGTGCACCTCATGCTGAGGCGCCTTCAGCAAAAGCTCCGGTCCCGTACCGCGGGCAAGCAACCACCGCCAGACAAGGCCGCCTGAACTTTCCTCAACATGCCAAAACGCACCGACATCGAAAGCATCCTGATCATTGGCGCCGGCCCGATCATCATCGGCCAGGCGTGCGAGTTCGATTACTCAGGCGCACAGGCCTGCAAGGCGCTGCGCGAAGAGGGTTACCGCGTCATCCTCGTGAACTCGAATCCGGCGACCATCATGACCGACCCGGAGATGGCCGACGCCATCTACATCGAGCCGATCAACTGGCGCACGCTGGCGCGGATCATCGAGAAAGAAGAGCCGGACGCATTGCTGCCCACCATGGGCGGGCAGACCGCGCTCAACACCGCGCTCGACCTCGTGCGTGAGGGCGTGCTCGCGCGGCACGGCGTCGAGCTGATCGCCGCGTCGCGCGAGGCCATCGACATGGCCGAAGACCGCGAGCTGTTCAAGAATGCGATGAAAGAAATCGGGCTCGAGTGCCCGCGCGCTTCCGTGGCGCATACCCTCGCGCAGGCCGTCGAGATCCAGCAGGGT
>Ga0307509_10009869_pt1 | contig 11811 bp, 7 predicted proteins | sample 10_EM_MG_FD_202245 | JGI IMG/M metagenome (GOLD analysis project Ga0307509, IMG submission 202245) | Populus trichocarpa ectomycorrhiza microbial communities from riparian zone in the Pacific Northwest, United States - 10_EM | ecosystem: Host-associated > Plants > Roots > Unclassified | place... | reverse complement strand
TCTTTACGCTACCTGGTATTTCTTTCACGACTCTTGTACTTCAGAATATAACGTCTTCTATTCTGATATCCAAGTCCCACGCCAAGAACCCACGAACCCTGACCCTGATCTATCGTTACACGATCAGTCTTGACCTGAGATTGTCATCTCCGAACCCTCACGCTAAACGAGTGTTATCGTTTAGGACCTTCCTGTCGTGTGCCTTGGACTAACGTCCAGTGCCAAGACCCCGTTACACGACCCACGAATCAACTCGGTATCACCTCTCAGCCAAAAGGGAAAAATCATGGAATTTCTTTTTTTCCGGCACGATTTGTGCACAAATCCCCAATGGCCAGGGGAGACACAAGGGGACCAGGGGCGCTTGTCGGCTGAGGGACCAGCCGATGGCGCGAGAGGAGCTAGGAGGAAAAGGGATTTGGAGACAAATACCTTTAACCATATGTTCCTCTGTATCAGACGAACGAAGATAGGATCAAAGAGAAGACGAGAAACAGAAGGAATCTATCAGCATCAAATCAACACATAGGTTCCACTGTACGAGACAAACGAAGATATGATCAAAGAGAAGACGAGAAACAGAGGGAACCTATCATCATCAAATCAACACATAGGTTCCTCTGTACGAGACGAACGAAGATATGATCAAAGAGAGACGAGTCAGAAGGAACCGACCCCACGACAATCCAACCATCTTACTATCTAAAACGAGATAGCAATTCCTCGGGAAGGATAGGATCGAGGAACAGAAGCAGGGAAAACAAAAAATGACCATCGAAAAATGCGAACTTTTTTTTACCCTTAAGAGGCAGTGGCCTTGTGGGACCAAGGCTGAAGGGGGACGGGACCTAAAATGGCTTGAATACGAAAGATACCAGACACATGGACCCTCGAAATTCATGCGATAGTACGCGAGGATTCTCGCCAAGCAGAACACGAGGAAATTGGTTACACAGACACGACAAGACGGAGCTCAGTGAACTCGAACATCAAACGTGGTGGGAGAGAAGCTCAAAACGAAAAGAACCGCTTGAAACAAAAGGCACGAGAAGACGAAGCTCAGTGTACTCGAACACTAACGCTGGTGGGAGAGGAGCTCAAAAGGAAAAGAACCGCTCGAAACAAAATACACGACAAGACGAAGCTCAGTGTACTCGAACACTAACGCTGGTGGGAGAGGAGGTCAAAAGGAAAAGAACCGCTCGAAACAAAATACACGAAAAGACGAAGCTCAGTGTACTCGAACACCAAGGCTGGTGGGAGAGGAGCTCAAAACGAAAAGAACCGCTCGAAACAAAAGACACGACTAAACGAAGATCAGTGTACTCGAACACCAACGCTGGTGGGAGAGGAGCTCAATACAAAAAGAAACGCGCAAAACAAAAGACACGACAAGACCAAGCTCAGTATACTCAAACATCAACGATGGAGGGAGAGGAGCTTAAGAAAAACGAGACATGTGGAAGAAAAGAAAAATCAAACGTGTGAACCACCAGGGCCACACTGCAGCACTGATGGATCGTATCAGAGACCAGGAAGGAATGGATTTCCTGACCGAAGGATTAAGACGACCGTACGATTACGACGCAATTCTTTTAATAAGAATTATCTGATGCAAAAGCATCATACGACATGCAAGACGACCGTACGATTACGACGCAATTCTTTTGATAAGAATTATCCGATACAAGAGCAGCCTACAATATGCAAAATAACGAAAGAAGACACACACACCTCGAGGAAGGACCAAAAAACTAAAGAACGAAGAAAGAGTTCAGGCAACCATAAAAGGAGATCTTGAGAACACGAAAAGAATTACGAAAAGCATCCTCAGGATAACACTCTCAAGACCAACGAAGACCTTACAAATCGCACTTCAAAAACTTCTTACACTTTCTTCACTTCCAATACCACGAAAGACACGACATGAAAATGTCGTACAGCCAAGCAATCAAAGCATCTTCCTCCTCTTCCGCATCCGCAGAAGCCGTCTCGGCACCTGCTACGACACCAACCACCCTTTATGCGGCCATGCACGGGAGTGCATGCTTCAACCATCGCTGCGACGTGCATCTAAAAGACAAAGAGGGAGCCAACTGGTTCCCAAAGCAACCTCGACGAAACCAACCACGCCGACAAGCGAAAAAGGTCCACTGGGGTGAGCCCGCGGGCCTCGGCAACAAATACGATGATATGGCGAAGTTCTTCGAGGAACTTCAAGAACGAATGGAGAAGATGGAGAAAGAGATGGGAGACATCCGGGACGAGAACCAGAGCTACAAGAGAAGGTGTGTGGTGGCCGAGAAGTCGGCAAGGAAAGCAGGGATCGAAGCCCGACGACGGGCATACGACAACGTCGAACTCAAGATCCGAGTTCGACGAGCGATGAGTGAAGCGGCAGCTCTGGTGAGAGAGCTTGACCGCGACAGCGAATACTCGACGGCTGTGCGATTACCTCCCGCCACCGAAGCAAACGGATCCCCAGACAACGGTGACAAGAAGGACAAGAATGACGCCGGAGTTATATCAGCCTAAAAAGAACAAAAAGAATACCAGCAAACGAGAAGCTGGTGGATAAGTATTTAAATTGTTTACTTCCTTTATGTTTGGAATTTGAAAAAGTTTATGTTAATGTTTTATGTTTGTGTATTGAAGCATCGCGAGACCGATGCTAAGGGGGAGAGGAGCTAATGTCACAAATTCTGACTTAGCCAATTTGTTTTCACATGACTAATCAGTTATTTAGTCCTCCCCTGTTTATGTTTCACCCTATGACGTCGCTTGGACTCATAGTTCTCACATGACTACGCACTTGCGAGTTATTGTTATATTATGATTGGTTGATTGTTTCATGACTCACGATTGTGACGTCATATAATGTAATGACTTTCGCACATGACTCCTATTATGAGTCATGGGTTTCACGCATGTGGCTCATTGGAGCACATGATTTGATTTATGAGTTTTGATTGGTTAACGGAAAGTTGTGAGATGACTCATATGAGTCATCGATGGATTTCGCGCTATGACTCAATACGAGTCATAGAGGTTTATGTAGCGCGAGGTGATGAGTCACCAGGGTTAGGGTTGTGGGAAGATGCCTATATAAGGTGCTTGGTTCCGACCAAGGGATAGGACCACGGCCTCCCCCTACGTTTCCTCCCTCAGGATGAAGAGGAACTCTTCCCATATATCCGGCAAGCAATCCTCAACGACAAAGCGACCCAGATTCTCTCAGCCAGGTACCTTAACCCTAGCCGAGATTGTAGGGAGACCAAGGAGGCCACTTCGGTGGTTATCACCGTCGACCGCCACAACGTTTCGGCCCTCACTTCAGGGGTCGTCATCCTCTCTCAGAAACGCAAGGTCGAACTTGCCTTCTCCTCCTCCAGAACCTCCCAGTGTAAGAACTGCTGGAGGTACGGACACGCCCATCAACGATGCCCCGCCACCCACCCCACGTGCCCCATTTGTGTGCTTCACCATACTCGCGCGGCTCACAGATGCGAGAATCCAACCTGCCCCAGGAGCGGGAACAATAAGCCAGTCCCATCCTGTTGTCCGACCTCGCCCCCCCATTGCTGTAACTGCGGTGGTGACCACACTGCCACATTCAGGGAATGTCCGGCTCGACCTCCGCCGCCTGTCCCCACCAGAACCAACTCGCCTGCCCCTGCCCCAACCGGTCAAGACCCCATGGATTTGGCAGTCGATGGCGGTCCAACATCCACTACTCCCCCGTCCGGGTCAAGTCCCCCTGCGGTGGACTTAACCCCCAGGCAGCCTCCCCCTGCTGGACCCTCCACGTGTCCTGGCACTACTCACGGTTTCAGTGGTCCTCTCCCCCTGGAGGAGCCAAGCCCTTCCCCTGCACCTCGAGAACGTCGGGTTCGTCCCGGTAATGATTAATCGCCCCATGCCTCCCCCCGTAGGTCAAGGGCTGGCCCCTGCCCTCGTATTTCTTTCCATCATTCAACATAACTGCCTTGGGAGCTGGAATGTTTTTCTTTCTTTGTTTGAGTCGTTCAGAGAAGCGACCACCTACCCCTCGATGGTTCTTCTACAGGACCCACCTGTAAACAAGGCTCACCTTCCTTCCTTTAATGGTTTTAAGTCCTTCTTTCCCCCGGTTAGGAAGCCACGAGTGGCTGCCTACGTTCATATGTCTTTTCTTTCCAACTACACGGTGCTCCCCAGGTTCAAGGGGGTGGACGATGTCCTCGCCCTCGACATCTCCACCGACGAAACTCTTTTCGGCACCGCCTTTCACTCATTCAGGATTATTAATGCCTACTCCACCAACACTGTAGACCACAGGGTCCACTCCGTGTCACCAGAAGACCTTTTCCCCGATCTTGGGTTTCCCCTCCTGGTTTTGGGAGACCTCAACATCCACAACCCCCTCTCGGACCCCCTACGGCACTTCTCACAACGGGAGATCTCGTCCTCGACCCCCTACTTCGAGAAAGCGGCAGAATCCGGTTTCGCCCTCCTTAATCCCCCCGGTGAGTACCCAAGGTTTCCCCTAGTAGGGAACGCTCGCCCTTCGGTTATAGACCTCGCCTTTGCAAACCCCCCCTACTTCCCCTAATTAGGAACTGGGAAGCCTCCCTCCCCTCGACAGGCTCCGACCATATTCCGATAACAATCACCCTCGCCACACCCTCCTTGAACCGAAAACCGCCGCGCCCGCGCTGGGCAGACACGGACTGGGAAGCCTTGGACCCGGTCATCAAGGGTTTCAAGGTACCGGCCGCGCCATGATGCCCCACCCCCCCACAACTGGACGAATGGATGTCAGAATCACTGAACCGTTTGGTAGCCCTCCTCAAAGAACACACTCCAGTGTCCAGGCCCTCCCATCACTCCAAACCCTGGTGGACCCCCCACCTGTCCATCCTCCGCCGTGAATATCACCAGGCCACGAGAACGGCCAGAAAACACGACACCCCACACATGCGGGAAGTGGCCGGCACCTCCAAGATGGGGTATTTCAAGGCGATCAAGGCCGCTAAAAACAAACACTGCTCATCCTTCTTGTTGACCGCCACCCCCCAGAGCCTTTGGACGGCTAAGAGGTTCGCCTACGGGCGTGCCCAGCCGCGCTTCCCCTCCCTCCCGGGGGCAGAGACCCCTCAACAAATGAACAAGGTCCTTCTGGACCACTTCTTCCCCCCCAAAGAGCCCTTCTCCCCGCCGCCTAGGCTTAGGCCACACAGGTCAGCACCCCCCCTGACGACAGACGAGATAGCCACGGCTCTCTCCAAGTGCTCCCCGACCTCGGCCCCGGGCCCGGACGGGATACCCTACTCTACCTGGAAACAGGTCAACAAGATCAACCCCTCAATCCTCCTGCACATACTCGCCCCCCTGGTCCTCTTGGGGTACCACCCCGAGTCGCTGCAAGGCTCGAATGGTGTGGTACTTGACAAGCCCGGAAAACCCTCCTACGAGTCACCCTCCTCGTTCAGGATAATCGTCCTGATCCGCACAATCTCAAAGATCCTCGAAAGGATTATAGCAGCCCGCCTACTCGCGGCAGCCCGGCTCAGAGGGTTGTTGCACCCTAACCAATGCGGTTCGCTCCCTGGACTCAGTACCTACGACGCGTGCCTTACCCTCACCAACGACGTCAGAACCCTACAGAGGCCACGTCTCAAGGTATCCTCCCTGTTTTTGGACATAAAAGCAGGGTTCGATAACGTCGACAACAACACTTTGGCCCGATTCCTGAGGGAGGGCGGGATATCCCCTTACCTGGTTTCCTGGGTTTCGTCATTTCTAGGTGAATGGAGCTGCACCCTAGTCTTTCAAGGGCCACCAGGAACACCATCCCCAGTCAACGTCGGCGCCCCCCAGGGTTCCCCGATCTCCCTACTCCTCTTTCTCCTCTACGTCGCGCGACTACATTTCGGGATCCCTCGGGGTCCGATGATCTCGTATGTGGACGACTTCGCCCTCACAGTGGCCTCCCTTTCCTACCGTGGCAACATCCGCAGACTCCAGGACCTATTCGACCGGCTAGAAAGAAAGGCGTCCCGCTTAGGCGTCTCCTTTTCCGTCGCAAAGACAGAACTGATACACTGGAGGACCCCCAGCCAAAGGCACTCCCCGAAGTGCACCTCACCTGTTCAGATCAAGAGGGAACTGTTTCACCCAGGCAATTCCGTTCGGTGGCTCGGGTATTGGTTCACTCCGGCCCTTGACCCCGCTGCACATTTCTCGCGCCGCCTGGCCCTTGCCCAGGGGGCGTTCGCACTCATTCGTCGGCTCAGCCCGCCCGGCGCAGGCCTCCCCCTCTACTGATGCCACAGGCTGGCTACATCGTTAATCGCTCCCATCCTACTCTACGGCGCGGATCTGTTTACACCTAGTGTAGGTACGACAACACGCCTCGATACATTCTGGCGAAATGTCCAGAGATGGACCACAAACTGCTTCTCGGCCACACCCACAGGGATACTCTCGGTTGAATCCTGCCTCCCACCCGTATCCCTCCTGATCAAGCACCGGCAGAGGCTGGTGGCACTCAGGGTAGTCTGCTCCCCTCCTAGCGTGAACCCGGCAACTGCCCGACTTCACCCCTCGTTCCCCTCGCTCTCGGCGCATCGGCCGCCTGACTCCTCAAGGGCCCTAACCAGGGGCCTGTCATCCGTCTACCTCCCCCTGCACTGGAAAACGCCCCGGCCCAGCCCACCAATAAGGAACCACCTGCCCATTGACGCGGTGGCTCACAGGACAATACCTTTCGCTCTCGGGCTATCCAAGATGCCTATGATCAACTCCCACCTCGTGGGCCCCACGCCCACCCTCCCGTCCCGGTCCTTGATGGACAACACCTACTCCGCCCTGAAGAAGAGGGTAAGAGAAACGCTCCTCGAGGAGTGGTCCTCCCTTTTCCCAACCCCGGGGTACTACCTGCACCCTCCCGCACTACAGCCGAGGCCTTTCATGGGCTTAGGCCAGTTCGTCGCAGGGAGAATCCACCACATGAGAGCCGGAAAAGGTTATCTGGCCGCCCATCCAACCTGGAGGTCCCCTGACGCCGACACCTCCTGCCCCCGCTGTGGCTTGGAACCTGAAACCTTCGAGCACGCCATCCTCTCCTGCCCCTCGAGACATCACAGCAGGTCGCGCCTACTCCACGGCGTCACTGACATTGGTCCCGAAGCCCCGCTCTGGTTATGCCTCCCGCTGCTGAAAAGACTCGCCACCTTCATAGGCGTCACCTCCACGGGATTTCCACCCACGATGTTCCCGCCCACCACTCCCCCCTCTTCCCCTCCGTTTTCTCTCTCCCACCCCCAGGGTGCCCCCCCCGGTTTTTCGTGTTTTTTCGTTGGCTGAGGTATAGGGTCATTGGGTTTCTTTCCTTTTGCTTATGTGGGCGTTCCTTACCAGACGACTGAGTTGTCGGTTGTGCTTTCCTTGTTATATGTGGCCGATGGCCCGGCGGAGGAGAAACCTGCGCGATAGTGGATACTTACTGGTGCCGTGACTTTCCTTTGTTTATGTTTTTCATTTATAGGTTTTGTTCTCTCCATAGCTAGTGCTGCATGAGGCTTTTTGTACCTAGAAACAATGAACGCATGATTACAAAAAAAAAGAAAAAAAGAAAAAAAAAACAACCAAGGGATAGGATCTTCACGCAACCATCTAAGTAATACAACACTTGGATACTGGAGCACGGGCCAAGCCCTTTGACAGTGACCTTCCCGTAGTGCAAGATATACGAACCTATTACTCTACTTCTTACGCAAACCTCTACGGCTCGAACGCGAGCACCTAGTCCTCTAGCAATTGTACTTTGTACCTTCCGGTCTTATAACGATAAGACTTCCTCCAACGAGACTATGAAGATAGTCAACGATCACGATATGCACTACGATTAGTCGTTCCCCGTTTAACGAAACACCGACGGGAATGAGTTTGTTACACTCTGTTGCATCAATACGCAGGAATTCGCTGTCTTCTGTGGAGGGTGTATTAGGTATCCAGCTAGCGATACTTTACTCGATAGCAGATTACTCCGCGACGGCTTGACGGATGCTGATACCCTTTGCGGAAGGTTGTTGGCCATGACACAGGCCTCATATTCCTATAAGAAGCTTCTCCCGCGACCTTTATTGATAAAGTTACAGTGCTAAATGGTGTGCTGGCAATCCCAGAACTCGATGGCACGTACCTCCACAAGAGGCTGTCCGATTCTGAATCTGAATCTTGGAGGTTGTTGGTCTCGACGCCAGCTTCCTAACGGTATAAGGTACGTCTGTGTTGCATCGAAACTCAGGAATTTGCTGTCTTCTGTGGAGAGGATCTTTATAGTCCTGGTAGCGCAACAGATCTTTTACTCGAAAGCAGATTACTCCACAACTGCAGGACGGACCTTGATTCTGTTTGCAGGAGGTTGTTAGACTCGCCGCCGGCTTCACAGAGATATATGATTCATCCCTCCGGAACCTTTATTTATGATGTTACAGGGTCCTGGCTAGGGGGGGTCTCTGGAAGCCTGAGGGGGGGGGGGTTGAACCCGCCAGTGCTAGTGAACGGGTATTTTGTTAGAAGGCATCTTATCAGTATGGGTGTTTCTATGTAGATTAGCCTGTATATTAGAACCATAGTAGAATAGTAGTAAATTTAATTGTTTCATAGCATGAAATCTATTGTGACCAAGATGACCAAGATCAGAAACTGGGAAGGGGGGGACCCTTCGTTTATATCCAGAAGAGGGAGTCCAGTGTCAGATGGCGTCCTGAAAAGCAGGTGCTGTGTCAGGTACGTCCTAGGTATTAGGTGTTGTGTCTAGTTGGGTCTGGTGAGGTGTGTGGTAGCATGGTTGCGTCCTGATTCGTGATTTGAGTTCTGGCGTCCTGTGCGTCTAATACACTGGACCCTCAGAATGCAAGCTATTATTTTTGCTGATGGACTGATTCTGTGTAGTAGAGCCATGTTGAAAAAAACTGAGAAGAGTAGGCTTCATTCCCATTGGGGGTTTGTTCCAAGAGACTAGAATATGAGACGGAATCCTATAACTATTTTTCCCATAGATAATCAACCATTTGGAGCCCAGCACTAATTCTTCTTTTCCTTCTCTGTAGCTATGACCTTCTCTAATTTAGACAATCTAAATACCCATATCATTTGGAAGTTTGATAAAATATGTCCATGAACTTGGTTCTGGTATTACCTCAAAAGGGAACTTACAAAAGCGATGCTCCATAAGAATATCTTAATCAATCAGAAGAGTTGAGATTTATTACCTTCCTACGATAAGGCTGGCTCCTGCCAATCAGAGTTCACTATCTGAATCACTGTGGAATGGGAATAACGTTTCCGACCGGGTTATTGACCACCCCAGGGAGTTTGACCACCACGATACAACAAGAATTATCAACACCAACCATTTGAAGAAAGTAACAAAAATAGAGTTCAATGAAGCCAACTCAAACTCAATTGACAATGACTAAATAATAAATGAAAAAAGTGCTTTTCAATGACAAATACAAGAAAAATTAAAGGAAAAAAGTAGAAAGAAATGCGAAATTTGATGGGTAGAAGGAGCACGAGGGTGGCCAAGAGGAAGGGTATGATGATTTAGCTTAGCAGCCAGAATGCCGATTTCAAAAGGCCTGCATAGCAGGGCCGGGGTCTCCTGATTCACCAGAGATGGGGTCACGTTGGGGGACAGCGCGGTCGTTAAGTGCAAGAGGGGGTAGCGAATCGTGATTTTAGTGATTTTTGGGGATTGAGAAGATATTGTCCTTCTTCATAGCAGGTCTATCATGCCAGCCCAGCTCTTTCAGCTCATTTACCAGAGCATTTCTCTTTCACTTGGAAGCTGTATTTAACTCAATTTCCCACTTTTTTATCTTCCTATCCCGTTTCTTGGCCTCTCCCTCAAGCTTTTTCTTTTTCAATTGTGCAAGCTCACAGTCCAATAACCCGTGCTTTGCTGATGACCCTCCGATCACGCTTGCTTGCCTGCCTTTTCTCCTTTTCTTGCTTGAGAAGCTCTGCATTTATCGTAGCTGTAGCTAAGCCTTTTCGGCCAATGGAAGCAATTGAACCTATTGCAGCCTTGAGTTCATCGATATGGAGGGATTTCTGAGCCACAGCCTCTAGCTGTGATATCTCATTCCACCTCAGAAACACGGGTTGGGGAGCGGCGAGGTGCTACAGCACTTTGCTCAGGAATCTGAAAGGAGTAGTCATGCATAATACGCAGGCGGTTCATTGGGGAACTCCCAGGAGCGCGAAATGCCGAAAGAATGTTGGAAGAAGTGAGTGCCCGGGTCAGGGCACTCATGAGCATCGGATAAAAGTCTCCCATATAGAGACGGGCATAGGGGCCCTCTTTCTGGCCCAACTCATCAACCTCGTGGCCAAAAAAGCGCTGGAGAGGTGAAAAAATGTCAACATCAAGTGGTTCGAGGAGGTGGGTTGAATGCGGATAGAAGACTAGTAGTCTAATATGATGCTAGAGGGCGAACCCGACAAACTCAAATGTTAAATGTGATCTGTGTCCATCGAATAGTAGCAAGCGCTACTCTAAACTATCAGCTGGACAGGTATTAGTATGAAAGTGCTTCGTCAGCCATTGTAGTCCAAGATAATCATTCGACCAGCCGGTTGAGGAAAGGGCAAAAACAGTCTCACCATTTTCCTCATAGTCGTGCCAGCCCATATATTGGGCTCCACCCTTATAGATGATAAAGGGTGGTATCGTCATACCAGCTGCAGATATACTCTGAATAAGAGTGATCCATTCTCAACTTCCGAGTCCCTCCTGTCGAACTCGTGGATTTTTTCTATTGGAACGACAGAGAACTTGTTCCTTACTTGATACACCAAGAAGCAAGCCTTTCTCATCAAAATTCCAAAGATTTTCCGGTTTTATTGGGTATCGTCTTTGTGTTTCGCTAAGGTGGTTAAAATAGTAATTCACAACCTGTAACGGGAGCACTCTGTAGGAAGACGGATCCTAAGATTGCGACCGCACCGAAGACTCAAAGTAGAAGTAAGGATCAAAATAAAGATAAAGATAATTCAAAGTAGAATCAAGCAGTAAAACTTAATATCGTCAAGCCTGAAAGCTTCACTCAATAAGTACTCTCGAGGATTGTTGGTTATCAGAATAGGGTGTCTCTCGCTTTAGTTAAGTAGAATAATGTAAAGCCAGAGGACACATGTCAACCATTCTGACCTTTCACGAGTACTCTGCTCAGCTCAGGGCTGTCCAACTCACCTGCCAAAATGAGCTAACACTCGGAGGCCGTCGGACTGCTTGGATATTAACTATCTCCACAAATAGGAAGCACTTCCGGTAAGGTCTCTCCAACTACATCTGCATGAGCGAAAACTCTTTCCTATCGGTAGCATGTCAGTGGCCGACCGACCTGCCCTCCGTAGAGATAATATCCATTGGGAGTCACTGGCCCAGCGGTGGTTTCGTCTATACAAGCTACGCAGTCCATCGGCAAATCTACTTGGCTATACTAAGCTTCTAAACCTGACTGCTTGCTCCCACGATAAGAAATCTCCTGCTGCCTGACTGCATGGGCGCTACCCACAGTCAACCATGCGGGACCCTCTTAAATCGTGACAAGACTCACACCTCGAGAGTCCACTAATAACCCATGGTAATGCTACACTTCATGGGGTAGCCTGGGACTGGCTTTGGGGTGATTGTCCTGGAAGCCTTGCAGCTTCCCCGGTCAGCCCCAAGCCCTCTACTGTTAACCATACAACTACCCGGAGGTCAAAGTATGCCCGTAGGTGGTTCCCAGGTGTTATCCAGGTGGCGCCCCAGGA
>Ga0307509_10009868_pt1 | contig 11813 bp, 10 predicted proteins | sample 10_EM_MG_FD_202245 | JGI IMG/M metagenome (GOLD analysis project Ga0307509, IMG submission 202245) | Populus trichocarpa ectomycorrhiza microbial communities from riparian zone in the Pacific Northwest, United States - 10_EM | ecosystem: Host-associated > Plants > Roots > Unclassified | place... | reverse complement strand
TTCAGCCCGGGGTTGATGGTGCCGTCCAGACCGATGGCGGCCGTGGCGTAGCAGCCGTCGCCGTCGTAGTCGTAGGCAGGAGAGAAGGTCTGCTCCTGGCCGTCGGCGTTCTGCGGGAGCAGGGTAAGTACGTTGGCCTGGGCGGCTGTCGCCTGCCCGACCACGAGGGCCAGCGCACCGAGGACGGTGACGACGGCGGAACGGCGCAGGCGCCGGCCGCGGGACTTCGGGGCTCTCGCCGGGCTGTCGGTGGGGGGTGTCAGTTCGGGCACGCCGACTCCAGTTCTGGGCTGTGGGGGCGCTACTGGATGCGCCAGGTCCAGACCTTCGCAGTCGGATGTGCGCACGTCAACACCCTTGCGATGTACGGGCTTTGGCGCACCGCTGAACTCTCCCGCCTGTGCTTTTCCTGTGTCCCCGCGGCTCTCGGCGCGACCATGGCTCTCGGCGAACAGGTGCGCTAATTTGAGGTCCACGGCACAGGTGAATGGGCACCCGTGGTGAGTGCGGGAGGTTCCGTTTGACCCCGGCGCAATTACGGGCCTTCGCAGCGACCGTCCGCCTCGGTTCCGTGAAGGCAGCCGCGGCCGATCTCGCCGTGACCGAGTCGGCCGTGTCGATCCACATCGCCCATCTGCGCAAAGAACTCGGCGACAAGCTCTTCACCCGCACGGCCAACGGGCTCGCGTTCACCCCCGGCGGGCTGCGGCTGGCCAGCCGGGCCGCCGAACTGCTGGGACTCCAGGACCGGACGATCCTTGAGGTGAAGCAGGCCGGTTCCGGACGACGACTGCTGCGCGTCGCCGCGTCGAGTCTGTTCGCGGAACATGCCGCACCCGGTCTGATCGAACTGTTCGCGGGGCGCGCGGACGATCTCGACGTCGAACTGAGCGTGCACAGCCCGCAGAACTTCGCCTCGCTGCTGCTCAACCGCTCCGTCGACGTGGCCGTCGGGCCCCGCCCCGCCACCCTCGACGACACGATGACCTGCACGCACTTCCTCAACTACCAGGTCATCGCCGTCGTAGGGCCCGATCATCCGCTCGCGACCGGGGCCGGGGCGAGTGCGGGTGCGGCCGAACTGCGAGGGCAGACCTGGCTGTTGGGCCCTTCCGCGGTCGGGCGAACGGGTATGGTGCCGGCTGTGTTGCGCCGGCTGGGGATCCCGGAACACAACCAGCGGATCTTTCAGAGCCATGCCGCGTCCGTCGACGAGGCCAAGCGGGGCAAGGGAGTTGCTCTCGCGGTCGCCTTCGCCGTGACCAAGGATCTTGCCGAGGGGGATCTCCGTCGGCTGGACGGGCCCCAACTGCCCGCGCGTGGTTCATGGAACCTGCTCACACTTCCGGAACGTGAAGCGCCCGCCGCTGCGGCGGAGTTGCGGCGGTTTGTCACTACGCCTCGGGCGACGCAGGCGATGTTGCGTGGGGCGGGGGTTACGGCGGGGAGGTTTCGGCCGGCCATTCATGTGACGTTGTGGAGTTGAGGGCTCCGATGGGTCTGTAGTCGTTCGTCTGCGGGCCGGCGGGGGCTGGTCGCGCAGTTCCCCGCGCCCCTATGGGGCACGTCGGCGGGCCGGAGTCTGTCGTCCCCGTCGACTGCCGCGCCGCGCGATCTCCGCCGGCACCCGCAGTAGTGCGCCGAAATTGTCCGCCGGTAGCAGCAGGTCCACGTACGGCAGGGCCGCCGTCATCGTCGTTGTGCGGGGGACGAAACCGGGGGCCGCGGCGCGGGGGTTGAGCCAGATCACCGTGTGGGCGCGGCGTCGCAGCCTGGCCATGACACTGGCCAGCTGGTCCGGCGGATCGCCGTCCCAACCGTCCGAGGCGATCAGTACGACCGCGCCGCGCAGGGTGCCGCCGTGGTGCGAGGCGAGGAGGGTGCCCAGGCAGTGGGCGATGCGGGTACCGCCGAAGCGGTCGGTGACCCGGTCGGTCGCCTCGTCGAAGGCTTCCTGCGCCGAGTGGTGGGCGAGTGCCGGTGTGAGCCGGGTCAGCGACGTGGCGAACGCGAAGACCTCGGCACGGGTCGTCACCGCGAGGGCTCGCATCAGGTACAGATACGCCACCGCCTGCGCCTGCATCGAGCGGCTCACGTCGCACAGCACCACGACCCGGCGCGGCCGGTCCACCGGCCCTGCCCGGACCAGCCGTACCGGTTCCCAACCGGTGCGCCGGGCCTGCGCCACCGTCTCCCGGACCGCCACCCGGTGACCGCCGGTCCGCACGGCCAGGCGTCGGGTGCGGCGCACGGGCCACTCCCGCAGCCGTGACTCCAGCCATCGGCCCAGCAACTCGGCCTGTTCGGTGCTGAGTTCACCGAAGGGCGTGTCCACCGCTGCCGCCAGATCGCTCGGCAGCCGATCGGGGACGGTGAGGACGTGGTCCGCACTGTGGTCGGAGGTGTCCACGGTGGGCGGCAGGGTCACCCACGGCAGACCGGAACCGCCGACGGGGGCGCTGCCGTGGGAGTCGGTGCCCCCGGAGTCCTGGCCTCCGGCCCCCGCGTCGTGCCCGTTGCGGCGCGCGTTCGGGTCGAGGGCGAGCACGGACCGGCCGAACACCGCGTCGAAGACCTCGTCGAAGCGGGCCAGTTGGGGATGGTCGGGTACGAGGGTGACGCGGGCCGTCCAGTACAGCGACGTCCGTGTTCCGGGTGGGGCCGCGGCGAGTGCCCGTACGAAGTCCCGGACGGCCGTCGGGCCCACCGGCACACCGTGCTCCCTGAGCCGGGTGGCCAGTGCGGTGGCGAAGGCGGCCCGGTCGACGGCGGGCAGCAGCGGACCTGTGGGTGTCATCGGACCAGGAGATAGACCACCACTGCGATGACGACTGCCGCGACGGCGGCGGGGATCAGCCGCTTGTACACGGACGTGCCGGCCACCCGCATCAGGTCCAGCGGCTCGGCCGGCACCGGCGGCGGCGCCACGGAGACCGGTTCCGCCTCCGTCTCGGCTTCCGCCGTTGTTGCTTCCTCCGGCCGGTCCTGCGTCGCCAGCAGCTGTGTCTCCACGTTCGCCACGAACTGCGCGAACAGCTTCTCCGAGATCTCCTTGATCATGCCGCTGCCGAACTGGGCCAGTCTGCCGCTGATGTTGAGGTCCGTGCTGACCGTCACGATCGTGGCCGCGCCCGCACCGCGCAACCGGGCGTCGACCGTCGCGGACGCGTTGCCGCCCCCGCGCATGTCCTTGCCGGCCGCGCTGATCACGGCGTGATGGGCGGCCTCGTCCCGCTCCACGAAGCGTGCCGTGCCCGCGAACTGGCTGACCATGGGCCCGACTTTGACCCTGACCTTGCCCCGGTGGACATCGCCGTCGACGCCGGTGAGTTCGGCGCCGGGCATGCACGGGGCGAGGGCCTCCAGATCGGTGAGCGCCTGCCACGCCCGCTCGACCGGCACACCGACGCTGAACTCGTTGTCGATCTTCATGGTCTCCTCGCTTTTTCGGGATAGCCGAGTGCGTCGAGGGCTCCGACGACCGCTGTGCGGTCGTCGGGGCTCTTGGCGACCGTGCTGAGCGTGCGGACGATGTCGTCGCGGGCCAGCCGTGCGACCCGCAGGGCCGCCAGGGCGGAGACCCAGTCGATGGCCTCCGCCATGCCGGGCGCCTTGTCGAGGTCCAACTCCCGCACCCGGCCGATGAATTCGGTGGTCGACGCGATCAGCGGCTCGTTCGCGGCCGGTACCGTGCGGCGCAGGATCTCCGCCGTGCGTTCGGGCGCGGGGAAATCGATCCAGTGGTAGAGGCAGCGCCTGCGCAGCGCGTCGTGGAGTTCCCGGCTGCGGTTGGAGGTGAGCACCACGACGGGCGGCCGTATGGCGATGAAGGTGCCCAACTCCGGGACGCTGATGGATCGTTCGCCCAGGAACTCGAAGAGCAGCGCCTCGAACTCGTCGTCGGCCCGGTCGATCTCGTCGATCAACAGGACCGGTGGAAGCGGGCCTTGATGGCGCACCGCCCGCAACAGCGGCCGGTCCAGCAGGAATTCCTCGCTGAACAGATCGGCGTCGGACAGCTCCCGCCCATGCGCCTCGGTGAGCCGGACGGCCAGCAACTGACGCTGGTAGTTCCACTCGTACAGCGCCTCGCCCGCCGTCAGCCCCTCGTAGCACTGGAGTCGGATCAGTGGGGTGCCGAGGGCCTTGGCGAGTGCTTTCGCGGCGCTGGTCTTGCCCACACCGGGCTCGCCCTCCAGCAGGAGCGGCCGGTCGAGCAGGGTGGCGAGGAGGAGCGCGGTCGCCGTGCCGTCGTCGACGAGGTGGCCGACCTCGTCGAGTCGCCGCCGTACGTCGTCGGCGTCCGTGAAGAGTGCGCTCACCCCGGGGCACCCGTGGCCCAGCGGTCCCGGCAGCCGGTGCCGCAGAACCAGAACTCTCCGTCCCCGGTGGCGAGATGAGGAGTGTCGGCGTGCACGGTGACGGTCATTCCGCACACCGGGTCGACGGCCTGGGAAGGGCGCTCGGGCACGGGATCCTTCGCCGCGTGTACGACCCGCACCACGTCCGCGAGGATCGACAGCGCGATCTCGGGCGGGGTACGGGCGCCGATGTCCAGCCCGGCGGGAGCCTGGACGCGAGCCCGTTCCGCCTCGGTCAGGCCGAGTTCGTCGAGGATGGCGGCGGCGCGGCGGTGGCTGGCGACCAGCGCGATATGACCGACACCCGCGTCGAGGGCGGCGCGCAGGGACTCCGTGTCGCCCCTGCCCTGCCCGGCCACGATCACGGCGGCGGTGTGCTCGCCGGGCGGTCCTTCGGGCAGCGAGCGGGCCGTGGCGTACCCGAGCAGGGCGGCGAAGGCCACGCAGGCCTCCGCCACCGGCGTCGTCCCGACGACCTCGATCAGCGGTGGCGGCAGCACCGGCTCCAGGAAGATCTCCAACGCGCCGCCGGACAGGCAGGGGTTGATGACGACCCGTGCCCCGGGTGTCTCGGGGAACTCGGGGTCGCCCTGCGGCAGGACGCGCAGCAGGAGCGGTCCGCCGTCGTGCAGGGCGCCGAGCGCGGCCGTACGGACCGAGCCCTCGGCGCACTGGCCGCCGACGAAGCCGTCGATGGTGCCGTCGCCGTGGACGATGGCCTCGTCGCCCGGGTGCGCCGAGGCTGGAGCCTGGGCGCGGACCACCCGTGCGTGGACGAACGGCACGCGCCGCTCGGTGAGTTCGAGGGCCCGCGCACTCAACTTGCCGGTCATCACAGCCACCTTCAGATCGGCGGAGTCGGTCGGCCCTGCATCGCCTCCCACACCCGCGAGGGTGTGAGCGGCATGTCCGCGTGCCGGATGCCGTACGGCTTCAGGGCGTCGACCACCGCGTTGACGATCGCGGGCGGCGAGCCGACCGTCGCGGACTCGCCGACCCCCTTGGCGCCGATGGGGTGGTGCGGGGAGGGCGTGACGGTGAACCCCGTTTCCCAGTCCGGGACTTCGAGTGAGGTGGGGATCAGATAGTCCATCAGCGAGCCGCTGAGGCAGTTGCCGTCCTCGTCGAAGGAGATCATCTCCATCAGCGCCATACCGACGCCGTCGGTGAGGCCGCCGTGCACCTGCCCCTCGATGATCATCGGGTTGATACGGGTGCCGCAGTCGTCCACCGCGACGAAGCGGCGGACGGTGACCTTCGCCGTGCCCGGGTCGATGTCGACGACGCAGATGTACGCGCCGTGCGGGTAGGTGAGGTTCTCCGGGTTGTAGCAGATCTGCGCCTCCAACCCGCCCTCCACGCCCTCGGGCAGATCGCCCGCGCCGTGCGCCCGCATCGCGATGGCCTGGATGGTGACCGAGGCCTCCGGGTCGCCCGCGACATGGAAGGAACCCTTCTCCCACTCCAGGTCGGCGACCGACACCTCCAGCATCCCGGAGGCGATCAGCCGTGCCTTGTCCCGGACCTTGCGGGCGACCAGCGCGGCGGCGGCGCCCGAGACGGGGGTGGACCGGCTGCCGTAGGTGCCCAGGCCGAAGGGGGTCTGGTCGGTGTCTCCGTGCACCACGTCGATGTCCTGCGGCGGGATGCCGAGTTCCTCGGCGACGATCTGCGCGAACGTCGTCTCGTGCCCCTGCCCCTGCGACTGCACCGAGAGCCGTACGACCGCCTTGCCCGTGGGATGCACCCGCAGTTCGCAGCCGTCCGCCATGCCGAGGCCGAGGATGTCCATGTCCTTGCGGGGTCCCGCGCCGACCGCCTCGGTGAAGAACGAGACGCCGATGCCCATGAGTTCACCGCGGGCCCGCTTCTCGGCCTGCTCGACGCGCAGGGCGTCGTAGCCGGCGAGTTCCTTGGCGAGCTCCATGGTGGGCGCGTAGTTGCCGGAGTCGTAGACCCAGCCCGTCTTGGTGCGGAAGGGGAACTGCTCGGGACGGATGAAGTTCTTCATCCTCAACTCGACCGGGTCCATGGCGAGTTCGTACGCCAGACAGTCCACGATCCGCTCGATCAGGTACACGGCCTCGGTGATGCGGAAGGAGCAGGCGTAGGCGACTCCGCCGGGTGCCTTGTTGGTGTAGACGGCGGTCATCCTGCAGTGGGCGGCCTCGATGTCGTAGCTGCCGGTGAAGACACCGAAGAAGCCGGCCGGGTACTTCACCGGCGCGGCCGTGCCGTTGAACGCGCCGTGGTCGGCGAGGACCTGGGTGCGGACGGCGAGGATCCTGCCGTCATGGGTGGCCGCGATCTCGCCGCGCATCACGTAGTCGCGGGCGAAGCCGGTGCTGATGAGGTTCTCCGCGCGGTCCTCCATCCACTTCACCGGCTTGCCGGTGAGCAGTGAACCGACGATCGCGCACACGTAACCGGGGTAGATCGGCACCTTGTTGCCGAAGCCGCCGCCGATGTCGGGGGAGATCACCCGGATCTTGTGCTCCGGCAGGCCTGCGACGATCGCGTACAAGGTGCGGTGGGCGTGCGGGGCCTGGGTCGTGGACCAGAGGGTGAGGCGGCCGTCGACCTGGTCGAAGTCCGCGACCGCGCCGCACGTCTCCATGGGGGCCGGGTGCACGCGCGGGTAGACGATGTCCTCGGTGACCACGACGTCCGCACGGGCGAACACCGCCTCGGTCTCTGCCTCGTCGCCGGTCTCCCAGTCGAAGCAGTGGTTGTCGGCCTTGCCCTCCAGGTCGTCGCGGATGACGGGCGCGTCGGGGGAGAGGGCGGTGCGGACGTCGATCACCGGGTCGAGGGGCTCGTACTCGACGTCGATCAACTCCAGGGCGTCCCGGGCCGCGTAGCGGTCCTCCGCGACGACGAAGGCGACCTCCTGGCCCTGGAAGCGGACCTTGTCGGTGGCGAGGACCGCCTGCACGTCGTTCGAGAGGGTCGGCATCCAGGCCAGGCCCTTCTCGGCGAGCATCGCGCCGGTGACGACCAGGCGGACCTTCGGGTGGGCCTCGGCGAGGGTGGTGTCCACGGAGAGGACGCGGGCGTGCGCGAACGGCGAGCGCAGGACGGCCAGATGGAGCATGCCGGGGAGGTCGAGGTCGTCGACGTAGCGGCCCTTGCCGCGGACGAAGCGGGGGTCCTCCTTGCGGAGCATGCGGCCGTGGCCGCAGGGCTTCTTGTCGTTGTCGACGAAGGCGGTGCGGTGGCCGTTCTCGGAGACGGCGGTCATGACGCGCCACCCGAAGCCGAAGTGGCCTGTGTTTCCAGGGACGTTCGGATTCCGGCCTCCTCGGCCGCCGCCCACCGGACCGACCGGACGATGGTCGCGTAGCCGGTGCAGCGACAGATCTGCCCGGAGATCGCTTCCCGGATCTCCGTGTCGGAGGGGTCGGGATTGCGGTCCAGCAGCGCACGTGCCGTCATCATCATGCCGGGTGTGCAGAAGCCGCACTGGAGGCCGTGGCACTCGACGAACCCGCGCTGTACCGGGTCGAGTTCACCGTTCTGTTCAAGTCCTTCCACGGTACGCACCTCGTGTCCGCCCGCCATCGCGGCAAGCACGGTGCAGGACTTGACCGGTTCGCCGTCCAACCACACCACGCATGTACCGCAGTTGCTGGTGTCGCACCCCCAGTGGGTGCCGGTCAGCCGGAGATGGTCGCGCAGGAAGTGGACCAGCAGCAGCCGCCCCTCTATCTCCCGGGTGACCTCTTCGCCGTTGACGACCATGCTGACCTGCACGATCACACCTCCTGTCCGTCGATGCGGGCCACCGACCGGCGCAGTACGCGCACGGTCAGCTCCCGTGCCAGATGGCGCTTGTACTCGGCGCTGCCGCGCCGGTCGGTCACGGGGGAGGAGGCCTCGGCGGCGATGTCCCCGGCCTGTCCGTACAGTTCCTCGGTCGGGCGTCGGCCGCGCAGGGCGTCGGCGATGCCGGGGATGCCGGCCGTGTTCGGGCCCACGGCGGCGAGCCCGACCCGGGCATCGGCGATCAGTCCTTCGCCGTCGAGCCACACCGCCGCGCCGGCCGAGACCACCGCCCAGTCACCGGCCCGGCGTTCGACCTTCTCGTAGGCGCTGGATCCGTTCGGGCGGACCGGGAGGCGGACCTCGGTGAGGATCTCGGCGTCGCCCACTGCGGTCTCGTACGGGCCCCGGTGGAAGTCCTCCATGGACACGACGCGTTGGCCGTCCATGCCCTGGATCACGCAGCTGGCGTCGAGCGTCGTGCACACGGCGGACAGGTCCTCGGACGGGTCGGCCTGGCAGAGGGAGCCGCCGAGCGTACCCCGGTTGCGCACGACGGGGTCGGCGATGACCCGCTCGGCCTCGCGGAAGATCGGGAAGGCGGCGGCGAGTTCGTCCGACTCCAGCAGTTCGCGGTGCCGGGTCATCGCGCCGATGCGGATCAGTCCGGGTTCGACACGGACGTAACCCAGTTCGTCGTGCAGGTCGTTGATGTCGATCAGGTACTCGAAGTTGGCCAGCCTCAACTTCATCATCGGGATCAGACTGTGCCCGCCGGCCACCAGCCGTGCCGTGTCGCCCAGCCGGTCGAGCAGCGCGACCGCCTCGCCGACGCTGCCGACCCGCTGGTACTCGAACGGAGCGGGAACCTGCATGCCGCAATCCCCCTGTCCTGCACGGCAGTTGGCCGGTCGGCCGAGCGCCGTGTCCGGGCCTCATTGGGCGCCCGGCGGACGGGAGTGTCAACGGCTGGTTAACCGTTCACTTAAGTTGCCTGCCCGGGGGAAGCGGGCAGGTCGTCCAGGAAGTCCGCCGAGGGGACGAAGAAGAGACTCCCGGTGACGGCCGTGGAGAAGTCCAGAATGCGGTCGTGGGACGCGGAGTCGGTGCCCAGGAACATGTTGCGCAGCATCTGCTCGGTGACCGAGGGCGTGCGGGCGTACCCGATGAAGTAGGTGCCGAACTCGCCCTGTGCCGCGCTGCCGAACGGCATGTTGTCGCGCAGGATCTTCCGCTCGGTGCCGTCCGGGCCGGTGATGACGTTGAGGGCGATGTGCGAGTCGGCCGGTTTGACGTCGTCGTCCATCTCCATGTTGGTCAACTTCGTGCGTCCGACGGCCCGTTCCTGCTGCTCGACCGTCAGCGCGTTCCAGGCAGCCATGTCGTGGAGGTACTTCTGCACGATCACATAGCTGCCGCCCGCGAACTCCGGGTCCTCGCCACCGATCACCACGGCCTGGCGGGCCGTCTCGCCGACGGGGTTCTCCGTGCCGTCGACGAAGCCCAGCAGATCCCGAACGTCGAAGTACTGGAACCCGGACACCTCGTCGCGCACGGCGACCGCGTCGCCCAGCCGGCCCATGATCTCGGTGACCAACTCGAAGCACAGGTCGGCCCGTACGGCCTTGATGTGGAACAGCAGGTCACCCGGGGTGGAGACGGCGGTGTGGCGGTCGCCGGTGAGTTCGCGGAACGGGTGCAGCTCGGCGGGGCGCGGACCGTCGAACAGCCGGTCCCATGCCTCCGATCCGACACCGGTGACGCAGCTGAGGCGTCCGTCCGGCGCACGGAATCCGATGGACCGGATCAACCCGCCCAGATCGCCGAGGAGTTGGCGTGCGGTCTCCTCGCCACCCGGCTCCACGGTGACGACGAGAAAGGTCGCGCTGGGAGTCAGGGACTCCAGCACCGCCTGCGTGGTCGGGACGGGCCCTTCGCCGCCGACGGTGCCGTCCGTGCTCTCGACCGAGCCGTCAACTGTCATGTACTCCACGCCTCCGCTGCGTCCTCCAAGGCACCCGGTGGCACCTCACGACTCAGCCGAGTTTCCCAGTCCGCGCCTCCTGCCACAGATCCACCCCGCCGTCGACGGCGTACGAGTCGATCTCGGCCAGCTCCTCGGCGCTGAAGTCGAGGTTGTCGAGAGCGGCCACGTTCTGTTCGAGCTGCTCCGTGCGCGATGCGCCGATCACGAGCGAGGTGACGCGCTCGTCGCGCAGCGCCCAGGCGAGCGCCATCTGCGCCAGGGTCTGACCGCGCTTGGCCGCGATGTCGTTGAGCGCGCGCAGCCGCCGCACCATGTCCTCGGTCAGCCAGCCCGCGTCGAACGACGTGCCCTGCGCGGCCCGCGACCCCTCCGGGATCCCGTCCAGGTACCGCCCGGTCAGCAGCCCCTGCGCCAGCGCCGTGAAACCGATGACCCCGAAGCCCTCGTCCCGCGCCGCGTCGAGCAGCCCGTCGTGCTCGATCCACCGGTTGAGCATGCTGTACGACGGCTGGTGGATGAGCAGCGGAGTGCCCAGCTCGCGGAGGATCGCGGCGGCCTGACGGGAGCGCTCGGCGTCGTAGGAGGAGATACCGACGTAGAGGGCCTTGCCCTGGCGGACGGCGGTGTCCAGCGCGCCCATGGTCTCTTCGAGCGGCGTGCCGGCGTCGAGGCGGTGGGAGTAGAAGATGTCCACGTAGTCGAGGCCGGTGCGCTTCAGGGACTGGTCGAGGGAGGCGAGCACGTACTTGCGGGAGCCGCCGCCCTGGCCGTAGGGGCCGGGCCACATGTCCCAGCCGGCCTTGGTGGACACGACCAGCTCGTCCCGGTACGGCGCGAGGTCCCGCTTCAGCAGCCGGCCGAAGTTCTGCTCGGCGGCGCCGTAGGGCGGGCCGTAGTTGTTGGCCAGGTCGTGGTGGGTGATGCCGAGGTCGAAGGCGCGCAGCGCGATCTCGCGCTGGGTCTCGAACGGGCGGTCGTCACCGAAGTTGTGCCAGTAGCCCAGCGAGAGCAGGGGCAGGTCGAGCCCCGAGCGGCCCGTGCGGCGGTAGCGCATCGTGCTGTCGTAGCGCCCCGGATCTGCGATGTGGTTCACCGCGCCCACTCTGCCCGCGCCCGCCGCGTGCGTCCAACCGATCCCGCTCATCGCATTCAGCAGCGTCGGCGCATAATCCGGCAGCGGATCGCTGAGCGGACCGCTGCTGTTCGGTGGCCTCCCGCTCGTCCCTAGGGTCCTTTTCATGAACTGCGACATATCGGTGGGCGTCGACCCGGTGGACGTCGACGAGGAACCGCTGCGGATCGGCGTGCGCATCCCGCCCTGCGACCGGGCGGACCGGGTGGCCCGGACCGCGCGCCGGGCCGAGGAGCTCGGCTTCGACCAAGTGTGGTTCCCCGACTCGCAGTTGCTGTGGCGGGACGTGTTCACGACCCTCACCGCCGCGGCCTTCGCCACCGAGCGGATCGGCCTCGGCACCGCCGTCACCAACCTGGCCACCCGGCACCCGTCCGTCGTGGCGTCGGCCGCGCGCAGCGTCGCCGAACTCGCGCCCGGCAGGTTCACCCTCGGCCTCGGCGTGGGCAACAGCTCCGTGGGGCCCGTGGGGCTGCCGCAGACCGGCTCGGCGGCACTGCGCGAGGGGCTGACCATGCTGCGCGCCCTGCTGGACGGGCAGGAGTGGGACTTCGAGGGCAAGGTCCGCTCC
>Ga0307509_10009867_pt1 | contig 11813 bp, 15 predicted proteins | sample 10_EM_MG_FD_202245 | JGI IMG/M metagenome (GOLD analysis project Ga0307509, IMG submission 202245) | Populus trichocarpa ectomycorrhiza microbial communities from riparian zone in the Pacific Northwest, United States - 10_EM | ecosystem: Host-associated > Plants > Roots > Unclassified | place... | reverse complement strand
CTATCTTGAGCCCATCTTTGATGGCGAAAAACAAACAAACAACCCAATGACAAGTCACTGATCCATCAGAAATTGAAGCAGAGTTTTATACCACCCCAATGTCAGTCAGTACAATGACCCATCTCACAAGAAAGGTCAAGCTGGCCTTGGGCTGGAAGTGTATGTAAACACAACAATTAGCTCAAGTCATCTAACCCATTTTTGCCTAGTTTTCACCCTGAAATCCTATCAATATTCTTTTTCATCTGATATGGCTGGCAAACTATCAGACCAGCACCTCAACTATCTCATGGGCCATAAACCCAATGTTACTCTTGCACACATGACATATCAAGTTCCTGACCACCATATCAACAGTTCAGGCCTATATTTTGATGAGAGTCAAGATACCAGCATCAGCAATTTCCACTCTTCTGTGGCATGTGGAAGAGGCAAAAAGGCTTTACTCAACATCCCCAACAAAGTCCTCTACAGTAGCTGCACCATGTCAATTCTCATCCAAACATTTAAGGAGGCAGATGCCCTTGTGTTCAAGAAATACAACCAGAGCTCACACAACTGAGGTTTGTTCCTTTTATGATCATACTAGTCAATTATCTGAGATCTCTAAGATTTTGTTCAGTTTAAAAATGACCCTCTGGTTGATAATTTATAACTAAGTATTCAGTCAGATGTAACTCTACTTCTGTTGACCCTGTCTTGAGTGCCATTTACAGAAACAGCAAACTGAACTTTAAAAATGAAACAGAGGCTTCCTATATGTTCTGGCTGATGAAGGTGCCTGCTATTTCAAGCTGTGTTGGTGTAGTGGTGGAGGAATATTTTTTCACAAGATATTTAATAAATATTCTGATGGGAAACATTGATTCTAAATTTCAAAATGTGAGCTTCCCATTAGTGTACTAACATAAATTTTAAATATTGATTGAATATCTGTTATCTATTTGACAAGTTGATATCTGAATATTATGTTTTCCAAAATAGGAATATATCTTAAATATTTTATGAAAGAATATCCATTGCTGCATGTGGTGTTTACACTGGAAGAAACTGCAAATGAACATTGTTGCAAGTTCTAGGCAGCAAAGCTCCAAATGGGACAGGGACTTCCTGCATGTTCTGATTGATGAAAGTCCATATTATTTCAAGCCGCGTTGGCGTAGTGGTAGCGCGTCTCACTTGTAAATTCTTCGCTTACGTAAGCGAGAAATGAGAAGGTCACTCGTTCAATCCGGGTACGTGGCATTTTTCATCTATTTTTTGATCTATTTCTCACATTTCTGCTTTTCCGGCCTTTGGGGTGTAACGAAATAAACCTGTGAATAACATCTGGAGACGGGTAATAATCCATTTTGGACATCTAAATCACGACTGCTTCGCCGTCCGACATTCGCAGATTGTCAATTGTAAACTAGGGTCATTGGAATGACAAACGTTTATGACTTTGTCCCACTAGATTGCCAGGTTGGCAGCAATGGCAAGGTGGGTCGAGTTATCCCTGTTCAACTTAATCAACAGACTAATCAATGCACGCAGTTGCAATGACATATGATGGGCTCAGATGATCGACGATCCTTCACATCTGTTTCCATGGTGCAATACGCACTAGTACAGGGGAACAAGGGAAAAAATAAAAGTGGTCCGCATGGGGTCGCGGGATTGAAGGACAGCATTCAAATGTGTGAGTTGCAAAAATTAGGCAGCCGTAAACGACTGGATATTAATAAGTTTAACGACATTATGACAACAAGAGGAAATGACGGTGGGTGACTAATACATTTGCATGGGTGTCGGTCCATCATACTGTAACATGGGGAAAAATGGAATCGTTTGTGCAAGACAGCGGCGAGAGCGTGGACATCAAGAAATATCTGCGAATGGTGTGTGTTCGAGAGAATAACATAATGATTAATGCAAAGGGTGAAAGGGGAGAAGAATATCAGAAAAGCACACCGCATGCGGAGAATAATTATAACGACAAGGATAGAAAAAAGAAGATCATAAAAATTGATCTTCTAAATGGCGAAAACGGTTGCATGTCAAGAAAATAAAGGGTGATAGGCTGTCTCCGTGCGCGGATTACACCAATGCCGCCGATTGGAGGTACCCTCTAAAGATAGAATCACGAACTAAAAACAAATGTAGATCAGTTGCTAGACTGAATAGAAGATATAACTTTGACACACCGTTTCCAATTATACGTTGAGTGGCCTTGGTGTCCTGCAAAGCCGAACAATAAGGGTCAAACATGACTCGCCATGTCACTCAACCTGATACGTACAACTACGCTCGTGAAGTGTGTATACAACACCCGACGATTTTCATTATTCCGTCTATGCACCTGTAAGAAGTGCGCCCGGAAATACTGAACGACGGTCTCGTAGTCGTTTGACCGTTCGCCAAAGGAGGTGATGCTAAAGTCGAAGATCAGGATCATTTACCCGTGATGAAGTGAAATCACGTACTATTTCCGGACTTTGAGCCCCTTGTCTAATTTTGCTCTCAAAAGATCAGTTTTGTCTTAAAACGCGCGAGACATGTGAACACTATGCGTTTCGAAAAAAAAGCGCGTGGCATGACGTACTGAGGAAGAGGACTAGATGGACGCTCTTAAGTAGCGCATTTGAACATATCTGAGTAAACAGCTGAAGAGAGTCATCGATGCGATTCGTCCGGGGGTCTTCCTCCAGGTACTGCGTTCGGCAATGTGTATTAGTATGGAAGTTTGATGTGAAATGAAGATAGGCGATGGCTGCGCCGAAGAACCGAGGGAAAAGGAATGGGATGGAATGGAGGTTCAAAGGCTAGCAAGACCTACCTGATCAAAGGCGCTCACAGGAGCAACAAAAATGATGGCATTGGCGTCGTCGAAGTACGGAACCCACGAATGCCGTTGGCCACGCGCACCACCCACGTCAAAAAGATGCCATGTAACCGACTTCCCATGGATATTCACATCAAATACATGTTCTGCGACACCCATGGTTTGGATTCTTGCATGCAAAATGTCATCTGAGGGGAAATGAGTCCGTGTATGCGTGTGGTTTTTACGAAATCAGGATCGAACCTGTAGTTGGAACATAATCGGGCGAGGCGACACGAGAAATATGCCTGAGGAAGCTATCCGACACGATGATTATTGATAAAATAATAATAAAATAGGGCAGTACTCACAATTCAGACCATTCGTCCAGCTTCAACCGCCGTTTAGCGATCATTCCCTTTACCGTTGGGTGGCTCCAAAGTTCGTGGATATCTTCCTCGCAAGCTTCGAGCAGATGGGCAATCTCTGCAACCATAACATCTGGAGGAGCTTCTGATGATAGGCTTTCGCGGAACCTTTTCTCGGCAGTAGATGGGCGCTTCTGTTTGATTTTTCCGAGAGCGTTTTCGATCGTCCGCGCTTGCCAACCGCTGCGCACAAAGACTCCGCCTTTCCCAGAACCGGAAACATTGATACCACCGCTGAGTCGGTCGGCAAGCTGAGTGTCTTTGCCCACCAAGGTTGACAGCCTGCTCCGCAGGTTTGCGATTTGAAGAGCTCCTGCGTCTTTCGAGCGTACTGAATGGTTTGAAGAGCCGTTGGCAACGGAATGGCCGACAGAGCTTGGAGAGCCCTGGATAGCAGCGGCATCCATCAGCGAGGTTGAAGGCGATGGTTGGTCGGCGATCCCATTGGCCTTGGCCCTCTTCGTTGAAATAGATTGCGCATCTGCTGGTGAATCAGTGTCGTCCTCAAGAACGTCGTCCCAGGCTTCCAGAGTGTCGAGGATGTGTTTCAGAGAATGCACGACATTGAAATAGATGACGGTCCTCCAGGATAACCGCTCTTGATCTAACGAGTTCGGCTTGTACATAAGCTGGAACTGCTTCTGGAGAGTCGATTTCCCGCTCTCGGCTTGTCCCAAGAGTAATAACTATAATTCATGTAAATGTATGCGAGGAGATAGACGCGAGGACATGCGGACCTTGACATCTCCCTTTCTCTTTTTCAAGCGCTCGCGTTCCTCCCTCAAATCCTCGTCGATCTGCTCCGACACCCGTTTAGCCTCGGCCTCGGCCTCCAGACGGGCAGCACGCTCCGACTCCGTCTCTGACGGGGGAGGCTTCATGGCGGCGGTGATGGGGTCATCCTGGCTATAGAGCGATGGGGAGCGCATGAGGATGATGGTCGTAAAGAAGAAAGAGTAGATTTGGGGCCGAGTAATTGACGCGATTCTCGGTCACGCAGTTTCATCATTGTCACACGCCCAAGTGTGAACGAAAATGGTACTCTACTCCGTTCCATCATCATACCATGACTGACACATGCCTTACTGACAGTCCGTAACACTGCACACGACCCACGGCGACCTCAAGGTATTGTTGCTATCCGCACATTCCCACTGTCAATGTCCTCATCATGTCCTAGATTGAAGTCTTCTGTGAAGCCACCCCAAAGGCTGCTGAAGTCCGTGTCCAGAACCATCAAATTCCACTCTATTGATCGCCCTTACATATCTAGAATTTTCTCGCACTATGCGCATCGGGCTACTTTAATGATTGTATATTCCACCGTAACATAAGGGGGTTCATGGTCCAGACAGGTGACCCAACGAGCACTGGCAAAGGCGGCCAGAGCATCTGGGGCGCACCATTCTCTGACGAAATTAGGGCAACGCTCAAAGTCGGTTCGCGTTGAAATCCGCTCTTGATAATTCCTCATCTGATCCGCATACCGGGTTATCGCTAGTTTAACACTCGAGGTGTCGTCGCCATGGCCAACTCGGGAAATGATACCGATTCGAACAAATCCCAGTTCTTCATCACGTACGCGAAGCAGCCTCACCTTGACGGCAAGCACACCATCTTTGGCAAGGTAATCGATGGTGGTGACTCGACACTCGATGCCATAGAACGTGTCCCGGTCAATAATAAGAGCAGGCCATTAAACGAAATCAAAATAACCCACGTAAGTTGCCAATCCTTGTCTCAACACTCATAGAGCTTTACTCCTCTTAGGTTACTATTCACTCAAATCCCATTGCCGATGCTGAGCTGGCGCATCAGCGCTAATAACCCCACTTTTGGAAAGCCAGTGCCTTCATCCGGCGACAGAGTCTAGACCGATATTTTTATGGTTCTGATGTGCGGAAGAAGTGTCAATGGGTAGTTAAGCGATTCTTTTCTCACAATGAACCATTTGGAAATCGGTCGGTCGTCGGCTATGAACAAATAAACGTTGCCAAATGGCAACCACAGCATATATTACAGGTTCATTCCGAAAACCTTGGTGCACATTATATTATCCAGACTTTCGACTTTCCGTCGCTGGTCGCTTGGTGAAGCTACCCACGAGCTCTTTCTGCAATTCCTTTTGTCGTCGTGCCTTCTCGAGGTCATCAACGCTGCGAAGATCGTAAACGATGTCGCGAGTCTTTCCAAAGTACACCTAAGATCACTGTTGAGGATTTCGACTAGTGGAGCTGATCGTGAAGAAAAAACAAACCTCTTGCAACAAATTTCTCATCTTTATCTCCATTTCTTCAATCATCCTTCCAATATTAGAGATATGTGACGATGAATCGTGTAGTGGCCAGTCTTGTTCACTCTGAAATGAGTAGGATAGGTTCAATAGGTCGGTGAAAAGATGTAAAGATCAGTGCATACCTGACGTGTCATACTACCACTCAAACTGACTTCCCCATCCCGTTTACTGTTTTCTAGGCCTTTCCTCTCGGCTGGGAGCTTCACCTCCCCTTCAGTTCCCTTACGCGTGATAAGTTGAAGCATGACGGTCGACGTCAGCTTATAGTGTGCTTGTCTCCCCCGTTCAGCAGTTTCGAATACGTGTATCGAGTCCCAAGAGCCCGATGGTTCATAGACCGAGGTAGGCGTCAAAGCTAACGATCGAATCGATATTGAGAACACATTCAATAACACAAAAAGAAATACAAACTCTTCTTTAATACAACGACTCCAGCAAAGTTACTTCCACCACTAGGATCTTCTGGATCCCACAAGAACACGGAAGAGACGCCGCCTTCGTAGTACATTTCCCGGTATGTGTCGAACGCCTCATTGGCCTGAATCTCAATTTTGCGCATCTTTGAAGAAGGCACAGAACCATCCTCAATGGGAGGGTCATATTCATTCGACCACGGAGACCTGAATCAAGATAATTGAGCAAAATATTTTCATATAAAAGCACACCGCCTTTATCGTGTGGCAAAAGACAAGACAGACGATGGATTGCGATAGTTGCAGTTGGAAAATCTCACCTGTAGCTTTCCCCGTCCCGATTATAATCACAGGCAAGATACTCTCGTCCCGTGGCACGATCCACCATTACCTGCAGCGGTTGATCAACACTTTGCAAGAGTTCATCGGCTTCTTCGGGGCAGATGTTCACGAGCGCTTGTACGTTCGCCTCCGTCCTTGTAGGAGGCAAACGGCGCATGAGGTCCAGCATTGAGTCAATCATGTCCGCCATGGCGACTGCCCTCAAAACTGAAGGCTACTGAAAGAACGCGTTGGAAGGTGAACGAGTGTTGCCCTAATCGGCCTTGTGATCATTTGAATGCATTACGTAATACCATTCATCTTGTCGTCCTCAACCAATGCGGTACGACTTCTTGAAGCACTTGTGCTAGACGACCTGAAGACAGGCCGTTCAAATAGCCTCTACAGTCTATCTGAGGATAAGGGTAACGGGTAATATTCCCATCCTCAGCTCTCCCAACTCAGCCTCATGTCTGGATTGATCACAACTTCAAGTTCAACAGTACTGGAAACATGGCAATGTAAATACGGATGCGCAGTGAGCTGTTAACCACCTATTCTTGAGATTTGACTCCGTTAGATCCTATCTTCTATTTTTGCGTTCATGTATCCAACTTGTCCTCAGGGATAGTACTAGGTAATTCACTCTCACTACACCATAAGGATATTTCAACCTGACTCGGAATAATTTCGTCTGACTAGACAAACCAACAAAGGATAGTAATAGACGCGATGTAGCTCTCTAACTATACCGACGATTTCCCTAATTCAAACGGTGGGTCTTTACTGCGCTAGTTCACGGAACTCTGAAATCTTCAAATTCTTGACGTCCGAAATTATCACCTCACCGGACGTTTAAGTGCCCGTTCCGCTCGGCTACTAAGACCGTAGACTTGTAGGTTACATGCAGGGAAATGGAGTCGGACCCTTAGCCTCTTCCTCGACGAACGTTCCCCAGTGGGGTCAGGGACAATCAATACACAATCTTTCGGTCCGCAATGCTCCTCCATTGACAGAAGCACGCAATCGTCGAATATGGAGACAGCTACTTATCTAGGTCCTGGTAACCACGCTAAAAGTGAAACAAGGAGTCCTGTCATATTTTCAAGGAGCTGCTAATCGTAGGATGAATAGCTTACGAGAAACAGGGCTTGATAAGCACTCAACAAGATTTTTGCTCTTTTCAAGATAGCTAGGCTGGATAAAGAAGTCTATACCCAGAGCCGGGCACAAAATGCCGAACAACAACTTTCGGTTCCTTGGAAGATTCCGCCGAAGCGCCCAATTGTAGCATCTCAGATCCACATGTTATTTAGCACATCCTGCATCGCGATTGCGATGAAATTAATGACCTCATGGATCAACACTAACTTGAGGGATTCCGGAATGGCACATGGCCCGAACTCATCCCGCGGCGTATGCATTCGATTGGCGGTCGTCGCGCCCAACAAGCAAAAACAATAATCGAATCAGCGGTGAAGAAAGGGTCATGAGCTTGTGAGGACTTGTCTGTGGGTACATAACGAGATGTCATTTGGTATCATCAGCCACAGAACGAAAATTCTTGAGATTGGCAGTCAGGGGAACCATGAGGTTATCGAGCAAGAAGCGTCCAAGCGCAAGCGTAGTAAGGGCGTTTCAAAAATTTCTCTTGAGGTTAATTGAACGCCACTACGTTGACAGTACACGCTACGCACACTGGCATGTCGAGGTATCTGTGCCTTCTACCAAATATATATGACAAGAATCATGGTGGTATCTTCATGATGGACTCTACCTTCTTTCCAGGGCAATCCACGAGATAATTCTATTGGCCCCACTATCACCCAGGGACGCTTCGTTGACGTTGGATCTGCCTCCCTGCAAGCCCTGTTGATAAGGAAAGGAGAGGTTTAGACGCAAGATGTAATCAAGGCCCAGGCCAGATTTTTGGCTTCGACTTGACTTTTTGGCTATAGGTGTCAAGAAAGTTTTTGTTGGAGTTACATACCAATGATTGGATCTGTAATCTTGAGATCTTGGAAATCCTTGAGAAAGACCTGGGATTGCATAACTGCGCAACGAGATTTCGTTGGGATTCCAGTGATCAGTTTCATAATTGTCTGCTATGCTTTGGGGTTGTAGGTGACGCTCGGAAGAATTCGGAGTTCAAAGAAGGGATCCACAATCTGGCAACGATAAGATAAGATCTTGGTATTACAATTTCGCAATTTCGCAGCAAGATAAACGTCTTTGCCTTGTTTTAATCCATTGACTTCAACCCCTTATTCAACGGAGCAACCTGAATATTGAACTTACAAATTTGTTGTTTCCCCTTGCACGTTTGTAGTCTTTTTCACCGCCTCAGGCTGGTGTTCGCACGGAAACCTCCGGAACGCTACCTCCTGTTACAGAGGGACACTTCCGCAGCTGAAGACTATGATAGGCATGTAAAAATTTCTAGTTGGAGTAATTGTGCGAAAATATTTTGGACTTTGAGGACTCCGGCCGCCGTTGTGTGAATCTGACAAGGAAGGTTCGTTGACACAGCGAGCGCTCGGGATGTTCGTTAGCATATGGCCTTAGCGAAAACATATACAGCTTTCCACCTGTTGCATTGTCAGAAAGGACTTCGTTACACGAGGTTGGCGGCTCGTGAAAATGTCAAATGCCGAAGCGGATGAACGATGCTGTCATTCCAACAACTCTAAATGTTAGAGAGTGACATTACTATAAATATTTACGATGAAAGCCACGCAGAAATCTACCGGCGGAGCGAGATGTCTGGATTCTAGTGAAGAAATTTTTAAAAAAGTGCTCGGAATGACTCGTGTCAGGGCGAGTGCTAGTGGATATTTGTTTCCAACGCCGTTCCGTGCGGTATACCACTGCTCCGAACGGACGACATATGTCCAAATGGTAACATTGCGAACAAAAGGATGAGGAACCGCTGAAAATTTCTTGTCACCGCTTCAAGGTTGTTGCAGGTGGCGCGCTGTAAAATCATTGGTCATATCCTCCTTTCTATGCACATGACAGGCAGTGCCAATTGCCGGGACGGCTACCAAGCGTTCCAGAGCAGGGCAAGGTTCTTCATCCCCATCAAAGATAAAGTTCCATCCTAAAAGTCCGAAAGATGGAAGAGATTAACGAGGTTGTAAGGTACTATTAGTAAAACCCCGCTCCAAACGCAACTGAGGGAGGCCAGGGAGGTATTCGTTGACAAGAGTCACGAGTACGACGTCAAGATCAAGCAAGGGTCGAAGTGAAGGCTTATCGTAAATCATGAAACTGAAACGTGAAGTCGTGGGGTTGCATGCGGTCGATTTTATTTTAATGACAAAAACGCAGAGCAGAGGGATCTGTATCTGTCAGTAGGAACACTCGGGTTGCGCCTTTGATGTAGAGATAAACCCAACGCTGCACAATCGGGCGTGCTTTCTTGGGCTTCCTTTTCCATCAGGGAATATCCTTGCTTACAATTTTCGCAAACTGAGAACGCCACCCACGTGGACGCCGAGGAATCGATCAGTTGCTAACAGTTGGCGCCAGGTGTTAATTATTCGACTAGGTCTTCTCAAGGCTGGTGATAGATCATGGTAGATCACCGGATTTAAAAAATATGCAAGACAGAGATGGACAGGTCACCGATGCTACATACCAGTTCGGGGTGAGCGTGAGTAAAGTAGTATGGTCGAAGAGCAGGGCTGATGGTGTGGTTGAATTAGCAGACAACCGCAGTAACTCCTGTTTGAGTTCCTATTGTTCCTACGGAGCTCCAAGCTTCGATATTTGGCGGCTTCGAGATTGGGAGTAATTTTAAAGAGACACGAATCCTCGCGGCATCGTTTCTCTGTTCTTCGTGGATTAAAATTTTTTCAACAACCGCCGTCGCGAGTTCCAGAGCCAAGAGCGAGACAATCAACGTCAATCGAAGATCATCGTAGGATACTTGATGTCCTGTGTCAATACACGAGGTCATGAGAAACCACCACACGTCGTTTGTTACATTGGTGTCGAAGATCCGCCTCCCAAAGATCCGCTGCCCAGTGCTCGTTGGATTCGGTACGGTCGGCATGGAGAAAATACGCTGCCACCATCAAATGTTGATTTGTGGAGATTTTACAATCCGAAAACGGGCGTTTTGGAAACTGGAGGCATACGTAGTAGATAAAGAGTACATCTGCTTCAGCAAACGATAAACGGTGCGAACCCGGTCCACCTCGAAAGACGAGAGATCCTATATGGCATGTCATAAACCGTCGTTTCTACAGACCAGAGCACAGAGAGCACCAGATGGTTGTCAGTTTGCATCAGAAAACAGCCTGAATCAATCCTAATGGGGGGTAGTGAAGTAGATCAACAGGTTGTGTCGATATGGAAATGCCAAAGGGCGCGTAACAGCACTTCGAAATTTGTGATAATGAAATAGCGACGCACATAGGATACGTAGACAAGAATTCCCAAAGATACTCAGCTATTTATTTTCTCCTTCGGGGTTTGACGCCCATCAGTTCGGATGTTGAATACCATGTCAAAGCTTTCCCAAAATCGATGATTCACATCATGCTTCAGGTCAAGGGTAACTCTTACCCGGAATTCTTTTTTTTTTCTTTTTTCGCCACTCTTGTGAGATATTTTTATCTGAAAAGCAAGTTCGACATCAATTTTTAGATCAGAATACGGCAAATGATGTCAATGAAAAAGAATCACATGGACCGAATCCAGAAAGGGCAAGGCAATGGGAGGAAGAGCGAAGAAAAGAAGATGGAGGAGAGACCGAACCGATATGGATTTGAGTGTACAGCCACAGAGCTAATTTCTAATTTCAATTCACATGCAAGGGCGACGTTCTGCTTTCTGACCATACCCCGCATTTCATAACAAGTCTCTTTCAATCAAGTCCGTGCGCATACACTCCCCACATTCTTTTCATCGCTGAGCTCGACGCAAAAGGCCCATGTCACTGCTATCGCCGTCGGAGAGCAAGGCCTTCCAGTCGTTTCTGTCCACCATGGACTACGCAGACGATGCAATCTCGGCCTCGGATTGGGCTATGTACAACTCGAATGTAGCCATCCACCAAGTATCGGACGACGACCCTCTGGTCGAGAATGGCGTCAACCCGGGGCAGCGGGAAGCTTTGGCAAAGGCCACCAAAGATCTCATGTCTCTCGACAGCGATATGTGGGATACAAGTACAAGCTCATCGATTGACCACCAACCGAACGTTCCTCATCAGGCCTTGGATATGCAGGGGCGACATAATGGGCACTACAACCACCAACTGCTTACGCATCAGCAGCAGGTTCTGCAGCACCAGCACCAACAAAACCAACAAAGGCATAACTCTTTTTCGACAAACCGGGATGTATTCCCGTTCCTACACAGCAAGGTTCAGCAGCAGTCTATGCCGCCCCAATATCCCACACCTACATCGCATATACAGCAGCAGCACGCTCAGATAAATTCTCTCAACCACTCGTCGGCAACAACTTCACCCGGTTTCCAGCAACGGCCACCACTTCACCACCAACATCAACGGCCCTCTCAACCACAACAAGTGCATATAC
>Ga0307509_10009866_pt1 | contig 11813 bp, 18 predicted proteins | sample 10_EM_MG_FD_202245 | JGI IMG/M metagenome (GOLD analysis project Ga0307509, IMG submission 202245) | Populus trichocarpa ectomycorrhiza microbial communities from riparian zone in the Pacific Northwest, United States - 10_EM | ecosystem: Host-associated > Plants > Roots > Unclassified | place... | reverse complement strand
TGTCCTACGCACTATAATGTTGTCACAGAAAATCCCCCGGCCTGTATTGACTCTCTGTGGACCCAGTGTCGTGAGGTTGCTATCAGAATGGCGGGGAGGTACCCAGCCTTTTGATGTCGCGGCTCTACGCCAAGAAGTCATCAAGGCGACGGGAATCATCGCCTCAGGTTTGCTATCTTTATCCATACCTCCCGAAGCCCCCCACTGACCCAACCACGAAGAACCGATCCTGAATAGCTCCTCTCCCTACTCGGCTGACCGATCCTCCAGGGCCGTTCGAAATGCGCTTACCTTGATTCAATCGGGGAAACCTCCGTTCCTCAATGTTGCCGCATGTCTAGCCGAAACTCCCGCGACCGAGTTCCTCCAAACGTTCTGGTTGGAGCTCAACCTGATCATCAAGACGGACGCGACCGCCGACGCGGCCAAACGCTTAGCCGTCTTTGTCCTCGCGACGCCTCGGGCTCCGCGGACCCCTCCGCTGCTACCCATATTTCTGCACAACGTCCTGCCATCCCTCATCGACACGTTCGACAATGTCAAGCTTGGACAGCCCATGGCCGGTGACTTGGAGCTCCTCGTCGCCATTATATCTTCGTCCTTGATGGCCGCGCTGCAGCTGGAGCGCGCTTTGTACGCAACCGGTGGGGAGCAAGTGTACCCGCTCGGTTCGTCGAGTTCATCCATGGCGAGCAGGCTCGCGTTGGATCTGCGTCACAGAAAAAGCAGTTCGAAGGGGAAACTGATCGCCCAACGATTAACTTCGTCGCAAACTTTCGTCACAAGTTTCCCCGTCTTCAAGACCGAGGTTTGATCGTGGTTGACACGAAAATACTGCGTGTCGCATCGGAGGATTGGAACGCGGTCTATTTTTTTTACGCACTTTGACTTCATCCGCGTTTTCAGCAATAAAATAAACTTATATCCGCGCATGGTCTTACTAATGGCGGGAAATCTGCTGTGAGCGCGTGACTATTGGCCAGTGGTCAGGGTTGTTCGTTGGGATGATAATGAGTTCCACGACACTGCACATCGGACAAGAAAGTAAAGTAGACTGTCACGAGCATCCCATCGCCTGTAGACGATGGTGGGGACTGTACACCCTCTATCACTCACAGTTCCGGTGCGCTTGATCTGTTGTGTGACTGACTCAAAAAGATGCTCAACATACGTGCCTCATGTTGCGTAACAGGGAACGGTTTCCAAGTCCTTGGGTGATGTGGAATTGCTCATAGCGCTCACTGCTTCACTTATCGAATCACACGATGCTTGCGTATCTGGTATTTGTTCTCTGGTGTGTTCACTGATACAGAAAAAGGAATACTATGACTCTAGATAGTCAGTTCTTCACGGGGACTGTCGGTTCTTCTGTGTTAAATATTAATTAGAACTCTCGGAAATAGGCGAACTCTGTCGAAGTGCCGTTGCACTATGGGGTAAACTAAGGTTCTGGGGAATGTTCTGGGGGGGTTGCCGCGTACGATGCTGATAAAACCGAATTAACATACGATGCGCACAACAAATATTTTCTTCAAACTTACGACAGCATGCTTGGTCCACGCAACATGCGCTGTCAGGTGGACACGATATGAGGCAACTCATATCCTATAAAGGGTGGCAATCAGCTGAGCAAACTTCATGTTTGACTGAGTAGCGTACTTTTAAGCTTTCTTCCGGTATAGTGCCCCGGGCCGGATGGTATTCGGGTTGTATGGTACTCGAGTGTATCCCGTGCTGGACTAAGATCTGTCGAATATCGGATGCGACTTGCATAAAGTCCACTTCACGAGAAACATTTATATGAACAGAGGCAATGATCTTGGTTTCTGAGAGCTGCCATATATGCAGTTCGTGAACAGAGAGCACGCCACCGACGGCAAGGATTTCAGATTTGACATCTTCTAATGAGACTTCCGGAGGGACGCCCTGAAGTAAGATGAAGGATGTACTGCGGACTAGACGGGTCATGTTAACATTGCGTTAAGCGGAGAATAGGAGAGAAGTCACCAAGGGGTAAGGCAGAGTGGCAAATGATAATGGTGATAACCAAGCTGATGATAGGGTCACAATAATACTTGAAGCTCCATGAAGTCAGCCAAATAATAAGCCCTGTCGCGATGACTCCAACATTGCCCAAAGCATCGCCAATGACATGCAAAAGCAGAGCCCTCATATTCATAGAGCCGGATCGACTCTGGAGATGGCCATGGCTCTCGTGACCAGAGTCCTCAGAAGTGGATACGGCGGAAGAGGTGGTGACAGGTGGCCGCCAGAGTAGGCTGGTCCGTTCATGGGGAGCACTCGCTGACATGACAATGTCCGCACTGGGCGTCTCGCGCTCTTCATGTTCATATGGGGGTCTGCCAATGATAGCTGGATCCTGGGGCCACGGATCTAGTGAGGATCGGGTCCGAGACTTATGGATACGATCAGCGGGTGCCGGGGAGGAATCTCGGGCGATATTGTTAGCCGTCTGTATGAAGGACGCCCGGGTAGCTGCTGGGTGACCATAGAGTGACGAGTAAGAACCACTTTGATGTGTCGGTGGACGGCCTTGGCGAATTGCGACAGGAGATGTGATGGGCGCCACGGACTCGAGCGTAACGGAGCGAACGCTGGGGGCCTTGGAGGACTTGGCAGAGCGGTGTGAGTGATCGTGGCCATGGGCATGCTCTATGATGCGATCAGCTGGAGGCAGATTGACTACGACATAGCTCTGACCGTGAAACAAAAAGAGGCCAATGATATTTGATATTAGTCCGCATGACCCCACCACGACTATGAGCTTAGGATTGGAGATATCTGCGACCTAATAAGTGTGATTCAAAATGAGTGGCATGAGAGACGCACCTGGCGTGCTAAAGAAACGCTCCAGTGCCTCGAGAGTGATAGTGAAACAGAGCGCCAATAGAAAGACGCCATTGACGAGGGCTGCAAGAATTTCCGCTCTGTGCCAACCGTAGGTGTATTGGGTAGTCGGAGTTGAGCTTGCAGTGAGCTAATTCAAAGTCAGCGGGCTTGAGCAGTGCAACTCGACTGAGGTAGCTAGCCTTGATAGCATAGAGTGCTATGATCAGGCTGACTACATCGCTGAACGAGGAGGAGAAATCAAAGACTCGAAAAGAATAGGAGACTAATGGGAATACTTGAGCATGTGGAAGCTGTCTGCGACGAGCGCGAGAGAGCCAACAGCGTAACCTGGGTGTACGGGATGAATGAGTAACGAAAACGAAAAGATGGGGAATATTGACTGACCGACGGTTATTTCGAGGACAAAGAAGACCAAATCCAAGACGAGTAGGAAATATAGACGGGCAGTACGAGAGGGACCCATGATGGTGGTTGGAAAGGACAAAGTGTTGCGTGTTGACCAGCGATTGCTCGTGCCAAAAGTTCCACAGTTCCAAGTTCCGGTACCGGTGGTGTTCCGGTGCTGCCACTTTTCTTTGATCGATGATGACTAATCGTCCCACTCACAATTCTTCTCATCATACCATACGACTAAGACACTAACAATGGCTACGTCTATGGCAGCCGCTATTGCGGCATCATTACCAGCACCACAGGCGGCATCAGCCCCAGTTGCGCCTGTTCACGAACCCATTCCTGCTTCAAAGGCGAAGCTCATTGATATCGAAGCTGAAATCCCACTCAATTCGGTTCAACTTGAAGGATTGGTTTGTCCAGCCGTGGTTGCCCTTCATTTCGCTTGGCATAGACTTTGGTCCTATAGGTCGTTTCAAAAATCATCAAACACAGCTCAGAATCCCACTCAGCGGTCCACGGTTTACTTCTCGGACTGGACCTTGATGGTGTCTTAGAAGTGGGCAATTCTTTCCCTTTGCCACATAGTTCTGGAGACGATGACGAAAAGTCATCAAAAACGACGAGTATGTCCTTGGTTTCTTACAATGTATGAATGTGTCATGCATAATTTTGTCAGGTCGCTACCAGACTTCAATGCTACGTGCTCTCAAGGAGGTGCGCGCAGATGATAGTGTTGTGGGCTTCTATCAGTCCACGACGATGGGAGCCTTCTTTAGCCAGTCCCTCGTCGACACTCAGGCTATCCACCAGGAAAAACTCCGGCATGGAGGTGTCGTAGTTGTGCACGGTACCTTTTTTTTGTTCTACTTGTACAGGCACAAAGAACCGACAATCGTTTTTGGTACATCAGATATATCTCAATCCAATAGAGGAAATGCCTCTTTTCGTGCATTCAAACTTTCAAAAAACTTCCTCCAGGCTTACCGGAAAGCTCCCTTCAGTGCCAAGTCGTGGGTTGACATTCATCCTTTTCCCTGTGCTCAGTTCCTGGCCTAATGTGCCTGTGCCCACAGCATGATAAACCACAAACTGACGTTCACTTCTATTCTGGAGGAAATTCCATTGAAAGTCAGGACCAATCCGCTGTTAAGCGCGTTTCTCACCACTCTATCCGAACCCTGCCCCACATCGTCGAAGCAACCCCTCCATTCCGATGGATACCATACTCCCTTATCTCCCTTGTATTCGACACTGGATCTCGGGAATCCCACTCTCACGAAAAACCTGGAGAATGTTGTCGAAGCAATCGACAATTACAAAACCGAAGAGGGCAACCTCGCGTATCACAGTCGCCAAATTGCCCGCGAAAAAGCGCGCGCAGATGCTTACATTGCGAAACGAAAGGAAGAGAATGCTAATAGGGTGGCTCAAGGGTTGGCGCTACTCCCAGAAGAGGACGTCAGTCGCCTGTTCAAGATACCCCCCGAACCGAGTCGTTTAGAGAGCATGCTGCTATTGGGCCAGGTAGATGCCTATGCTAAAACGCTAGAAGGAACGTCGAGCTTGAGCCTTGTGAAGATGTACGCAGCCAGAGCCGGTACGGATAATCGTGAGACGTTCCAATAAAAATTATCACTTGTATCGTGACTCACGTGAAATCATTGTGATGAGATCAAGTCATCGAGTAGATACTAACTACATCCACCCACGGTCCGCTGGGAGTTGGAGATCAATGTAATCACGTTCACAATCTCCCCCAGTTTCGGGGGTGATCGCAAACATTCTCTTACGCGATGAACCCGTCTCACTATGAGATCACTGAGACTGTTGGGTTTTCCGTTTTTTTTTCAGCGCCATCTGGTCCGATTTGTCCGTTTCCCGTAGTTTGCATGACCCAGCGGCGACCTCCGTCCTGTACCCTTTTTTGTCTTGTTTTAGGAAATTGATCATCCCAGTTTCCCTGCTATTGGCCCCAGTCTCAATTCTTGGACTGCTACTTGGCTACTCAATGGACGAAACAACGGCCCTTAAAAAAAGTCGATGCCCCGCTACCCCTGCTCGCAGTGCTATAAGAACGGCTTTGGATAGCTCATTGGGTCCAGGTCGTCAGACATTCATTCGGTCTACCCTCCTCCCATCTTTTTTGATTTTTATTCTTCTTTCGACACTTCTTCATTCGGGACACCACTTATCTACATCCCCTTTTCGTTTCTACCGGGTGAAAAAAGCACAGCATAATGCGGTTCTTCGCTGCTCTTCTGATCGCCGCGAGATTAGCCGCTGTTGCCCTCGCCATCTCTGTTGGCGAGATTTCTGTGCGTCGTGCTGCGGCTGCAGGGTTCCTTGCTGGGACCCAAGTCGGCCATGGTCAGTCCATTTTTCTCCTCTTTTAGGTGGTCCCAATGAATCGCGCTTTCGATTTGCACTAGGCACTTGGTACGACCCCGATCTCGGCGCGTGCGGTATCACGAATACTGACTCGGACTACATCGCCGCAGTTTCCCACAGCCTTTTCGACACGTACCCGTGAGACCAGCTTCTTGTGTCCCTCTTCTTCGGGCTAAAAACTCCTTCTCGTAGCGGTTACAATGGTGTCAACCCAAACAGCAACCCGGTCTGCGGTACCAAGATTAAGGCTACTTGTAAATTTTATTCGCATTGAATAGAACATCGGGACTTGTTGACCATCCTTGTTGTGTTTCAGACCAGGGGAAGAGCGTGACCATCACCATCACCGATCGATGCGATGGCTGTCAGGACACTGATCTGGATTTCAGCCCTGCAGCGTTCTCGCAGCTTGCTCCCTTGTCCATCGGTCGCCTCGACGATATGAGCTGGAGCTGGGCTTGAATATATCTCGCAACGACGGTTCATGCTCATACTGTACACCAATAGATTGATTAGATTACTAAATCCACTGATTGCCATGTCATTATCGCTCCCTCAACGCTGAGCGCTCTTTCCCCTCACTCGCGTGTGGGTGATAAGGGGCTAGGAGGGGCGACACAGTACAAATCCGAATTTGTTCATCGTTTAGAAGTTGATGATTTTATCTTGTATTCTTTCTGTAATTACAGTATCCAGGGTCAATTTTACTGGGACTTCAAGGAGAGCTGAGATGCGGCCCGCCCTGATCCATGTGGGGGGTGGAATGAGCACGCGCTGACCATCAAGAGCATAGCAAGACAGCATAAATTAAACAAGCATTTGCCAGATTACAAAAAATGCGGGGTATAGTAATGTGAAGGAGCACAGTAGTGTAAGGTAGGTACTGTACCCCCAACGTTCCGACACTGACACAAGGGACGTACGATCATACTTTGGCGACGAGCCTGCGGGTTTCCTGTGGTGTAAATCGCAGAATGGTGGACAACACGCGAACGAGATCCGGCTTCAACGACACTGTATCAGGACGTAGCTTATCACGGAGTTCAGCACAAACGTACCCTCATCTCTTTGTGTTCAAGGAATTGAAGAATGACGTTTCTTAGGTACTCGAGATTGACGTCCTCATCGTTGCCCTTGGTATTAGGTGATTCTGGTCGCGAAGAGCCAGGTGGACGAGGGGATGCAGGGGAAAGAGGCCCATTGACGTCAGGAGCACTTGCAGAGCTCCAGTAGCCGACACCATGACCCCGCTGACGGTCTAGTAACGCGGCTGAAGACTGCACTTTACGCAGCTCTTCGCGCAGAGTCTGTAATGCCTCACGTGAGACGGTCTATCCACTGTGACGAAATGTCATCGTGCCTTGTTATGTGCTCTAGCTTGGAGTTCTTTGGCCGTGATCTCCTCTAACTGGTGATCCAAGGTGGAGATCTTCTTGACCTGCTCAGAAATCTGCAGTCTAGTGGCTTCCTATATGGCATAATGGTCAGCGGGGCAATGTGGACGGGAAAGGGCAAGTCCCACCTCTTCAAGTGTCAATCGTTCGATCTGTTCTCTAAGTTGAGACACTTCGTGGTCACGCGTGCGCGCTGCCACTCTGAGCCCTTCCATCTCTCCTTGCAAGCCCTGCATACGGTCGTCGTCGACCTGCCGACTCTGGGAGGCCGTATCGACCATGGACTTCCACCTCTGGGCCTCCTGTACCTTGGCCTCGACTTTTCGCCTCCATTCGGCCTCGACTTCCACCCTCTCGGCTTCCATATTGGCCAGCTTCTGCCTCAACACATTCAGTTTTGCTTCGTGCCTTGCATCTGCGGCCGCGAGGAGCTTCGCCACTTCTTCGGGAGACGTGGAGGGGTCTGAGGAGCCAAAGCGCTGTTCTTGACGGGAGTCGCTCAGTTCCTCGTTAAGAATGGAAATGCGACCGTCTTTCTCTCGGACTTGGTATTGAAGTTCGGTATTCTGACTCTGAAGAACTTCAAGATGAGATTGAGCAGATTCGACTTCTGCCTGCCGCATCTGAAGTTGATCGAACAAATTGTCCTTCTCAGCCGATAGGGATTGGTTGGACCTCTCAAGGCGATCAATTTGGGCGTCTTTTAAACCCATAGAATGCTCGTGGCTAGACTAGACCACTTGTCAGCATTAAGCAAACCAGAAGTAATCAGGGAAGACCTTGGCCGCAACAGTTTCGAGCTCGAACTGGCCGCGCAGAGCGGCGACTTCTCTCTCGTGTCGCTGTTTAGACGTCGTCATGTCCTTCTCGAATTGGGCCCTAAGGTCCGCAAGAGACACCTCCTTCTCGACCTTGAGCTTGTTGAGCTCGCCTTGCAGCTTTTCGCGTTCGAGTTGCTCTTTGTCGCGCTCGGCCTTCTGACCTTCCCTAATTGTTGCCGCCTCCTTGACGGCATCATCGCGCTCTTTCTCTGCCTTCACCAACTTTTGCCGAACGGTCTTGAGTAGGCTGACGGCTTTGTTGCGCTTTTCTTCCTCGTCCTTCGCCAGCCCACTGAATTTTTCAACTTCGGCGCGCATTTGATCCGTTTCGGTCCTCTTCTTCGCGATATCTGCCTCCAGCTGCGAGTTGGAGCTTCGGGCTGCTTTCAACAGGGCCTCGTTCTGTTGTATCTGACTACGCAACTCGTCTACAAGTTGAATTTGAGACCCGGATTCAAGGCGGTGGGTTTCACGCAGTTCCCCGATCCGTTCTTCTTGACCTATGAACATTTCAGTGACGTGATAGAAGGAGGATAGAGATGAACCGCACGGGTAAGTTTTCCTGTCAGGCGTTTGACTTCGTCCTGCGACATCTGGTCCATGTGAGTCAAATCGGGACAGGATGATACATAATTTCTCACCTCCACTTTGAGCTGTGCATTCTGCAAATAATCCCGCAGCCCGTCGGCGTCTTGACAGCCTTTTAGAGACGCCGTTTCTTGAAGGACCTTGTCAGCGGCCAATCTCTCAGCTTGCAGCTTCGCCAATGACTCAGAAACATCTGCTCGGAATGAGGGTCCGGTGCCATGAGAGAGAAAGTGGTCGCCACTGACCAGAAAATCGCTGTTCCATCAACTTTAGTCGTTCCTGAAGAGACTCAACATCGGCAGAAGCAGAATGCCCGGATTGGGACTCCTCGGCAGACATAGGATCCTCGCCCGATTCGTGGTGGTCTTCGTGAGTTATCTCCACGATAGACGCATCCGACGCTTTATCATCTTGGTCATGGGAGACTTCGGGAGTGAGAATCGACTGGGTGGTATCCCGTCCCCCGGTGTCCTCCTCAGATGCCGCTGGGCTCTGCTCTGGTACTTGCGATGCTATTGGGGGGTCTGCCGGGGGAGATTCTGGGGGAGATTGTTGGTTGATAGGTTCGGGCTCGATCGTCGAGCTGGACCCGGTGGTGGGTAATGTGTCAGGTAGTGTGAGAGACAGGTCCAAGGGAAGAACGTCATGGTCCGAGTGTCGGCCGTTCGGAGGAGGAGAGTTCGGCAAGGGTATCGCTGCTGGCGACAACGGGTGATCAACGGACAATGGATGCTCGGCGACAAACTGAGGGGCAGGGGAAACGCGGGACGATGCGGGGGGCGTACTGGGATTGGACACATCACCAATCGTGAACGACGCGCGGAGCCTCTCTTCAAGCCTAGATTTCTGAGGTCGCTCGGCTAACGAAGAGGCGAGTTCAACAGAGCCCGAACGACGGGGAGAGGTGTGTGGTAGACGTGGTTGTGCCAAGCCTTCGACGACATTTCTGAATTGCGAGAACATCGAACTCAAGGTCGTGTACTATAGACTGGCGCTTTTCCGCACAACAGCAATGAATTATGTAATGTAAGTAGTACAGACTCTAGGAACCCTCGGCCTCATTAGCGCTCTCCGCCACCTCCTTCCCTTTACCGTTCGTCAAGAATGGTAAAGGTGGAGAAACACTCGTCGCAAAAGTATCCAAAGACGAACTCGCTGGGCTGCTCGTCGATCCCGACAATTGCCACGCGGGTATTGAAGGTCGGGGAGGGAAGCTGGGCAAAGGTGGTGCGGGCGTAGACGTGCCTGGTGTGCGACTTAGCAGTAGTGTTTTCAAAGACTTGAGCTCCTGCTGCAATTCTCCTAATGACTGTGTCTGCGCTTCCTTGTTCTTTTCAATCATCTAGATGTTCACTATGAGCATTCGTTCGTTACGCGGAAGGAAAGGCTATCACCTTTGGAATCATCTCTCTGATATTGTTCACCTCTTCTCTTATCTCCCGCATCTCATCTCGTGCTCTTGTTTCTCCTTCTCTCATTTGTTGCACAGCTGTCTCAACCTCTGCGGTCGCTTTGTCGACCTTTTCTTGTTGATTTTCTACGGCGACCTTGACAGCGGACGTCTCAGCACGGATCTCTTTCAGAAGAGCTTCTGCTGCATCAAACTGGGCATTTAGTGCATCCCGATCTTCCTGGTAAGCAGTAGAGGAGGGTGGTTGGAGATGCGGGAAAAGGTATTTCTAACGACGTGGAGGAATCAGTACCGAGCAATTCATCCGATACAGTGCACATACCCTCGCAAGGGCCACCGCACCATATGCTAACGAGCCAGAGACTACAGCGGTAATCTGTCGTTCATGTTATCAGTTGTCCAGGCGCAATGAAGCGATGTGTAGTACGCACAAAGTAGTCACGCCAGTCCCATACAGGGTTGGGTTGAGGCGCGTAAGGATGAGGACCATATACAGGACCATACGGAGGCTGTTGAATGTGGGACGGATGTGGGCCATAACTGTTGGCCTGCCTCATTGCTTCCTCGACCTCGGGCCCGGTGAGTCCCTTGGCTTCGAGAAACTGGACACGCTGTGCCAATGGGGATGCTTGAGTCTGGACAAAAGGTTGAGATGGCTCGATAATAGAGATATAACTGTAAATGACCTTGGGGTCTATAAGAAATGAAACGGCATTGCGAATGAGCTCCTGCTTGTCTGTCATATTTACCGGGAAGAAGGACGGAAATCGGAAACGGTGGAAAGCCGTTGTGTGTGCAGTCCAATGTGGTCGGACTTTGTGAGTGGGGATATGAAACCCTAACCACAGCTGTTTGTGCTGAAGCTGAAGACTGAAGACCTTTTCTCGAAAACTTAACCAGAGTCAGGTCACTCACTCAATCATGTTGCGCTTTCAGCTCGCTCCTTTCAAGGCCGGTGCTCGTAGAACTTGCTCAAGAAGTACATCTATCACCGCCATCTTCTTTTCATTTGTTAGTCAAACTCACATCTCGTCACAGCAACTTTGTCGCGCACGTTTCCCGTGTCACGTCAAGTCGTGTCCCCGTCGCGTTCTATTATTGTGTCCCCCACATCCTTGAAACCTGGTTTTTCTTATGGTTCGCGTTTTATTTTCGTTAGTTTCAACCCCCACTCAAGTCGTTGACAGCCCCTGTGCGAGGCTATGCTGACGCAGCTGCCTCCAAGTTCTCTCGTGCAAAGCCACATATGAACATCGGGACCATAGGTAATATACCCTCTCGGGTTCCTTCAATGTCACTCATCTGGCACACAACCTAAGGCCACGTCGACCATGGCAAAACGACCTTGACCGCCGCCATCACCAAGGTTCTCTCCAACAAGGGCGGGGCCAAGTTCACGAATTACGCCGAAATTGACAAGGCGCCTGAAGAAAGGGCCCGCGGCATCACGATCAACTCTGCCCATGTCGAGTATGAAACCGACTCTCGTCACTATGGTCATATTGACTGCCCGGGTCACGCGGACTGTGAGTCTGCGTTTACTTCTACTTCCAGAGTTGGCTCAAAGTTGCGCTTATCTAGACATAAAGAATATGATCACTGGCGCTGCCCAGATGGATGGCGCTATCATCGTCGTGTCAGCGACAGATGGACAAATGCCTCAGACTCGTGAACATCTACTCCTAGCGCGCCAAGTCGGCATCAAAAAGCTGGTCGTCTTCATCAACAAAGTAGACCAAATATCAGACCCCGAGATGTTGGAACTCGTAGATATGGAGATGCGAGACCTGCTCTCGACATACAACTTCGACGGAGACAACACTCCCATTGTCATGGGTTCCGCTCTAGCAGCTCTGGAGGGCCGGGACCCTGAGACCGGTGAGCAGAAAATCGCCGAATTGATCAAGGCTTGTGACGAGTGGTTGGAGCTGCCTCCTCGTGAGT
>Ga0307509_10009864_pt1 | contig 11815 bp, 14 predicted proteins | sample 10_EM_MG_FD_202245 | JGI IMG/M metagenome (GOLD analysis project Ga0307509, IMG submission 202245) | Populus trichocarpa ectomycorrhiza microbial communities from riparian zone in the Pacific Northwest, United States - 10_EM | ecosystem: Host-associated > Plants > Roots > Unclassified | place... | reverse complement strand
TTCGACCCAACGAAAGTCACGAAGCGTCAACTGTCCCTGCAGTTTCGGTGTGGAGAGCGGAACGAGATCCGTATCGTGGATGGTTTGGTTGGGAACGCGCGCGTCAGTCTGGTCGATGTCGATGTCATCCAGGTTTGGAAAAAGAGAGAGGAAACACGATAGCTGTCGAGGAGTACAACATGGGTTGTACAACGCGACGGATCGCAGGGTTGGTGAGAAGTGTTCGAAATAGCGTTCAATGCCTGGTATAAAGCGGTGGATTTGCATGTTTTCAATATTCAAAGTGTGAACGTTCGTGAAGGCGGAAAAGTGGTGCAGGTCAACATGTCCGAACGCCTGAGGCACGAACCAAGAACTTGGACCAAGCCCTTGCCTCACTCGAATTTTTTTCACAAGGGGAATTAGTCCAAGCCCGTGCAACCTGGGTAGTGGTCCTGGCCGGCGGTAAGGAACTTCGGGCCCATCCATCGTGAGAGTAAAAGTGTGGTGAAGGTGTGGGGCCGCAGCGATATACCAGGAGCGGCAAGTCAACGAACACGCCTTGAGGGTGGTGCTGCAACGGTGGGGGAGGTAGGCAATAATCATTTCGATGACTTCGTGTGGGAGGGTGGGTGCAGGTGGGGGCGGGGGTGGGGGCGTAGGCGGGGTCGGGGGTGGGGTAAAGCGGGTTGGGCCAGTCGGTTCGGGCCAGAGGGGGGTCTCGTGGGGTTTAATACCGAGGAGGCGGTTGACCTTGGCTCTGCCTCGGCGCCAAACGGTGACAACGCGAGCAACGAGGTTTATCCCTACCATGTGGCGGTCGGCACAGAGGTCAGAATCATCTATGTGCATTGACGAGTAACCATACTTAACACCGATGATGTCGACCCCGTTGGGCGACCTACACCTTTGGATGGAGACATCGTTGTTAAGGGCAAGTCGTATGAGAGGTGACTCGGAAGCAATCAGGCCGGATCGCCGGTGGAGAACCGGAAGTAGTAAGCGGGGGTACCGCCCACCGTGGGTCTAGTAGATGGTGGGAGCCTGGGAGGTGGAGTGGAGGCGGATTACAAGTCCCCACAAAGCTCACCATCTATCCAAGGTGTCCGCGCCCGCCATTGCAAACACCGCAATGCGACGAGGTCAGTCTTCTCCATTAACCGTGACCAATCGGGGTGCCAAAAGAAGAAGTACAGTAGTTCACCGGTCACCTAGACACCCCCACTCACCTAGACAAACGGTCATTTCTCATTCCACAACCAATTTCTGACCACAATTTTAGTACCATTCGATAGGTATGGTGGCTGTCCACAACCTCATGTACTTTTTATGTTGTTGTACCATAAAATCAAGGTGAAATAGCAAAGACGCGTCGTAGTTCAATATTTGATGAAACCTTGTTGTCGATGCTGAGGCTCTGTACATCAAATAAATGGCAAAAGCTTGGTGTCATATTGTTGGGACCTCCACTCCGCCCACTCACATGTTCTTCCCGTGGTGGAAAGGTGTTTACTCGAGCCAGTATCCTAGATTTTCGTCCGGGCGGTGCTATCATGTGACGTGGCGTGACGACCCAAATGGGGCACTGTCTAGGTGGGTAGTAATTGGCGCCCTGCGGCCGCGTTCGCGGGTTCGTTCCACAGGACGGAAATCACACAGTTGGAAAATTCTTTTCGGGGGCCATGGAGGCACAATATATTACTATAATTCCAGACCATTTTCACAGTTTGGTGCTGAGCCATCGATGAGAAAATACAAAAATACAGTTTAGGCGTCTAGGTGACCGGTGAACTACTGTAAATGGCGTGAAAGCACGGCGCGTAAGTATATCCGGAATGCCCAGGCACCTCCCTCCTCGTTTAGGGTCACCGCGATCCTGCACATTCAAATTTCAGCCCTCCAACGCGACGCGATCCACGACTCCAGACGCACCTCGGGTCGAAAGTCACGCCATGGAGGAGTTTCTTGGTTGCACGTAAGAGGTGATATAGATGAACCCCGGCCGTGGGGGTGGACGTGACCATTGACAACGAGAACCGCCAAACCTGGACTTGTGATCACTCGCTTGGTGAGTACTACGTTCAAACCCCGCCGCACCGGGCCGAACTCTTCCTCCGGGGCCAAGAGGATCGTAGCCTGCAACACGGTCATCGCTGGGTTGAAATTGAGGTCGCGTTCCGTTGGTTCTATCTGTGGTCTCAATGAAGACAATTTTGGCTTTGCCCACCTGGTTTCACATGTGTTTTAGAAGGGTGTGGAGAAATGCTCCGTAAATACTGAGGTACAATCGTTTGTGGTTCGATGGCGAGAAGAGGACGCGGTTATTGGGTACGATACACAAGAACAGACTTTAGAGAACAGAAATCGAGAGAGTAAAAATCCTTACAGTGCTATAAATGGGACTACCAGGCGGCCAGAAAGGGGATTTCACGACACGCGCACACCAATCACACCGAGGACCGGAGCGAGGCCAAAGAAGGTCAAAGAACCTTTCAAACCGCTGCCAACTGCACCCGAAGCGGTCCCAGAGGGGCTCAGACGAGAACTCGACCCAGGTCTGGTCAAAGGCATTCTGAGCCGTCGGGGTCAGAACCCGAGTCCGTCCAGGGGATCGCCATTGCAAAAAATGATAACCGGCATTTGTCCTCCATAGGCATGCCATGGGCACCAACCGCTCATGTTGAGCACCAGAAATTGGGGTTGTGGAGTGGATGTCAACTTCACGGAGACCGGGGGCGACTTGCAAACCAGCGTGAACGATGTGAGGTTGACCATATTCCTCTAGGGTAATTCGGTGCGGACGTACTTCAGCTGCAACTTGCGCATCGAAGAGAGATCTCCGTCGAAGAGCGCAGATGGGAGTACGGGATACCAATTGCTACGTATCGACAGCACCTCAAGAAGAGGAGTGGGGTGAGACAGGTGGCGGCTGATCAGTTGCAGAGCTCGTGGCAGTACATCGATGTCCAGGGATTTGGGTCGTCCAGTCGCGCCAGGGATGAACTCGAAGAACGGGTTGGAGAGTACCATGTAGTTACTGTTCAGTGACAGATTGATGGGGGAGGACTTCGAGCGTTCGAGGTAGATGCGAGTTTTGTCCAGGTCCGCGCATTTGAGATCTGTCCACAAAGTGGGACGCGACACGAACACCTCCCTCCAAGCCCGGCGCACGTGGGTTAGTACGATTAAGTTTTCGTCTCTGCCATCCACATCCCAAAAGTCTGGAACGAGAGTGAGGATCTCGGGAGGGATCCGGTTGATCGCTGCGATCCTGTTCCTCCACGACCTAATCATCTGGAGGATGTCGAAAACATCTCGCTCGAGAACATCAAGCTAAAATACAACACACGTCAAAATCGCTACACCCAGTCTGTCCGTTTGCTGGGTCGCCGCGATCCTACAACTCAAATTTCAGTCCTCCAACCCGACGCGATCCGTGACTCCAGACACACACCTCGCCAGAAGCCGCACATTGTGGAAATGTCTTGGTCGCGCGTAAGTTCTGAGAGACGGAAGAGATGGAAGAGCCCTGGTTGGTGGTAAAGGCGGACATGATCGCTGACGGTGCAAGGGGCTAAACCTGGACAGGGTTCCAGTTGGCGGGGTCGAATTCGACCCCTCGCGCCAGGATCGATTGAGGCCGTGTTCCGTTGGTTCTGTCCCCGATCTCGACGAGGACAACTATATCATCGTCCTTGATCCAACGACGCGAGCATCGGGTACGATACAAAGAAAACAGTGTCGGGAGAACGTATAAGCCGAGAGTACTGAGTGGCCTTCAACGGGACCACAAGCGGCCGTTCACCATGTATACACCCAAAGTGGAGCGAGGCTGGAGAAACCCAAGAACCCCCCAATCCCTCGCACCATTAGTTGCACCCGAGGCGGTCCCAGACGGGCTCGGACGAGAACTCGAATTAGAGCTGGTCGGAGGCATTCGGATCCAACCCGTTGGAGTCGGAAGCCGGGTCCGTCTGGGGGTTTGCCACAATGCCATTGCAGAAATTTTGACCGTCGGGTTGAGATCCACGAGATACGCCCAGAGGGGTATACCGTTTACTACGAGGGTATTGCTCGAAGGAAAACACGCGGGAGGAACAGCCCCGAACTTTCGCGCGATCCCGAGCATCAGCAAAACCGTCCGATTGCTGTGGTGCTGTGGTGCTGTGCCCGCCAAAAAGATCACATAAAAACGTTACATAACGATCGCCACAGCGACATACCCCTCGACCACAGCCCCACAGTGGCTCACAGTGGCTCACAGTGGCCACAGCGATCGGACCGTTTTGCTGATGAGGCCAAAATCGAAACGTTCAAATCACACGAGATCACCATGTCTGGAGAGTATATAGTATTTCACAGAATGTAGGAAACAGAACAGCGTAGTAACGGGACGACCTGTTCCCAACCACACATCATCGCGCAACCGAATGTTGGAAGAACCCGCAGCCCTGATGGTTCAACGTCGAGAATTGAGAACCGATGTCACTCCAGGGAGCGAACACAAACCCACTCACCAGAGGACGCACCATAACTTCCCCCCTCCTTTCCTCAACATCCCTCGCCGCTACCACCACTACCCGTTGTTGGCTTCGTCAGCCTCACAAACGAATTTCACGTCCAAGACGTGTTTCTCGAGCTCCAACACTTCGGCCGGTGAAACAAAGTCTTGTCGCAGGTAACAATCCTAACGGTCTTGAGTTGCGCCCCTCCCGACGCCCTCGCCGCCACTGCTTTATGTCAAACGTCTCCATATACTCGATAACGAGCTCCTCCAATCGGGGACAGACCACAACCCCCGACGGACTCATACTGGGATGCAAGGCGCGGACAAAGATTTGTGGGTCCTTGAATCCATAGAGTTTGAGGGTCCGTAAGTCTTTCATGGGAAGAAGCGCGCGGTAAAGGGGGTCGCTAGTCGGAGATATGCCCCGCGTGATTTCCAGCAGTTCGGTCTTTGAGGTGTCAAAATGGGCAAGAGATTCAAGCATAAACCAGGTATCGTTGACTTGGGGAACCATGCTAACCTCCCCATTAGGCCCGCTGAATTCCATGCCTGCCGACCTGCGGGCTAATTTGATCGTCGTGGAGTTGGAGAGATTCTTGAGGTTATCAATAAACCTGGGGGGGTGGCCCTCAGTCGGGGGACTGGGGAGGTTTACTCCCATTGTTAAACGCGCGCCAGCTGGGATCAACAGGTGGTCAAACAAGAGAGAAGATGGGCGAATATCGGCGTCCATCCTCTGCAGATATGTTAGTTGCACCAGCCGCCCATCCCAATCGTCAGAGATTGGGGTCGTGGAGTAGATCTCAACTTCACGGAGGTGAGGAGCGCCTTCGAAGAACTCGAGAAGCCGACTGATGGAGACCGGGACCGACTTGTGACCCAGGGTGATCGACGTGAGGTTGGTCACGTTCCTGCAAGGTAACTGGGTTGAAACATGCCGCAGATGCAACTCACGCAACGAAGAGAGATCTCCGTTGAAGAGTGCAGGTGAGAGTAAGGATTCATGGTAGTAGCCACGTACTGACAACACCTCAAGAAGGGGTGCTTGGCTGGACAGGTGGACGCTGATGCGTTGTAGCTCTTCCGAGGCTACACCGATGTCCAGGTATTTGAGTCGCCCAACGGCACCGGAGATGAATTCGAAGGTATCGGAGAGATCTGCGTAGTCACTGTTCAGGGTCAGGTTGAGGGGGGAAGACTTTGAGCGTTCGAGGTGGACGCGAGTTTTAGCCAGGTCCACGCAGTCGAGATCGGTCCACAAAGTGGGACGCGACACAAACACCTCCCTCCAAGCCTGACACACGTGGGTCAGTGCGATTATGTCTTCATCCCTGTCCTCTTCACACCAAAAGTCCGGAACGAGGGCGGGGACTTCAGGGGGGATCTGGTTGATTGGTGCGATCCTGTTCTTCCACGACCGAACCAGCCGGAGGATGTCGAAAGCGTCTCGCTCGAGAACATCGAGCTAAAATACAACGTGTGTCAGTTTCGACACACATGACCATTCCGTTCGTTTCTCTACCCTCGCCCTCATCTAGGGTCGCTGCAGTCCTGCAAGTTGGAATTTCAGTCACCCAACGCGACGCGATCCACTCCTCCAGACGTACCACGTGTCAAAACTCACACCCTGTAGGATTTTCTTGGTTGCGCGTAAGTGGACATGGTCGTTGACAATGAGAAGCGCCGACGCTGGACCTGTGATCACCCTCGGCGAGCCAAACGTTCAATAAGTTCTAACCCCCCCGCACCGGGCCGGACCCTCCCGACGGGCCAGGATCTGGAGGATCCCGTATGATTTTCCCTCCGCCCGGCTGGTTTCTATAAAGGCGATGATAAATATTAAATACCACAGTATAATCGTTCGCGGTTCGATGGAGTGAGGAACTCGGGGACGTGGGTATTGGGGCCGATATAAAAGAGCAGACTCTAGAGAACTAAAACAGAACCACCGGACGGGTGTTTCACCACGCACGGATACCGAAACCAGAAGCGGAGCGAGGCCAAAGAAGCTCTCCAACTCTTCGCACCGTTGGTCGCGCCCAAGGTGGTCCTAGACGGGCTCGGACGAGAACCCAAACTGGATCTGGTCAGAGCTGGGCGAACCCTTGCGTTAATGTCTGGGCTGTCGGAGTCGAAACCCGGCACCGACTGGGAGATTGCCATTGCAAAATTATTCCCGCGGGATATGGCCAGATGGCCATGTCATTCGCCATGAGGATATTGCTCACTCAAAGGAAGACATGCGGGGGGAACAACCCCGAACTTTCGCGCGATCCCAAGGCCAGAGTCGAGGCATTGAAATTACACGAGAGTGTCATGTCTGGAGAGTATATAGCATTGCACAGAATGTAGGAAACAGAACAGAGTAGTAATGGGGCAACCGGTTCTCAGCCACCCATCATCGCGGAACCAAAGGTTGGAGGAACCCGCAGCCCTGATGATTCGACGTCGAGAATCGAGAACCGATGTCACTCCAAGAGGCAAAGGCAAACCCACTCACCAGAGGACGCGTCTCAAGCTCCCCCCCACCTTTCCTCGACCTTCCTCGTCACTATCCCCACTACCGGTCATTGGCTCTGCCAACCTAATGACCGTATGTCACGCGCAAGACGTGTTTCTCGAGTTCCAACAAATCGGCCGGTGGAAACTCAGTCTTGTCCCAGGTAGTAATCCTAACATGCTTGAATTTCGCCCCTCCCGACGCCCTCGCCGCCGCCGCCCCCGCAAGGTCCTTCACGTGAAAGGGTCTTTTAAGCTGGATAACGAGCTTCTCCAATTGGGGACAAATCACAACCCCTGACGAACTCATGCCGGGATGCAAGGCGTGAGCGAGGTGGTGTGGATCGCCGCGTTGATAAAGCTTGATGGTCCGCAAGTCTTTCATGGGGAGAAGGGCACGGTAAAAGAGGTCACGGCTTGGACACCCGCCCCACGAGATTTCCAGCGATTCGGTCTTTGAGGTATCGATACGGGCAAGAAATTCAAACACCGAGGAGGTATCGTTGACTCGGTGAGCCATCTCAACCTCCCCGTTGGGCCCACTGAATTTCATGACCCCCGGTCCGTGGTCCAATTTGATCGTGGTGAAGTTGGAGAGATTCTTGAGATTATCGATAAACCTGAGGGGGTGGTCCTCGACCGGAGGGGTGGGTAGGTCCATCGTCATGGTCATACGCACGCCAACTGGGATCAACAGGTGGTCGAACAAGGGGGAATGTGGGAAGTGCGTGGTGTCCATCCACTGCAGATGCGCTAGTGACACCAGCCGCCCATTCGGAACACCAGGGGTTATTGGGGTCGTGGAGTGGATCTTGACTTTGCGGAGGTGAGGAGCGCCTTCAAGGAAGTCGAGAAGTTGATTGACGGAGACCGGGAACGGGTCGGAGTCCAGCGTGAACGATGTGAGGTTTACCACACTTCTCCAAGGCAACTTGGTGTGAACGTCCTCCAGCTGCAATTCGCGCAACGAAGAGAGATCTCCGTCGAAGAGCGCGGATTGAAGCACGGGGTTACCCTTGCCACGTATCGACAGCACCTCAAGAAGAGGAGTGGGGAGAGACAGGTAGGGGCTAACGGCTTGTAGACCTTCCGGGTCTGCGCGGATGTCCAGGGATTTGAGTCGCCCACCGACGCTGGGGAGGAAGTCGAAGAGGGGATCGGAGGGATTTATGTAGCGACAGTCCAGGATCAGGTTGATGGGGGAGGTCTTCGAGCGTTTGAAGTAGACGCGAGTTTTGTCCAGGTCCATGTTCACACAGTCGATATTGTTCCACAAAGAAGGGCGTGACACGAACACCTCCCTCCAAGCCTGACACACGTGGGTCAGAGCGATTACATCTTTGTCTCTGTTTTGCCAAAAGTCCGGAACGAGAGCGAGGATTTCGGGGGGGATCCGGTTGATTGGAGCGATCCTGTTCTTCCACGACCGAACCAGCCGGAGGATGTCGAAAGCGTCTTGCTCAAGTACGTCGAGCTAAAACACAACGCGCGTCAGTTTCAACACACATGTACACTCGGTTTGTTTATCTAACCTCGCCCTCATCTAGGGTGGCTGCGGTCCTGCAAGTTCAAATTTCAGTCCTCCAAACGCGACGCAATCCACGGCTCCAGACGTACCTCGCGTCAAAACTCACACCATGTAGGAGTTTCTTGGTTGCGCGTAAGGAGTGAGATATAGATGAACCCTGACTGGTGGTGGGGGTGGACATGATAGTTGACGCGGACGCGTTGATAATGAGAAGCCGTTCAAATAGGTTCAGACGCCGCCGTACCGGACCGAGTCCTCCCGAGTCCCGACAGGCCAGGGCCTACACGGCAATCGCTCGGTCGAATCGAGGCCGTGTTCCGTTGGTTCTATCCCTGGTCTCAACGAAGGCCGTTCCGCCTTCTGGTTCCACACATGTTTGATAGAGGCTTTGATAAATATTAAATACCACAGAATAACTATTCGTGGTTCGATGACGTGAGGGGGACGTGGGTATTGGGTATGATATAAAAGAACAGGCTTTAGAGAACTGAATCCGAGGGGGTAAATATCCTTAAAGGGGACCACCAGTAGAATGGCTTTCACCACAGGCATACACCTATCAAAACGAGGACCGGAGCGAGGCCAAAGAAGGTCAAAGAACCCTTCAAACCCTTTGCACCGCTAGTTGCACCCGCGGCGTCCCCAGACGGGGTTGGACCGAGAGTCGAACTGGTTCTGGTCGAACTGGTTCTGGTCGAACTAGATCTTGTCGAGCTAGAGCTGGTCGAATTGTTGATGTTCGAATTGTTGCTGTTCGAGTCTGAGCCGTCATCCGGGGGACCGTCACTGTTGTCATCGTCATTACTGTCGGGGGTGCTGGTCGGGCGTGGGCTCGTGGAAGTCGGAGTTGTGGTACTCGTGGTTCGAGTGATGGTATAGCTCGTGTCGAGCCTGCATCGGGGCGTGTTGGCACTGTCGCGGTAACAGGTGTAATCAGGTGCTAGAATAGGGAATCAGGCCACGTTAGCGGACGAGGCGATAGAGGGGATGAGTGATCCATACGGCAGCAGAAATTCTCTCCAGGGCAACGGATGTAGCTGGAAGTAGCACACTCGCTGCTGCCACCGCCACTCGTACAAATCCTTCCGTTCCTGCAACATCCCTTCTGACCGTTCACAACGGTGCAGTAATAACTGGGGACCACGGCAGGTTAGTCACTTAACCTCTAACATCCGGCGCTCGTGGAGAGAGACCCACCCTGAGTCACAACATCCTCCGCCTTTACAACAGTTCGTTCCGGAAGGACAGCAAGAAACGCCTTCGCATCCATTCTCGGAGCGATTGCAACAACCGGTACTGTAGCACCACTTCCCGGATGCGCAACATTCTGCAAGTGCGACCTACATCAGTTTCCAAAACGATGTCGAGTCGTGAGTTGATACGTACTGCGTCCTCCACAACACGCCCCACCAACTGGGCAACACCTTATTCGCCCAGAAGTCGCGTCAGCGGCCCATAATACGAGAACGCGAGAACAGAAAAGGTGCTCACCCGCCGTCGTTGCAGAGTCCGTATCCACCAGGGCAAGACTGTCTGGCCATCAACAACCCACGAATCACTTTGGTTTCATTGACAGCGTCATCCGCCTCGACAGGGTTCCCGACGTGAGGTTTTAACAGGTTATCAGGATCCCCAAGAGACGCGAGGATATCCGGAGTAGCGAACGCGGGTTTCTCGTCGGCAGCGACGACGAGTTGGATGCCAACAATCAAAAGGATCGAGGTGAGTCGGAACAACATCGTCGAAATCGACGCGTTCGCGGGGGTGGTCGAACAGTTGGAAGGGCTGGCGCGGAAAGGCGAAGCAAAGGAAACAGCCGTTGAGCCTGCTTAAAAGGCCGTGGGTGCATTGTGGCGCTGGGAGGGTTTCATTGGGTGTACCAGCACCGACCCGGCCGCCTGGGAAAGACGCTCAATACAACCGGATTTGAGGAGGAGTCCGTCGTAATCGTTTTGGGGAATCAGGTCCGCCCTGGAAATGAATTCTTGTGGAGCCTTTGTATCCTTGCCGCCCATTCGCGACCGTCATCGAAAGCTGGAATTTCGAAAAGGTGCCCCTGAGTCGCGGCCATTGCGCGTGCACCAAACCTGGGAGATGAGAGCACGGCAGAAAAGGGAGGGTTTGAAAAGAATGCAGATCTTGCCTGACGCGTCCAGCAGATGGCCGACGTCAACTATGGGAGGGCGCCATCACCAAGGACGGATCATCAGCGGGTGTGCCGCCATGGGCGCCCAAAAAGCATCCATCACGACACATCGGGGAAGCTCACGTAAACCTAACAGTGTTTTGGCTAGAGCGTATTTGTCTTCGGATCTGCCTGCCTGTAGATCCGCTAAAGCCGATTTTTGACATGGCGTGTCCTTCGCGGGAACGAGAGTGCGAATGGAGGAGATCCCCCCTGCTCAGGCCTGAAATCGGAAGTTGAGGAACGGACGAGGCGTGGATGGATGCGGAATTTGATCGGGTCTTTTTTGTCCATCGATCACCGACATCCTTTTTCGGGATCCTCCCATGGATACTGTTTGTTTCTGACCGGACTGTCTGTGTAACGCTGGGGTCTTCGAATTCTAATTCCTCCTCTCGTGGAGCTTCTGTTCAGAACGGCTACTGAAAACCTCACCCTTCGTTTCGAGGAACAATGGAGGAAGGGTCCGACTGATGTACGGATTCAGTGGAACGTCGGTCAGCCAGCGCGCCGCCCTGGTTAAACGTTAGGCCGTTGAACATCGATGTATTCGTCCCAACATCCTCCCCACGCCTCAGATGTACCGCCTCACGCACATTTACAGCCAGTGTTCAGGTGTTCCGGGGTACACCCCAGATCAGACCCTTCGTAACCGGCTTGGACAAAAAAGCTCCAGCCGATATGGTCAACGTGCTCTGCTACCGATGAAGTACCGCCCTCGTTCCAGGTCGGTAAGTACCGGGCGACCGTTTCCGTCACGAGGTTCGCCCGTAGGCGTCTTGGTCGGGGCTAAGGGGATGTCCATCAGGTAACCCTCGTCCCTCATTCATCTAAGCCTTGCCATCCACAGAAATCCATAGTTACATGTCCACGTCCGCATGTGAAATACCTCTAGATCAAGCTGTTCACCAGTCGACGGTAGCGAGGAGCTCAGCGCTCAGGGGCTGCACAACTGTATCCCTCGTCATTTCATTGAATCATTCCGTAAGAAGTGGCCGCACACTTCTTGGACCTTAGCGCCTACTTCGACACCCCTCCCCATCATGAACTCGGACGAGATGTTCAACTGGCCCGATGCGGATGTTATCCTCCGCGCTGCCCATGGCTCCGACAGTCG
>Ga0307509_10009863_pt1 | contig 11816 bp, 15 predicted proteins | sample 10_EM_MG_FD_202245 | JGI IMG/M metagenome (GOLD analysis project Ga0307509, IMG submission 202245) | Populus trichocarpa ectomycorrhiza microbial communities from riparian zone in the Pacific Northwest, United States - 10_EM | ecosystem: Host-associated > Plants > Roots > Unclassified | place... | reverse complement strand
TACACTTTCGAAAAAGGGAATACGAAGCCCACCGTCACGGTATTTAAGACTGCAAGGTACGCGTAAGAACCTGCATCCACCCACACGACTTCCCACTTACCTTCACGGACGACAGCCCTCAGCAGGCACAAATGCCAAACACCGTTCCCCATCCAAGTATGTCCCTCCCTCCATTCCGTCTTGCGCGGGTCGATTGATCGAGGAGTGTAACTGATCCGCGCGGTTTCGTTTAATCTAGATTCGTGAGGACAATGTTCGCTGATGACCAGTTCCATGAAACTGAGACAGCAGCTCTACTCTTGATTAGCAATCCCGCCCCCGCCCACAGGAATCAGCCTGTACCATCCAATACCAATATTATAACGCCTAGTCCTTCGAAGGATACAACGACAACCACTACATCGGATCGGAATACACCCCGCCCAACAAACCAACAGGGTGACGGGGAACCATCAACCCCGGCCCTAAGGAGGCTAACACCCCGGCACATTCCGCCGCCCCCCAGGTGTGTGGTGACTCTCATTCCAAATCCCTTTCAAGCGCCTTATCTGGTGGATACAATCCACTGCAGCCTGGGGACGGATTCTGCTATTTTTTCTTCGTATGCGTTTATTTGTCTACCGGCGGCTTTGGCATTGACATTTTCGTCGTTCCAAGGTACAAGCCTGGGCGGAAGAGGAATCACAACCTCACGCCAGACACGTACCCCAAATCCAAGTAATACTTGGTCGACTGGTCGTTGGACCTTTCCGAGCCGGACTCTACTCTTTCTTGTATCATCCATTGCGCTCTCGCTTTCACGTTGATCCGTCGTTTCCCTCCCATTCCACTGGTCGCTTCCGTCGCCAGCTTCCGACACTCCTCGGACTCTATCTTTTGCATCACCCCCACTAATCTAAAATCGCTCCCTTTCCCCCCTCTAGTCGTGTGCACGCTCCCCCGCGTCCCGCGACGTAGACATTGTCTCAACTTCGTTCGGTCCCTCCCCCCTTATATCCATACCTCCCCGTTTCTATCTTTGATTCCTTCAGGTTAATGTTCTCGAAGTTCGGTTCAGCCCCGCCAAGTTTTGCAGGTTTGGTTGGGTGGTTCGGTTCGGTTCGAACCGAACTTCGAGAACATTAGACTTGAATTCAGCCTTCTCAGTCCACCCGTTGTCCTTGATTCAGTTAACATTAGTGATATCGTTTTGTCTTGTAATACAATTTTGTCGACTTTCCGACGGCCAACATCCCTAGCCGGACCAGAGTGAGCACGAGACAACGGATGCCTGACAAAGGTTATGTTGATGTCTGAAGAAACGAGAGAAGGAATGTTCCGCATCAAAAGATAGAGAGCCCGGTCACAGCTAGGCCGGCTGCCTGTATGCGGTTCGTGCCCTCATGTCGAATCCGCATCGAGTGAATGACAAACGAGATCGCCCCAGAGAGGTAGTGGGCTCAAGACGCCAAGGGCCGAAGGCGAGGTTCCCCGAGGACAAACGCGGGCAGCATGATGGGAGGGTGTTCACTCATTCGGACTGCCGTGGGCCTGAACTGAGTACGTGGGGACCACACCGGTGGGCAGCGCTTCAGCCCAAGCGAGGGACCGACTGCCAGAGCACGACCCAGAGTCTGACGCGATATCAGGCCCACCTTCGAGTACCTGACTTCATGCCAAACATTCGATCATACTTTGGACACTTCGCACCCACCCTTCGTTTCCTCGCTCTCAAGGAACCTGAAGGTTCTTGCCGGCAGATTTTGTACTTCATTGGGCTCTTCCAGAACCTCCAGGACCTCAAACTCCTCTATCATCTCCCCATGGAAGAACAGGAGAGCACGGCTGACGGGGGACTTTTCCCCCTCTCTGTTCCCCCGCTGCGTGGGCGGTTGACACTCACGTGTTTTACAAGGAGGAGACTTGTGGAGGACATGATTGCGCTTTTCGGCGGGCTTCATTTTCACTACATGGATCTCTTCAGGGTGAATTGCACGCAGCTGCTCTTAGGTGCTTGTGCAGAAACCTTGGAGACGTTGCGGTTGTACCCGACAGATTTCTCTGGTGAGGAAAGTCTTCTGGAGGGAAAGGAAAGGAGAACAAGCTCGAGTTCACGATCCATAGAGAACGGCGACCTTGTGTGTCGGCATTTCGACCTGTCACGGAACAAGTCCCTTAGGACGCTTGAAACCACAGCGGAGTCAATGGTCTGTGTGGGTGCTGATCCAAGCTTCCTCAGAACTGTGCTCTCTACCATCACATCCCCCCTGCCCCTCGACATCGTTATTGTCTATCAGTGCCACGATGTTGATTATATGCTATGGTGGTGGGAGAAACCTTTCCCCACGGTGGAATTTCTTGGGGGGACGGAAGAAACAGATGCCTCGCACCGCCAGCGGTTCAAGCAGTTACATGAAATGTACATGGCACGGGAGTTTCGACCGGTCCTTTGCGCGGATGCCATAGACTGTGCTGTGGAACACGTTATACAAGCACTGGAGTCCGTCGTGGAGACGGAAAAGGTGAAGGGGGGACTTGATTACCTCCTCCGCGAGCCGCTTATTGTTTCCGAGACACGGTCACCTCGTACCCGTCTCCGTGATGACTATGCAGGGGGTACAGGGAGATGGAGGGTTCATGCTAGTGCATTGTGATGTACCTTACGTTCATTTGTACTGGTGATACAGCTGCCCTACAAAGAGTCCGTGAGGCGGAATGAGCCAAATAGATGTGGGCCGATGGGATGGACTGGGGCTGACGTTGGCTCAGGCTGATGTTTGATTGCTGCCGCTATTTATAACAATGTATTAATTAATGTCTATCTGCCCCCAAGGTCCACCTATGGCCTGGTGTACGTGTCCCATTCGTTGCAAGGGGGGCCGCGAGGTCGCCGACAGGACTCGTGCCAAACACCAAAAGGAGCTTCGGCACCGGGAATCCGAGCGACCCGTCTGGGAGCATATTCCTGACTGCGCCACCCCGCCGTCGAATCCTTCCAGAAAAAGGCACCGTTCCGATGACAATGGCACCCATGAAACCTGTGACCAGAGGGCTGGGAAGCCCAAGGGAACCACAGGTCAGGAGATGAGACAGAACACTGTTTGTAAGAGTGTTGGCCGATCTTTCCCAGCCAAAATTAATGTCACGACGAGGAGGTTGTTCGATTCGACGAACAGCAAGCCATGGACACACCAGACGATAATGGAGAGAGAGAAAAAAACAGGCTGAAAGTCATGGGTGCGGGACGGTGTCAATGTGAAGGACACAGTGGTATTCTTGGGTGAGGGGAGCCCGAGGGAAATGGGGGAACGGTTGACAGACATAATCGTGACCAGCCGATAACGTCCGAGCCAAGCCTGGCATCGAGGAATGCTGGCAGTTTGGATCGATCCAGCCGGACCGTATCGATATCACTGGGATCCGGAGATTATAATTACGGGGTGCGACCGTACCGCAGCACTCCCGGTTATCTGATCTTGTCCACGATGAGTCCAAAAGCCGCACCGTACGGGACATGGCAATCCCCAATCACCTCAGACATCATCGTTCAAAATGTGAGCAAGTACCTGAGCCCTTCGACCCTATCAAGTATATCTCACGACTGTCAACTTCCGCTCAGGCGATCAAAATCGCATCGATCTTCATCGACCCCGTCACATCCTCCCTCTACCACATCGAAGCTCGTCCCAGCGAAGGTGGCAGATGCGTGATCGTCAATACAAGCGAAGGTAAAGACCTCTTTGGACCTGGATGGAACGCGAGATCTCGTGTGCAGGAGTACGGGGGTGGGGCGGCGATCGCGTACGGCGGTGTGGTGTATTTCTCGAATTTCGGGGATCTGAAGGTTTATGCGGTGGATGTGGAGAAGGGAGGGGATCCTGTTGCCGTGACTCCAGGTGGGAATCTTCGTAGTCCACGCCAGTTTCGTTGTTTCTGACGATCCGTGGCGGGTACGTGGGTTCACAGATAACAAGAACCACCGATTCGCAGATTTCACCGTCTCCCCTACCCACCCTCACCTCCTCATCGCCATCCTAGAAGACCATACCCACCCATCTCCATCCGATGTCGAAACATCCCTCGTCCTGATCAACACTTCAACGAAAACGGTCTCACCGTTACTCTCCGGAGTGGACTTTTATGCTTCCCCTAGGTTCTCCCCGGATGGGAAGTATCTAGTTTGGCAACAGTGGTGGCACCCGGATATGCCTTGGCAAGGCGCGGAGATCCATGTCGCCAAGGTGGCGACGGGTTCGGATCCAGGAAAGGTTGAGCTTGGTGAGAGGACGTTGGTTGGGGGTGTGAAAGGTCAAGTTAGCGCTGCGTACCCGTTCTGGACCTCGAACGGGACAGCCATATTCACAAGTGACGTATCCGGATACCAAAACCCCTGGCTATACTCCACCATCACCGGCAAGTCCGCCCCAATCCTCCCAACCCCCGCCGAGAAGGATTTCTCGTTACCCGGATGGTCGTTGGGTGAATCCTACTCTGCGGTTTTGGACGAGAAGGGTGAGAAGGTTTTGTATTCCGTCATGCACGACGGGCGCAGCGTTCTCCACGTTCTGGATGTCAAGTCTGGGGCTGCTACGGAGGTCAAGTCACCGTATGTGGAGATTTTGGGTGTCTCCAGTATCCCAAAGACCGGTGAAGCCTTCTTCATCGGCGGGCAGGGCTCAGAAGCCTCCGAGATTATCTCTCTCACCACATCTCCCGACATCGCAACCCCATCCCTCAAGACACTCAAATCAACGTCGCCCTCCGTCACTACTGAGTTTCCTCCAGGGATCGTCTCAGTCGCCCAATCAATCACGATCAAAGTCCCTCCGAACGACGATCCGGTACACGTCAACTTCTACCCCCCAACGAATCCGGACTATACCGGCGGAGTGGATGGGGAAAAACCGCCTTGTGTGTTTGGCGTGCACGGTGGACCTACGGGCATGGCTGGCCAGGTGTTAGTTTGGAGTAAGCAGTATTTCACGAGTCGTGGTTGGGCTTGGTGAGTTTTCGTTTACCGTGTGGTCGTTAGTCGTTGCGGGGTGGATACTGATAAGTCGCTGTTCCCCAGGGCCGATGTGAACTACGGGGGGTCCAGTGGATATGGGCGAAAATACATGTATGTTTTTGCATCACTCGACCTTTCGCAGGGGGGCCGGACTAATCCACAACGTAGCGATCGCCTCCAAGGCGAATGGGGCATATCAGACGTCCGAGACTGCATCCTTGCCGCACAACGTCTTTCAACCTCCCTAAACCTCATCGACCCGTCCCGGATATTCATCCGAGGGGGTTCATCGGGTGGATATACCGTCCTAGCTGCGATCTCTAACCCTCCTCCCGACACCCCGTCCGAGTTCAAATGGACCGGAGCAACGTCGTTGTACGGAATCTCGGATTTGAAGGGGCTTGAGGAGGACACGCACAAGTTCGAGAGTAAGTATTTGAATGGGTTGATCGGGGGGAGTTCCGGGGAGGTTCCGGAGGTGTACGAGGAGAGGTCGCCGATTTCCCATGTGGATAAGATCAACACACCGTTGCTGGTGAGCTTTGCTACCCCCGCCTTCGATTCGTTCCGGGGTTTTTTGACCGCGAGGTGCGTAGATCCTCCAGGGATCGGAAGACGCTGTTGTTCCGCCTTCCCAAGCTGAGCTTATCTTACATTCGTTGGAGGAAAGGGGGAAGAAGGTCAAGTATATCCTGTTTGAGGGTGAGGGGCACGGGTGGAGAAAAGCCGAGAATATCAAGGCGGGACTCGAGGCGGAGTTGAGCTGGTACGAAGATCTGATCGGGGTCTCGAAGCCGGCTAAACTGTAAACTTGCAAAATCAAAGTCGGTGCCGACAAAACAAAACCTTGTTCTATATGTATGTAACTACTTTCGACAAGTAAAAAGAGCTCGACGACGTCTCGAAGGTCAGGCGGAGGAGGGAACCCAACCGAGCCTATCCGTCAACAATCAAATCATACAACCAGCAAGCCTTGGCCAGAGGCATAAGCCGAGCCATATCATAGACCTTCCCGAACTCCCGAGCGCTCAGTATGTCCAGGAAACTCCCCTCCCGTCATTCCCGGATGCAACAACAAAGCCCGCCAAAGTCACAACCGGAAACAGGGATACCGTCGACGAGGGTCGAACTCGCAACCTTCGCCTTAGGAAAGCGACGCGCTACCACTGCGCCACGACGGCTTAAGGGAGGGTTCCCATGTGGGCCAATATATGAGGTTATAGTGCGTTGATACCGTTACGCCTGCTGAACCATCAGTCAGAGCGGTTAATAATACGTGTCCTTACGCCCTTTTAGTTAATGGTACTTAGATACCTTCCGCCAAGCCCTCCACCACCAGGCTTGTGTCATCGCAACCCCCAACACACCAATATCTTCCAATTCGTGCGTAGTTTCCTGGATGATGAGGACATGGAAGTTGGCCTTGTAGCTGGTGCAGAAGGGCTGCTTCAAAAGGCGTTTCATTTGTGTGTGATCAGCATTGGTCCCGAGGATTTCAGTATATACAAGTACAATCGCGATCACGGGTTAAACTACAAACGACTCTCACGCGGTCGATGTTTCCTGAGTGAAAGGCTTCCCATCACCACCGAACCTCAAGTACCAGTTGCCCCTCTCCTTCCTCGAGATGGCGTCCCAGTAGGCGGTCGCATGAGCGGTATCGCTCCAATCAGCGTTGGCAGGATAACCGTCGGGCTTGTTCTCGTCGCCAAAGTAGAACCTATCATGAGAGCACCGATGTCAACGAACCATTACTACAGAGGGAGCGGATAGCGTACCTGAACCCCTCCTTCTCATAAGCGGTGTGGAAGATCTCTGCGAGGTACGCTCCGTCGATCTTTTGCAACCCCAAACTGAGGAGGTTCGACCACGGCGCATCGCGAGGGAGGAAAGGTATCCTGTTCCCCGTGAAGATGAAAGCCTTAGGTACCGAACTGTCCGTTGGTAGAGATCTGAACCCGGCGACGGCCTGTTGGATGGACGCGAATAGTCCGACGGTGATGTCGGATGCGGCTTTTACGGCGGAGAGTTCGACCGTCGAGGGGTCACCTGGCACTTTGGGGAAAGCTACAGCGGCAACTGTAAACGGGAACCATAACAGATGAATATGGTCCCCTCTTTGGGAGGATGTAGGCGAATCGACAAACCATTAAAGATGACAACGTTCGGAGCAGCGCCGAGCTTCTCCTTGACCTGAGCGAAGGCATTTGCGATCGAATCGGTGTTCGAGACGTCGACGGTAACAGGGACCAAGCCCTCCTTCTGGAGAGGCTTCCTAGACCCGACAGCGACTTTATACCCCTCTTGCTTTAACTTGTTCGCGACGGCGAGGCCGGTGTGACCTCCCGCACCAAGAATGAAAGCGACTGGAGACATTGTAGTAGACGTAACGTGTGCTGTGGAAGTGAGTTGGGGAGGTGGTTGTGGTTGTTGGTGAGGAGGCTCGTCCCCTCTCCACCCTTGCGTTCTTATAGGCCCCCGGCATCACAGGGGATGGACGCGTTGGACGATCGGGTGGATCAGCACCAAATCAGCACTGTCATCGGCTTAGTCACGGGGTGGTCATGAGTAATCAGCAGGGTAATCGTCTTGACGTTAAACATTGACGGATCGCAAGCACCCTTCATGGGACCGTTACTTTCAATCAGTAACGCGATAGTGGGTCAACACAAACCGAAGCGTTATTCGCAATCGTCACTGTGTCGTCAACACCCCCACCCAGATCTCGGCGTCTGATGGCTATCATTAGGATTTTCTGCCCACGGGCCCTCACAAACCCTCACTCCACGAATGTCATTCACATTGGGTCACACACCAAGCTTCCAGTTCCGCGTGGCAGGTCAGAAAATCCTCACTACCTTACGAAAATTCCGTGAGCGACCAAATCTACCTCGAGGGTCTCCCGGTTCCATCGACTCGTTCGAGCGTCCCGGGATCGCCCCACTGGAACTACTTACAACAAACAGAACTTACTTAGCCCGTAGAGTCGACGTTACGCGTGTTAGAGAGGCGTTTGAAAGGATATTATACGTGGTGCGTGGTTTCCCTTCTCGTGATCCTGTCGCTTCTTACAAGCACTCGTTTCCGCTCCTGCTGTCTAAGATCGTGATGGACTATAACCCACCTCGACGGTTCAGATCCGAGTACGGGCCTGAGGAGTAGATGTTGAGGCGGGGACGCTCCTTCGACCGCGGCCTATTCTAGTGGTGATTGCCATGCTTTCCTGTTGCGGTTTACTGAAGCTGCCTACGAATCAACATAGAGAGCGTCGTGCGCGGCGAACGAGCCTGCCGTCCGCGGGTGCCCGAAATGTGTTAAGGGAAGCGCATTCCTCGGCAAACGCTACAACAGGGTCCACGACGAACCGTCGGGCCAATACTCCTTCATAAGCTCCTGGTAGCCAAGCTCATTCAATGCCTTGGGTGCCTACGATGAACCGGCACAGACTCACCTGTACCTCGTTCATCTTTTCTCGCTGTCTCTTGCGGTAACCCTTGAGATCATCTTCGATTCTCGCACCACGATCGTAAGCGTCGATGGCTCGGTCGATTAAAGCAGAGTGATCACGTCGGAGACTACAAGGTCAAACGTTAGCACCTTTCTCATCTCCGAAAAGAACAGAGCGTACTTGTCCATCCCCTGAAGAGCCTTCTCCAACTCTGGCTTCTTACCCCGAACGACCCGCGCGGTCCACAGCGTTCCACTGCTCGACTTCAGTCCTGGCACAGCTTTCTTCAAGGCGAGTTCGAAATTGGTCGCGAATTTCGAGATGTCGGATATGACATCGACGAACGCCGGCGGTACGTGGATATCCTTTCCATTTGCTTTGATGGGGATCAGGGTCTCCTTCGGACCCTCCGGGGGCTCAAAGGGCTCGAAGGCGTAGACTAGATATGCGAACGCGAACGCAGACGAAAACCAAGCGATATCGAACGCGTCCATGACTGCGAGACTGAGGTAGCGATGGAGGGGGGGAGTGCTGGAACGAGAGGACGCTAGGTGGCTTTTATGGACATGTATGGGTGGTCCACTGGCCCAATATCAGGAGGCCGTGAACCGTGGGCTTTGGAGACACGGTCCTCAACCTTTGGGCCATTGCGGCAACGCGTCGGCAATAAAGCCAATAGTGCCCGTGAAAAATGCGTCAAGACGTAACAAAGCGGTCCGACTGGGTTGTGATTCAAGTCGTTCAGGGAATGAAGTCTTTGGGTGACTTCCGTCGAGAGTTCTGGGGGTGGGGGCTGAGCCAAACAAAGACGAAGCGCGAGAGATCTTGCAACGGATTGTTGCACCTCCCGAGACAGCGTCATTCTAACCCTTCCATGGCTACAGCGGGGTGGCACGGCCCGGGAAAGAGGATTGAGAGAACAGAATCCCCACGGCTGAAAACCCTTCAAAGGAGCGGTGACCTAGACGAGGCAATCGCAGATAGTAAAATTTGGCGTGTCGCAACTGTGGCTGATGAAAGGCGGGTCTCATGCAATGGGATCTATTACAATGAACTGTTCTAAGTTATGGATTCTACACAAAGTCCAACAGAAGTCCGCAGAGTAGAGTAATAGGTGCCGGCTTCGAGGTGGGAGTAAACCGAATCTTGACCGGGTCAATTACGATCCATCAGCGAACAGTCTTTCATGAGTTCCTGGTACGGTCGTTCAGAACTTCGCGGTGGATCGACATCAAGTTCGGACTGACGAACCTGTAATTGGTTTATCTTCGCCTGTTGATGCTCACGATATGTCTGGAGGCCCTCTTCAAGCGTCTTGCCGCTGTCGCAAGCAGTGACGACTTCATGGCATAACGGAGAGTATTTGTTCCGAATACTATAAGCCACGTCAACGCCGTGCGCCTTTCAGGGAGTCGCTGACCCCGGAGCGAAAGGAACGTACCCTTCGGTGATTCCATCTCCCTCGACATTCTTCCCGTTGACTTTGATCACGGGGATTGTGAACTTCGTGTAGTCAATTTCGTAGGATTTGTGTGCTTCCATCGTGGGTTGTATACGGGCGATCTGGACGGAGGTAGTTGGGACTATGAGATGAGGTAAGTGGAGAGTGTGTGGATGAAGGGTGGTGGGTGAAAGGATGGAAGTCCTGCTATATATATGAGCACGGCTGGTCCATGCCCGGAACCGGAAGGCTGTGGACGAAGGCCGCCCAGCCATTAGGCCGTGGTCGTACCGCATGGTTAGTCAAGCCGACTGCATCCTTGTGAGTCCACCCAGGCCAAAGCCTCACCGGATAACTTGCAACGCCATTGTGTGAGAACGTCCCTAAGATTGGACGAAAACACGGCCTGGACCGCCACACCACCCACGGTTACCATGTGCAACCCGACACTGAAAACTGGCGGCCCCACACACAAATGTGGTGCAGACCGCAGTGTGTAGACGCGCCCTCCACCGACAAGAAGGGAGACAATGGGGTTGACAAGAGGGATCAATCTGAGCCTATCCTCGCACCTTCTTGTGGCAGTACTCTTGAGGTCCTTGCAGCAGGTGGTGGTTGCTCTACCAGGAGGGAGTGGTCCTCGCGAAAGCTTGGTGGTATGGTCCAGTTTTTCCGATGGCTGGGCCTCTGAGAAGTGGCGATTCAGGCAGATGACGGAGAATACAACACAAAACGTTGTTTTGACCGTGGGAGATTCCTGACGCGTTTCTCACCGTGACCGAAGATCGAGTTCCCACCTGGGTTTGTTTCGCGCCTGCGGACGCGTTTATTGGAGTTCTAGACGAACACCGAGTGAGCTGAATCCTCACGAACAAAGAAAAGAGTTTTGTATTGTACCTAGACGAACACCGAGTGAGCTGAACTACGACACAATTAGTCTAAGCGATTGAATAGGAGGGAAAGACGACGTACTCCTCACGAACAAAGAAAAGAGTGAGGAGACGGAATGATCGGACGAAGTTTTATCTAATCTGAGGTGCGTCACATGATAGTAACTACCGGAACGAACGTGTGATTCTAATACTCCCTCTCAGGTGAGTCTCCGGAACAAAGTAGAACATTTTAAGCTATGTGCATCGTCGTACACATTAGAAAATGAAAGTCAGTTGTCCTGTGGCGCAACGAGCGCCGTGAACGAGGCAAGTCCTAATTCATCGCGGTGAGTTGTGAACGACTCGTGAGGCAGACTTTTGGTGAATATGTCAGCTATGTTGCCTTTCGTGTTCACATACTCGACCTCGATTTCCCGTCGATTGATCCGTTCGCGTACCGCATGGGTTTCGATGCGGATGGACTTGGATTTCGAGTGTGTGCCTTCGTTTTTAGCGATGGCGATGGCCGACTCGCTGTCGCAGTAGATCTTCAGCGGGGCCTGGAGAGGAAGTCCGATCTGCTGGTAGAACTGCCTCAACCAGAACGCCTGTTCTCCACCGCGGAATAGTGCGGTGTACTCAGCGTCAGCAGTGGATGTGCATCAGCAAATGTCCCGATCACTTTTTCACTTTCCCGCACTTTTCTCGGACTTATTGAGTACTTATTTTTTGTCCATAGCTTTTTCTACTTATTCATACTTACTACTTTTTTGCTAGCTTTCATGAACTTATTCCTTCAGAAAATGTAAAAATAATGCATCCAGTCGGGAGACCAAGCATGTACCAAGAGCAAAGGGGACAGACCGTGTCCACAACTGCCAACAAGAAGGTCGAAGCGACTGCACACCGCAATCGGGCGCAATCGCGAATTTTGTGATTTCGACCTGCCTGACACGAGGGGTTGAAGGTTAGGGTACCCGGAACCGCGCCGGGTGACTTGAAAAGGGTCTCATAACCTGGATATATGTTAGTATGGCACATATCTACAAGGGCTAAGCCCCCGGTCAA
>Ga0307509_10009861_pt1 | contig 11816 bp, 7 predicted proteins | sample 10_EM_MG_FD_202245 | JGI IMG/M metagenome (GOLD analysis project Ga0307509, IMG submission 202245) | Populus trichocarpa ectomycorrhiza microbial communities from riparian zone in the Pacific Northwest, United States - 10_EM | ecosystem: Host-associated > Plants > Roots > Unclassified | place... | reverse complement strand
CTTGCCCTAGTAGAACGTTCACCCGTCCACACTTCTGTGTTCCTCCATACATGCCCACGCTGCCTATCAGCCTGCGGTATCTCTGCTCCTATAGCAGTGCTCTACTACTGGGATAATAATACCATCAAAGTTACAGTATGATGCAGATATTTTTCAATCAACAGCACTGAACCTGCTATGTTATGAAAGTGGTGTTACTACAATCGTGGAACACCCAAGTACATAGTTCGCTCCTGATTGGCCAAATCTTAATAATCTAAGGCTAACAGCCGATCCGTGGGGACTGTACCGGTATTTGGGGGGGGGGGGTATTTGGGCGTTCCGCGATCTTAACTAGCATCTAGAGTCATGTGGTAGCATTGCACTACGACTGGTATTCGAGTACCTGCGGTATGAGGCTGAATTCGTCAATTAAAATAGACTACGGGTAATTCCGCTAGTGTCTCTAGCACAATGCAGGGAAATTCGGTACTCTCAACACTGCAGGAGATACTACCTAGATATACCTGGCTCCCTCTGGCCGAAACAAGCCACCGCAGGGGCCACGAATAGTACCAGCCCCGTAATCCAACAGCAGAAATTCACCACAGAAGAAAACCAGCCCCGATCTACCAACGGCAGCATGGGCCGTCACTCGGTCCCAGTTGGGACAGGAACTGTGAAGAAAAAAATGGTTAGTGGTGTTGAGAGTTTTTAGACAATAGTATCTCGCGATTTAGAACTTCAAATAATGACACCACCTTTTCCAGGTTGGCATTGGTCTCTAGTCTAGAGATTCTGTCTGACCAGGAGTGAAATTACATGGTGAACTAAAAAGTCTCGTTGCCTACTACTAGAAGCCCGGGCAGTAGTGTGCATCCAAATCTGAGTTGGTGTACTGAGACTCCTGAATAACACACACCGGGGGTGTGGTCACATTTGTGAATCTAATGGGGCCTAATTCAACATGTGCAGTCAATGCCACATAATCTGGTGGGCCTCTCACTCCAAGAGGTCAAAAGAACGTTTGATTCAACAGGCCGGCTGGCTTGGGTACTGTATAATATGTCACCGTGAGCCAAAACGCACTGTCACACGAAACATGTAGCATCTGTACTAGCCTAAGTTACAAACCAAGCTGCCTTTCTGGTTGTCATCTCATTCCCCTATGCGTTCCTGCAGACCATGATCTGCTCGGATTGCCAATAAAAAATCCGAATGCCATTTCCTCAAATCCCACTCAAATCCAAATGGGAACAAGTGGCATATTTTCCAATTTATATGGACACACTCGGGTATGCTGTAGGAGTTTGAATAATCGAATCTGGTGCAATGTCATTGAAGTTGGCCCATTTTGTAGTGTCCGGTGCCTTTTTTCATTTTTTTCCTCTTAGATCACTCGGAGGGTTGAGCAGATGCCCCCAGCTATCATTTCGTTCCTTCCAAGAGTAGGGAATTTTTGACTACATGGTACAGTACATGGTCTGAATACTCAAGTTTATACACCAGAGGGTAGTCTTCGGGGTAGAATTTTCCCCAAATAGTTGCCACATCGTGTTGTTTTAGAGAAATTTGCCACTTATTTAAAGGAAATAACTAGTACTCTGAGAACGGCTACTTTGTGAAAAATCCTGAGGCATACTTTATTATGGTCTCTTACTATGGAGACAATTTTCCCCAGGTTATACGGTATATACATGTTTGAGGAATAAAGAGCCAGAACATTTGAGTCTAAATTTAGTATGGGCAGAGAATTTGTCCTATCATACAAAGTTTGATGCCTGTATCAGGGTCCTCTGTTCCCGGAGCTCTGATAGCGACACTCTGATGGCAGCTCGCTCACAACCCAATGATAACTGGGGCAGCGTAGGTAACGGCGCGAAGCACGGAGAAAAGCACGTAGGTGGTTGTTCCGGTATGTGATGATAACGATGTGGATGTTCGATGTACGATACAGGAAGCTCTCTACTGGTAGCTCAGATTAGATACAGAAGAGAGCGCATAAACACACAAAACAGGAAAAACCCACACAACGGGAAAAACCCCAAGTGGTGGTCAGGACCCTAAACCGGTCGTACCCCAAACTAACTATCATACCCTAACAACTATGGGATTCCAGCTATCAAGCTCGTGTTCAGGCAATCACAGAGAGTAGGCTTTTGTCGCCTCTTTCGCCGAGATACGGGTGGCTGAGGTCCGGAGAATCCGTCCCCGACCCCAAAACTAAGTTATCCGATAGAGAGACTGGAAGCCCTTGGTGCTCAATACCCTCAGGAAAAAAGGTACTGTATTAGCACTGCCCAGCAGATGGCAAGACTTGGGCAGGAGAATCATACATCTCTCTGGTTTCCTGCCCTCTACTGAAACTAACTTCCACTTCACTTATTGCACAATATCAAGGACGATCGAATGAAGCCGGTCTCGGAGTCCCTGGTAGCAAACACATGTTTTCACAGGACTGCGGGGGAACAATGGACAGGCAAATTGAATCGGTGACGTTCAAAGTGATACTAATGTATTTTAGAGGTGCTCGCGGTAAGATCAGACACTCAGATAAAGGGCCTACAGAGGCACAGCCCATAAGTTTTGTATATTTTACTAGCAGGGAGTGTTAAGCTAGTATGGGGTGGGGGGGCGAATTGGGTAGCCACCATACCTATTTCGCTGCCTTTATACACAATTTGCTACATTACCCCATGTTAGCCCAACACCCTCCACCAGTGAAATACAAAACTTATGGGCTGTACTCGTGCCTCCGCGCCAAGAGTTGGTACCCTCTTGGGTATAGTCACTGCGGGGCCATACGAGGTGTGGTCTGGCTGGAAATTTGGGGGTCAATCATTTTCTGGAATAGGGTTCACTCCTGCTGAAAGGAAAATACATGAGTTATCAACCATTAAATCTATTATCTCCACCTTAGGCTTGTTCTCGAAGTAAGTTTACATGAAAATTCATACGATAAGCTCTTGTGGTCTCCGGTTCCACTCCTGCTCTAATACCACCTGGTCCTTAGTTTCCTCACTACTTCCAACCCCTCTCACCGCACATACTGGAGATATATCATGGTTCCCGAACATTTCCCCAGCTCTACAGGATACCGGAGGACCTTGACACTAAATCCGACTCTGCGGTGACTATTCCCGGGAGGATGTCGACTATTGAGGCGGAGGTACTAGTGCCTCCGTGGTGGTGGGAAAAGGTGGAGTTCAAACTGACCGTTTGGTAAACACAACCACAACCAACTTTTGTTTTCTAAGAGAGGGTGGCTGCGCCTATACATATGAAACTTATTTCAATGCGTGTTTGCGTCTCTGCTTGTAGCTGTTACTTGATTGGTCCACCCTCTGGCAGCCGTAGTTTCTCTGAACGTCAAGGCATCTTATCGACCCATGTAAAGTATATAATTGTTCAGACAAGGAGAGGGACTAGTTTTGAGTGGCCCTTGGAAGCAAACGCTCCACCGAAGCCAATAGCTTTAGTATTGTGAATAAAGGTTGATGCCAGGCAGCGTACATGATGAGCTGTATAGGGAGGACGAGAGGTGACGTTTTGAGTGAGAGGGGAGACAAAACTTTGGTATCTGAGGAAAACAATTGAATTGGATGGGGGTTTCGTGGGGGATCCGATCCCAAGGAGAGATTATAGTATGCCTTAGAAAGAGAGGAAGAGAGTGCGCTCGTGTCGTAAAGCCAGCATACGGGTAGTCGTGTTGTCACAAAACCAAACAACAAAGCCTTCCCTGATTACAAGCCCGAGTTCCTTGCAACCCAGATTATATATTCTCTTCCACCACCCTTCGCTACTCTTCGCTTGATTGACAAATATTCCCTTCCAGCTCCTCAGCAACTGCAACTGTTCTGTCCCCCCCCCTCCATCCCCACTTCGGCGGTTGGTTCAAAACGAGCCCTGTACTCCAGAGCCTCAAATTCGAGAAATGGACACGGTTCAATCGGATTTAGTTGAGTGGTATAAACTCGAGACGGAATTCTTTCAGGATCACGTTAGACATACAAGATATGTGGAGAAGGGGGGAAATAGGTATAAGAGGGTGAAGGAGGATTGGAGAAATTGTGAGGAACTCGGCACCGGAGGTTTCGGTGTCGTCTATAAGCAAGTCCAGGGAACTACGGGCCGCTATCGTGCTGTAAAGACGATTGATAAGAGGAGGCTGCCCCCTAATTTCGATTGCTCTAGGGAGCTCCTTGTGATGGCCATATTAGCAAAGGTTTGCGCGCTCGTTCCCAAGGAGCCCCGCCCCAGTTTACTACCAGTCTAGGATTTCCTTGTGGTCTAACAGTTAACTGTTCTAGCGTCCGGAATTGTTCGTGAAGTTCCTGGGATGGTTCGAGGAACCCGAGGCTCTCGATATCGCAATGGAATATCTCCCGGAAGGCGATCTCACCAAGCATCTCGACTCGCCCCTACAGCAAGAGACCGTCCAAACTATTTCAAAGCAGATACTAGATGGTCTCAAAGTAATGCATGAAAAAGGGATAGCCCACCGGGATCTAAAGCCTGCTGTATGATTCCTACCGCCAAGCACCTCGCTTATCTCTGTCGTATCACAAAATACTAATCGATGCGTAGAACATTTTCGTGGTTTCGATGTCTCCTGTCAGGATCAAACTTGGGGATTTCGGAATATCAAAACGGATCCGGCCAAGAGATGCCACAACCCTTCACACTCAGGTGTCAACTCAAATATACGGCGCTCCCGAGGTTCTGGGGTCAGACTCTAATAGTGAAACCTCGGTTTACACGAACTCTGTTGACATTTGGTCACTCGGATGTGTGATATACGAGTTACTTGTAGGGACGCACTTATTCATGTCAGGGGAGCAAGTATCTCGTTACTGCTATGGGAGTTTGCTCTTTCCTGAAGATAAACTAAAAGGGTTATCACCTCCGACAGACGAAACTGGAATTTCGTTGCTAAAGTCTATGCTCTCAATTCAACCCGAGGATCGTCCTACTGCAGAGGATGCATTGGGTAATGCATGGTTGATGGGTCTTAAGAGTGATGAAGACAGCGGAGACGATCAAGATGAAGCAGTACAAAGTGGAGACGAGAGCAGTTGGAGCAGTAAGGGCGGGGACAAGCTACCTACTCATGACGAACGGAAGAGAAGAAGAGGCCAAAGGAATCCGATTACCCAGGACGACTCAAAGTACACCCCAGGAGATGCAGCATTAGGGGCGAACCCGGGGTTGCAATCGGATAGCGACCCTACCGCCTCGAAATCTACAGTTGACCCAACTATAATGACACTACCGGAAGTCTTCTCTACCGAGAGTTCACTGGCCCAGAAGGGATTCATGAAATTGGGATTGACGGAAGATGTCTCACAATTACCAGGCGACTCATTCCAAGAATCTCAAGATGCTGGGGAAAATACCGATTCACAATGTTCCACAAACATGTCCCCAAAGTAGTACCCCAATTTCCAAATTCAACCTATCCATAAAACATGTTGCTAATGAGAACTGGTTGCCGAATCCCAGACCTCCCACAAGTAGTCCCCCAACCCCAGACCCTGATCATGCAAATAGTCTTCAATTGGCCCCGGAAACAAATAGCCGGGTAGGACACACCATAAAGCGAGAAGCCTCCGCCCCAATTATGGCTGCACCCAGAAAACGAATCGCGCACTCACAAATTTACCCTGCCAGCAGGGCTAGTTCAGATCATGGTCATCCGACCATCCGGGAGCATCAAGGTGCGAGGTCCTGCAGAATTCTGCGCATAACGCCTGTGGGAGGGGGCAGAGCAGGGATCGGGGTAGCACAACTATCTATCCCATGGGAAATCCTAACATCTGGCAAAACTCGAATTCGGGACAGAATCCTCACGGTGGACAGAATCCTAACGGTGGTCAGAATCTTAACGAGACTCTTAGTGCTGGCCCCAATCCTAATCGGAACCCCAATACCGACTCGAATCCTAACTAGAATAACGCTGGTTCGAACTCTAACCAGAATTCTAATACTGGCTCGAATCCTAACTGGAATCCTAATGCTAAACTCGAGTCCCAACCAGAATCCTAACACCGTCCCGAATCATAACCGGAATTCCAATGCTGGCTCGAACCTTAATTGGAATCCTAATGCTGGATAGAAACTTAGGACCGGAGGAAATCCTAATATTGGGTTCAACCCCAGTGCCAGAAGTCGAAACCTCAGCCAGGATCCAAACATGCTAGTCGCCAAATACTGTTCAGGCTAAGAAAACGACACTAGAGATGGGAGTGGAGGGGTTATAGGAAACTGGAGAGCTGGATCGCGCATTAGGGATGGCGGGATTACGAAGTGGTATGAAAATTTGGGCTAGGTTTCAGAAAGATCAATCATGATTTCACTGTTTTCGTACTTGTATCTACCGCGTTAGGTTCGGGGTTTTGAATTTAAAAAGGAACTCACTCTGTCGAGAGATTTTGGAACGTTGGTCGGGATTTGCTTGGCATATGGCATGTTTAAGGCGGGTTTTCTAGTTTTTGACTGTGGAGGCTGTATTTCTTTGCGGGAGGACTGGAGTTGAATGATTTGCGGATACTGGCTAGGTGTATTGGAAGTCTGTTGGGAAATTTTACGCGATATCTTTGGCTTTAGTAAAATGGGTAGTTTTGTTTGTCTGCTTCTCACTATCTCATTCGAAATTTGATAAAACAGGGGAGTCTTGGAGCCTATTGTAGAATCATAATAATAATGACCGGAACGGGATAGAAAGATGGAGATAGGTTGGCTCGAAAGTTCCAATCAGAACTCTAGAATCGTTCCCGACTCTCGAACACCGGACAGGGGAGCCCAAACAGCCGATAGAGTGAAAAAACGACTCTGGGGATAATAGCAAAAACACCATAGGACGTGATCATGTCGCCGCTTTTTATAGGAACCATGATACATTACTATTATGATACCAATTTTAAATTTCGTGGATACAATCCGTTGGATAGCACTCGAGTACCATAAGAACTCGAATAATCCGACCATGTGCTAGGACGTTAGAGTTGCCTCTCTTGGTATGGCCTGGTGTTTTTCCCTTTTTTCCCCCTATCCCGGGGGGGCAGATTTCTGATGTCTTTCACCCCTTTCCGAGAGGAGGAAAATTCAGACTACATACATAGCACATGGTCCGATTATTCGAGTTTTTACGGTACGGAACAGATGAAAATTCCGGTTGCATCTGGGGGCCTACCCTCAAATACTCAGAGGTCCTATCTAATACCAAACCAATCACAAATATTGCAAATAATGGCATTATCAACGGAGAGAGCTCGCTTAAAGATCTGATCTCTACAGGGAATTTATTCCACTACCACATCCCAGCTTTCTCTCTTTATTGATGATACAAAACTTTTATTACAATACGTGCTTAGAAAGGTTGGTTAACAGCTGTTGATAGTTATAGACACTTGTATCGATAGGAATTCCTACACATTTACAGAGGCTACTAGTCTAATTAACTGTTTTTTTTATTACACTCCGTAATACCATACCGCTCAGGCCCAGCATGATCCAAGTGCATGTAGAGCTCCGTAAGGTCGGTTCAAGGTGTTCACTTTCCTAGTAGCTAGCAGCAGCAGATGCAACTCTGGGTAACAAAATTCATAGGGTGAAGTGTAACTACTAGTACTCAAAGGTGCTCAATCTCATAAATCTATACCAGCTATGCCAACCTCCCTTCCACTAGTCAAAACAAACCACCACACTCACCTACGTACCTGCCCACAGTCCAATAACAAAAATTTACCACAAAAGGAAAAACGAACACCAGCCTAGCGACTACCCCTGGATGGGTGCTCACTCGGGACCAGTGCAGACCGGAACTGTTAAAACGACTGAGGTTGATTGAGGAAGAAAGGTGGGGGATAAGCCCGACTAGTCATACAAGAAAGTACCAGCCACCGTTCACGCGGCGGCTGACGTACTATCTTGCGGGCAACCATCCCGGATATGGAAGGACGCTCCAACAGGAACCATGGGGAAAGGAACGACTATCAGTATTAAAAATCTCCCAAGTTAATAGCGCCTCGCACTCTGGAACTCAAACTAACGACATCAGATTTTCTTTCGTAGCACTGGCCTCCAGTCTATGGATTCTATTAAACAAGCGGCGAAACCAGATCATGAGGGAGCCAAGAGGTCTCACTACGTGCTTAGAGGAACCCGTTCGAGTCGTAGTACTGTATGTACATATCCGGATCCGAACTGGTGGGTGAGAATCCCTAACAACCCAACAAGGAGAGTGTGGGCCACACTTGTGAATTCAACCGATCCTTACTCGACATGCTTGCTTAGTCAATAACTCTCACTCTACGAGTACGGTAGTGAAACTCGTTTCCACACTCATAGGTCAAAAAAAAAAAAGGAAAAAAGGTTGACTCAGCAGGTGAGCCAGTCTGAGTAACGTATGTCATGGGGGGCCGAAACACGAAATATCGCGTGGTCTAAACTCACCTGAGCAATTTACTCGGGTATGTTGAAATGAGAAGCGGCTGAGACGAAACGCACGATTGCGCCAAAGCAAGCGCCCTGAAAGTGTTATTCATGGCTAAAATGAGTTAGGCTATGGCGTCTTATTGCGATTTCGAGAAAAAACAAGGATTAAAAACCTTATTTGAACGTTCTTGTACACTCCCGTTCACAAAGTTTTCGCGGAAGGACAGGTACTGTGGCGTTGTCTTGGCGGGAAGGAAGGTACTGGTACAAGAATTTGCCCTCTCTCCGCATTCTTAATTTTTATTTCGGACACCTAACTCTGAGAGAAATACAAGTAAATCTATTCCCCGCTACCACTTAATATGACTGCCCTGCACCTTAATCACATCTGCCAAGCGGTTCGGCATACTATCTATGAGCCCATCAATAGTGCACTGATCCATTGCTTCCCATTCTTGACTGAGTGCCTCCCAAAGTTCATTCTCAGTATGGGGACGATGTTCACCTCGGGTAAATCTTTTTCGAAGTCTTGCTTTGAGTATGTGCCACACATTTTCGATAGGGTTAAGATCTGGCGAACTTGCCGGTAGTGGCGATCGAGAAACCCCAAAAGTTGAAGTAATGATGCGGTTCAACCCAGCCTGGTGATATCCCACATTATCATCCATGACTAGAATCTTCTCAATAGGTAGGTGATGGGAGAGGAGAAAAGGAATAAGAAAAGGTTCATATATCTCAGTAGCGTATTGAGTAGCATTAACTCCCAATCGATCCCGGGGTGTAGTTCGCTCATCTGGGGTGCGCTTGCGAATTCGAATTAATGGTGTCCGCATTCCATATCCAATAGCTGCCCAAAAACCAACCCCAACACCTCCAGACTTGAAGCTAGGTGCTAGATTCTCCTCAGCAAGCTCCTCAGTAGGCCTTATGCGTACCTTCCTTCCAGGCTGGTATGCGACATATTCCATTTTTGCCTCATCCAACCAAACAACCTTTCTCCATTTAGCCTTTTTCCAATATCTCCTCCTTCCGCACCAGTACTTGCGTCGGATTTTGGCAAAGAGGTTGAGAAAGGGTTTTTTCCGTGGTATTCGTAGTCGGAATCCTAGCCTTTTGGTAATCTTATTTACCGTTGTCCTACCAACTTCTAAATCTTTAAGGCGCTTGGTGATCTCATCCAAGGATGCTCGGGGGTTTTCCTCAACCGCCTTATCAACTTGTTGTAAAACATGTGCGGTAATCTTTGATGGCCTTCCTGCTCTGGGGGCTTCGCGAACATGACCCCGCTTTCGATATCTCTTCACAACACCACGAATAGTTGAAGGGGGAATATCTAGGTCTCGCGCTATTTGTTCATAGCTCTTTCCAAGATCGGACAGTAAGGCAATATCGCGGTTTCGTTCATATCGCAAGCAGGAAGTATATGGAGCCTGAGGTGCCATTGGAAAACCTTCAGTAGAGAGTATTCGGTTGCAATCGTTCGCTATGTGTCACCTTGTATAATCCAAACCGCTCATTCATGACAGAGCCTTGTACTAGTACCTTCATTCCCGGCAAGACAACGCCACAGTACCTGTCCTTCCGCGAAAACTTTGCGAACGGGAGTGTACAGTACACTACTAGCGCCCGCCGGTTCTTGCCGGTTTATACGGCATGTAGCCACTGTACAGTGCTGTGCTGGCTTTAGGATAGCAAGTTGTCTCCCTGACAATCGTTTACCAAGAATAGCTACCTAGTTATGAAGAGGAGGACGAAGAGCATGTGTGCCTACTAAATGGACGACAAGAGTCAATTCTGCATATCAACATCCACTGCGATAAACCCGCTCAAGGGAATGGGTATAAATATTGTTTATTTTTCTTTAAATAATAGTCGCTGAATCTCTCTACTATTCATGATATGCTACACCGTTGTTCTAGATACCCCTTTGTCCCGGACGAAATTAGCGAAATTTGGCCATCCCGGATAGCGAGGTGCGACTGTACTGGGTACTTCTTAAGGCAGCCACTATTAGTATTCCTCTTGAGGACTGACAGGCGGGGAATTCGCCAGTCGGGGAATAGTAACTACCATTCAGGCAATGGCGGCAGGCCAAGTTTAGCTAGAACCTGCCTGTCCCAATATAGAGAACGGTTTCCCCCTCTCCTCCATTCTTAGTACTCATTTCCACTCTTTCCCGAGGCACCCTTTTACTACGGCCGCCATCTTCTGAGACTATTGCAGCCTGTAATTCCTCCATGTCCCTCGAGAGACTATTCGGTAGTCCAAACTGCTAGGCGATACTTATCACCTACATACTGTATATACATCAGAATTACGCTACCCTCTCCTATCTTTCTTCTCATTCTATTGAATCCCTCCTTACCCCCAGCTAGATTTTAGACCCTGCTTTCTTACCTCTTCAGGTAGTTTATCTAGCAGTTATTATAGGATCTAACTCAGCAGATCAACTTTCTACAAGGACCGGGGGGGACATTCCCTGAGCCCCATACGAATTAGAAACCTTCCTGCTCCAGATTCAGCGAGTGAAATTGCATGACAGCCCAGAACTGCAAGACTTTTTTGTCTGGTTTAGCGCGGTATCCTGTTCAACGGGATCCGGGATAGCGAAGTGCGACTGTACTTTGTGAAAAATCGTGAGCTTTATTTTCACCTCTTGGAGTGAGAACGAATTTCACCAGGTTATCCCCTAGTCCACTGAGACACCCGCAAAATCTCTCTCATGCAGGAATGGGCTGAGGGAATACCAAATGTGTCTACGAATCGACCAAAACTACTCGTAAATATTTATCAAACCTCGTTGAGGGCGCTGCCCTGCGGCGCGCTCACTCGGAAGATTCTGATCGGAGTTAGGCGATGGGGTGATGCACTCAAGGGAAGCTAGCCCACAAAGTCATTGTACTATCCTACAGTATATAGGGGCTAGTCCTGGGCAGGTATGTACCTGCGCCGCACCTCTACTTTTACAAATCTTTTATTATAATACAATACGTAAGGCACTTTAACGCAAGAAGCTAAGATGGAGGAGAAAACCCCGGAGCTGAATGAAGAACCTCCGGTGGAGCCCCTTCTAGTCTTGGGTGGGTTGGGGCGGAGGGGGAGAACCATGAGCACTGGAGCCCCTACACAAGCCTGTTCTCCACCAGCACAGAACAGTTCAGTGGTCACGCGGAATAAATTCCCATGGAGGTCCAATCTCTAGGTTAGCGGCCCCCGTCGGCAGCGCCCTTAGCTGTTGTATTTGTGATTGATTTGGTATGTATTGGATAGGGCCTCTGATAGCTGGAATCCCATAGTTGTTAGGGTATGATAGTTAGTTTGGGGTACGACCGGTTTAGGGTCGTGACTGCCACTTGGGGGTTTTTCCCGTTGTGTGGGTTTTTCCTGTTTTGTGTGTTTGT
>Ga0307509_10009860_pt1 | contig 11816 bp, 12 predicted proteins | sample 10_EM_MG_FD_202245 | JGI IMG/M metagenome (GOLD analysis project Ga0307509, IMG submission 202245) | Populus trichocarpa ectomycorrhiza microbial communities from riparian zone in the Pacific Northwest, United States - 10_EM | ecosystem: Host-associated > Plants > Roots > Unclassified | place... | reverse complement strand
CAAATCGATTCCTGGCGCCCCAGATCCCCGAGGCCATATGGGGAAAGTACTTCGAGGGTAGGAGAATGCGTGGGATTATTGATCCGGCATTTCTTGGGCGCATCAACGGTACCATGATTTGCTTAACATGTGCCATAATCTGCCATGCACTGCGAGCATGGCAGACAGGAGTATATAAGAATCAGGGTGACTTCAAGCCTGAAGCCGCCGGAGGTGAGCCATAACCCGGACCTTTCTCTTTCCCAAGACTAACCTAACGGCAACCATTTAAGATCTTTTTGCGCGCCAAAGGCAAAGGTGGGCATCATGCCCCGACTCGGTTCAAACTCTGATTCTGGACAAAATTCGTGGGACCATCCGTGGAAAGATGGAGCGAGAGCATGGAGTCCGACAAGATCGCCGGGAAGGCTTCACGGATGATTCGCCTGCTGTGGCAGCAGAACTAGCGGGTCAAAGTTCGACCAACCTTCCGCGATGGACAGCACCACGGAGTCAAACTCCGAATAACCTGCATCTTGGGCCTCTGCCGGAGAGCCAAAACAGTTCCCAGACGGCAGAAGCATCTTTCGATTTCGGCGCCGCGTCAGCAGCGGGCCTTCTCAGATATCTAGATTCGGATCCTCTGAGTCCGGACCCTTCACCAGAGGAGACCGTGGGGCTAACGTTGGACGCCGCAGTGAGCCCAACTCCGTTGTGTCAGCTATCTCTGAGTCTTGAGATCTTGGAATCAGAACTCGAGGAAACAGTTCATAGTGACCCGGGAACGGAGGAGGAGGGAAATGGGGCAAGCGTATGAGAGGGTACATAGGAAATAGTGTGTTTGTAGAGTAAGATATAGTAATAATTATTTCGTATTCCTAAGAAGACAGAACCAAAAGTGGAAATAGTAGAGCTCATCGCCAGAGCGTGAGATGCGAAACAAAATGCATTCCGGGAGAGGTTGCGATATCGTCAGAAGTAGTTTATCGGGCGCCAGAAAACCATACCCATACCAGAGTCAGGATATCCCAGCGCAGAGAGTCTGAACATGTCATGTGTAAGAATCAGGAGACGCACCATATTTGGAGTAAAATCTGGAAGAAGTCATCACGCATCTGGAGATGATGGATCAGGATCGTGAGATCCTGACGCAGGACCACAGAGCAGAGATATCTGGACGAGACGTGGCCAGATGAAAGAAGCCCTGAGTACCGGGGAGAGAGATCCGGCGTCAGGACGCAAGAGGACACTATCAGACGATGTGGGAATTACCTAGGGGTGATCATGGGTCTCCAGGACGACAGCCCTGAGCACCAGACACTGTCAGGACGTGGCGGCAGGGCACCAGACGCTGTCACGACGCAGCGGCAGGGCACCAGACACTGTCAGGACGCACAGGGCAAAGAGGTCTGTGCCCGGGTGGCGTCAGGATTCAGGGTGGAAACAAAGGCAAATCAGGACGCAATGTCGGATCGACGTGGCGTCCTAATTCGCAATTGATGTTCTGTGCGTCAGGTGCGTCAGACGCACAGGACGCACAGGACGCAAGCTAGTTTTTTTGCTGATGTGCTGGAGCCCCAATTTTGTTTGTACCAAAACCTGACAGTCGCCTACGATTATGTGTGGATTACAGACAACTCAACAAATTCACGATTCTTGACAAATACCCGCTCCCTTTAATGAGCGAGTTACGAGATCGAGTTGCAGGTGCGACCATATTCACAAAGTTAGACCTTAAGGATGGTTATCACCTGATTAGGATTAAGGAGGGTGATAAATGGAAAACAACGTTCAGGACTCGGTACGGACAATATTAATACACACTCATGCCATTTGGATTAGTCAATGCTCCTGCCACTTTCCAACGCATGATGAATAAGATATTACGTGAATTTCTCGATCAAGGAGTAGTAGTCTACCTAGATAACATCCTCATCTACTTCAAGACGCATGCAGAACATGTCACCATGGTCAAGAATGTACGTTCGCGATTAATGGAACACCAATTAGCAGTGTCCATTAAGAAATCCGAGTTTCATGTGAAGGGGGAAGAATTTCTAGGGCATATTGGGGCAACAGACGGGGTAACGATGAGCACGAGCAAGGTGGATTCCATAAAGAAATTGAGAGCACCTAGATCTGTGAAAGAAGTTTAGATTTTTCTTGGTTTCACGAATTTCTATCGAAGGTTCATCAAAAACTTCTCGAAGATATGCAAACCAATAACAGAGAAGCTGTAAGGCAACAAACAAAAGTTCAGCTGGAGACGCGAGCAGAACATAGCATTTGAAAAGCTCAAACAGCGGTTTACGACAGCGTCAATCCTGGAGCATTTTTACCCTGAATGAGAAACAGTAAGCGAGACCGGCGCAAGCGACTTCGCCCTTGGAGCGATTTTATCCCAGTTTCAGGATAAAAGGCTTTACCCAGTGGCATTCCATTCCCGAAAATTGAACCCAGCGGAACGCAACTATGAGATTCACGATAAGGAACTCCTAGCCATACAGGAAGCTTTCATGGAATGGAAACACTACTTGTCCAGGGCAGATAAGCCAATTCCGGTTTAGACCGACCACCAGAATTTGCAACACTTTTTAACAATGAAAAAGTGGAATTAAAGGCAAATCGGTTTGGTGCAATTGCTTGCATGATTCAATTTCAAGATTGTCTATCGACCAGGTTCCCGAAGCTGTAAACCAGACGTGTTGAGCAGACGACTGGAGTATAGTCCTGAGGAGGAAGCTGAGCACACCGAGCAATCAATTCTGAAACCGGAACACTTTATAATCAGCCTGGTACAGGATGAGCCGGTTCAAGAAAAGTTGAAAAAACAGATGCTAGTGCAACTAGTCGCGGCCATTCAAGTGATGAAGATGGCAGCAAGGCTACACTACCCTCATGGGGCTCAAGACAATCGGCAGGACATGACCTATATGCTCTGGAGGAGGTGCTGATCCCAGTACAGGGACAAAAGCTTATCAGGACTGGAATTGTCATAGTAATACTGCAAGGAACTTATGCTAGAATAGCCCCACCAAGCGGCCTAGCCTATCAAGAAATTATAGGAATCGGCGGTGGAGTGATAGACACCGACTATACAGGAGAGGTCAAAGTCATTATAATGAATCATGGCAAAAAGAATTATCAGGTTCAGGAAGGGGACCGGATTGCACAAATGATCATCGAAAAAATAGACACATCAGGAATAATGGAGGTAGATAACCTACGAATAACCGATAGGGGAAACAAAGGATTTGGGAGCACGGACCTACCGTCTAAACGAACCATTGCAGTGCAACAGGTACAACCAATCATGTGTCAGCTATATGCGGATAGCAGGGAAAATAGGTTATTTAGCGAAAGTGATATGAGACGAAACCCATGGCTCCTCCGGGAAGAAGTCATTGTATCAAGCGCTATGATATCATACACGCTACTACAAGAGTATGAGCCAGAACTCTTGAAAGAAGTCTGAGACGCAGCAAGAGACGATTTGGAATAGTTGGCAAGAGAAGCCAAGCTATAAGACCTAATAAGCTGTGAAAAGGAATTGCCCACAAATTGGCAATATAAGGACGGGTTTCCCTAATTCAAAAATCCGCTAGACATACCTGCGAACGATACTCTAAAAACCAAGATTGCGAAAGAATACTACGACTCGAAGGTAGCAGGACATTTCGGGATGGAAAAGACAATTGAAATAATCATGAGAGATTTTTGTTGGAAAGGACTCACCGATTGGATAAATGATTACGTCCGGTCATGTGATGAGTGCCAACACGATAAATATCTACGACATGCACGATGGGGATTACTTCAACCCCTCGAAACGCCATATGCAGCATGGAACTCTATCTCAACCGATTTCATAGCTCAGCTATAGGAATCACAAGGCTACACACCAATCATGGTAGTAGTTGACCGATTCACAAAAGTGGCACACTTTATCTGTCTCCTGACAAACACAACCACAAAGGACGTCGCTAATGTTTTCCTATGGGAAGTTTGGAAACTGCACGGTTTACCAACGCAAATCATATCCGACCTAGATGCAAAATTCTCGGGAGAATTTTGAGAATCCATCTGCAAGCTGCTAGGGATTAAAAGAAAAATGTTGACAGCGTACCACCCACAAACGGACCGTCAGATGGAAAGAACAAACCAAGTGCGGGAAGGTTACTTAAGAAATTTCGTCAACTATAACCAAGACGTCTGGTATCAGCTGTTACCCTTGGCCGAATTTGCCTACAACAATTCCGCAACGAATGCACATGGAATGTCACCCTTCTTCGTGAATTACGGTTATCATCCACAGACAGAATAGATGAGAGAGCGACAAGCTTAAAATCCAGGGGCTGAGTTGTATAGCCACTAGATGAAGGTCATTCACAAACGAGCGGTACAAGTACTAAATTATACACGAGAGGCGATGAAGGAATATTACGACCAAAAAGCATTACAACAGCCAGACTATAAGGAAGTCGATTTGGTAATGGTAAAAGGAAAAGATATTCGTACAAAATGACGCTTTAAGAAATTAAGCCCCAAGGTCTATGGACCCTTCAAAATCATAGAAGCAAGTGGACAATGCGCTTTCAAAATCGAAATATCGCCTACATGGAAAATACACCCAACCTTCCATGTTGCGCTGTTGGAACCCTATCGAACCATGATCTGAGAAGGGAGAGAACAGCCTCCACGAGAGCCAGAAGAGATCGATGGTGATCTCGAATGGGTAGTGGAACGGATTGTAAAGAGTGAAATAATCTCTTATACAAGATAGGTTCGCGGTCGCAATAAGTGAATACGCAAACTGAGGTATTTTGTTAAATGGGAAGTGTGTTCGGAGAACGAGAACACCTGGGAACTGCCTGAGAGTTTGGAAACCACTCAGGAGTTAGTAGATGTTAGGCATGTCGGAAGGCGTAGCCTTCCTTTAAGCGAAGAAAGACCTACAGTCACCCTACCTTAGGAATCTGAGTTCTAAAAAGACAAGCCAACACCCCCCTCCCACACCAGCGTTGGGACGACACTACACCGGCGGACACCGCCGTAGTTGCGTCCCATCACCAAAGACATGGTCATTGGAGCCCTCCTCATAACCCCGTATACATCGCGGCCGTCAGTCCGACCAGGTCCCGTTCACAGGATATATGAGGGAAGGACTTTGGTGAGCTTGTGCAAGTGGTTCGAGCCAACCCAGTCAACGTCGCATAAGGTTACTGAGCGGTAAAAGCAAGAGTTGCGATGGTCGTCATTAAGTAACGGGACGTTCATACCGACAATGGTTAAACAACATGTTCTATACTCCACACTCTCGCGATCAAAGTCGCAGAAGTGAACTGTGTTGTTGGATGAGCTAGTTTGAGAAATCTGGCATACTCACACTCACGCACGTCAATAGTATCCATGGGATGCTGATGGAACCATACGATAATGATATCACTATGGAGGGATAATGGATATTGGTGCGATTATCGTGACAAGTCTATGTTATGCCTTACAGAGGTTGTTTGCAGGATCTATCTGCAATGCTGAGAGGTTCGATAAACTGTAACGACCCTAGAATAGGTAGCTACAATCACTATCACCGTAGCCCAAATGGTATACCAAGTGGTAACCAGAGGTGGTATGGTCTTGTATACTTGGTATATACATAGCTGGTAAACCTAGGATAAAGCCTAGGGAATAGTTGGGTAGCCTTGGGCACTCTATTAGGCAGGGTAACCTTTCGGGAGAACATTCGCATAAGGTCCAGAGAATTATGGGAGTGTTACACGGACCTCCGAGACAACCTCGGTGGTTGACTGGAGGACTTCCTGAGCGGTTAAAGGCATAAGAGGGCAAAGTTACCCTACCTTGGGAATTTGTTCATTATACCCATAGACCCCAGTTACCCTACTGAGGTGTCCAAGTTACCCTACCTTCACCAGCAAAGTCATCCTAGAACTTAGAGGTCGATTGCCTCACATTCTATGGGCTCTTCGATGTTCTTGGGCGCACACGCATCTGCGCGGGGAGGCCCCACGCCTGTGTAAGAGTGGCCCGAACATGGTATTGAACTTGGGCGGGTTTAGCTAACACCCCCCTCTGGCCCCAGTGTTGGGACAGTGCGTCATAGGCAGACGGCTGTGTAGTTGCTTGTTTGCTAGTTAAAAGAGGTCATTGGGGCAGCTGCCGTAACACAGTATAAGTCGTTGCCGTCCGTCCGACTGCATGTCGTTCGCAGGATATATAAGGGGAGTATGGGTAACCGCCAAAATGGGGGTCGCCCATAAATGGTCTCTCCGGCACCTAGGAGTCTATCGTAGCCTACGGGTAGTAGGGTAGTCTTCCTAGTGGTACTTAGGTAGTCCATGGAGGCCAGGGTGCTTTCGGGACAAATACCACAGTAACCAGCCGGGATCTTCTCCCCTTGATTTGTAGCATTACTATGGGTTGTTATTGGACTCTAGAGGTATGAGTCTTATCACGGTAGAGTATGTCCCGAGAGGCTGGCTATGGGTAGCACCCACTTAGCCCACTATCGGCTACATCTCACTGGGGGAGCTTGCAAGTCAGTTTATCACATTGGATGGTCGAGTAGATTAAATGATGGACTGCATAGCTTGTATAGACGAAACTACCACTCGGCCAGTGAGTCCACCACCTAGGTATTGACTCCAGTTGTTGTCATAACAGTTAGCCACAGGTATGACTTCAATAGGAAGAGTTTTTCCACCAGCGGTTGGATTGGAGATGCATTGCAGAAACTCATATCCTATTGACGGAGTTAAGTGTACCCGAGTTGGTCCGACACTTCCGGCAGGATAAATCCTCATGGAGGGTAGACCTCTGACAAGCTCTGAGTAGGACAGGGTACTCGCACAAGGTCGGAGTTGTGGAGAATGTCAAAGGCTTAAATCTGATATCTACTTAAGTTTAAGCGTTTGGCATTCTACTTCGATAACCAACTTTTCCTCGAGAGAACTAATTGAGTAAAGCTTCGAGCTTAACGATATTAAGTTTTACTGTTGATTCTTCTGAATTATTTTACCTCATCTTTATCTTCTACTTTGAGTGTTTGGTGCGGTCGCAACCTTAGAGTTCACCTCTCTATAGGGTGTACCCGTTACATAAACAAAGCTGGCCCCTTTGTTGGTTCGATCATGGAGACCATTCTGCGTATGCAGTGGTAAGCAAGACTCCATAATAACGAAGAAGGATCTTAACGAATGAACTGATGTGTGGGAGCACCGTCAGGGAAAACTCCTGGTGTTGTGATTCAGGAGTCAAGTGAGACAACAGAATTGTGAGGGCCAAATGGTGTTCACACTTAAAGAAGAAACTGGAGTTTGTTAGTAGGTAATTAGTTAGTATGAGAACTAGATGTAGCCCACGACTACCCAGACGCGGCATATAAATATTGAGGGGCCTCCTGAGCTATTTAAACATTATCAAGCAAAGGAGAAGAGATCTTATCAATATAATAAGTTTTACGCTAGAAAAATCTTTTATCATTCTACCTACCTATAACCAGATCATTGAGCCTTCCTAGACAATTTCCGTCTATGATTAAGATTCTCGGCCTGAGTTATCTCGCAAGACTTTGATATAGTCTCCCGCCTAACAGTAGAAGAGTTTCATCAAGACAACCTGGATATGCCGAGTAGGGCACATGTTGAATAGGGAAGAAAGGTTTTCCTTGTGTGGACAAGTAAATGCATGAGGATTTTTACCCTACCTCCCGGACTTCAAGAAGGATTTCATTTGTTTTTAGAAAAAATAATAGAAGGAATATCTTAGAAGCATTCGAGGATGAAGATTCGGGAGAGAGAGCTCGTGTTAGGCATACTGGAAGGCTTAGCCTTCTTTTAGTGAATAAAGACCTATGGTTACACTACCTTAGGATAGTGAGTTCAAAAGGACAAGCCAACACCCCTCTCCCGCACCAGTGTTGGGACAGCACTACAACGGCAGACGCCGGCGTAGTTGCGTCCCCTCACCAAAGCTATGATCATTGCAACCCACCTCATAACCCCGTATACGTCGCGGCCATCCGTCTGACCGGATGCCGTTCGCAGGATATATGAGGAAAGGCCTTTGGCGAGCATATGCAAGTGGTTCGAGCGAGATCGGTTAACGTCGCCTAAGGATACTGAGCACTAAAGACGAGACTCACGAAGGTGGTCACTAAGTAACGAGACGTTGTTACGAACAATTATCAAGCAACACATTCTATACTTCACGCTCCCGCAATACAAGTCGCAGAAGTGAATCGTGTTGTTGGATAAGGTAGTTTGAGAAATCAGGCATACTCGCACTCACATAGGTCACCAGTATTCTTCGGATACTGACGGAACCATACGATAAGGATATTACTATGGAAAGATAATAACCATTGGTGCGATTATCATGACAAGTCTATCTTATGCCTCGCAGCTGTCGAGTGCAGAACATTCCTGCACTGCTGAGAGGTTCGATAACAAAGCTGGCCCCTTTGGTTGTTCGATCATGGAAACCATTCTGCGTATGCAAATGGTAAGCAAGACTCCATGCGGACAAAGATGGATAGTAACCAATGGACTGATGTGTGGGAGCACCGTCAGGAAAATTCATGGTATTGCGATTTGGAAGTCAAAGTGAGATAACAGAAGTGTCAGGGTCAAATGGTGTTCACACTTTCAGACAAAGCTGGAGTTTGTTAGCAGATACTTAGTTAGTATGAGAACAAGATGTAGCCCGTGACCACCCAGACGCGGCATATAAATATCAAGGTGCCTCCTGAGCTGTTTCAAAATCAGAAAGCAACGCAGAAGAGATCTTATCAATATAAAAAGTTTACGCTAGAAATCTTTTATCACTTTACCTATCTCTACTTCAGACACTGAGCCTTCCTAGACAATCTCGGTCTATGATGAAGATTATTGGCCTCAGTTATCTTATTATTCTTCGAGATAGGCTCCCGCCTAACAATTAGACTGGTAGCCCTTCATCTTTTCTCTTGTGCCTTGAGTTAGGATGGGGTCCATCTTGGCCCTTCTTGCGACACATGTCAAGTCCTTTCTAAGCTGTGTGAGTTCCGGGGTCCACCAAGGTTTCAACCATATACATGGCCTCTTCATGGGTGCATGTTTCTTGACTGTGTGGATCAAGAGAGACAGATTGAATTCTAAGTCATCAACTGCATTCTCGGGTTCAGCTTCTTGAGTCCACTTAAACGAGGTCGGTTGTTTGTCATTAACTGTAGGGCTTATAAGTTTCTTGATCTCCTCTTCAATGACAGCGTTCGGTTTGCCTTCGACTTTCCAGGCTATTTTTCGCCAGTTAGGGGAAGGTCTAGCTGTGACATATGGTGTGGAGGTTATAGAGGTAACTATGACTATATGGTCTGAACCAGTGTGGGGGATGTTGGTCTTCCATGTTTTGACAAAATCGGCCAATTGTCTGTTGGCCAAGGTGTAATCGATAACTGAAGGTCTGTCGTTTGTGTTATCCGGGTCATGGTATAGACGCCTGCTTTGTTAATTATGGCAAAGCCTCATAGCCCTGCCACTCTAAAGTACGGTTCTCCCTTCCGGCGTTCAGCACTTCACGTGTTCCTGGTAAGTTCCGTGTCGAGCGTGTATAGATTGAGGTCCCCGACCACTAAGGAGGGATGAGAATCATCTGTAAACAGGTCGGTAGCTTTAACTATGTTAACTCCGTCCATCTGTCTGTTATAAGTATTATTCAAGGCAAAACTATCAAATCCTCCAAGCACAGGTCTCCTGTCGTTTCTTGACAAAACCAACCGAAGTACATCAACAGTAGGAGAAAAACATAAATAATTAAAATCTTTAGCCAATGAAAGGTTAACATACGTAGCCACCCTCTTCTTGAAACCAAAAATATTTGAAACATAACATTGAAAACCAGGTGCCCTAAGTGGGCTGCCTTGAAACAAAGGAGGGTCTTGTAAACACACAAAAGAAACATTCCTATTCCTAATGAGCGAAAATAAAGTTAAAAACACCAAATTGCTTCTCCTGCAATTATGTGGTACTATAGAAAAACAATGTAAAGGAGTGTGACCATCTGGGTTCTGTGACACAATCATGGTTATTTGGTTATGTCCATACCATCAGGCGACTGGGAAGCTCTCCTTTGGGCATACCGTTCTTTGGCGTCCTGTTTGGCTCTAACAAACCACCTTCCTTCCTTAAAGGTGTTCACAATGGGAAACGACTATCTAGACTATTATAGACTATTGGTATAGTCTACATAGCCTACTTCATCTATGGTTATAGACAAACATCTTTCATTTGGGGTAAGTGTCTTGATCATTGAAGTTCCTATCGTTATAGGCATAGAGTACTCATATACGAGTAGAGTAATAGAGAGATAAGGAGAGTAAAGGTATTGGATATTTTGCACCTATGGAAGGCCACTGTCAATGGGCTTGGCCCGTGCCCCAGTATCTGAGTGGTCTATTACTTAGATGGTTGCATGAAGAGCTCTAACTACTGTGACTTTTCTTTTTTTCTTTTTTTTCTTTTTTAATCATACGCGTTTGATTGGTTAAGGTATAAAGACAGCATGCAGCTTATCGCTATGGCCAACAAAAACCCTATTCCTCTTCACACCAGGAAATATCCAAACCCCCAAGTCCCTCTAGTATGAGACCAACCGCACATCTCGCCTATCGCCAACTCAAATCCTACGAACATACTCGTATATACAAAGGAAGTAGAAAGAAATGAAGCAAGCAGGAAGGAAAGGAGAACCCTTAGCGACATCTGCAACTGAAAGTATAGGAACAAAAGATAAGTATGGACTCCTGACAAAGGAAATGTATATCTGATAGATGACGCAGATCAGCAAAAGCTTAGGAAAAGAAAATATAGGCCTGCTCGACGAAGAGGTGCCGGGGAACGAAGGGGTGCTCGGGGGCAGGTGGAGAAGAGGGCTGGACAGGACATCAAAAAGGAGTCCTGGGTGGGAGAGCCAAGCAGCATTAGCGATGGCCGAGAGGACGGGCGTAACCGAGGCGTGTTTTTGTGGAGCGACCGAAGGTCAGCCGCTCAGCGGTGATAGCAGTAGGGTGCCAGCCAGGGGCGGAACGGGTAGCAGGGTGCTAGCCGAGGGGGGGCTGTAAGGTGCCAGCTGGGTGGGGATAGTGTAGCTGTAACCGAGCCACGGGACGAAGACCAGGAAGGTGATGAAGGAAGGACTAGTCCAAACTCTTGAGACAACCGACTAGAGTGACCGCGGCCGATGCTTTTCTGAATGCGAAATGGGAATGAGGTCGTGAAGTTACTAGCCAAAGCGTTCCCCGACAGGACGCGCGTAATCGAGTCAGCAAGGTACTTCGCAATGGGCTTGGAAGGCTCAGCGCCGACCATGAACGGAGGGAATGGAATGCTGACTGTGCAAAACCTAAGTGAGGTGCAAAGGAAGTGTAGGGTAAGGGGGGTGAACTGAACTTCATGAGCGGAGTCAACAATGAATGAGAACAAGAACCCCGTGGAGAAAGGGGGGGAGGGCCCCTGGAGGGAGAAGAGCATGGATGGTATCACTCCCCTAGGCAGAAGCCATCAAGGGGGAGGAGAGAGGGGGTGGGGGAGTTGACAATGATTTCTCTGGTGTTGAGATTTCAATCACTGAAGGTGTAGAGGAGGAGATGGTTTGTGCTCTAACTACTGTGACTTTCTTTTTTTGTTTTTTTGTTTTTTGAAATCATATGCATTATTTTAAGGTACAAAGACAGCCATCCTCCGTCTCCTCTACACACCCGGCGATTGAAATCTCAACACCACGAGATTATCACCACTTTTCTTTTCTCCACCCCCCGCCATGAGCTCGCTCTAGGGGGTGGA
>Ga0307509_10009859_pt1 | contig 11817 bp, 19 predicted proteins | sample 10_EM_MG_FD_202245 | JGI IMG/M metagenome (GOLD analysis project Ga0307509, IMG submission 202245) | Populus trichocarpa ectomycorrhiza microbial communities from riparian zone in the Pacific Northwest, United States - 10_EM | ecosystem: Host-associated > Plants > Roots > Unclassified | place... | reverse complement strand
TGCGTGAACGTGGGACCAACAATGGGAGATGACTGACGGAATGGTAGATATATCCGGGTTTGATCCCGGGTACAAACGCGTTTGTCGTAACCGAGCGCTGTAGACCGTAAAACTTGAAGTTTGAAGCTTGAAGCTTGGAGCTTGAAGGGCGGCCATGCGAGAAGCCTGTTAGCGCCTTTCGGACCACACTGATCCACGTCGGCGCGCCGTGACTGGACCCTTCCCTGTTCTTCCGATGATGATCGCAGCCATCCTTTCGACACGCCACGAGTCCCTCGAATATCAAGCTCGAAGCTTCAAACTTCTGGGCTGGTACGTCGACAGGGGATTCCATGCCACCTCCCGTGTCATCGCGCATTGTGCGTGGCTGTTCCACGGACAGGTATCTAGCGACTCCCACCATCCCGAACGATACTAACCGAAGATCCTCCACCACAGCATACTGGCGCTTGGGATGATCGAAATCGGCTGAACACGCGCGCCGCGAATGTGGACGTGTGGACTGTACACGCTTCCCAGCATGGACTGCAAGTCATGATGGGCTCCTGTCACTCTGGCATGGTTATGATATAACAGATGGCCCTGAGTCCTAGATCCCATTTCACTCTCCCCGACTCTCACCCCTATGCCAAATCTCCACAAGGAGGCCGCTCACCCGACATCCGTCCCCCATCAGCTCCACGGCCTGTATAGGATTCACAAGTCTTCCAGAGAGTTTGAGCCTGCTTTTGATAGGTTCCATAGCAGCCCCGAGTACGAAGAAATCACAGACAACCTTGATGGTGCAGAGTTGGAAGAATTTATTAGCTTCCTGGATGAGGTGCGATCTCCCACACCACCCGAGCTACCGCCCTGACCGCGTAACCAGGTGCTCGGGGTTGAAAACCTGAGCCCAGGGTCGTTCCAAAAAGCCTTGCACAGTTTATGGACTATTTGTGGCAAACGGGGGGTGCTCCACAAACCCTACGTCATCTCTGAGGGACTTTCGAGGATAGGCGAGAAGGAGTTTGCTTCGGGGGGTTATGCTAATGTATGGGAAGGGAGGCTCGTGAAGGGGAATTCAGATCCGAGGCGAGTGTGCATCAAGGTAGTCAAAATCGCGATAAGCGACGGGAACGAGGGACGGAGGGATATCAGGAAGGTGCGTAATTCGCTTTCCCTTCTCGTTCGCACAATTCACGGTTACTAGGCGTTTTATGAGGAGGTCGCCATGTGGATGCGATTGAAGCATCCAAGCGTGGTCCGCTGCCTCGGGGCTACAGTCGATCCGCCCCAGATAGTGATAGATATGATGGCGAACGGCGAGGTATTAGACTACGTGGGAAACAACCCTAATGTTGACCGCGCTCATTTGGTGAGTTCGTCGGTTCCGTTTGGAGGGAGTTCATTGGCTAATGTGGCGCCGCGATTTCAGGTACTGGGCTTAACCGAGGGACTCGACTACCTCCATTCCCGCGGAGTGGTGCACGGGGACCTGAGACCGGTTGGTTCCCTATTTGATATCCCCTTGCTCAATCTGGTATTCATGAAGGAAAAGCAAAACATTCTTGTGAACTCCGGAGGCGATGCGTGTATCTCGGACTTCGGGTTCGCGGTCGTGATCCGCAGCAACGGAGCAACAGGGCACGAAGGACCCACAGCGCGTGGTCATAGCTCTCGATGGGCCTCACCGGAGGCCCTCAAAGGCGGGCAGATATCTAAAGCAGCGGACGTATTTTCTTACGGTTTGGTGGCTCTCGAGGTACGCCTGTTCGAACTTTTTTTTTCGTCACGCCAACTGTCCCATAGATATTTAAAGGGGAATCACCATGGGGTCAGGCCACTACAACCGAAGTAATGACCAAGATTACCCTTGGCGAGCTTCCGATCCGCCCTGAGCGCGACAAAGCGAGCGGCTTAACCACGAAGTTGTGGAACGGCCTAACGAAGTGCTGGCACACTAAGCCCGAGGACCGCATAACGATTCCAGAGGCCCTCGAGCTCTTAAATTCCTCGTGGGTGCTTTATCTCGTCGCTCAGACCGTCCGTATATATGTTCATGACTGGATCCAAGAGCTAGAGCAGAGGACTCTGCCCTTGGGACCCCTGAGTCAGGACCACCCGTTAGCGGGGAAACAGGCTCTCCGGCGGTTGGAACGAGCACGCGTCCCCAGCCGGCCTTGCGTACTTCACCCTCAACTGAGGAGACGAGCCGCCGCCCCCCAAATCATCGAACTCGTACCATCAGGTGGTCTGAGAGAACGGACGCGGCTAGCGTCGGGTCGAGCCACTTTCGTCTGACCGATGAACTTACAGCAGTCTCTCACCCGACGCCTGCCCCCACTCGGCCTTCTAAAGGCTTCCTGAAACGATGTTGGGGTATTTTCGCGATCAGATTCAGGCCTTCCTTCGCTAACCCGTTTTCCAGTTTTTTGTCCCCCTTCTTGCATATCCGTCGAAGATATGGTTGTATAGGTAATGCGGACAACTTTGGTGGCTCACCTTTTGGGTTTTGAGAATAATTGGACTTCGCACTGTAACACCCGTCATGTATTACTATTCCTGCAATCACGATTCGAATCACGGTGTTTAACCAGGACCAAGGGGATTGAGACTCAGCATGCAAACTGATACCATGTGGTTCGTACCTGCACGAACCCGAACACCAAGATTAGAGGTCGGGCAATTGTACGCGTCAAACTGTTCGGTCCCGGTTTCCCCCATCCCCGGATCGCCTCGAGGTCATCCCTTCCATGTTCAGGTCGGCATAGGTTCCGATATCCCCGGTCCTTCCGGTGCCGCCTCCCGGAAGTGTCTACGCCAACTTAGAAACATGGGTCGCCGACCTCGTATAGTTATTTGTCTCCACTTCTCAATCCCGGTCATCGGCCTGTCACCTCGGGAGGTGGGGTCCGTGGAGGGGCCGCAGCAATTCAAGGAGGGTTACGAGCCGGGAATCGATCTTTGGGGAAGGTAGGAGCGGGAAGACCGAGAAGCATCGAAAAACTGCCTTGCTGAACCCGTACAGGTTTACCTAGCTGTTTTGGGGAGAGAAAACATCCCCGGTTTAATGGTTTGAGCCGGCGGTCGGAGATGTTGATGGTTGAAACTCTGGTGACTCCAACATGTCCAACGGGGTGCGAGAGGATTGACCGCTGCATTCATGCAGGACATCCATAGTCACCGCACAGGCTACCAGCGCTCGGCTTTGGCTACCTTGTCTACCGAAGTCCTCGTGGCGTATCTGAATGAGGGCATTTCGGGAAAAGGCCGTCGACTCACCGCTATTTCAATAGGACGATCAAACTCGCGGCTGGAGGACTGGCCGCTACTCGAATTGAACGGAGCGATACGATCACATAAGCCAGACCACGACACTTCCCCGAGTTATTTACGGTTGTGTCTTTTCCCGATGGCCAAACCCCGTCCCAGAGATGGTTGTTCTTCCCCGTTCATCCTGGAGAGTTAATGGCCGAGGGTCCGGTTCCTGGTTGGAGAGTGGAGAGGACGCGGTTCGCCAAGGTTTCACGCTTGCAAACTACCGGAGCGGGGGCAATGGGGCACAACGGTGAGACTGTTTCGGAGATTGGCGCGGCCATAAAGGTCCGTCCCTCATTTCAGGGCAACCCTGGATCTCGGTTGACAGGCACCTTGGCGGCCTGTACATCAAACCCGTGGGACACCATCGTGTCCACAGTGATTGTGACAATGATGCGTAAGCTACCCTTCTCGCCTCGCGATTTGCTTGTGCCCACCACTACATATACCGTCCCTCAGGATCTTTGTTCCATGTGCTCCGCCCATCCACACCCCCAATCCAGGACGTTCCACAACAATTCCCCGGGTGATGTCCCTACGGCGTCTTTTCGACTTGGACAGGTCATCAGCCCAATTCTCTGACCAACTCGACGAATTGCTTCATGATAAGGACTACGTGACTGGGCTTCTGGGACTTCCGGACCCCGAGCTGATTCAGCTGGTAGACCACTTAAATAACGTAGGGTTCCCCTTTGTTGATGGAAGCCCAGCTAATCCTATCACAGATCCTGATTCGCCTTGATCGTACCGGCGGGTCATCTAGAAAGTGCCTCCACGTGTTACGGAAGATCTGTGGCTCTCGGAAAGTTCTCCCCACAGCGTACGAGCTATCCAGGGATGTTTTGCCTATTCGCCAGTCGCCGGATGCGTTTGGTGGGTTCTGCGACGCTTACGAAGGGACCCTCAGCGTGAGAGTTTGCATCAAACGACTTAAGATATCTGTGACTGGCGACCTAGGAAAGGTTAAAAAGGTGCCCCGTTCGTGCAACCCTCTGTCAGATCGCCATTCCTGACAACTTTCCAGATGTTTTGCAAAGAGGCTGTGGTGTGGAAACGTCTCGACCACCCAAACGTTGTACCTTTCAGGGGTGTCACCTTCGAACCCCTTCAACTTATCTCAGAATGGATGCCTGGTGGGGAGCTGCGAGAGTACGTCAAGAATAATCTGGATACGAACCTCATCAGTCTTGTGGGTGGATCTCCGTTAGCTCCAGCGCGGTACCTCATCCTTCTCTTTAGTCGCTTGGTATCGCCGAAGGTCTCGGTTACCTCCACTCGCGCGAGGTGATCCACGGAGATCTCAAAGGGGTACGCGTGATTACTTACTCCAACACACCCTGACTGACGGAGGTACGCGTAGTCAAATATCATGGTTGATGAATCCGGGAATGCACGAATCACAGACTTTGGCCTCGCGACCATCGCCCGAGATACCAACTCTCTCATGAGCACATCCAACGATCAGACACAGGCCATTCGATGGACAGCACCTGAGATATCGAGGTCCAATGAGGCCGCCAGCAAGGCGTCCGACGTGTTCTCGCTTGGGATGGTCATAATTGAGGTGGGGAGTAATCGATCTACTGCACGTTAGCCACCTCATCTGTTGATGTAGGTTTTCACTGGGGAGGTTCCGTTCAACAAGGTCACGTCGGCGGAGACCGCCATGCTCATCATGACTGGGCAACGCCCAGGACGGCCCAATCACCCCAAATTCACGACTCCCTTATGGACATTAACTCAGAGATGCTGGGCGGTGTTGCCACAAGGCCGCCCGGAGATGGAGGAAGTGATTCAAGGATTGGAGGAGCTGTAAGTTTTTTTTTTGCATTCACACGACGGACTTTTTCACCCGCACGCACTTACAGAAGCGTGGGCCGAGCTTCCAAAACGTTGTCAACACCCCCAGTAGAGTCACGCACGGTGACGGGAAATGCAGGAACAGCAGTTTCGCGCAACCCAAACACTCGTGGTGTCCCTCCAAGGACAAATACGGACGGTGGGGGAACCGCTCCTCTGTCCTATCCAGATACTCCCGAACTTGAGTCCCCGCCGGTGCCCCCGCCAAAAGATAGCAGAGGAATCACCGACGAAACTTTGTCGAATTCTGGTGGTGCGTTCTGCCCGTTTTCCCTCACTGCTGATCTGAAGTCGGTGGGTTGGCAGCTAACAATCCGTTTGAGAACGGCTCTGCAAGACTGTTAGCTGAGGGAGAAATCACATCGAGTGTGTTTGTCCCTACACACAGATTTTTAGGGGACTGATCGGTTAAATCGTAGCAGCTCGTGTGCAAGACGACGTACAGCGCAACCAACCAGTTGGGGTTCGGCGTGAACCGTCGGGTAACGTAACAGGCACGCTCGCTCTCGCTTCTCGGCTAATTGGCTTGTGGGCTGACCTCCACACTCCCAGGAACCTCCCCTGTGACCGAAAAGGCTATCCTGGGTCCACCAAAAAAGCACAGGCTGTGGCGTAGGATTAGGTTCTTTTGTCCTTTTTCACACCGACCCGTCGATGATCGCGAGTTGGGCTAGTAGGATCCCTTCACAGTTTGTGGGAGATGATATTTCTAGAACAATTGTTATGCCCCTACTCGCGCGATTGAAGTTGGGTTGCATGGACCGGGAGCGGTGTACCCGTTGAATTTGTTCCTTACCCGGCAGGGTGGCACCAAGATGACTGACGGAACGATGGTTTCCACATACGAGTCGAAAGTTCCCACACACTAAACCGATAGTACCGGCATCCGAGCCCGAATTTAGATATGAATGTGTTCTGCGCGATTAAACGGCTGTCCCTACTCAACAGAACCTGAAATCTGAGAACCTCCAAGTCAGAATGAAGGGCGGCCATGCGAGAGTGGTGTCAATCCCGTTCTTTGGACCGTGTTGACCCACGTGGGACTCGATCGGAACTTCCTGACTGGGAACCCCCTCCTTCTTTCCTCCTCCCACCGCGATCAGTCGCCTCGCTCAACGCGCCACAAATTCTAGATGCCCAGAAGTTTGAAATCAACTTGAACTTTGCTGGTGCAACCCGCTGGCTATAGGCCCTTGACGATCTGACCCGATGTTCCCCGCAGATTACGTTAGCGACCGCTCCATGTCACCTCCCGACAGAGCGCTATGAGCAGCACTGTGCGAGGATCCGGCTATCCAATGACTCCCGCCAACCGGGAATGACACCCACGGGTGACTGACGATCCTCCCACAGCATGCCGGCTCCTAGGATGATCGAATCGGCTAAACACGCGCACTGCCGCGAACGTAACCCACATACGCTTCCCAGCATCGCTGTAACCGATGATGGGGCTCCTGTCACTCCGGCATGATATAACGGGTGGCCCTGGATCCTGTATTTCGTCTCGCTCCCCTCAGCTCTCACCCCCATGGATCTCCCCAAGGGAACCACCCACCCGGCGTCCGTTTCCAGTCAGCTCCACCGCTTGTACAACATTTCCAAGTCTTCCCGGAGGTTTGAACCCGCTCTTGATAGACTCCTTGGGAACGCCGAACTCGAGAGCTTCGTGGACGATCTTCATGACGCGGGGCTGCAGGAGTTTATTGATTTCTTGGACGAGGTAAGGCGCTCCGCACATCGCTCGAGTTATCGTTGTGACCGCTCCGTTAGGTACTGCAGGTTGAGGGCTTAAACCCAGAGTTATTTCAGAAAGCCCTGCACGATTTATGGTGTATTTGTGGCAAACGGGAAATACTTCCAAAATCCCAGATAATCTCCGAGGGGCTTTCCAGGACAGGTCAAAGGGATTTTGCCTCGGGGGGTTATGCCAACATATGGAAGGGGAAGCTCGTAGAGAGGGACACAAACCCGAAAAGGGTTTGTATCAAGGCGATCAAAGTCGCGGTCAAGGATGGAGATGGAGGACGAAAGGATATCCAGAAGGTAGGGAATTCACCCTCCGTTCTTTCTGACCGTTGACGTAATCTGCGACCACTAGGCGTTTCTTGAAGAAGTCACGGTGTGGATGCGGTTGAACCACCCAAACGTTGTCCGGTGCCTCGGCGCCACAACTAGTCCACCTCAGATTGTGTTGGATTTGATGCCGAATGGCGAAGTCATGGATTACGCGAGAAAGCATCCTCACATCGACCGCGTTCATTTCGTGAGTTCGGTGGTGCTCGCAGGGCAGGGATGCATCCCCTAACTTGGTACTATAATCTCAGGTATTGGGTTTGACCGAGGGATTGGACTACCTCCATTCCCGCGGAGTGATCCATGGGGACTTGAGACCGGTTTGTATTTCGTTTGACACTCTTTCATTCAGCCTAATGCTCACGAAGCGACAGCAAAACATTCTAGTAAACGCCAAGGGCAACGCGTGTATCTCGGATTTCGGGCTCGCCACCGTAACACGCGGCAACGGGGCCACTGAACACGAGTATTTTCCAGCGCGGAGCCATAATTCTCTATGGGCCGCACCGGAAACTCTTAAGCATGCACGCACATCCAAAGAAGCGGATGTGTTTTCATACGGTTTAGTGGCTGTCGAGGTACGCCCCGTCGGTGATCAGTTTTCCCCACGCTGACCGCCATGCCCAGATATGGAAAGGGGAATCCCCTTGGGGTCAGGCGACTGCAGTCCAAGTGATGACCAAGATCACTCTCGGGGAGCTTCCGCCACGACCCAAGGGCACGAGGGCACCCGGCCTGACGAAGCTATGGAACAATCTGGCGATGTGTTGGCACGCGAATCCGGAGAAGCGCATCACGATCTCAGAGATCCTCAAACTCCTCCGTTTAACGTGAGTTCATTTTTTCCTGCAAAGGTGTTCTGTACTCATTCACCGTATGATCCAAGGTTTCGGGCAGGGAGCGTGGGCACCTCCAGGTCAGAAGTATCGATCGGCGGAACCACGATATCTGGGACGGTTGTAGGGATGAAATCCGCGAGTATACTGCGCAGACCTTCCAATACCCCCGGGTTATCTGAGAAGACCGGTGCGATTAACGTCCAGATTGGGGTCTCGCGTCCGGAGACCGTTTCCACTCAGGAAGGGAGGGACGCTCGGGTTCCCAAGGGCTTTTTCAAACAATGTGGGGGTATTTTCGCCATTAGAGACCCTCCGCCGCTAACGCGTTTTTCAGTGTTGTGCTTTCCATGCGTATCCGACAAGGGTATAGTCACATAGCCATGCTCCTGGCTCGTGTTTTTGGGTTCCCAGGATCGTCGGACTTCACCGCGTAACATCCGCTGTACATTACCACCCCTGTAATCGCGATCTCTTTCATTCCGGCTTTGAACCGGGCCCGACATTGACACTCGACGTTAGATTGATATTGGATGTCCCTGTCCACCCGGACCCCAGATTCCGTGGCTCCCGGTGCAGTAGAGTCAGGAAGCCTGTGACATGTGTGTGGCATGCGGTGGTCAGGCGCCAAATCCGGTTCTTACGTACGCCTCTCATGTACATTATCCGTAGTGGTTGCTCTCCATCGTCAACCCAATTCTGTGAGATCGATCATGCCCTTGATGCCTCATCCAACACCTTCAACACGGCATCAATGGTCGGACGCTCCTTAGGCTGAACCCTACAGCAGCTTTCCACAGTCATCCAGAGAGAATTTGTGAACCCAGCTTCGGGTTGGGTCGGGAATACCCCATTCAATAACTTCTCCACGGCCCAGTGTTCACCTAGCTCAGGGAAAGGTCTGTGTCCACAAATGACCTATTTCCCCTTTATCTCTAGCGCAGAAACTAAACTGTGAAGAACACGCACCTCGTAGACAACAATCCCAAGTGCGTAGACATCTGCCTCCTTTCTTGGTCTCGCATCGGTCCCAAATCCGAACCTATCCGGCCAACATACTTCTGGACTCATCCAGACGGGTGTACCCCTCGACTTGTCCTTGTCCAAACCAGAGCTTGTGAACCCTGGGATGACTCGAGCGATCCCGAAATCGGCCAAACATGCACGTCTGTGGTCGTTGATCAGGATATTTGGCTGGGATTGAGAGCTGCGTGAGCCAGACGATAGCGAGAGAATCGGAGTAGATAGCTGTACCCCCTTGAGATCTCCATGTACCACTTGTTGCGAATGCAAATACTTCAACCCTACAGCAACGTCCTTTAACTATACCAACGGGTGGAAGAGGGGGTCATTCAACGGCGCCGGAGAGGCGCAAGTCGAAACTCACCAGCTCGGGTCGGTTCACACCCTGATTCTGTTTTACGAACGTATTGATGTCCTCATTTTCCATGAATTCCGAGACAATCTCGTACTTCCAGACCCCTTGCATGGGCTCCACCTTTGCGCCAATAAATGGAAGGAGGTTCGGGTGGTTCAAATTTTGCCATGTGATCACCTCCTTGAAAAATCGCTATATGACACGAGGGCAAACGTCAATGCTCTGCTGCCACCGCAATACCATCAGACAGCTGACCCTTGTAACCTCTTTCTTTCGGGCATCATCATCACCCTCATAGATCTTCAACGTTTTTATAGCGACTTTCTGGGAGTTGTAGCTTCCGCTCGAAACCATTGAAAATCCACCGCTGCCAATCTCAGACCCAGGCTCGTAACCCGAGATCTCGGCAGATTTTGGGAGGAGTATATACCATCCACAGACCCGAGCCAAGTAGCGAATACACGTAGGCCGAATCGATGCGTCCAGCCTGTCCGCTCTCAGAACCTGTTTGCCGTGAGGAATTGGTGGCAAGGAAGGAGGAGGGGGGACAAACCAAATCTAGAAGCTCAATAAGTTTTGACGCATCGCCTGGCTTCAGAGCTCTCGCCGCCTCCTGCTCGCCCCTATCCGCCAACATCTCTTTGATGAGCTGGATCTGCTCAGCGGGGGTAAATTGAAAAGAGACGAGGCGCTTGGAAATGGGGACTGCTGATAGGATTTGTTTCACCGTCATGCATCCGACCATAATCAGTAACGCACACTCACCTTCCCGACCAGATCCACCCCCTTGATCAACCATGATGTACGCTGCTTTTCCTAGGATAATGGGCGCTGGTTGCCTATGCAGTCCCTGAGGCGGGAGGTACGCGATGTCGATGAGAGAGTAGGATCGATGTTAGCGATCTGTGATTGAGCGAGTTGTTGGGCGGACTCCTTGGTTTTGTGGCCGTGGGTTGGGAGAGAGGCTCCGGGCTGTTTTCGTCACCCCCAATATGGTTGTGGGTCCACCTTCAGAGGTTCCCTCCCCCTGAACGCCTCCCATCCTCCTCCCTCCCTCTGAATTTGAGGCTGGACTGGAGCCTAGCCAATCCTGGTTTCCCGCGTGAGCCGTTTCGAGAAATTGTGACAAGCTCGGGTGGACGGGCGGAAGGCAGGCCTTCGATCCAACGTGGCGAAACACCCATACAACGCCAACGATCCCAGCGACGGTGAGCAGACTTCGGAGATATTAATTGACGGGTTTAAAACTGCCGCCGGATAGCACATCTGGGCGGCCAATAGCGTGTAGAGGGGCCACAAATCCTTGACAGGACCCCAGAAATAGGTGAGAAGATCTGTCGAGTGGGCGGACCAAAGGTCCAAGGGATCCAAGATTTGCTCGGACGTGTTGGTGAAAACTGAAATTCCCTTCCCGTCCTCCCGGCCCAAAGCACGTTAGGCGCCCGCTGGGACGGGGGGTCGGACCAGGTTTACTCAATTGACTCACCACCCAATCACCACCAATATCCGGGGGTCCTTCTTCGACTGGGGAACGTTTGAACTCTCGCGGGATGTGCCACAGGGCCGCGAACACAGGCAGATGTTTACAAGAGTACCCTCCCGTGGGTTCCCTCCATTCAGCCTGGACTGATTTTGCAATTGCCCAACCCCTGACTGCGCGTCTCAGAAGTCATGCTTGGGGATTGATTGAATGGCGTTCCCAGAAGGTCAAACGTACGGTGGCAGGTCTTCCCTTCTTACGCCATGAGGATCGGTTGAGGCGGCCATCTGCGAGTTCAATCCAACGGGACATCGATATATATCTGGCGGCACCTGCTGACCACCTTCGCCTCCAGCGTTCATTCCTATCCCCTCCAGAGTACATCTCCGCCAACGGATCCGCCGCAGAGAACCGGAATGTCGGTCGCCTCTGACACGCCAGCGGTTTCTGATATCCAAACACGGCTTGAGAAACTCGACCCCTCTAACGACGAGTACCGACCACCCCTTCACGACCTTCTCAGTCACCGGGACCTGAAACCACACATACACGGCCTTGATAAGCCCGGGTTGGAAGGGTTTGTGGAGCTGTTGGATAAGGTGGGTAGTGAGGCCGATGTCGAAGTCCACCGGCATTGATTTGACCTTCGGTTAGGCGCTTTGCCACATTCCAGTTACCGACGACATCTTTCGGAAGACATTGCGCAGACTCCAGAGCATCTGTAGCAACTGTGAGGTTCTACCACGATCGCACACTATTTCCAGCGAAAGAATTTCGGACAAGGGGCAACCGGTCGCGGCTGGAGGTTTTGCCGACGTGCACAAAGCGAAACTCGATGGGAACAGGGTCTGCATCAAGGTTTTGAGGCCGCACCAACAGGATGCCGGGAGTGC
>Ga0307509_10009858_pt1 | contig 11817 bp, 7 predicted proteins | sample 10_EM_MG_FD_202245 | JGI IMG/M metagenome (GOLD analysis project Ga0307509, IMG submission 202245) | Populus trichocarpa ectomycorrhiza microbial communities from riparian zone in the Pacific Northwest, United States - 10_EM | ecosystem: Host-associated > Plants > Roots > Unclassified | place... | reverse complement strand
TAGGATTTGACAAGTTTCGCGTCCCTCTCATGACAACTGACAAGGCAAATTAACTAGGTGGTCACAGCTGTGGGAGGCTAAAACATCTCGAAGAGTTAACTATTGTTTCATTATTATTAATTAATAACAACAACTAAGGAACTGTTCACAGGTTTGGCTAGTTAAAAAAAAACCTTGTTATTAAAAAGATTAGTATAAAAAAAAAACCTTCTTATTAAACTTTATAAAGTCTATGAAGTTATTCACAGATTTGACTGGTTAACTAACTTAATGGGTATAATAAGTTTAACTTTTTTTTTTAATTTATTTTCTTTCTTATTCCATCCTTAGATATTTAGTTAATTGAGAATTCAATTTTATAATTGGTTTCGTTTTACTATCTATGAGGTTATCACAATATAAATTTTTTTTAATATTAGATTAGTGTTTAATTTTATGATCGTCTATTTTTGTTATCATGTAGTTAAATAAAAAATAGTTATGAAAAAAAATTATAATCCAGTGAAGTGTAAAACCCGGTTCACAGGTTTGACGTACTAGCCCGAGTTACTCAATTTATAGGTTTGATGAGTTTACCCATCGATCAAATATGTTTTTTTTATATTATTTTTGTTCCTTTATTTTTTTTTCCTTTTGATTTTGTTCTTCAATATTGAATTAGTTGGAAAAATAGATTGCATGCTTTATTTTTTTGTTTTCTATATGGTTATCACTTTCTCAAATAAGTATCTATTTTAAGATTGATGTTTAATTTTGCGAGTATCTATTTTTATCATATAATTAAATAAAAATAGTTTATAAAAAAATTATCATACCAATAGAGTCTATGACTTGGGTTGTGGGGAGACCAGAGTCAATCCAATTTGTCATTGTCTCAATATTTTTTTAATAAAAAAATTATCATCTTGAAGATCTTTTAAAAGCTAAGTCATGATTTCACCAGTCATTAAGGTTGTATTTGAAGCTATGAAATCGATCAATTTAAGTTGAGCTAGTTCTCCAGCGATTTAATTAAAAACTCGAGTTAATTAAAGAGTTGATCTGAGGAATTTCAAGATTAACTCGTTAAACAAATTTAATAATGCTGTCAAATTTTTTTTTATGATCTTAATATATTTTTATATTCTAAAAAATTTTATTTCATCCGGCCAGAGTGCAAGATAAGATACTAGTTAATTACTACAACCATACACACTTCAATTTAAAATACTAAATTATCATGGGATTCAGAATTGGTTTTTTTGGACAATTTCATGATTAAGTCACATCTTTTCTTATACATAGACCAAAGCCTAACGTTGCTCAATTTAAGCGTTTTGCACTAATAATTAAATTATATTACATGTCTTCATGCAAGAAATATTTGAGTTCAATATCTGAACTTAGAGGTTCTGTACGTATATAGTGTTCTTGTGGGATGTTGATACTGAAAAATAGGAAGGGGAAAAAAATCAATACCGTGTCAACACTAGTTAATTCAACCATAAAGCAGAAACAGCATCAATTTCCGATCAAGGCATCATTAAACATCATGATTTCTACGTACGTACAGACAATAAAATCAAGAGCATAGAGAAAAGAACAGGGAAAAATTATCATCATCTTTAGAAAGATACACATATATGGCCTTCATCAATTAATTGTCGCTGGCTAATAACTTTTCAACTTCTCTCCACTGGCAAGGAATGCTAAGTGCACCTTCATGACCAAAACCAAACTCTTCTGCTGCTTCCTCCAACAGCACCAAGAACCTTGGATGGTTTAAGTAGCTCAAAGGCACAACAAATCGCTTAGGATCACCATTTTCGATTGCAATCACAGCAAAGTGCCCTACCTTCACATCCTTTGGCAATGGAGAGCATTTCCCATGATATTCATGAATTTTTCTGTACTTGGAGGCTTCTTTCCAGCCCAGTGAAAGACTCTTCTGTAGTTTCTCTGCCACAACCCTCAACTTTAGAATGCCAATATTTTTCTTACCAGTAGCTCTAAGTATGCCCATGGCTAATGGCTAGTTAGCTTGGTGACTTTGAAGGCATATGATCTTCGTTTATTTTATACATGAAGTGCATGGCAGCTAATTAAGTGCATGATCAATAAAACAAATTAGGTTTCAAGACCTTTAAGCGTACTACCTAGTCGAAACACATGCATGTGAAAGAAACAGGAAATTAAGACCTTATATACTGATTTGTTCTCATGTGATCATCCTGTCACGTCTTTTTTGTCTAGTCAAAATCTGTCCCAATTAATTTTGTTTGTAAGGAAACTCACGTTTTTGGTCCTTTTTTATGCCCAGTACTTCTTGCATGTATTGGTCTAGCTATGTTTATTTCAAATTTTATATATTTAGGGAATTAAACTCACAAATCAAGATAATTAAGCTTGCATGTCACTTAAAAAGGTGTAGGTTCATATGCACTAACATGAATTTGGTAAAGTTTAGGCAAATGATTTTGGAATGCCAAAATCATTGATTTGGTGATTAAAGTTTAGGTTAAAAGTTTTTGACAAGCACTCCTCACTTCCTTGGAAATTTCTACGGGAGGAGAATCAAGAAAATGCATCCCAATGAAACCCTAATTAGTTGAAGCTAGCCAAACTTCCCAGTCATGGAGTTGGAGGAGTTCTCAAAACAAATCATCTTTATTCAAAGAATTTGAAGTACCCCGAGTAGCTTCGCCAATGATTTCCGAATTCATCTCAAGTTCCACCTGTTTATAGCCATAATCCCAGGTGAAATGTAAACCCAAAACAGCAGCTCGTAGCTCAGCTTTAATTTGATATTTTAGTTAGATATGAACCATATGGTTGCAATTTGTGGTGCTTAAAAATTAACAATTTGTGTCCAAGATCTTATTAATTATTCTTTCAAATAAATTTGACAATAATATTAAGAATAAAATAAATTTTATTATTTCTTGTACATCGGTAACCAAATAAAATATAAAAAAATATTTCACTCTTTTCTTCATTGTCTCATATGATACAGTCTATTATTATAAGAACTAAAAACCTGTGAAGAATATGGTTAGCCGTGTATTGATCGTATTCATAAACAAAATATAAACGTGTTTATTAATATTATAGTAACTTTAATTCTTATAATTTCTTAAAAAATATTCTTAGTTGTGATTTTAAAAAATATATTTAGTTAAAATTGTTGTAAAATAAATTCTTACATGTTAAATAAATAAAAATTAAAATCTTTATAAATAAAAATGATTTAATTTTTTATGAAATCAAGATTTGAAATATATTATATATAGATTCCAATATAAAGAATAAAAACTATTTAAATAATTAAATAAATTTTTCTCAAATAAAAATAACTGCCACAATATCAAACAATGAAACCATGTCCGTATCTGAGGCACCGCATTTACATTTTACACCCGAATTATTGTATTCGCATAAAATTTCCTTTTCTTTCCAGGTAAAGTGTTCAATACCAGTACTAGATAGAAACGTTAAACACGTGGCTCAATACGCCAACAATACAAGTCAAATAAGACAACAAAATTAAATGGAAGAGCAACAGCCATTAACGACCTAGCAAAGTAGCAATTAGCTAAAACAGAGGACAAAAAGAAGAAGAAAATCGATCTTGATAAACCCTAATTACACTTTCTATACGTACAGTGTTAATTACATTAACAGTATTTCAACAAGAAGGTCATGGGTTGCTCCTCTTCTCTTCCAGGTAATCCCTAGTTTGTCTTTCAATTTCTTTGAAAGCCTTAATTTTTAACTTTCTTGGATTATGGTTTTATTTGGCACTATTGTGAATTAAGTGGATCAAAATGCGATTTTGATGCTAATGTTGTTGGTTGACTGCTTTAGTTTAGTTAGTTTAATGAGGTGTAAGCGAATTGTGAGATTAGTGTGTGATCGGGGAAATGAGTTTTTGGTAATTAGGGTTTGAGAAGTGTTGCTTGTTGATAAAATGATTTGATTTAGTGACCTTTTTGAGGATTTTTACTAAATCTGCTTTAAAGGTTGAAATTTTGGTTTTCTAGCTGTGGTGGCTGGTTATTTGTGTTGTGGTTGCTTATGGAGTGGTTCTGTTAATTGATTTAATTCGATAACTTTGCCTATTTGGGGTTTTCTTTTGGGGAAAATGTTTGCAGATAGGAGTACTGGGAGATTGGGTGGACTTAACAATTCAGAGAGTGGTGGAGTGGCTGATGCCAAAAACCTACGCGTAAAGGTAAGTATATGGACCTTGCACTATAGACTGTCTTTTTTTTTTTTTTTTATGTGTGAGATTTGATTGGACATTGAGAAAACTTATGTGGGTAAGGGAGCAAGTGTTGAAACGGGATCAGGTTAGCAGTTGATACAGTTTGGATTTTTCATATTCTATGGGGCTTAGTTGATCTGCATTTCTCTAATGCCATGCTGTTTTGAGATTTTTTGGCAGCAATGCTGTTGATGAAAATGTCCATTTTTTTTTTCAAAGTGAGGCATTGTGTTTGAGTGTTTGAAGCTGTGATTAATTGGCCTTCTGATGCAAAAAGGGAAATAGTGTTGCTGCTGTTTTAACATGTTGGGCGTTCTTTTTTTGTTTGGTCAGGGTTGGGGAAGTTGGTGGTGGTGGGCTGGTGTTTCTAGGACCACTTTGTTTTATATTTTGGTGTGGTGTAGTGCTATGTGCTCTGTTTGAATTCTTGAAACAAATTTGTACTTTTGGGAGAGTTTTTCCTTGCCTTCATGTAGACAATCACAAGCAAGCGATTACAGGTGGAATACTCTTTCAATTTAAACAATGATTTTTAAGCTGTTTTATGTGCAAATTTGGTTCCTGGACTGTTTCACACTCTATTATCTGATTTTATGTCAAAGTTTGCATGTTATCTTCTTTTTCCAGAAGCTATCCAGGTTATTCTAGCGGTTATTTTTGCTATTATCTGCTGGTGCCAACATGCATCTTATTAGACAATGGCACCACTTTGCTTGTTTTGAGGTTGGTTGAAGGATGACATAGGATATTTTAACTTTCAGATTCCTCAAAGTTCTCAATTTGAATCCGTGAATTCATTCTGTTAATTTCTGTGTTCATATATTGACTAGGTACAGTTTGCTGATGAGATTATAGACTGCAGTTTGCTTTAAATTTAAGTCTGTCTTTAATCAAATCTGATTCAGAAAGATTTTTAAAAGGTCAAATAATGTCTGCATGTCATGCATCTATAAATTTTATATGAACTTATCGTGTACCATCAAAATACTCCACATGATTCAATACACAATGGATGAGCATTTGAGTCAACTCTTTGTTTGAATTTTTGTATAAAATCAAATACAAATTTCTTCCGCATGTTTGAAACAACAACAATAAAGCATATTGGAGTTGCTGCTTTCTTGCTTGCATTTTTCAGAGTGAATGCAGCTGACCTTTCTTTCTAATGTTGTGAACAGCTGGTTTTATTAGGTGATTCTGGTGTTGGTAAAAGCTGTATTGTTCTTCGCTTTGTTCGTGGCCAGTTTGATCCAACATCCAAGGTAAGGAATCTATCATTCCTTGCCATTCACATGCATTCACCTTGTTTGTTATTTAAGCCTCTCCTCCACCTCCCTCCATCTCTCTCTCCCTCTCCCACACCCACACCCACACCCGCACCCACTGGCCCTAGAAGGCTGGAACTACTCTTGATACATCTACTTAGATTTGTTACTTTGGATTTTCAGGTAACTATTGGAGCTTCATTTTTGTCACAAACAATAGCTTTACAGGATTCTACAACAATTAAGTTTGAGATATGGGATACTGCTGGACAAGAAAGGTACTCTTGGCAAAGTGTATATTGTGTTGGTCACACACATGCAGAAACAAGCAAACAAGTCCATATTGAAAATTTACTGGAAAAGTTAATCTGATAGTATATTTTTCTTCTGGCATGTTCCTCCTTCCCCATTGCCTTTTCCTTCATAAACACCAAAGCTCTTATTGATTATTGATTTTTGTTTCTTATTCAGGTATGCCGCACTAGCACCGCTATATTACAGAGGTGCTGCAGTTGCAGTTATTGTGTACGATATAACAAGCCCAGAGACATTCAACAAAGCACAGTATTGGGTTAAGGTAGTCTGCTGGAATCACAATTGCATCTTCTCTCGCCCTGTCACACATGCAGAAACATGTTTATGCGGGTGATGAATTTGCCCTCACATTTTGATGTGAAAAGAATTTGGCTTATTGCTATATTGTTCTTAAACACTTTAATAAAGAAGGTTTATGCTAACTAAGTTTTCACAGAAAATTGAGAAAGAATTAACAGTTTTGATTCAGCATAGCACTAAGTTTCTGTTTTGAAAATATAAACTTAAGGCCGCTAAAATCTGTTACATGATTATGAGTGTTTTAATATAGTAGCTGATGCAACCTAAGCTGTTTTCACTATTCATTTAGCATTGTGATGGCTCTGTATTTAAAAATCTCTTTTCTGTCTTCCATCAGAATATAAATACCTCTCTTCTCTCTTTCTCTGAATTTAGCCAGAGATGTTTCATAGACTTGTTAAGTGCATTTAAGCTTTACCATTTGCTCAATGATTTATCCTCTCTGCTCATGTGAAAGTTTATTTTCTTGGCTTATATCCTATTGTGTAACAGGAGCTACAAAAACATGGGAGCCCTGATATAGTCATGGCTTTAGTAGGTAACAAGGCTGATCTTCATGAGAAGCGAGAAGTACCCACTCAAGCAAGTATAGTTATTTATTGGGAATAGATCGTTCCTAATTGCTGAATATATTTTAATGTGTTTTGCTTTTTAATAATTGAAGGATGGCATTGAATATGCGGAGAAGAATGGGATGTTCTTTATTGAGACATCTGCAAAAACTGCAGATAATATAAATCAACTGTTTGAGGTACCACTGACACTTATGTGCTTTATTTCTATAGCATGATTCTACTAGAAAAGAAATTACTTTGATGCAATTGAGTCTCTGGTTAATTATACTTAAAGGTTCCACTTTTAATTGTAATCTGACAACCTCTTCAATTTGCAGGAAATTGCTAAGCGACTCCCGCGCCCTTCCTCAACATGACTGCAGACCCTTGAAACTGAATTAACTAGATTGCCTCAAATGTTACAAGAAAACCACTTGCCTGTATCAACTTTGTGTATATCTTGGTAGTTGCTCTATTCTGTGATTTGACTGTCACTTAAGTTGAAAATCTACATTCCCTGTTATTATCATGAATAACACATGCAGCGTGTTGACTTGCAGTCCACAAGTTTATGGTGGACAACCATGTGAAAGGACTGCATAAAATTGTTGCTAAGTGTTTCAAATGTTATAGTTTTCGGGTAACCTACCTGCCTCAAGAGTATAAAAAATCATTTGAAAATACTACTAGTATATCAGGACAGTACCGGAGATTAAAGTAGCGTCCTGTGGATGCATTGCTTCTAGGAATATGAGTTCGCACAATTCTGAATGCTAAAATTTGAGTTTTGTGACAAACTGAGACTTTCGAAATTGATTCTCAAACTGATGGCCAGCAGCTCAGTAGTAACGCATGTACTTTTCAGCCTCAGTAACCATAAACCATGTTGGATGGATCATCAGGGTTGGGGATGAGTCCGCTTCAAAACTGTGAGGGAACGGAACAATAATAGAGATGAAGCAACTTACCTGCTGGCTGTCATCTAGCTTGGTATTGCCAAGGAAAAGGTATGGATCATGGAAGATCATTTTGTTGCCCCCTTTCAATCATACAGGTAAAATAGATTATAGCTGCATGCACTGTAAGGAGTACTGAAGGTAAAATAATTTGATCTTTGATCTAAGGTAATGGAATAGACCCCTGGAAACAATTGAAGCTATTACAGGCTTGGAAGATAAGCTGAGAAGTTGTTACTCTGTTGAAAGGGTTAAACATGTAGTTTGCATTCGTTTATACAATTCAACAGTATGTAGTTCCTAGATCACTGCTCATAGTACATGAACAGCAGAATCTATTTTGCTGTATGTCTGGACCTCCACACAAGATGAGATAATGTCAAGCCCTTTTCATGCCCCGTTTGTCACACCACCCAGTTGTGAAAGTTTACGTATTGTCATTTTCTTGCTGCACCCTGAGCGCCCATTTCCTTTTAATATCTGTGGGTCTTTGTGGCCAAAACTAGTAGTTTTTCATAACTCGGGACTGGCCACATCAAGTCACCGTCCCTTGGATCGATCTTCTTAGGAGTAGGATTGGAATTAAGCAGCACGTAACATGAAGTTTCTCTTTCAAGCTAGTGAAACCACTAGCAGAAAATGAAGTTTGTTCTGGGACCTTAAATGCTGACAAAACCCGACAATGAACTACAGTTTCTTATCCCTACAATATCCCCCATGTTTCCATGATAAGCGCAATCAGGAATAAAAACCAGCAGTGAAGAGGGAAAACAAGATACAATGGGTGACTTATAGACTGATTATTGGATATGACACTGTTTTAGCTAAGGTAAACACAGTACCACAAGAGGATAACTTTTGAAGGACACGTTGGAGGTTTTGAGAGTGCAACGAAACTGTCATGGATTGGTGGAAACTAAGATGTAGGCATTGGTTTAGATACGTACAATGGTATTGCTCTTAGCTGCTGGACAACATATGTGCCTGTGAGGGCCACTGTAGAGTTCCGAAGTGGCTTTGGATTGTGATTTATGATAATTATGTAAGACACGAAGCTCACTATATATCTATCAGGGACAGGGACCAAATGACTGTTTCAGTCGGTGTTCGTCCTCTCTACTGTGCTCAATCCATCAAATGCGTGATCCCAGAAATAAAACAAAACACTTATTGCTACCATTCAGTGTATTTTGTGATCTATCAAATGCATGTGAAAAACTAAGTTCCTTTAGAGAGAAGAAAAGGGAAAAAAGACTGTCCTACAAAGGCAAACGAATCTCTTGTCACTGATGCCAGACGGCGTATACCATTCATATCTATCGTGAAATAGGGTGTGATACCCAAATGCTGTGAAGACTTTACTCAAGAAGTGATAGGTATACAAAGTGTTATATATTGTGATTTTATGTTACTTTATATTATACTTTCTAGACTTGCTTTATAAATAATCATAAGAGTATATTTTATGGTAAAAGTGGTGTCTTATACTCGGATACCAAATATAATAGAATCAGAGACGACGCTTAATTATTATTTTAGAATAAAAAAAATAGAGACAATAAATACAGAAATATATTTAATTGAAAAGATAAATATAAACATAAAATAAATCTATCTATAGTTTTAGGATGTATTTTTATACTTTTAAAATAAGAGACACATGAAAATATGTATGATCTATTCTTGGTGTTTTTGTTTCTTGTACTTATATTATTACATAAATATCATGTACAATATTAAAGATAGTCAATAAAAAGTACCTATAAATTAGTCCATGCCCAGTAAATCTAATCAAGTTTTATTGATTAGACTAGTGTGTGGGATTTTTGAAATTGACTAATATGATTGGCGAGAGTTTAACTTGAGAAAATTATTAATATGGTATTTTAAATAGTATAAATATAATTTTTTTATATGTATTCCAATTAAAAATACTATTTAAAAAATCCAAATTTTAACTCATCTCTTTATCATACTCAAGTTCCAGTCTTTATCCTTTCTTTATAATAAATCAATGGCTAGATTTCCTCCCTTTAATTATAGCTTTTTTGAAAGATACTTGGGAATAATAGAAGGGATTTTGCTTATTGTTTTGGCTATCCCATTAGGGCAGGGATGATGAGCCAAATTAAACTCTTTTTTTTACTTTTTTTTTTTTTTACTTTTGGCTTCAGCATTGAAGATGCCCTTACTCTGCAATTGACAAACTAAAGCTAAATCTGGATGAATATCAATGCTCTATTTTTCAATGAACATCAATCTTGTCCTTGCTTAAAGCGTTTAATCAGATAAAGATTAGGCTATGCCTGAATCTCAATTTCTCACAGTCACATATTTAAGATTGCATGTGATCATGTGGGCTCCGGTTCAGGAATATATTCTGATTATGAATTATTCTAACCATTAAAATAAAACACAAAGGGCAAAGTGGTTTATATGATCTTGAAGAGGCTCCTTATTGCTGATAATATTGCACATGGCATCCTTAACTTGATCCGATGAAAGTAGGATATAGCAGGGTAGCAGTACTCCTTATTTTGAATTCAAAGTATTTTTATAAATTACAAAATACTCAGTATACTAGTGTGGAATTCTCTCACCTCGCTATCAAAAGAAGAGAGAAGGAGAAAGGAAGGACATGGGGTATTGCATTTTTAACATGTTTGGGCAATATTTGGAGCTCTTGAATGGACTACCCAACCTCTCAGGAGACAAACCCACATGAAGTTTAGAGATAAAATGGGGTCCCTTACTGGGAATAGCACTTGATCCTAAAAAACAATTTGGACTTGTTGCTTTAATTATAAGTCCCTCCTTCAAGCTTTGATAGAACCTCAATCTTGTCAAAACCCGATCTTCAGACTGTAGCTGGTGTGATCCCCACCACCTTTTAGACGGGACAAATTATGCTCTGCGAATCTTGAGTTAGACTCGTAATTGACATTGACTCACAGTTTGGGATGGTGCAGTAAGAGATAAATAAAATCATGGAAATAAAAGTCTTCACATTTGAAAGTAAAGTCTTTATAGTTAATTTGGAAGAAATGGAATCGTTCAGTTTCAAATTTTAATAACAATTATGTGAAATGGGTACAGAATACATGGTGGATATATGGATTCACAGAAATCAAGATGCAGAAAATCATTGAACCATCAAAGAAATTTGGAAATCATCAAGTTAATCAGAGCTTTATGAGTGATTCACATGGTGAAAGTATACATTATGAGATTCCCTCGAACACAAAAAACATCCTGCTTGTGTTCCTTCGGCACCACCACACACAAGATCTGCCTTTGCTTCTGAACCAATTGGCAATTTTTGTCCAGGTTGATGATTCCTTGCAAGATCTTCGAAACAAAGGCATGACTAGATCATGACAAACTTCAATTTGCATCAATATATAGCTTGTGTTTGATTTTTGAATTCCCATTTAACCTAACTTTTGTGGGGCAGACTTCTTTGAGCAATAACACACGATTGAGCTACCATAATGGTGGGAAGTGGGAACCCCTATCTTATCCTGTACAAGGGTAGATATCCATCATGTCTGTAGGCAAATCCATGGCATCTTTCATGTATTTTGACCATTTATTATTTCTCACAGTTTATGCTTGCTAAAAACTGGTGGACCACTTCCCAATTTTGTTAAGCAACGTACCATATTATTGAATTGAATTTATAACAAGCGACAATTCATTCCAGCATTCTGATTATTGTACCATCTAAACTTTTGATAAATTGTATTTGTAATTGGGTGCCAGCTATATATGTGTGTGTTACAGCTCGAGCCTAGCATCAAGGAACCTGGGCTCAGGCAATACTCCCTAAAGCACATCAGCACGGGCTTCCATGCCCAAAGCTCTACGTGCTTGGGCTAGGGGCGTATCCTGAACCTAACATGCTTGGATTTAGACAGCGTGCTTGGATTCATTTTTTATTATCTATTATTATCAGAGCTACCAGTCACCTGACTTGCCAGACATTACATGCTACTATCATAGCTACCAGTCACCTGTTTTACCAGGAACCACATGCTACTAATACAACTACTGGTCACATTGACTTACTAGGAACCACCTGTTATCATCACAACTACTAGTCACTTTAACTTAACAAGCATGCACTGCATGCTACTATCATAGTTACTAGTCACCTAATTTACTTACCACTCCTCTAAACTTTT
>Ga0307509_10009857_pt1 | contig 11817 bp, 6 predicted proteins | sample 10_EM_MG_FD_202245 | JGI IMG/M metagenome (GOLD analysis project Ga0307509, IMG submission 202245) | Populus trichocarpa ectomycorrhiza microbial communities from riparian zone in the Pacific Northwest, United States - 10_EM | ecosystem: Host-associated > Plants > Roots > Unclassified | place... | reverse complement strand
CACCATAATATATATCTTAGCTGTAGTAATGTAAGCGGTGTACAGGTGGAGCCGAAACACAAACTAAGTAAAAGAATACACGGTAGTGTTATGAAATGCACTTAGGAAATATAACGGAATTTCAACACTTCCCCACATTATCTACAGCCCAATAAACCAACCATTCGCTGATGGGCAGGTTTTGCCAAGACTTTGGTGCATATATTGGCAAGATTGTTAACTGATTCAACCTTAAGGAGAACGAACAGGTTGTCTTCTAGTGCTTCTCGTGTGATGAAGTAGTCGACAGCGATATGTTTTGTCCGAACATTAATCTGAGCATTGATGGCTAAGAAATTGGCACCGGTGTTATCGGCATGCATAGCGATTGGAACATGGAGGTGAAGGTCAGCGAGGCCTTCAAGAAGCCATCGAATATGGCGTGTACCGTATGATATAGCAACGAATTCTGCTTCGGTTGTTGATTTGGCGACGGATGCTTGTTTTTTTGAGAGCCAGGAGATACAACAGTTATTGAATAGAAGAATGTAACCAGAGGTGGATCTTCTGGTATCGTGACAACCAGCAAAGTCAGCGTCAACGTAAACATTGATAGCATTCGTTGTTGTGTAATGGTAAAATAGGCCAAGGTTTCGCGTTCCATTAACATATCTAAAGACGTGTTTAGCAGCCTTCATATGTTCTTCGGTAGGGCAAGAGGAAAATTGTGCGAGAAATGATATCGTATACGCTAGATCAGGTCTTGTCCCGGTAACGAGGTACATGAGGGATCCTATGATTGATTGGTATGTGGTAACTTGTTCTTTTGGTTGTTCCGTCGTCTCTTTCGTAAGGATAATACCTTTTGGTAAGGGAATGGATACCGTGTTCGAGTTTTCCATTCCAAATCGAGAGAGGATAGTACCGATGTAAAGTTCCTGGGTAAGAGTTATGCCGATCGGGGTATACGTAATGTGTAGGCCGAGTAAGAATAAGGCTTCCCCAAGGTCCGAGATCTCAAATGCCGTTTTCAGGTCTTTGATGAGAATGGTCAGATGTGGGGTATCGGCCAAGTATATTGCAATGTCGTCCACGTAAAGCGAAATGTAGCAGTTGAACTCGTTGTGGATAAACATGCATGGGTCTTGATGTGATGCGGTGAAGTCTTTGGAGGTCAAGAATTTAGCGAAGAGAGCATACCATTCGTTCACAGATTGCTTAAGTCCATATATGATTCGGTTAAGTTTCCATACTTTGTCTCCGTCACTGAACCCTGGTGGCGGTCGCATGTAAACTTCTTCTTTTAGTTTACCGTAAATGAAGGCAGATTTGACGTCAAACTGTCGTGGTCGCCATTGGTTTCTGGCGCATATCGCAATTACTAGTCTGAGTGATTCGTACCGAATAACTGGGGCAAAGGTGTCTTCAAAGTCGAAGCCAGGAGCTTGGGAAAATCCTTGCGCAACGGCTCGTGCTCGAAATCTTTCCAAAGTACCGCCAGCATTCTTTTTGGTTTTGAATACCCACTTACTTCCGACAATGTTCCGTCCTGTTGGTTTGTCAACAACATCAAAAGTGTTATTCTGCTTTAGTGCATTTATCTCATCGTCCATGGCTGACGTCCATCGTTCCTTTAGCGAGCTATTTACAGCTTGGCGATAGGTGGTTGGCTCCTCGTCCGGCATTTCTTTAGCATTTCTACCAAAGTGTGTCTGTGGGCCAGTCACTCTTCCAGACTTCCGTGCTTCTTCCTTATCAGGGAGCGGCCCAGTAACATCTAAGGGACAGTGAGTTGCTTGTTGATATGGTAAAGAGGAATCTTTCTCGTATGTCGTCGTAGTAGTGGTCGTACTCCCTTGATCTTTCGCATACGTTTTCTCGGCAAGGAGTGGTTCCATGGCAGTTTTATCACGCTGTATTGTCGTCTGGTTTGTCCAATGGATTTGTCGAGTTTCAGTGACCTTATGCTGCGATGGGATGTAGACTCTATATATCTTATCAGAAGAGGTATAACCAATAAGATATCCTTCGATTGCCCGGCGTAATAGTTTCGTTCCTGGTTGTCTTTTCTCCTCTGGTAGGTGAACGAAGCATTTGGTCCGGTATGGGCGGAGATGGTGGATCGACGGTTTCTTGTTGTAGAGAGATTCATAGGCTGTCGTCTTTCCTATGGATCGGTTAGGGATTCTGTTTCGAAGATAAACAGCGGTTGCGATAGCTTCAGCCCATAAAGCCATAGGTAAGCCAGTCAACAAAGAACGAGCAGCGGTAATTATAGTTCGGTTGTATCGTTGGGCAACACCATTTGATTCATGTGAGTAGGCAGGAGTGAGATCATGTACTATGCCTTGTTTGTCTAATAATGTTAACATGGCAGCGTTCACATATTCTCCTCCGTTCTCTGTTCTGAATCGTTTGATTATGGCGTTATCTTGAGTGTAGCGAGCATAGATGAAACTGGTAAATACTTTAACGGTGTCGGATTTAGCATGGATAGGATATATCCAGGCGTATCTGGTGCAGTCATCGATAAAGGTAACATAATAGTTTCATTTGCCGAAGGATGTTTTTGGAGAACTTTCCGCTAAGATCAGAATGGATCAACTCAAATGGAGTTTCTGATTGTGTCGCGATATCTGTTGTTGAGGTAGGCTTCCGTTTTGTGCTTTTGGAAGTGATGCCTATTTGGCATTGCCAGTCTTTCGGAACTTTGGGGAGGTTGGTAGCGACAGAGTAGTTGGGGCTTTTGACATAGTCGGGTGAGGGATGTCCGAGTCTATTATGTACTCAACAATGAACCAGTATCTAAATGATCTTATCTGATGGTGAGAGCAGCAGGAAAACTGCACCAAGACTATAAGGGTGCAGAGAAAGGTTGTTGAGAATATTTTAGTATGCAACACATAATCCTTAAACCCTGCAGAAAAAAAGGGGGAAGTATGTATAATAGTAGATTGAAAATATTATCTGCAATTATGCAACTTATTGAAACTGTATTGTTGTGAAAATAGTTTTATTTGTATACTTATAAATATTGAGACTACAACAGTATTGCCAATAGCTGTCCCCAATGTATATCAAGTCTTTCTATCAGATTCCAATAGTATGGAACAATCATACGGGGTATGCTTACAAATAGATAAATAGTAGGTCAAATAGAATGTGTTTAGGGTATTGCTGTTATTCCTTGTAGTATTAAGTATTGCTCCATAGTATTTTATAAAAAATATCTTATACTATTAATAGATAGGGTGCAATATTACAGCACATTCTTTGCATCTGAAAACATCACTGGCTTTTAGTTCTTTCAAACTTAAGTCTTTATTCACAATATTTCTTTCTCCTTATACAATCTACCATCATTTCTCAATCAGCCAATATTTGAATAAGTTTTCTTATTGTAACGGTGTAGCCATGGTCAATCAGAGATGCCGTATCTGCCATCAGAGCAAGAATGGTAGTGAATATGATACAGATCGCCAAGGTCTATTGAGAAAAGGATGTCGAGCCTGTTTGGTATGTATTAAATACAGACTAAGTTTCAATAGCATTTATCCAGTCTGAGTGAAATATATGCTAATAGGATGATTGATACAGGTACGGCAACGGGAATTGCAGAGAGTACGACAAGAGCGTATACAAGCCTCCATTGCGAGCCCTATAATAATACCTGAAAACGATCCAGTGGCAGTCCAGGAACCAGGCCGTGTTGAAGAAACTCCACGAGCATATATTATAAATTCCACCAGGTGGAAGCCTCTTGATTTCGGTCGAATGGACATCCTATGTTCTTCCTGTCATGCAAACCATTGGATAAGTGAACGGATAATACAATATGGAAAACAGAATCCAAAATTCGAGCTCTGCTGTAAGCATGGAGATGTTGTTATTCCGAAACTGCAGCCTTGGCCTAATACAATGCAAACCTTGATGAGTGGAGAGTCAGCAAGATCACGGCAGTTTCGTAAAGATATTCGCCTATCCAATTCCGCTTTTGCATTTACCTCTGTTCGATATAACATGGATAATCGAGAATATACCAGAGGTGGTGGTGTTATAAACTTTCAAATCTGTGGAGAGCTGTACCATTTGCAGGGGCCACTGATCGCACCTGGCAGTATTGATGCACGTTACTCGCAAACCTATTTATACGATCCAGGATTTGGAGCAAATTTGAGGGCTGACAGATTCCCTACTCTGGATCGGGAATATATTGAAATATTAACAGAGACACTATATCGTTGCTCACCCTGGATCACAATTTACAAAACGGCAGCGGAGCGCTTGAGAGAACAAGAGGCTGATGGAGAGCATTTCCGAATTATATTAAATCCACAACTCCAACTATTGACAGAGAGTGGAGCAGATCGTCGAAGAGCCAATTTACCAGTAGCAAATGAAGTAGCGATGATTATCCCAGAAGAATATGGTGAGGCAGGGTTTCGAGACCTGGTATTAGCCAAGCGAAACATTGAGGGAGACCCTGGCGAGCAGTCTGACTTTTCGAGAATCGACCCCAATCATGCTGCCTATTTGCCCTTGCATTATACCTTAATGTTTCCTGCCGGAGAGCTGGGATGGCACTGGGCAATGGAATTAGCAAATTCAACTGGGATAAGGCAGAGGTTGAGACTACCACAGCGTGCGTTCTATAGGTTTCGCTTACATCCACGATCTGATGAGCCGACAAATATATTTCAATGTGGCAAGCTCTTTCAACAATTTGTTGTAGATGCATGGGCTATATGTGAGCAGAGTAAACTTTTATGGCTACGTAGGCATCAGAATAACTTTCGTGCCGACCTATATAATGGACTGATGGATGTTTTAATTCGTGAGGATCATGTTGTGGATATTGCTGCAATTGGAAAGAAGGTTATTCTTCCATCAAGCTACCTTGGAGGGGATCGTTTTATGCAACAACTTTATCAAGACAGCATGACCATTGTCCAACATTTTGGAAAGCCCTCATTCTTTATTACATTCACCGCCAATCCGAAATGGTTTGAGATTACTCGAGAGCTTGGGCCAGGTGAAGCTGCAACCGATCGTCCAGATCTGGTTGCAAGAGTCTTTCATATGAAGCAACAAGAGCTATTACGGCAGATTAAAAAAGATCATATTTTTGGACGATATCGGGGTTGTGTCTGGACAATTGAATATCAAAAGCGAGGGTTACCTCATATGCATTTGCTCTTATTTATTGAGACAGCACCAAGCTTCTTAACAGGGGAAACAATCGACAGCATAATTTCAGCAGAGTTGCCAGAAGAGTTAACAGAGGATGGTAAACGGTTGGGCCAAATTGTCAAAACATCTATGGTACATACTGCCTGTGTCAGTCGCAAACGCAATGCTTTATGCTTAAAACAATCAAGAAATGGTCAACAACCTACTTGCTCAAAGTCCTATCCACGAGCATTTCAGCCAACAACAATAGTTCATGAAAACGGATACCCACTCTAGCGTCATAGAGAAGATGGTCGAGCATTTGAAATTCCCGTACATGGTGCACCTATTGGAACAACGGTAAGAATTGATAATAGATATGTGGTTCCTTATAGTCCATATCTCACACTTATGTTTGATGCACATATTAACGTTGAGATCTGTGGATCTGTCCGTGCTGTTAAATATATCCACAAATATATTTATAAGGGCAGTGATCAAGCAACTGTTCAAATCAATAGTGAGAAGGATGAGATATCCCGTTATCTCAATGGTCGGTATATTGGACGTACTGAAGCAATTTGGAGACTTTTTGAGTACAAAGTTCATGAGGAACAGCCAGCAGTAAAGCATTTAGCATTACACCTTCCAGGTCACCAGCCAGTATACTATTCGGAGATATTAGACCTGGCTGAACTGCAGACGAGGGTCGAGAACTCCTGCACAACCTTGACCGCATTTTTTGACTATAATGCAAAAGCTGATGATGGGCGAGAATACCTCTATCAAGAATTTCCAGAGCATTATCGGTATATTGCCAACAAGGGATGGCAGAAGCGTGTACGAGATAGTAGTTTTGCTATAGGAAGAATATATTCAGCCAGTCCTTTTATGGGTGAGAAATACTACTTACGCCTCCTTCTTACAATTGTACGAGGATCAAAGAGTTATGAGGATTTGCGAACAGTGCTTGATACTACCTATTCAACATTCAAAGGAGCATGTGAGGCTCTTGGACTCTTGGAAAATGATGCAGAATGGATATCAATGTTTACTGAAGCAAGTCTCTTTGCATCTGGCTATGCTCTCCGTCAGCTCTTCAGTATTGTGTTAAGTCAAACAACAATCAGCAACCCTCCTGCTGTATGGCATAAGTTCAAGGACATCTTTTGTGATGATCTACCTTATAAAATCACATCTGGTCAGGTTTATATCCCTGCCGATGCAATGGAGCATGACTTACTATATCTCGATTACGGTCTCTATCTTCTTCAGGACTTATTAAGTGAGCATAATAGAACTCTTGCGGAGTTTGACCTTCCAGCTGCGAAATATATCTGGACCAGAATGCAGCATGAGCGCAATCCTAATCCACTGATTCAGGAGGAGCTAAACTATCAAATAGCTCATGAGAGTGCTACATATGAGAGAATGAGAGAATGCTTAAATATAGAGCAAAAAGTAGCACTTGAAGCAATACTGGAAGGGGTAGAAAATAAAACATATAAGGAATCTCCTGCTTGCTTCTTTCTTCATGGGCCAGCAGGTACAGGAAAGACCTTTCTGTATAAGGTTATTTGCAACAAGTTACGATCTGAAGGGAAAGTTGTTATTTGTGTCGCCTCATCAGGCATTGCTGCGCAACTGCTTCCTGGTGGCCGTACGGCACACTCACGTTTCAAAATACCATTAAGCAATGATACCAATAGCAATTGCAACATAACTAAAAATTCGGAGTTGGCACAATTAATCCGTAATACATCTCTTGTTATATGGGATGAGGTTCCGATGCAGCATCGGGCATGCTTTGAGGCTGTGAACAGAACACGCAATGATATCTGCAGTGTCTCACGGTTCCCTGATGAGATACGTGTTGGGATAACTTTGCTGTTCTTTCCTTTGTTACACGGTTGCTATGAGGGATTTCCTTTGTAAGGTTTACGACAAATTGTATTATTTCCTTGGTTACGCGGATATGTGACTCATACTGGGGTATGAGTCGGGCGGCAAAGGCTGTGCTTGGATTTCTTTCTATATAAGGGGGCTCCGCCCCCTATTTCCTTGATTCTTTACGCTACCTGGTATTTCTTTCACGACTCTTGTACTTCAGAATATTACGTCTTCTATTCTGATATCCAAGTTCCACGCCAAGAACCCACGAACCCTGACCCTGATCTATCGTTACACGATCACCCTTGACCTGAGATTGTCATCTCTGAACCCTCACGCTAAACGAGTGTAATCGTTTAGGACCTTCCTGTCGTTGTCTGCCTTGGACTAACGTCCAGTGCCAAGACCCCGTTACACAGTGCTCCTGAAGGTAGCTATTTTGGTCGGATACCAATCGTTCTGGGAGGCGACTTTTCACAAATACTACCAGTTGTGCGACATGGTGGGATGACTGCAACTATCAGGGCCTGTTTGCAAAATACAGGCATTTGGCATCATCTTCATATTCTACATCTTAAGCAAAATATGAGGTTGATTGAGGGGAATTTGAATACATCCTTTCAGCTATTTCTTTCGAAGATTGTGCATGACACAGCCTACTATGGACAATTGTCCCTTCCAGACTATCTTTTCCGTACAACATCAGTCAAAGATTTCTGTCTATGCATATATCCTTCAACACTCCTCCATAATGCAGAGAATAATGCAAATGCTTTCAAAGAACGGTCCATTCTCGCCTATCGGAATGATACAGTGGACGAATTTAACAATCACCTTATTATGGAAATGCCGGGAGAGTTGCATCAGCTGTACGCTATGAATTCGGTCGATATGAGCGAGGAGGCAGCTATTGCTGAGCCTTTTGCAAACGAATACCTACAGACAATCAATATTGCCTCTTTACCACCAGCAAATTTAAAACTCAAAATTGGGGCTCCTGTTATTCTTCTCCGAAATCTAAGTCCTCTTGAGGGTCTTTGTAATGGAACACGGTTGCGAATATTGGGGATTAGCTGGAATTGCTTAAAAGTAGCATTTTTGGGTGGAAACCGTGATGGGCATATTCGATTATTGCCAAGGATCAAGCTCAGCAGTGGTATTGAGGATCTTCCATTTATTCCAATCAGAAAACAATTTCCAATTCGGCTCAGCTTTGCAATGACAGTTAATAAAGCACAGGGCCAGTCATTACACAATGTTGGTATTGATCTTCGTTCGCCAGCTTTCACTCATGGTCAACTTTATGTCGCCCTGTCCAGAGCTACTTCTGTTACTGGATTGGCATTACTTATGCCAGAAAGCACTCCTACAACAACTATAAATGTGGTTTTTCCCTCTGTCTTACTTGAATAATAAGCTTGTTGTAAGTTTTCTTATTTTATTTATGGTACAATATCCTATTTATATCTTGATTGGAGTATTGGAATTCTGAAAAACTAACATATATTGTCAGATAGCTATCAGTTTGATACAAACTCTATTACCCAGTTGTATCAAATAAAATAAACCTTAACTAAAACTCTAAAAGCATAGATTGCAGTATATCATACTCTTTTTTGTCTTTAAAGTAATATAAAAACGTGTATTTCTTATAGTCAATATTCTCATAATAAAATTACTACTCATATTATTTGATTCCATGATACTATTAGAAATAATCAAACGGATTTAGTTTAATGTTTTGACTTCTCTCTGACACTTCAAGCAGTTGCTATTACAATTTTAGTATTTGTAACAAAGATTATTTCAGCTTTATACTAATATTAAAGGCAAGTAGAGTATGAATTTTGACATTTCTAACACTTATTAAAAATATAGAAATAGAGATCATAAAGGACCACTTGCAAAGTTTGATTGCATAAAGGCTCTGACAAGAATACAAGGAAGCACATATCAAAGTGGTGGCAATTTCTGAGACTTTAGATAGATGTTATTTACAAATTTAATAGTCTGTTGCATAGATTATACACATATATTTTCAATCTTAGAGGAAGCACCAATAGGCTCAAGAATAGTTCTAATAAGAAATATTAAGAGATAATATTAATAATCAGATATGTACTCTCAGATTAAGACCAAATATATATAAAGTAGTTTTACAACAGAGATATTCATTCTCATCTTTATTAAATAAGAGTAATATATCCATCCATAAAATATTTGTTATAAGCAAACTATTACCTTGATGATAGAACTAAGATGTGATTCTGTCCTAACTAGACTCAAGTTTAACATATTAATTATAGAGTATTTTGTTAGAGTATAAGGTGTATAATACTTGAACAGTCATTCAAGTTCAAAAGATATCTATAAATATGAAATATTTTGGAGCCATTGAAGTTCAAATTATATCTATAGAGATAAACCAACTAGAGCCATTCAAGTTCAAATACTATATATAAATATGTAATATCACTCAATAGATTCAAGGCAACTACTTTTCTCTATTCAGAAAATACTCATATCAATAACTGGTCTTTCAATAGCAAGCCTATTATACTCCTTTCCTAAGTTTTTTAAATGTTGCCATCTCTACCTCTACTTCGCCCTCTACTTCCTCCTCTACTTCCTCCTCTACTTCCTCCTCTATCTCATTTGTCCATTTTTCTGTCTCATTTCGGCTACTACCTTCTACGAAAATGGCCTTCGATCAAACCACTACCAGCCACGAGTGGATGACCTTTCTTCTCAATGTCAAGGAAATCGCATCATCCTCCAACCATCAAGTCAACATTTGTCCTAAGATTGTTATGTTTGGAAGTGCGGAATCAAAACGACTCTATGTACAAGCAACCAAAAAGGACGCAAAGACTGCAATTGAAAAGGGAGAGTCCACTGCGGCTGAGGAAGATATTATGATTGAGAATTATTCACAAGGGTTGACAATTGGTGGATTTTTATCCTTGATCCGAAGTTCTGGTACACTTGCGATATTCACCAATGCGGTAGGCAATGCAGTGCAACAACAAGCGGAAAAGGTTCTCTACTGGCATACCGATGCTGTATTCTATCGCAATGGAATGCTGGCAGTCTACGATCCAAACTTCGTCCGTGGAACCGAAACCTTCCACTCCTGTACTGGAGTGCCCTTGGTCAAGCAGTTGGTGGAAGCACTACGAGGCAAGCGCACTAACCGTAAGGTTACGGAGATTTGGTTTGGGGGAGGAGGTAATCGTAGCACAAGGTGCCAGGAGATGACCAGGAAGTGGGTAGAGCGGGAAATTGGGGTCAAGGATGGAGCAAATCTTGGGAATTGGGAGAAGAGGAAGGGATGGGTTAAGTTGTACTTTTAGTACCAGTAGTTGGTTGTAATTAATGAGAAATATTTATTTCTCAAATAAATTATTAAAAGGTTGTCCAAATTCATGGTTTGAATGATAATAGTATGAAGGGAATACCAGAGCTTAAGCCACATTACCCAATTCTGGACTGGACTAAGTATCATTTTGATTTAATTATAATATATGGGTTATTAAATTTTGATTTTACACAGAGCAGCTACAACCCTCGAGGTCTCGAGGGGGAGACTGCTAGTGCTTCCTGCCACTGTTGGTAAGTTATCTTCTTTGCCGACTCTTTCTCTTCTTGTAACGGGGTCTTGACACTGGACGTTAGTCCAAGGCACACAACGACAGTGAGGTCCTAAACGATAACACTCGTTTAGCGTGAGGTTCGGAGATGACAATCTCAGGTCAAGGCTGATCGTGTAACGATAGATCAGGGTCAGGTTTCGTGGGTTCTTGGCGTGGACTTGGATATCAGAATAGAAGACGTTATATTCTCAAGTACAAGAGTCGTGAAAGAAATACCAGGTAGCGTAAAGAACCAAGAAAATAGGGGGCTTTTTTTTCTTTTTTTTCTTTTTTTTTTTATAATCATGTATTCGTTGTTAAAGTACAAGAAACTGCGTGGAGCGCTAGCTATGGCGTGAACAAAACTATAACCAATCCAACGACCCGCTTCACCCCCTCATGGGAAAAATCAAACCCCTCTAACCCAGAGCCCATCCCCCCCCCTAATAGCACCCAAGACGAAAGCAAGACGAAGCAATACCCTCCTCCCGACACGTAAGGAAAGACAGGTATAGAAAAGAAACCAGGGAAAGACACAAACCCTTCGGCGGGCCCCCCACAACAAAAGAAAAGAATCTTACGGCCCGGGGCCGACGGAGCGGAAGGATAAAACTACTGTTGCCTGTTGCCTAAGTGAATTCCCCTAGCTAACGGAGCTTCGGGGCAAGACGGAGACACGGGTGGAGTGCCCGTTAATCGGCGCGCGCCAGACTTTAGGAACATTCAAGGAGATAGTACAATACCATGGAATACCGTAACCAGCACGAGTTGCGACCGTAGAGTAAATCGCGAAGCGGGTGAAGAAGGCGAGGGGAGCCACCCAGCGAGGAGAGCCACTCAGCAGTGGAGATGCCAGCTGTTGTAAGGGGCAGTAGGGTGCCAGCCGAGGTGGCAGATAAGGTGCCAGCTAAGGAAGGGCGTAGCAGTACGGTGCAAGCGGATCTAACGCGTGGAAAGCGGGAGAGGGAAGGCTCGCCAAAGACCGAGAAGTACGAACGCGGAGGACCGAAACAGGGTCATGACTTTTCGAATACCGACCGTACCGACCGAGCAACTCAGGAGAGAGTGCAATACCAGAGAGCAGGGCCACCAGGGCAACTACTTCACCGATAGCCCGAGACTGCGACCGCGTGTTGACGAGGAACGA
>Ga0307509_10009855_pt1 | contig 11819 bp, 6 predicted proteins | sample 10_EM_MG_FD_202245 | JGI IMG/M metagenome (GOLD analysis project Ga0307509, IMG submission 202245) | Populus trichocarpa ectomycorrhiza microbial communities from riparian zone in the Pacific Northwest, United States - 10_EM | ecosystem: Host-associated > Plants > Roots > Unclassified | place... | reverse complement strand
CTTCCTCCTCTTGGTTTGTAATGAATGACAAAAGAAACTAAGAAAACTAATAAGCGACAAATGAGGAAACGTATTCGTATAGCGGAAGGTTGTTTGCTTCCGGCGTGATCACCGGTGATTTTCAACATAAGTTACCCCGCAATTTGGTAAATAGGTTACTGACAAGGGTGGGCGGTGGAGAACGCAAAAGGAGAGAAAGGAGAGAAAGGAGGAGAAATAGGACAAACTCTGCAAATAGTTCACAAAAAAGCTCCCCCCGCTGGCTCCTGCAGTGCAGCTTCTCTGATATTATGGCATGTGTCTCTATGTAACTTTTGTCTATTTATATGGTGCTTCCATACACCCCCTCTATAATACAATGCGTTCGCTGTCTAAGATGCACAGTAATATAAGTATATAAAAAGTTAATAAAGGAGATGGATGGAATAACTTAACCCTTGGGGATGAGAAATAAAAAGAAACCAAATGGGTGAATACACTCAGGGAAAGGAGGAGAGAGAGGTACAAATAGACTACTGATGAATAAAAGGGGAGTTAGGCAGAACCCAAGCGATGAAATAGGAGCGGAGAAGAGGACAGGGAGCATTGAGGTGACAAAAAATTCCAGATAAACGGTATAATCCAGAGTTTGGCATCTGGGAACTGCCAGCCCCCGTGTCGAGTGCAAAGGATGGCATTTCAAGAGGTTCCTTCAACTGCCGGGAGGAGTAGGTCTAGTCGATGGAGAGAAAAGAGTCCAGTATTATTCCTGGATGTCAGGGCTTGAGGGTCCTTTGTTTTTAGGGGCTGAGATAGGTTGGCTGGGGGGAGATGGGCTCTGTTGGATGCAGATTTGCGGCATGACAGGGAATGAAATCTGGTGGGCTCCGTAGGGATTGACGCCGTTCCACCTCAGAAGTATCCTCACAACCACTTCGTGCCCACCTTCGGCGGCCCACGATAGCGGCGTTAGGCCATATTTGTCAGGTTTGTTGGGATCGACGTCGTTCCACTCTAGAAGTGTCCAGACAACCCCCTCATGCCCATTCTCGGAGGCAAAAGAGAGGGGTGTTCGGCCATTTTTGTCAGCAGTGTCGGGATTGACATTGACCTGTTCCAGCAGCATCCCCACAACCCCTTCACTCCCATTCCGCGCTGCCCACGATAGCGGAGTTAGGCCACATATATCAGGTGTGTGAGCATTGACCTCGCCCCGTTCTAGTAGTATCCCCACAACCCCCTCATGCCCATTCCCCGCAGCCCACGACAGAGGCGTTTGGCCATGTTTGTCAGCCCCGTCAGGATTGAGGTCGTTCCGTTCTAGTAGCATCCTCACCACCCCCTCATGCCCATTCTCGGCGGCAAGCGAAAGCGGTGTTTGGCCCTCCTGGTCAGCAGTGTCTGGATTGACGTCGTTCCGTTTTAGCAGTATCCTCGCAACCCCCTCATGCCCATTGCGCGCAGCCCACGACAGCGGCGTTAGGCCATGTTTATCAGCAGTCTCAGCATTTACCTGGCCCCGTTCCAGAAGCATCCTCAGGACCCCCCCACGCCCACCCCCGGCGGCAAAAGAGAGCGGTGTTCGGCCATCCCCGTCAGCGATCTTGGGATTGACTTTCTTGTCTAGCAGTATCCTCACGACCGCCTCATGTCCGTTCTCGGCAGCAAACGAGAGAGGTGTCCGGCCACCTTCGTCAACCGTATCTAGATTGACGTCGTTCCGTTCTAGCAGTGCCCTCACAACCTCCTTATGCCCATTCTCCGAAGCCCATGAGAGCGGTGTTTGGCCAAACATGGTGTCAGCTGTGTTGAGGTTAACGTCGTTCCGCTCTAGCAGTATCCTCACGACTCCCCCACACCCACCTCCGGCAGCAAACGACAGCGGTGTTCGGCCGTCCTGATCAGCAGTGTCTGGATTGACGTCATTCCGTTCTAGCAGTCTCCTCGCAACCCCCCCATGTCCGTTGCGCGCAGCCCACGACAGCGGCGTTTGGCCATATTTGTCAGCAGTGTCGGGATTGACCTCATCCCGTTCTAGCAGTATCCTAGCAACTCCCTCATGCCCATTCTCAGCAGCAAAAGAGAGCGGTATTCGGCCATATTTGTCAGTTGTGTTGGGGCAGACGTCGTTCCGTCCTAGAAGTATCCTCACCACCCTCTCGCGCCCACTCCGCGCAGCCCACGAGAAGAGTGTTCGACCAGAGCTGTCAAAGATGTCAAGATTGACCTCCTCCCGCTCCAGCAGTATCCCCACAACTTCCTCACGCCCATTCCCCGCAGCCCATGATAGCGGGGTTAGGCGATGTTTGTCAGCCGCGTTGAGGTTAACGTCGTTCCTTTCTAGCAGTATCCTTACAATCCCCTCGTGCCCATCCCCCGCAGCCCAGGAGAGCGGTGTTCGACCATCTTTGTCAGCACTGTCGGGATTGATGTCGTTTCGTTCCAGCAGTATCCTCGCAACACCCTCATGTCCATTCCGTGCAGCCCACAAGAGAGGTTTTTGTCCAAGTTTATCAGTTATGTTGAGGTCGACGTCGCTCCGTTCCAGCATTATTCTGAGGACCGCCTCACGCCCATTCCGCGCAGCCCACGATAGTGGCGTTAGGCCATCCCTATCAGCTGTGTTGGGGTTGATGCCGTCTCGCTCTAACAGTATTGTCAGTACCACCTTATGCCCATTCCGCACTGCCCACGATAGCGGAGTTAGGCCACATTTGTCAGTGGTGTTTAGATTGACCTCGGTCCGTCCCAGCAGTATCCTCACCACCTCTTCATGTCCTCTCCTAGCAGCCCAGGCAAGTGCTGTGCTACCAGTCATATCAGTTGCCTCCACACCGGGTTTATTCTCCTCCAGTAACGCAACCGTTATGTCCGCACATCCGAAATATGCCGAACAGTGGTAGCCTGAAAATCTCGTAGCGCGGCCTACCAAACCAAAAGGGTGATCCCAAACAGGAATCTCATGTAATAGCAGCATCTTCGAAGATACGTGGTAAGCGCATCCTCTGAGTAGTTTTAATGCAAGCTTTTTCACATTCTCAGTTGTTTCCCGCTTAGCATGTGTACCCCAGTAGCAAGAAGCATACTTCACAAAAGGGATGGTTAGTGTGACCGGACGGGGATTAGCCGAAATACCCCTGACCTGCCGAGAGTTCAGGTAGGTCAAACAGACCTCTGCAATCGTCGAGTGCGGGTTGATGAACAAGTTGGGGTTATGGGAGAGGCATTCTTGCAGAGTGTAGTGAACAAGCCGGACGGTAGGCGAAGACTTCTCGACCATGACAAGTCCCAGAGTGCATGCTAGTAGTGATTCGATAGTAGGAACATTCTGAATGTTCGAGGCCACGGATCCTGCTTCTACCCCAAGGGCATGACATAATTCGTCGACCTTTAATGGCCTCTCAGAGTGGGATACCCACATTAAAACCTCCATGCCGAGTTTCGACTTACTTCCTGGCTGTGCTTTCATTCGTGAAATGGTTGCCGCATATGCATCACCGAGACCCTCTCCTTTGGTCAATGCGCCAAGTTTTTCCCTTCTTTTGTGGGTGGTAATCTCTGCCAGGATTGCATCAATGTTTAGAGAAACGAGAAGGAAACTAGGCATCACTGTTAGTGGATAATGACTTGGACCTGTATTAGAAATGTACTTGATACCCGGGCTTACATTTCTGAGATCTCCTCCTGAATCACTCTCATAATATCTTCCCGCAATTGGCCATCCATTGCTTTAGGAGTAGTGTCACCCTTCAGCTTCATCTCTAGGAAATTCTTAATATCATCCTTGGCAGGGCTGATAGGTATCATAACTGCCTTGCTAAAAAATGCAACAATTTCGCCGTTGATATGGGATCTCCCGGTGAGTAATATTCGCATATTTGGTGATACTCGAACGATTGCTTGCAGCGATCCAAGAAGCTCCCATCGGTGTTTCGGAGCTAACTCGTCTAATGCGTCGATGCATATATATATCCCCTCGAGTGAGGCGATGGCCTTGTTCAGAATTTTTATCATATCGGGTAGCGAGAGACCTCGGCCACCACGCTCCTCTTTGGCATTCTGGAGAGCCTCCCTTTCATGTTCCGGGATCTCTCCTCTGCTGACAAGTTGCTTGATGATAGAGCCCAGCATACTTATAGTGGAATGTTCCTGCTGGGCAAGGAAATCGCAGTAGAGCCCCACCACAGCTATGTTTTTCCTCTTAAAAAGATCGGACAGGCTATCAATCACCAGGGAGCTATTATTTCCCACTCGTCAGTGACATCCGCATTGCCCTTCCCTAGACGGGAGGCGTTCCTACCTAATATACGTTTTTCCCACCCCCGGATCCCCGTAACAGAACAACACTCGCTCAACGCAACCATCCTTCGCATCACGCCATTTTCTAAACTTCCTGGTTTTTAGAACCCACTTTCCCACACCATCGAGTCTGCCGGCTCGGACACCTTGGTGCCGTTGTTCTGCTTCAAGTGGCGATAGCCACAGTAACATTCGATGCCTCCTAGGATCTGGCTCTGCTGCACTTTTGGCGGCATTCTGGTTCTTCAACGAGGTGGACGAGTTGATATTACCGATGACCTGCTGGCGCCCTGAAGGCATCTAAGCTTGAGTTGATTATCTGAATTCCTTTTTTTTTTGTGAGGGATAGGTAGGGATTGTGCGCAGTGAGAATTTGGGGTCTCTCAGAGTTGAGGGGATCTCCAGGATCTAAAGGGATGGGAGGCGGTAACTTATAAGGCTCCTGTGTTGCGCCAGTACCGGTGTTGGAGGTCTTTCGCTACTCCCTGAATGCGAATGGCAGGTCAACCGAGCCGAGCCCACTACGCTTTTATTATGATCGTGATCCTTTGATAAACCGGATGATAAACCGGATGATAAACTGCTGATTGACGGACCCTTTGAGATATCGCCAAATCGGATTGACTGCAAGGAGATAAAAAAGGTAGAACTGGGCCTAATGGAGATAGGAAGGAAAGTGTATCAATTGCGTGGTTCCGGGGGTGGGTGGTGGCTTGTCTAACTAAGGAAACATGAGAAACGCCTTTTATGCAGAAATTCCGCACGCCAAGTGACTCCTGCCAGGGTTGGTGTCAGCGGCCAGAGCCCTGCATGTTCGAAGGCTGGCAACCGGGGGCACTCTAAAGAGTGCCGAACAGCTCAACGTCACCCCGTGGGTTGCTATAGCGACGTTGTGGCTTAGCAAGACATCCAGGCTTAAGACGACCTAAGAAATCCACTGCAAGTGCTGAGGGGACGAGAGCCAAAATCGCAAGCTAAATAATATCTTACCGGACAAGCATCAGACAGTGAACTCCTCAAGTTTTTGCAGTAGACTCCCAGGTCATGTTAAGTCAAATTACCATGGTAATCCACAAAGTTATGTTGAGCCGTCCGGTAAAGTTGGCTTTCTAGTAAAGTTGAGCTTTGCGGCATGCTTTAGGCCCTGTTCAGTAGCGATGGTTTGGTTCTGCTGTCCCATACAAATGACCCTTTCAAAAAGGATAGAAGGTCATTTTCACAGCAGAAACGGTTGTCCAATAGAATAGAACCATTGCAACCGAACACTGCCTTAAGCATGCCCCTGGTTGTGAGCGTTTGAACATGTCAGGGTTTTGGCTGCTTTTCGCAACCAAGGAACAAACAAGCAAGGTTTCCCACCCAAAATATTTCCAGAGCAACGACATGATATGAACACTTCTTTCTTAGAACCTACACATGGGCTTTTTTTACCAAGACAAGAAAAATGCATTTCAAGTGTGGCAACCAGAAAAAGTAATTTTGAGTAAATCAAGTTTTAGTTTTCCATCAACTTTGACATGCTACTACATCATGAAAAGAATGTTTAAAATTATTTCAAGCATATAGAAAGCTAGAGAATTATCTAGAGAATTATTTGATATAATATTTGAATCTCTAAAATAAATATATGTGGTTCCTTTATCCATTTCACTTGTTAATTACATGGTTTTCATACTAAACAACCCAAACAATTGAATTATATTTCCTTAACGTGATTCCCAGGGATGCGGCTCAGGACAGGGATCCGGCTCACCCATAGCAACCAGTCAAAAATCAAACCAACATTTGAATATCTCAATGAATAATAGAGATACTACCTTGAAAGTCAAGGTCCAAGTACTTTATAATATAGCGAATCAGAAAATTTAATTTTTATTTCATGGTGAGAAATTCTTGCTCTGGTATAGTTGTTTTAAGAATGTCAATTTTAAAAAGAATTGCACTCTTGACTGAGGATATGAAAACCAAAAAACATCAAAGAAGGTCATTCAAAAGTTGAGAGAAGGATATTATAAGTCTTACATATTCAGAATAACATAGGTTTGGCTTACTTTGAGAGCATTTTTCAAAGCAATCATGGCTAAAAGAGAAATAGAAGACTATGTACAAATTACATACAAATTGTTCTGATGTTTCAATGCAATACTGACATCTATAGTTGTCGAATGAACTTCATCCTCTGGAATACCCTCTATTATGATACCTTAAGCAAGTATACAAAGTTTAAAGATAAATAGACAAGTTCTGCTGCATCAGTACCTTAATTACTACTAACTTTGCACAAACATCTCATAACTTTCTATAGAATCTTTAAATTTCTATAATAACCTACCGTAGCTAACAATCCCTTTTTTGACAATCTTGGAAAGTATCAGAAGTCATGCTATACTGTTTATGGTATTAAAAAATGATATTTAGTAAGCAGGTTGTAGATTAAGAGTATTTAGTTAAGTATGAATAATTCACTTCTAAATACTTAATATAATTAGATATGCTTGCTAAACCTGCATATAAACAGTCTATTTTACTCACCCCAAACTGGTGTAATCATAAACATAGTTGTAATTGGTTTAAATATTTAATTTGAACTATTTAAGAGTCAGAGCAAACTTGCCAATTGTAAGATATTATGCTTTATAGTATCGAAGGTAAGTGATCCAACAGCCAAGTTGGTTTTAGTTCTAACTTAATATAGTTAGTTAAGAGATTATAATAAAGTTCTTTGCCAGAAATTCAGTCTATTGGCCAACTATAGATGTCATTATTGCATTATCAAATTGTGACAATTTGTATGTCGTTTGAATGTAGTTTTTCATCTCTCTTTTAACCACAATTTCACTGAAAAATAGTTGTAAAGTAAACCCAAACCTGGCTACTCTAAATATATAAGACTTATACTATCCTACTATCTACTTTTAAATAACATTCTTTGAAGTTTTTTAGTTATTATATACTTAGAAAAGAATGCAATACTTGTTTGAAATTGACAACCTTAAAACATCTATATCAGGGCAAATATTTCTCACCAGGAAATAAAGACTAGATTTTCTGATTCTCAAATATTACAAAGTACTTGGACCTTGAATTTTAACACAAACTATCTCCGCTCCACCTCCAGTGATTGAAACCTCAATACCAGGGAAATCATGGTGGGATCCGCCACCCCCTGTAACCGCTCCCTGGGGCTAGCGGTCTTGCAAATGGATATCGGTATTGACTCTAACCAAACCGGTGGTATAAACAAGGTCAAGTACCGGAGACGCCAACAAGTAATTGAATAGACTCTATTACTTTATCGAAACTACTAAGGAAAGGCCAAGTACTGTAGGCCTGTACGAAGCTCAAAGATTCTCGAATCAAACTGAATAGAAGATAACTGTTCAACCAAGTATATTGAAAACTCTGTCTGCTGAAGTCTGATCTCTCTAAGTCCGGAGAGATACAGATCTTTAAATACACTTGCAAGAATCCATCTTGCATCAATCAAATACAAATCCTAAGATATCAAATGATACCTAACCCATAAACAATCAAACAATAAACAAGGCTTACGAACTTCCAGAGTTTGTATGCTGAAACAATACAAATAACAAATAACAAGGCTTACAAGTCTCCTAAACTCGTATCCTAAAACCAAACATAATACAAACTAACAAGGCATACAAGTCCCCTTGTTAGGCGGGAGCTTCTCTCAAAGTCTTGCGAGATAACTCAGGCCAATATTCTTAATCGTAGACGGAGATTGTCTAGGAAGGCTCAAAGTATAAAGTATAGGTAGGTAGAGTGAGAAAAGATTTTCTAGCGTAAACAATTTAATATTGATAAGATCTCTTCTCCGTTGCTTGATGATGTTCAAATAGCTCGGAAGGCACCTTGATATTTATATGCCGCATCTGGGTGGTCGAGGGCTACATCTAGTTCTCTTACTAACTAAGTACCTGCTAACAAACTCCAGCCTCTTCTAAGAGTGCGAACACCATTTGACCCTGACAATTCTGTTATCTCACTCAACTTCCGAATCGCAACACCATGAATTTTCCTGACGGTGCTCTGACATATCAGTCCATTGGTTACGATCCTTCTTCGTCGGCATGGAGTCTTGCTTACCATTTACATATGCAGAATAGTCTCCATGATCGAACCAACAAAGGGGCCAGCTTTGTTATCGAACCTCTCAGCATTGCATATAGATTCTGCACTCGACAGCTTCGAGGCATAAGATAGACTTGTCACAATAATCGCATCAATGGCTATTATTCCTCCATAGTCATATCGTTATCGTATGGTTCCGTCAGTATCCGAAGAATTCTATTGACGTGTGTGAGTACGGGTATGCCTGATTTCTCAAACTATCTCATCCAACAACACCATTCACTTCTGCGACTTTTATCGTGAGAGCGTGGAGTATAGAATATGTTGCTTACCCATTGTCCGTAAAAACGTCCCGTTACTTAATGACCACCTTCGTGACTCTTGTCTTCAGTGCTCAGTAACCTTATGCGACACTGACCGATTTGGCCCAAACCACTTGCATAAGCTCACCAAAGGTCTTCCCTCATATATCCAGCGAACGGGTTCCGGTCAGACGGACGGCCACAATGTATACGGGGTTACGAGAAGGGCTCTAATGACCATGTCTTTGGTGAGAGGACGCAACTACGGCGGCATCTGCCGATGTAGCGCCGTCCCAACGCTAGTGCGGGAGGGGGGTGTTGGCTTGTCCTCCTTTGAACTCAGAATCCTGAGGTAGGGTAACTATAGGTCTTTATTCACTAATGGAAGGCTAAGCCTTTCGGTGTGCCTCACACCCCTCAAGTCGTATCCTGAAACAATACATAAAACAAAATCATACCTAAACTGGTATCCTGTACCGGTTACACCCCCTCTCTCCTCCCCCTTGATAGCTTCTGCCTACGGGAGTGATACTATCACCACTCCTGTCCCCTTGGGTGCTCTCGCCCCTTCCACCTTGGGGTTCTCGTTCCTGTACATCGTTGACTCCTGCTCATGAAGTTTGGTTCTCCCCCTTACACCGCACTTCCTTTGCACCTTGCTTAGGTTTTTGCATGGTCAGCAACCCCTCTCACTTCGTTTACAGTCGGCACTGCTGTCTTGCAAGCCCCTTACAAAGTACTTCACCGTTTGATTATGTCCGCTCTGTCGTGGAACCCATCGGTCAGTAACGTTACGGAGGCGCTCTCATCTCTCATTCCACTGTCGGAAAAGCAATGGCCGCTCTTGCTCTAGTTGGTCATTTCTATCTTTTGGGTCTACCTTCCTCTCTCCTCTTCTTTGGTCTTCGTCCTATTGCTCGGTTACAGCTACATCCACTCTCTCAGCTGGCACCTTACTGCCCCCTCTGGCTGGCACCCTACTGCTTCTTTCCCACCCTGGTTTGCACGCTGCTGCTCCCCCTCTCCTGCAGTCGACCTTCGGTCGCTATACAAAAACACCCCTCGGTTAGGCCCGTACTCCTAGCTGTCGCTAATGCCGTTTTGGCACACACTCTATCTACCTCTTCTCTCCTGCCACCAGGTATCGCTTCGTCCTGCGGCACAGCTCCCGCGTGCTGGTCCATACTCCCACTTCCTAGCTTAGGCTGACATGTGTCACTTATCAGACATAATTCTCCTTTGTTAGGGCTTCATTTATTCCCTTTGTTCATACTTTGCAGATGTTGCAAAGGGTTCTCCCTCTCCTTCCTGCGTACTTCTTTCCTTTCTACTTCCTTCGCATGTACAAGTATATTCATAGGATTTGGTTAGGCAACGGGTGAGATGTGCGGTTGGTCTCATACCAGAGTGACTTGGAAGTTTGGATGTTTCCCAGTATAAGGAGGAACGGGTTTTTGTTGACCATATCAATAAGATACATGCTTTCTTTGTACCTTAATAAAACAAATGCAATTGATTCAAATAAAAAAATTAAAAAAAAGGACCTTGACTTTCAACACGAACTATCTTCTCTACACCTCCAGCGATTGAAATCTCAACACTATGGGAAATCATTGTGGAATCCACCCCCTCCTCTCTCCCCTCTTCTGATAGCCATGGTTGCCTAGGAGGGTGTATGGCTCTACCTCCTACCCTCTCTTCCCTTCTGATGACCTTGTCACTAGGAAAGGCCTGGTCTATAGGGTTGATGGCTAACTCCTCCCTCCCCCGCTCCACCTCGCTTCACATTCTCGCCTAGCGATCGCCCGCTTGGCAACCCTTCTCACATCCCTTATGGTCAGCACTGTTGTCTTCCTAGCACCATGTGAAGTACTTCACTGTTCGATTATGTCCGCCCTGTTGGGGAACCCTTCCGTCAGTAACGTCATGGCCTCATCTTTCGTCCCGCTGTCGGAAAAGCATCAGCCATGGTTGCTCTATTCAGTCGTTTCTAGTATCTGGGGCTACCCTCCTCTATTCTCCAACCTTGTCTTCATCCCGTTGCTCAGTTACAGCTACATCCGCTCCCTGAGCTGGCACCTTACTGCCCCTTTGGCTGGCACCCTACTGCCCCATCCCTCTCTAACTCGCACCCAACTGCTGTCCCTTCTCCCACCGTTGATCTTTGGTTGCTATACAAAAACACGCCTCGGTTACACCAGTCCTTTTGGCCATCGGTAATGCCGTCTTGATACTCCATTTGGGGACCATTTTCAAACTCTCCTCTACCCTCTGTCCCTAGCCTGCCCTGGGCCCCGTTAATACCCCAACATTGCTCTCGCAAGCAGGCCCATACTACCACTTCTTTAGCTCAGGCTTACCATTGACTTTGTTTTACCGCAAGTTTCCTTTGTTAGGGGTTTCTTCATTCCTTTTGTTCATAAATTTTGTGATATCACTCAGGGTTCTCCTCTCCTTTCTGCTTGCTTCGTTTCTATTGATTTCCTTCGTATGTATGAGTTTGTTCATAGGATCTAGATAGGCGATAGGCGAGATGTGCGGTTAGTCTCATACCAGAGAGACTTGGGGGTTTGGATATTTCCTGGGATGAGAAGGTTCTGGTTTTTCGTGGCCATATCGTTAAGATGCATGCTATTGTTTGTACCTAGGTTTTTTTTTTTCTTTCTTTTTTTTCTTTCTTTTTTTCTTTTTTTTTGAATCATATGATTATTGTTTTAGGGTACAAAATCTTGCGTGCAGCTTACGCTATGGCATAAAATAACCCCCAACTACCCCTGGGAAAAAGCCAACCCCCCAAGTCCCTCTGGTGTGGAACCCACCGCACATCTCGCCCCCAAAAAGAAACCCTTGACTAGCTAAGAAGATAGACGAAAGGAATCAAATCAAAGAACAAGCAGGAAGAGTCAGGAAAAACCATGGCACAATCATCCGAACAAAGGAAAAACAAAAAGCAAACTTAGCGGAGACCACTTGAAATATTCCGCACACTCAGCGCGGGAGGGGCCAGGCTCGGCATAATTGAAGTCCTGGGGAGGCTCGGATGCCATCTGTTTTGGCAATACCCCGAAAAGAAGAAGGAGATAGTGCAATACCATCTTCCCAGAGGCAAGCCGTGATGGACCGTGGTCATAGTCCGAATGGTGAAGA
>Ga0307509_10009854_pt1 | contig 11820 bp, 6 predicted proteins | sample 10_EM_MG_FD_202245 | JGI IMG/M metagenome (GOLD analysis project Ga0307509, IMG submission 202245) | Populus trichocarpa ectomycorrhiza microbial communities from riparian zone in the Pacific Northwest, United States - 10_EM | ecosystem: Host-associated > Plants > Roots > Unclassified | place... | reverse complement strand
AAATTGTAGATAGGTTTTTTGTTAAAGTTATTTTTTTTATATAAAGTGTGATTTATTTCATGATGTAATAGTAATAGTTAAATCCATAATATTTAAATTAAAAACCATCAATATTAATATATATTTTTTAAAATTATTTTATAACCTCAATTTCAAAAGCATTCTTAACCAAACACATTAAAATTACTTTTTCTTCAACCTCAATTTCAACCACAGTTTTAACCAAACACCTATTTTTTCAAATCAACCTCAACTAAAAGTACTTTTTATAAAACAACTTTTTTTAAACCACAACCACAACCACTACCGCAATACCAAACACACTCTTAGACAGTGTTTATGATTTGGAAGCGATTTTAAAAAAGTTTTGAAATTTTTTTATTTTTTTATTTTATTTTAAAGTAATATATTTTTTATATTTTTAAATTATTTCAATGTACTAATATTAAAAATAATTTTTAAAAAATAAAAAAAAATATTATTTTAATATATTTTAAAATAAAAAATATTTTAAAAAATAATTAATAACATACTTTCAATTATCCGACAAATAAAAACAATGATGCTGTTAGATAGGTGGTAGTTATTACCCACCTGACAATATCATAACCTATGGAAACACTTCAAATAAAACCATAATTCTCAGGTCTCAAGGTTACAATACGAAACTATAAAGAAATAAACAGAATAGCCTGATTTCTTATGAAAATTTTGTGATTCAACAATTCTATGGGAAAACAAATAGCACATCAATTATTCATATAAAATTTTAAAACGACTTAATAAAAACGAATTCAAATCTAAGTATTAAGAGTAATTAAAATCCAAAATCATTTGAAAAAATAATTAAAACACCAAAAACATCATTTTTCAAGCTTAATCTCCGGATTCGTAAAATCATTCATAAAAATGTAAGTTGATCGTACTATGATAATTTTATTATCCTGTGCATTTAATGCATCAAGACTTTCATAGACTCTACCTTATTTATCCAACCATAAACATATTCACAACAATTTACACATTATATTACCACGAATTCAGTCTTGGAAAAGTGAAGAGCTTCGGGTATGGAAGATTTTTTTGTTCGATTTGGTTTTTATTAAAAAAAAATAATGAAACCGAATTTTTTTTTAAAAAAAATGAAACCGGTTCAAACCGATCAGTTTTGGTTTGGTTGTTTGGACAAAAACCGATTTAGCTCGGTTTTTTCAATTTGGCTATGTTTTTTTCCGGTTTGGCTTGGTTTTTTTCAGTTTAGGTTCGGTTCGGTTTTTTCGGTTTCAGTCTTATAAAATCAAAACCGAACCGATCGGTTTTTTCAAATTTTTAATTGGTTCAAACATTTTTTTTATGATTTTTTTTCTATTTTTTCAATTTAATCAATTTTTTAATTTTTTTAATCACCTCTTCGAGCACACATAATCGCTTCCAGAACATTTTGCCCCCAGCACCAAAGATGTTTGTGCATTAGGCTTCCTAATTTGCTATGTGCTATATTAATAGTGACTTTTTAATTAAATTTTTTCTTCACTTCTAATATTGATTACATTTAATCTATCTTATATATATATTAAATACCATTACTTAATATTTATAAAAGTTTAATTTATCAATTCATATTTTTCAGTGATTACAAACATCTACAAAATAATTTACAGACATATTTATATATTCAATAATATGTATTAATTTATCCACGTTACACGTGGTAATATTTAAACAATTAAAGTTAAGAACTTAAGATAATGAATTCATTAATAAATATATTTATTATAATTCTAACTCGGAAACGAAACGTTAAAAAAAAGTTGTCGGCACCAAAAAGTTTCGTACTAACGTCTTCAACAACGGTATTGAAAACTTTGGGAACAACCATTAAAATGTTTATATCTATTTTTAAAGATGTGTTTAATCTGTAGTTTTGCAAATTTTTATTTTTTTGAATTGATTTATATAATGATATAAAAAAAACTTAATAAATATTTTTTTAAATATATTCCTATACAAAAATTACTTTAAAAAACATCTTACCTGTGAAACGTGCTCTCCACAGTCTACATGAAGGTGTAAATTAATTTTTTTTTTTTTTATAAAAAAAAGTCTTTAAAGAACTCGTAATTCCAAGACCACACATACTTTCCGAACAGCGAAGGGAGAAATCACAGATTGCTCAACACGGACACAAAAGTTTAAGAAACTATTACTATTATTATTGTTGAAACTGAAAACACGCATTACTGTTGTTACAATAACAACAATTCAGCGGCATAAAGGAGAGAAAAAGATCAAACACACACACAGTAACTTAATTAATAATTTAGATGTAGTAAATACTAGATTGATTCAAAAACCATGAATCTTGATCTGGTCCTTCTTCACAATGTTCTGATTAACAAGGAAATTCTGGACGTTCTTGCGTTGATCACCTTGGAGTTGAATGACCTTGCCAAGTTCCTTGTCCTGCACAACATTCCCATTACAACAGAAATCTTTCTTGAGAGTCTTGAGGATCTTTTCGTAGCTCAACTCTTTAGGTAGACCCTGAACTGTAGTCAAGCTCTTCTTTCCATTCCTTTGCTGTATGCGTATGTGCACATACTCTTTGGTCCCTGACTGTTTGGCATCGGCAAATGGATCGAAAGCGCTAGGAATCTCGAATTCTAGCACCATATATCTACTTCTTGCTCGACAGAACTCGCAAACAGACGATTTTTTTTTTCTGAGCAGGATTTGTGTTTTGGATTCCAAGATGAGAAAATTACAGACCACTAGAGATTGCTTTTATAGGAACGCATAGGTTGGTTTATAGTGGTTAGAAGAATAGAGTTGGGCTCTTCACACGTGTACGGAGCAGATCAAGGAACAATGAATGTGAACGGCTGGATTTAGGTTTTTCGTTTAAGATATGGACGGTTCAGGCGTGCAATTGACGCATCTAGGGACCCACCCTGGAGTCCATTAAGAAAGTTCTGGATCGAGCGAGAAGGGAGAAGAATCTCGTAAAGAAAACACGCGGTCCACACATTTTATTTACCTAAAATAATAATCCTCTGGTGCCAGATTCTCTAGCACCCAATTCGCTTGCATCAATTCGAGCAAGAAAGAAAATATTCTCTCATCGTGTTTGGAAACCATAGATTTAATACGAAATTGAACTCATGTTTCTGCGTTTCAAAAGTATTTTTGATAAAATTTAATTTTTTTTATTTTTTTATTAACTTGAAATTAATATGTTTTTAGTATTTTCAAATCATTTTGATGTGCTGATGTTAAAAATAATTTTTAAAAAATAAAAAAATATTATTGGCATGCATTTTGGCACGAAAAGCTATTTGAAAAGCAACCACAACCACACTGTCAAACAAACCATAATTCTCTACGTGTGGTTTTTCTTATGAGATAGAACCGGTTATTTTTTATTTTAAAATGTATTAATGTAATATATATTTTCTATTTTTAAAAAATTATTTTTAACATCAATAAATAAAAATAATTTAAAAATATAAAATAATATAATAATAGTTATTTTTTAAATTATTTTTTATTTATAAATACATTAAAATTATATATTTTTTATTTTTTAAAAAATAATTTTAACATAATCGAAAATAAAAATGCTATGAACGTGAGAATCTCTCATCCAAGATCTGACCTTGTTATGAACCAAAAGGCTAACCCAGAGATACCTTAGACCATTAAAAATCAAAGGAAAAAAAAACGGAATGAAGGGAAAATCAAAACATTTAATTTGCACGTATTCTCGATTTAAGTAAGATTTTACCATTCAAACAACAAACAAATTGCTCACTATTTAAAAGTCCGATCCTTCTCTTTTCCATTGTCAATACTCAAAAGTATCTTAAGCCTATTTTCTGCCATTTCTGAAAATTACAAATATGTTTCCAGGCACATTCGAGACAATAACAATACAAAGCTTCACTCTCGAGGCAAGCCCTGCCTGCAATGGTCAATAATGGACAAGAAAGGGAATACAGCACTTATGTTTCTTGTGAAGGAGTTTAACACGACTCTTCGATGTGTTCCCACAATGATATCTCTTCCAGGGAGCATAAAGTGATCTTCATAAGCATCTGATAAGGCAAACTTCCCACGGAATAAAGCAGTGTTTGACACTATAATCACAAAGTGTTTTTAAAAATTTTAATATTTTTTTATTTTTTTTTAAATTAATATATTTTTAATATTTTTAGATCATTTTGATATGCTGATATCAAAAATAATTTTTTTTTAAAATATTATTTAATATATTTAAAAAAAAAAATATTTTAAAAAGCAACCACTATCACACTTACAAACACCCTCTCAAATCGAACCCGACTCTGCCAGCTGCAAAATAACCCTCGGGAAGAAAAATGTAGAAGGGATTCAGAGCAGTGGTAATATTTACATGACACGCGATAAATAAATGAACCTTAAGATCTATGAACAGTAACATTAAATAAGCTCGGAGTGCTGTGTGTCCAAAATAAGTTCCTACCATAAGAACATTGTGGTAGCCTGTAATTTATTCAGGTAAAGAAAAAAATCATGCAAGTAATTCTATCTTTCTTTCCTTCATGTGCCCCCCCTCTCTCCCTACTATCTTAAAGAGAAATTCTCATCTGCTAGATATGCATACATACATCTAAATGCAAGCAATTCAATATATCTATACCAACTTGTATGAAAGAATCTGTCAGATTCTTAGTACATCGGAATCACGACAACTCATTAAAAGACCAGAAAAGTCAAACCATGATCTGTAAATTACACAAGCAAGGCTACCTGTCCTTGGGCTCTGTAGTCATTGTAAGGTCGATGCAAATCATCGCCAGTAATAGCACAAGGAAGCCCAACTGACTGGCTGGGCAGCTGCACCTGTTATTCCTTTTCCAACTCCCTGAACAAAACCTGAATTTTTTGCTTCTTCAGGAGGCTTTGTTAGAATGCCAGTAACTCCTCTAAGCAGGCCTTTTGCTAGCCCTCCGCCTCCCTCCCTAATGACATCACCAAGGTCCTCTACACCCTTGTTCTCCTGGTAGATAAATTTAAATTTCAAAATTCCAGAATATAATTAAAAGATGGCACAAGGATATATCGTGTGGGACAGAGCAAAAACATGCTTACAGGAATGGTATCAGGGCGGGGATGAGAAATCCTTCAATGTCAGCCAAATTTTGGTATCCTGGCACTCACCATGTCTCCGGGATGAGGCGGCATAATTTTTTTCATAAAATTCACCCATATGCTTTATCAACCACTCTCCATCTAAATGAGAAAATAAACAAACAAATAAAGATCAGTGGACAAAGAAATTCCTTAAGCTTCCTTTTCAGGAGCCATGGCAAGCTTGCTGGAGCGGATGGTCGATGAAAACACAGGCCATACTGTGAGCTAGGGCCTTATGATTTATCATGTGATGCTAAAAAGCAATATGAAAGAGGACGAAGAACATATGCATATACACCATAATTAGCACAGAAATATACTAAATTCCTGTGTCTTCCATCTGCATTGTACATCGCTTGAGACTCCTACTCAAATTCATATCAGATGAGCCAGTAATTGGATGCTTCATCCTTAATAAACAACACAGAGGCTGCTAATCATTCAGGATATGGTGCTTATAATTTACACTATTAAGTTCTCGATCTAGTTAAAAGTCTATTCATTCACTCATACGGAACAGTAAAGAGAAGATAAATCAAAATTTTATTGCAGACCTGTCTCTGCCGAATCTGGATGAATTTTTTATCCATCGATGAAGTGGCTTAACCTTTACTCATATGTCCAGGCGCACTGCTTGCAATGCCCAAAATATCAACACCGGAGAGCAGTTGAAGAGGTTGGCCAAGAAATCCTTTTCAATGTTTGAGACAGCGATACCGATCCTAGTACTTTGTCTTGTGCAAATGCTCTCATTAAATCTTTGATTTTATCTCACCTGATCAACATATAGAAAGCAACTCATGTTCAGCATTTCAATTGTGATAATATGCAAAAGGCATTTGCGCCGATGAAACAATATTAATTTTTCATGTTGAAAACAGAAATTTAACTTTAAGTGGATAGCAGAATGAAATAACACAACGGATATTTCAAAACACGAGTGCTGAGCTTAATGGACACGCAATTTGCTATGGATTGGAGGCAGCGGCCCAACAATAAGCCACCACAAAATACCAAGCCCACATTAGCAATGACAGAGCAGTAGGGCACAAAGGGATCAAACTACCGATAAATGTGCTGGGTATTAGGCAAGAGTTGGATAATTGATGATCAAATTATTCAGTATTCTAATCTTGGATCAATACTCAAGATAGTAGTCGTGTATGCTCGGGGGAATTTGACAGTCAAAACATTTAAAGAAGATCTCAGAACTTCGAAAAAAGAAGAAGAAGAAGTGTATCACTCACAGGCATATTTTCAGTGCTGCTCAGAGCAGTCATCCAGGAAGACCAGAACCCAAGCACTCCTCTTAGCATTTGACTAGGTGACATAGCCATTGAGGCTTTGAATCGAACTTCTGAGATGTTAATAACACTGTAATTGGAAGAATATTAGATAAAAACTAAGTTTGATCTGTGCAAAAGCTATGTTTCAAGATAGGTTTTAGCATACCCAATTTGAATAATTGGATCAACTGACACAACGGTTGTTTTTTGTATCATATAATTTGCCCCAGCAAAATTCATGAAGGTTGGAACCACCAGAAGAAAAAAAAATTTCCCTTTCAACTTTTCAATTCAGATAATTGAAAAAAAAAATCAGTATATAATCTACACGCTCCTAATAATGCTAGTGACAAGAAAGCACATATGGTAAAAATTTCTGAGAGAATTGGTACAGAAACTTCAATGATATTATCTACAATCACTAAGCTAGGCATTCATCTGGAGCTCTTGGATCTTGGATATAAATAGTAATACTCTGTTCCAGCTTCTTGATCTATGCAATCCTTAAAGTAAACCAAAAACCTGTACTCAAACACCATGAGACAAAAATACAAAACAAGTATAAAATACATACCAAGAGTCATTTGGATGTCCATGAACATCACAAGGGATCCACTAAAACCATTAGGAGAGAAGTGTTTACGAGACAACCAAGCATGCATTCAAAAAAAAAAAAAAAAAAATTTGAAATCAACAATACAAGCTCTTTGCTCACCCCTGATGCTCAACTTTGTAAAACTACATTGAAGATGGTAACCTGACAAATCATTCTACAGAATGAAAAATCAATTCAAAGACAGTGTCTTACCTACTAAAATCAGTAGAATATGCTAAAAGGAGATTCTGGACTGACAGGTATAAAATCTCCTCGGTGTGTGTTCGGTAACAGATGTTCCAAGCCCAGCAAGCTCAAGAACTACATGAAATTTACAACCTGTGGAGGATGGCAACTGCTGTTGTGGAGAGACATTTCCAGAAGGTTGTGGTGATGGTGGTTGGACTCTTCTACCTGTTATCAAAGAAGGCTCATTTTCTGGCATCCAGTCACTGATCCTAACGATATTCATTTTGCCTTCCTTCAGAATCGTAACACGTAATGCTCTAGCAGGGTGACCTACTGCATGTTTTGGTTGGTGTTCAAGAATCTCATCAATATTGTATTCCAATGATTTCAGTGAATCAGTCCCTTCAACTAAAAATTCCAGTAATCTTGGTCTACCGAAATCTTCCCATAAGAAAGAAGCGGCTGCATCTGGAAAAAGAAGCTTCCATGAATCAGTGGTAGTGTGGTACCCTTGCCGAATGGGTAAAAACAACAAACGATTTTCGATCCTGTAACAAGAACTTGATTGTTACTATAATTAGAAATCTTTATAATTTGACGAATTATAACTTTTAGCAAACTGTATAAAAAACATAATTTCGGGAACTATTTTTAATCTTGGCCAAACACTTTACTTTACTATATTTTAATATCAATGGACAAAGAAGTTGATAGAGAAAGTTCTGCCATAACTTACTTCGCTAATGAGAAAAAAAAAAAAAACAAACTAGTCCTAAGCATTCCAAATAATCTAAATATGAAAAATATTTGGGCTCAAAGTAGACATAAATACTGAATGTAAGAGTGAATAAATGCCTGTGCCAAAAAACAAAAAAAGAGAAGAAGAAGAGGAAGAAGAGGAAGAAGAAGAGGAGGAAGAAGAAGAGTGAATAAATGCCAGAGCAAACCATGTCATAGCAATTGCAATGTCAAGCTTCGAATTTATGCCATCCTTCCCAGCCTGGGCGAGCGGGATGTTGTTAATATCGATATCGCTGCCATGCTAGAAAGGAATATAAATGCCACTGGGCCACTAATCGAACCCTATATGGATACTTTAAAATCTATGCTAACCTTCCCAAGTTTTTCTTCATATCTTATGAGTTAAAATATATAATTTTATCTAATATACTAAAAAATAAATTTCAATTAAAATTTATTGTTTATATACTATTAAGTAAGTGATTGTAAGCAGTTAGGAGTCGCATTGTTATTTTTCTATTCCCATTTTATAAAATCAAATCTACACGATAATAAATTAATAAAAATACGCAGAGTGGCAAGCAGGGAATTATTATTTTTCTATTCCCATGTTATTTCTCCGGTGAGTTTTTTTATTTAAAAACTGATGAATAATTCAGTTCCATTCTTCAATTCTCTTTCACGATTTCAATTGTTGATTTGGATATCTAAGAAAACATGAAGCATTGAAAATTAGAAAAACCCTAAGCAGACAGCCACATGGAAAGATTTTATGGTATTGCTGATCTCTACACGGAGATTCCCTTCACAAGAGAGGATGCTCACTATGACAGGTGTCAATAACTCAACAAGTCCATAACTATTTATAAAATCATCAATTATATGTTGAGATATTTGATTGACAAAAATATATTTAAATTCTTAATAATCATTGTTTGTATCTGGATGATTTTATTAATAAATATTAAATATATTATATCTTATCTTTAAAAAACACTACACGCCAAATTTATAAAGATTCCTACTGTATATAAAAGGAAGATATTTTTTTATTCTAATGTAATTCCTAAAACATAGGTTAATCCCATTTTCCATGATAAAACTATTTATACATCACATAAAATCTTAAATAATACCATAAAGTAAGTTTTTTAAATTACCCCTAACCTTTATTGTACCTTATTGATACTTTATTTTGAATATTAAAACTCTAAAAATGCTTAAAATTATATCAACAAAAGCCAGTAATTAAAATAATAAAAATACATCAAATTATTAAACTTATCCTTCACACACACACGAGAGAGAGATCCTTGTTGTTTTACTTTATTTTTTACTTTTTTTGACGAAAAAATCATAAAATTTTTATGATTTTCTATTTATCATTACTGTTAATATTAAAAGAAGATTCATTTAAAGGAAAAAAATTTATTAAAAAAAATCATGGACATATTTTTAATTTCTATACATGATTTTATTCAAATCTCATTCCTAAGTAGTATTTTATTGGTTTTTTTTTCATTTCTTGAATTCAATTCTAATATTTTTTTATATAATATTTATTAATTCACATGCAACACATGTGTCAATAATACTAATTACATTAAAAAAATAAATCAAGGGTTAAATGGGATATAGTCCTAAAACAATTCTCTAAAATCTGGTTTATGCATCCAAAACCCTGCATCAAGAATCTAATTAGAGTTTAAATTTTATTTAACCCTCCCCCCGCCCGGGACACACATGAATATCCAAACCATGAATGACACCTGTCTCTTCCCAGATCTTTCCCACTCCAACGTGTCACCTTGAATTCATCAAAATCATCAGATTGCCAAGCTGCATGTGATTTTTTTTTTCTGGGTTGGAACTTTGAAAGTTGGAAGACGGGAAGGAACCAGAAAATAACTAGCCAATTAGCAGGAGTACAAGATTTGGCTATCTTTTGTTATTTTGTATTATTATTGTTAGGTATGCTTTCGATCATTATATTGTAGTTTTGTTTATATTACTATGTGATTTTTATTTTTTAAAGCATCATTTTTGTCCAGTCTTTTATCACATGAACAGTAGCAAATCTTTTTAAATAAACTATAATATCATATCCTTTGGATCATTTGGATTTATTTTCTAATGCATTTCCCCTCAGTTTGTTTGTAGCTTACCGAAGCATCAACTCATATTATAAATTATAACTTATTCGAGACGCAAGAACTGATTGAATGACATGATGATTGTGATAGAAAAAGCCCACATAGACAGGCCCATTGCTTGAGCCTACCAGACCAATAGTATAGCGAGTGTGGGGCGTGAAATAGAGAAAGGCCATCTTATACATGTAAGAGAAAGGACATCATGTGGGGGTGTCATGGCTTAAAACCACAAACTCAAACATCAATGCTTGAGGGGATCGATCGATCACGTACAAAAAGCACACCCGAAATCTAAAAAATCACAGAATCCTGACTTTTGAGCCCCTAATCTAATCATCCCGTGAGAAGAGTACGCATGTGACAGACTAAGACAAACACATATAGCTGCATAAACCCACATATTCCGATTTTCACCAACAAATAATCAAAGCCCTCCTCTACATAAAAGCACATTCATGAAGCAGGCTACAACTTGCTTGTTGAGTCGGTGTTGTTTGGAAAAGGGGTCACGTGAGTGGTAAAAGTCGATTTGTTCATGTTGTTTTCTCTGTCATTCGCGAGAGAGACTGCTAGCATTTTTTTTTTAATTTTTAGTTTTTGTTATGGACCACAGGTTTTGGATTCACCCGTGAATGATTTAATTCTCTCGTCGTGGACCTACAGCATGTTTCTTACTTGTAACTTCTATTGGCCACAAAGAGCTAACAAACAATAAAGAGTCACGGGAGTCTCCACTGATTTTCTTCGCATCAACCCACAACATTCATACACTACCAGATTGCTACTACAATAATTTTTTATTAACAAGAAGTTTTTTATTAACAAGAAGTTTCTCCTTTTCTGTTTCTCTATTACCGACTGAGAGAGCAGCCAGGTGATCAGCAGCTATTAATGGAATCACATGAAATCGTGCATTTTTTTTTTTTGTAACTATAGGTGTTTGGGTCAGTTTACGCGCACCTCGACTAATCATTCAAGACCCTGAAATTAATGACCATATAAGCCTCTAGTGGCTCTAAGATTTGTGGCACTCGAACTAGTTATCTCTGGGAAGCAAATTCAGAACCTGATCAATTGAGTTACACCTCTCAGGGTTAAGTCTTGCATGTATTATTATGTCTAGATGATGTAATTAATGTGCCAATGTGATATCTTTATTTTCCCTGATTTAAGTGCAGAATTAATCCCGTGAGAGGGACAGAGACGAGTCCTTTAATGGCGTGATGCATATATAATGATCGAAAAGCCTAACGAGTAGCTAGTCATAAACCAAAATAGAATAACGGTTGCTGTGCATAAGAAGGTTGATTGGCTGTGTTCAAAATATGGCTAAAAGAACTTCTATAATACAGAGGGGAATCGCTAAGTTCTCTTTCTGCAACAAGGGTTTGGTAGATGTAGTACTTAACTTGTTAATTAGTTGCAAAACAAAATCAATCAATATTTTGTTTAAGTATTAAGAATTGTTTCCCTCTCTTCAGGGTTTTATATACGTACAATACACGGGCTAATGCCAGATATGGGATGGCCAAAATCACCCTTTGGTTTTATGTAGAGACGATTAATTTCTAGTTGACACCATATATTAGGCTAGGTTGCTTCTGTTAGCTTTCCTTGCATATGCATTTCATGGATCTTGTTTTTTGGCTTCAATCGCAGGTAATAACTTTTGTCTCAAGGGCTG
>Ga0307509_10009853_pt1 | contig 11821 bp, 9 predicted proteins | sample 10_EM_MG_FD_202245 | JGI IMG/M metagenome (GOLD analysis project Ga0307509, IMG submission 202245) | Populus trichocarpa ectomycorrhiza microbial communities from riparian zone in the Pacific Northwest, United States - 10_EM | ecosystem: Host-associated > Plants > Roots > Unclassified | place... | reverse complement strand
TCAGATAGCGCTGGGCGGTCTGCCGGCTCACCCCGGTGCGGTCGGCGATCTCCTGGGCGGACAGGGGGCCATGGGCGTTCATCAGGGACCGGCGCACGAGTTCCGCCGTGGTGGGGGAGTGCCCTTTGGGCAGCCCGGGTTCCGAGGGCGTGGACAGGGCGCCGAAGATGCGGTCCACCTCGGCCTGTTCGGCCTCGCCGCCGCCGTCGAGGGTGCGGCGCAGTTCCGCGTACGCCTCCAACTTGGCCCGCAGGCCCGCGAAGGCGAACGGCTTGACCAGGTACTGCAGCGCGCCCTGCCGCATGGCCGCCTGTACGGTCGTCACGTCCCGGGCCGCCGTCACCATGATCACGTCCGTCTGGTGACCGCGTCGGCGCATCTCCTGGACGACCGACAGACCCGTCTCGTCGGGCAGGTAGTGGTCCAGGAGGACCAGGTCGAGGCGGGGCAACGTCTCCAACTGGCGCAGCGCCTCAGCCGCGTTGTGGGCCTCGCCGGCCACGTGGAAGCCCGGCACCTTCTCCACGTAGGCCGCGTTGACCTGTGCGACCCGGGTGTCGTCGTCCACGACCAGGACCTCGATCATCGCGACTCCTCCTCGGCGGCGGGCTCCCCAGGGGCGGTGAGGGCGGGTTCCAGGTCCGGTTCGGTCAGCGCCTCGGTCAGGGCCTCCGGCAGGATGACCACGAACTCCGCGCCTCCGCCGAACGCCTCCGTCACCACCGCGCTGCCGCCCTGCCGTTCGGCGAGCCGACGCACCAGGGAGAGCCCGATACCGCGCTTGCCGTGGGCCGGGGGCTTCTTCGTGGACCAGCCCTCGGTGAAGATCAACTCCCGTTGTTTCTCCGGGATTCCGGGGCCCGTGTCGCGCACCCGGAGCACGGCCGTACGCCCCTCCGTCCGCAATTCGACCTCCACGCGTGCGTGCGGTGTGCCCGCGACGGCGTCGAGTGCGTTGTCCACCAGGTTGCCGACGACCGTGACCAGCCCGCGCGGGTCGATCAACCGGTCGGGCAGCCAGGTCCGGTCGGAGATCCACAGGGCGACACCCCGCTCGGCCGCGACGGTCGCCTTGCCCACCAACAGGGCGGCGATCAGCGGGTCCTGGATCTTCTCGGTGACCTGCTCGGCGGTGGCCCGGTGATCACCGACCACCTCCCCGACGAAGTCCACGGCATCGTCGTACATCTCCAGTTCGAGCAGCCCCAACAGGGTGTGCATGCGGTTGGCGTGCTCGTGGTCCTGGGCGCGCAGGGCGTCGATCAGGCCGTGCGTCGAGTCCAACTCCCGGCCGAGCTGCTCCAGTTCGGTGCGGTCGCGCAGGGTGGCTACCGCGCCGCCGTCGTCGGTGGGCATCCGGTTGGTGATCAGGACCCGCTGGCCGCGGACGGCGAGCAGATCGGTGCCGGTCACCCGGCCGGCCAGGACGTCGGTCGTACGGCCCTCACCGAGCGCCTCGTCCAGGGAGCGGCCGACCGCCTCGTCGCCGATGCCCAGCAGGCGCCGCGCCTCGTCGTTCAGGAGCCGTATGCGGCCCGTGCGGTCCAGGGCGACGACGCCCTCCCGGATGCCGTGCAGCATCGCCTCGCGCTCCGAGAGCAGCGCCGAGATGTCCGAGAAGGCCAGGTCCCGGGTCTGCCGCTGGACCCGCCGGGAGATCAGCCAGGCCGCCAGCGCACCGACGGCGAGAGCGCCCCCGGCGTACGCCAGCAGTCCCGGGATCGCGCTGATCAGCTGCGCACGGACGCTGTCGTACTTGATGCCCACCGAGACGGCCCCCACAACCGTGCCGTCGGCGTCGCGCAGGGGCACCTTGCCGCGGGCCGAGCGGCCCAGGGTGCCCTTGTCGATCTCCTTGACCTCCTGACCGGCCAGGGGCTGGCCGGGAGAGGTCGAGACGAACCGGCCGATCTCGCTCGGGGTCGTGTGCGACCACCGCATGCCCCGCCAGTCCATCACCACCACGTACTCGGCCTTGGTGGCCTTCCGGATCCGCTCGGCCTCCTTCTGCACGGGTCCGTCCACCGTCGGCGGGGTGTTCTGGATGTCGTTGACGATCTGCGGCTGCTGCGCGGTGGTCTGGGCGATGGCCAGGGCGCGGTTCATCGCCTCCTGGTCCAGCTGTTTGCTCAGCGGCGCGAGGAACAGCCCGGTCGCCAGGACCGCGACTCCCGCGGCGATCGCCAACTGCATCAGCAGCACCTGCGAGAACACCCGCCGCGGCAGCCCGAGGCGACGGCGGCGTGCGGGGGGAGTGGGGCTCATACCCCTGACGGTACGTGGCGGGGTGGGGGCGGCCCCAGGGGTGTGGCGTGGATCTCTTGACCAATTCTTGGGGAAACCGGCTCCCAGGAGAGGGCGGTTTTCTGTAGAGGCCCCCAGGAGACGCGGTGTCGGGTGCGTCAGCCCGCCAGCGCCGTCGTCAGCTCGCGCACCGCCACGACGTCCATCCGCGCGGGTGCGCCGAGGACCGACGCCCCGCAGCTCTCCGGGCGGGGCGGAAGCGATGCGCCCTGGGCGACGATCACGCGCCAGTGACGTCCGTCGGTGTGCGCGACGGTCACCTCCCAGCGCGGTGCGCCGCCGTCCGTCCGTACGACGCTCAGAGCGTCCATCGCGTACTCGCCCGACGCCCTCCGCACGGCCAGCTCCGCCGCTTGTCCGGGCCGCTCCCAGGCCGAAGCGCCCCGGCAGCCCTCGACGACCACACGGCCTTCCTGGACGCCCTGGAGGATCTCCTTGATGCCGTGCGCCTGGACCCGCCCGTACGCGTAGCCGTACGGCAGGACGAGCACCGTGGGCGAGAAGCGGTGACCGCCCAGGTGGGTGACCTCCCAGGCGCCCTCGACCCCGGAGGCGGCCAGTTCGGCCGCGAGGGGGCGACCGAGGAGCGCGCAGCAGCGGTCGCGCTTGCCGTTGGTGCAGACGAGGGCGAGCGGGTCGCCGGTGTGGGCCTGCCCACCGAGCGCCGAGCCGAACGAGTGCGGGTCACCCGCGCCGAGGGCGGCGAAGTCCAGGGCGAGCAGCTGCTCCGGGTCGGTGGTCGTGGCGCTGTGCAGCCATACGTTTCCGGGAACTGTGTGGGCCGCATACACCTGGCGTACCCGTGACGGCGCGGGGTCGGCGTGCCGCCCGGGGCGGCGGATGAGCGCGATCCGTACGCCGGTGTTCGCGGCGGCCGCTTCCAGGGCACGCCCCAGCGCGGGGTCCAGATGGCTCGAAGTGAGCGCTTTGGCACCCCAAGGACCGGGCTGTTCCAGCAGCAGCCACGTCGTCGCCGTGGCCGCGGTTCCGGAAATGGGCTCGTCGAGGTCCCGAGAGACGGTCGCGCACGTACTCACAGAGGTGAGCCTAACCTGACTTGCCCCGGGGTGACTTCCGGCCGCGCTCGTGTCCTACTCCGGTAGTGGTTGAGGCGGTTTCGGGCCGACGTAATGACCGCTGGGGCGCATCCGCAGCGGGCGCTCGCCGTACTCCTCCAGGGCGTGCGCGATCCAGCCCGCCGTACGGGCGACCGCGAAGATCGTCTCGCCCGCCGTGGAGAGCATGCCCGAGGAGACGGTGAGGACGGCGAGCGCCAGGTCGACATTGGCGTGCAGCGGGGTGTGGCGGGCGGTGGTGGCGACGATGTCACGGGCCGCGGCGAGGGCGGGTCCGGCGCCGGGAACGTCCTTCAGGAGGGCGAACAGGGCACGCGCGCGTGGGTCTTCGCCCGGGTAGAGCCGGTGCCCGAGTCCGGGGATACGGCGGCCGGCCCGCAGTTCGTCGGCGACCACCGGGGCGGCGCTGCCCTGGTCGAGGACGTCGAGCAGCATCCGGTGCGCCAGGCCGCTGGCCGCGCCGTGCAGGGGGCCTTCGAGGACGCCCAGGCCGGAGGAGACGGCCGCGTAGGCGTGCGCGCGGGCCGAGGCGGCGACCCGCACCGCGAGGGTGGACGCGGCCAGGTCGTGGTCGACGAGCAGGCCAAGTGCCGTGTCCAGGACGCGCAGTGACGCCTCGTCGGCAGGCTGTCCGCTCAGCCGCGCCCACAGGCGGTGGGCGAGCGGACCCTCGTCGCGATGGGTGCGCCGCACCGGTGGCAGGGCGGCGACGAGGGTGGGGATGAGGGTGCGTGCCGTGCCGAGCACGGCGTCCTCGGACAGGTCGAAGCGCAGCGGGTCCGCGGTCGCCGCCGCGATGGCCGCGACCCGCAACCGGTCGGTGGGGCCCGCGTGTTCGGGCAGCGCGTCGACGGCGCGGCGGGCGACGGCGACGGCCGCCTTGGGCGCGGTGAACGTGATCCCGGGACGCAACTCCCCGGTCCACAGCCACTCGGCGACCTCTTCGTAGGAGTGGCGCGCGGCCAGCTCGGTCGCGTCGACGCCCCTGAAGAAGTACCGGTCCTTCTCGATGAGCGTGATCCGGGTGCGTACGGACAACTCGCCTCCGGAACCCGAACTCCCGTTGCTCTCCCGTCTGTTGCGCCGGGCGAGCGCCTCCACCTCCTTGGCGTCGAAGGTGCTGCCCCGGCCGCCGGGTTCGCGCCTGCTGCCCAGCTGTCCGCGGCTCACGTACGCGTACACGGTCTCGGGCTTCACGCCGAGCAGCTCGGCGGTCTCCTTGGTGCTCAGCCGTCGCTCGGGGTGACCGGGGGCGGGTTCTTGATCGCGCATGGAGGTCACCGTATCCACTTCTCATTGCATTGATTCAATCAATATTGACAGAGATTGAGTCAACCATGGACATTGAAATCAAGTCCAGGGAGGAAACATGTCCAGCAACAGGGCCGCTGCCACTCGTATCGAGGTTCCGCGGGGACTCGCGGGCGTCGTCGTCACCGACACCCGAATCGGTGACGTCCGGGGGACCGAGGGCTTCTACCACTACCGCCAGCACTCCGCCGTCGAACTCGCGCAGACCCGCGGCTTCGAGGACGTCTGGCATCTCCTGGCCAACGGCGAACTGCCGGACGCCGAACAGAGCGCCGCCTTCGCCGCCGAGACCGCGGAGCTGCGCCGGCTGCCCGACGAGGTGCGGGCCGCGCTGCCCGCCGTCGCGGCGGCGAGCGGGACGTCCGGACCGCTGTCCGGCATGCGCACCGCGCTGTCCCTGCTCGGCGCCGCGAAGGGTTTCCGGCCGGTGTACGACATCGACGCGGATGCGCGCCGCAGGGACACCCTTGTGGCATCGGCCGCCGTACCGACGCTGCTGACCGCGCTGTACCGGCTGAGCCGGGGTCTTGACCCCGTAGAGCCGCGTGAGGATCTCTCCTACGCGGCCAACTACCTGTACATGTTGACGGGTTCGGAGCCGGACAAGCAGCAGGCCAGGGCGATCGAGCAATACTTGATCTCAACCATTGACCACGGATTCAATGCGTCAACCTTCACCGCGCGGGTCATCGCCTCGACGGGGGCCGACGCGGCGGCCTGTCTGGTCGGAGCCGTGGGGGCGCTCTCGGGCCCGCTGCACGGCGGTGCGCCCAGCCGCGCCCTGGACACCCTGGACGCGATCGGCACCCCGGACCGCATCGACCCCTGGATCCGCGAACGCGTCCTCGCCGGCGACCGCATCATGGGCTTCGGCCACGCGATCTACCGCACGGAGGACCCGCGCTCCCGGATGCTGCGCGAGGTCGCCCAGCAGTTCGGCGGACCCCGGGTCGAGTTCGCGGTCGAGGTCGAGCGCCAGGTGGAGGCGATCCTCGCCGAACTCAAGCCGGGCCGCGAACTCCACACGAACGTCGAGTTCTACGCCGGGCTGGTGATGGAACTCTGCGGTCTGCCACGGGAGATGTTCACGCCCACGTTCGCTGCCGCGCGGGTGGTGGGGTGGGGCGCGAATGTGGTGGAGCAGGCGGAGGACTCGAAGATCATCCGGCCGGTTGCGCGGTATGTGGGGGTGGAGCCGTCGCCCGCGGGGTGAACGGACGGTGCGTCAAGGAGCCGAAGGAGTCGGCGGCGTGCCCCGATGCCGTGCCTCTTGGATGGCCTGCTCGAAGATCCTGAACAGACGGCCTTCCGCGCTGTCGGGCGGCAGGGCTTCCTTGGCGCCGCGTGAACTGGCCCAGTAGCGATTGAAGGCGGGGCTGGCGATGAGCCGCTGCGCGTGTGCGAGCATCTCGGGCTCCGTGATGCCGCCCCACCTGTAGACGAGCAGGTAGTGGCTGAAGGTGAGATTGGCGAAGAGGTTCTGGCGGAGAGTCCGCGTCGATTCCCCGGGATAGTCGTTCCAGACCTCCGCCAGGGCGGGATCGGCCATCTGCATCTGTGTCAGCTGCACGTGCAGACCGCGTAGATCCGCTTCGGCGCTGCGGCGTAACTCATGGCGGGAAGAGACGAGTTCCTCGCGCTGCATGGAGAGTTCCTGGCGCTGCAACCGCAGTTCGTGTTGCTGGAACAGGAGCGTGACCACGAGCAGGACGAGTGCCAGCCCTGAGAAGACCGCGCTCGCCCCGCCGAAGTAGTCGCCGATGGAGCTGCGTTCGAGTGCCGTCCGACGGTTGCCGTTCGCTTCTTCGACGCCGCTCACGAGCCAGCCGCTCACCACGACGGATGCCGCGCCCACCAGGGCCGTGCCGGCTGTGGCCGCCGCGGCCCATAAGCCCACAGTCAAGATCGATCGACGTATCGGGCGTTGTGTCGCCATGTGTCTCTCCCCTTTTCGGCCTGCGGCATTCTGCCCCGGCCACAGGCCGAGAAACGGACGGCGTCGCGAGGGCGAGAGCGTGAGCACCTGCCTGCTCCGGGAGAGTTGGCGCAGGCAGGTAGGTGTTGTCACTTGTCAGGAATGAAAGGCCTTGCGCAGGCCAGCGTCTCGCGGGTGACCACCACGACGATTTCGCGGGGGCGCAATTTCCGCATGTTCGGATAGGCCTGCTGGATCTCCGCGGTCTTTTCTGTGCCGACCACCGCGAACCCGCCATCGGTCAGTTCGAAGACATCCGGACAGGTCGAGCCGCAGTGGCTGCCTCGCTTCCGCGGAGGGAGCCCGATACGCCGTGCTATGCGGAGATGGGGGCCCGGCGATCGGCAGGCGTTGTTCCGCCCGAGATGAATCGTCATTTGTGCTCCTTGGGAGTAACAGAGGGGAAAGAGCAGGGCCTTCAGGCTTCCGGAATATCCGCCTTGGCCCGGATCAACGTTTCACGAGTGATGACCACGATGCGTTCGTAGTCTGCGCGCGAGGCGTCGGACGGGAGTTCCGAGTCGAGGGCGTCGGTCTGGTCCGTTCCGATCACGGCGAATTTTCCGTCGGCCAACTCGAAGATGTCGGGGCAGTTGCCTCCACCTGTGCTCCCCCGCTCGCACGGAGGTACACCGATCCGACGGATGATCTGACTCACTGTTGTTCCTTCTGGTCACGGCTGATGGCGTTGCGCACGGAATATAGCCCTGTGGGGTGCGTTCGCTTGGCGACGGCGTGAGCGACGTTCTTGTGGAACCGCTAGACGCGATCGTGCGTGAGTCAACCCCAGTGGCGTCCGGGACAACTGGAGACTTGACCTGTTCGTTATGGCCCGTGGGTGTGATTTCTGGGGCGCGTCCGGCTACTCGCCGGGCGGTTCGCCGACGACCCACCACTCTTCGACGTCCGCTTCCTCCAGTTGACGCAGAAGATAGTCGACCATACGACCCAACTCGGCCTCGTCCGAGTCCTCCGGGAGGGTGGCGCGTTGGCCCCGCGTCGCAGACCAGTACTCCCTGACGACGGGATTCTGCAGCAACCCCCGGACACGGCCGAAGAACTCCTCGCGGCTCAGGTTCCCGACGCGGTGGTAGTAGAGCAGGTTGGTGTAGAGAGCGTTCGCGAAGAGGTACTGCCGCCGCTTCTGGGGTGAGGCCGGCACCTCGAAAATGTCCAATACCTCGGCCAGTTCGGGACTGTCGATCGCTTTGCTCAACAGTTCCCAGTGAAGGCGCTGTTGGTTGGCCAGGCTGCTGTCGCGGTGGGTGTGCGCCACCCGCTCTTCGAGCTGATCGAGGCGCTCGCGCAAGGAGTTGAGCGTGCGGCGCTGTGTGGCCAACGTGGCCAGGACGCCTGCCACCAGGCCCAGGCTCGCTGCCGCGGTCGCACTGGGCCGGCGCATCCCAGTCTTTCGTGTGGCCATGTCAACCCCCGAATCAGGCGGCCGTCCGCCGGTTCGTCGGGTGCGGGTTGATGAAGACGGGGACCGGCGAGCGATGGGCGGCGCTTGCCGTCTCCCAGGGTGCCGAGCGGCTCTGATCGGCAGGGAGGCGGAGAGGAGGCGCACGGAGGGAAGCGAGGGTCGCACGAACCGGCGCCTTCCCCAACGTGTGCCCCGCGCGGAGTGCTAACAATCGTTCACTTAGCGGCGATTCCTCCGGCTCGTATCCTGGGGCGGCATTCAACCTCCGTACGTGCACCCGACCGCGATCCGGTGCACGCGTCGGCGTGAAAGAGGTCGTACGTTGAGCCCGCAGAACCCGAGCGCACACCCGAGCCAGAGTGAAAGCGGGACACCGGTTTCAAGCCCCCCGCAGATCCCCGTCGTCGTACTCGCCGGATTCCTCGGCTCCGGCAAGACGACCCTGCTCAACCACCTCCTGCACCGCAGCGGAGGCAGCCGTATCGGCGCCATCGTCAACGACTTCGGGGCGATCGAGATCGACGCGCTGGCCGTGGCCGGGGCCCTCGGCGACTCGACCGTTTCGCTCGGCAACGGGTGCCTGTGCTGTGCCGTCGACGCCAGTGAACTCGACGTCTACCTGGAGCGGCTGGCCCGCCCCACCACCGGTATCGACGTCATCGTCATCGAGGCCAGCGGACTCGCCGAACCGGAGGAACTGGTGCGCATGCTGCTCGCCAGTGAGCATCCGGGGATCGTCTACGGCGGACTCGTCGAGGTCGTCGACGCCGCCGAGTTCGACGACACGCGCGCGAAGCACCCCGAGATCGACCGGCATCTCTCCCTCGCCGACCTGGTCGTCGTCAACAAGCTCGACCGGGCGGTCGACGCCCCGCGCGTCCTCGGACTCGTCCGCTCCCTCACCGACCGGGCCGCTGTGGTGCCCGCCACCTACGGCCGTGTCGACCCGGAGTTCCTCTTCGACTGCAGGCCCAGCGAGGAACGCGTCGGGCAGCTGACCTTCGACGACCTGTACGAACACACCGGCGACGAGCACGAACACGAGCATGCGGACCATCTGCACACCGTCTACGACAGCCTCTCCTTCGCCTCCGACGTGCCCATGGACCCGCGCGGGCTGATGGCGTTCCTGGACAGCAGGCCCGAGGGGCTCTACCGGATCAAGGGGTACGTCGACTTCGGCGCCCACGATCCCCGCAACCGGTACGCCGTGCACGCCGTAGGACGGTTCCTGCGGTTCTATCCCGAACCCTGGGGGAGCGGGGACGCCCGGCTGACGCAGCTCGTGCTGATCGGCAGCGGTCTCGAACTGGCCGCGCTCGGCAAGGAGTTGGAGGCGTGCCGGGACGGCGACGCCCCACACGCCGACGAGCACGGCATGTGGGGCGTCCTGCGCTACGTACAAGAACCGGACCAGGAACCGGAGTTCGAGCCGGAGCCGTAGGCCCCAGGCGGCGGGCTACACCGGGCCCGCCACCACCGACACCGTCTTCGGCAGGGACACGCCCGAGCCGTCGCGGCGCGGGTCCATCTCCGGGAGTTCGGCCGGGGCGCCGTCCCGTTGTGCGGCCTTCGCCGGTAGGGCGCCCGCCCAGGCCAGGGACAGACAGTCCTCGCCCCTCAGGAAGCGCTGGCAGCGGACGCCGCCGGTGGCGCGGCCCTTGCGGGGGTACTGGTCGAACGGGGTCAGCTTCGCCGTCGTCTGGACCGAGTCGTCCAGGGTGCCGCGCGAGCCCGCGATCGTGAACACCGCGGCGTCCAAGGCGGGGTCGACGGCGGTGAAGGAGATGACCTTCGCGCCCTCAGCGAGTTTGATGCCCGCCATACCGCCGGCCGGGCGGCCCTGGGGACGCACCTGGGAGGCTTGGTAGCGCAGGAGTTGGGCGTCGTCCGTGATGAAGACGAGGTCCTCCTCACCGGTGCGCAGCTCGATCGCGCCGACGATCCGGTCGCCGTCCTTGAGCGTGATGACCTCCAACTCCTCCTTGTTCGTGGGGTAGTCGGGGACCACGCGCTTGACGACGCCCTGCTCCGTGCCGATGGCCAGGCCTGGGGAGGACTCGTCGAGGGTCGTCAGGCAGATGACCGTCTCGCCCTCCTCCAGGGAGACGAACTCCGTGACCGCCGCGCCGCCGGAGAGGTTCGGCGCGGACGCCGTCTCCGGGAGCTGCGGGAGGTCGACGACGTTGATGCGCAGCAGCCGGCCGGCCGAGGTGACCGCGCCCAGCTCGCCGCGGGCGGTGGCCGGGACCGCCGACACGATCACGTCGTGCTTGACGCGCCGGGCCTCGGTGTCCTCCGGGAAAGGCTCGCCGTTCGCCGTACGGGCCAGCAGGCCCGTCGAGGAGAGCAGCACCCGGCACGGGTCGTCGGCGACCTGGAGCGGCACGGTGGCGGCGGGTGCGCCCGCCGACTCCAGCAGGACCGTACGCCGGTCGGTGCTGAACTTCTTCGCCACCGCGGCCAGTTCGGTCGAGACCAGCTTCCGCAGCTCGGTGTCCGACTCCAGGATGCGGGTCAGCTCGGCGATCTCCGCGCTGAGTCGCTCCATCTCCGACTCCAGCTCGATCCGGTCGAACCGGGTGAGCCGGCGCAGCGGCGTGTCCAGGATGTACTGCGTCTGGATGTCCGACAGCGAGAAGCGCTCCATCAGGCTCTGCTTCGCCTGCGCGGAGTTGTCGCTGGAGCGGATGATCCGGATGACCTCGTCGATGTCGACGAGCGCGGTGAGCAGGCCCTCGACCAGGTGGAGGCGGTCGCGCCGCTTGGTGCGGCGGAACTCGCTGCGTCGCCGTACGACGTTGAAGCGGTGGTCGAGATAGACCTCCAGGAGTTCCTTGAGGCCCAGTGTGAGGGGCTGGCCGTCGACCAGGGCGACGTTGTTGATGCCGAAGGACTCCTCCATCGGCGTCAGTTTGAAGAGCTGCTCCAGGACCGCTTCCGGGACGAAGCCGTTCTTGATCTCGATGACCAGGCGCAGGCCGTGCGCGCGGTCGGTGAGGTCCTTGACGTCGGCGATGCCCTGCAGCTTCTTCGCGCCGACCAGGTCCTTGATCTTGGCGATCACCTTCTCCGGGCCCACGGTGAAGGGCAGTTCGGTGACGACCAGGCCCTTGCGGCGCGGAGTGACGTCGTCCACCGCCACCGTGGCGCGGATCTTGAAGGTGCCGCGGCCCGTCTCGTACGCGTCCCGGATGCCGGTCAGGCCGACGATCCGGCCGCCCGTGGGCAGGTCGGGGCCGGGGACATGCCGCATCAGGGTGTCCAGGTCCGCGTTCGGGTAGCGGATCAAGTGGCGGGCGGCCGCGATGACTTCGCCCAGGTTGTGCGGCGGCATGTTGGTGGCCATGCCGACGGCGATGCCCGACGAGCCGTTCACCAGGAGGTTCGGGAAGGCGGCGGGCAGGGCCACCGGCTCCCGCTCCTGGCCGTCGTAGTTCGGGGCGAAGTCGACCGTGTCCTCGTCGATCGACTCGGTCATCAGGTTCGCCGCCTCGGACGGCCGGCACTCGGTGTACCGCATGGCGGCGGGCGGGTCGTCGTTGCCCAGCGAGCCGAAGTTGCCGTGGCCGTCGGCCAGGGGGACACGCATGGAGAAGGGCTGGGCCATGCGCACCAGGGCGTCGTAGATCGACGCGTCGCCGTGCGGGTGCAGCTTGCCCATGACGTCGCCGACGACACGCGCGCACTTCACATAGCCGCGGTCGGGGCGCAGGCCCATCTCGTCCATCT
>Ga0307509_10009852_pt1 | contig 11821 bp, 21 predicted proteins | sample 10_EM_MG_FD_202245 | JGI IMG/M metagenome (GOLD analysis project Ga0307509, IMG submission 202245) | Populus trichocarpa ectomycorrhiza microbial communities from riparian zone in the Pacific Northwest, United States - 10_EM | ecosystem: Host-associated > Plants > Roots > Unclassified | place... | reverse complement strand
GCAATGTCAACCCCTGTAGATGAGACAGCCGCATAACTCACGGTGACGGAGCGCGTAGTCAGTCGCGGACTTGATGAGCTTCTCTCTTGGGACATCCCCAACAAAAGGCATGATGGCACTGATCAAACCAAAGAAACCTCCACTAACGTCATATGCGGTCACTGAGTCCTCGATTGACGTCCTGGGTCCGACTACTGACTTCACGTATCGATTCGACACGTATACTGCCACGTCAGAGAGGACTGAGTCGAACCCGCACGCAGGGATAATCAACGCGTTCGTTTTGAGTGCCACAAAGTCATACCTGGAATTAGGCGGGGGAAAAAGACAAGGTGCTCGGTTAAAAATTTACATCGATTTTCGCGCCAAACCAAACCAGAGGATTACAAACACGCACTTGGCCACGATGTCAGCAATGAAATGCGGTTCTGGGGTGATGTCGACATAATGAACGCCGTGCATTGCGCACGCCCTGGCCGCGTGGACTCGGAGGTTAGACTACGCTGTTGGCGGGAGACGAAACCTAAGGGTACCTCTCACCTCACGACGTGTTCGCCAGACTTCCAGTAAGGGCGAATGGCATTGATCACCACCTTTGCCCGAACGACGGCACGCTCCACGGACGCGTAATCGGACGGATCCACCACCACAATTGAGTCCGGATCTGTGTTCAATCCAAGCGATGTCGCGATTGTGTTTAGCTTTTCTCTCGATCGACCCCCGAGGGCGAGAGTAAAGGGTGAGGATGTGCGTTGTGGATGGTTGGCCAGATACCGGGCGATGAGACCTCCTGCGAAGTCTGTGGCACCTAGGATAAGAATGTCACTCATGGTGGGAGAAAGTAAAGGTGCACGTCACCATAATCGGTTCGAAACTATCCTGCAACCCAACCCAATGGAGACGCCCCTCACCGGAACGGATACGCCGCCGGGGTTGATCACACCAATCGGATTTATCGTGGCCTAGTTCAAGTCGAGGCAGACATGAAACCCCTTGCGGAGTTTCAGTTTGGGATTGAGGTCGTGGTAGGGGCGGGCAGGCCAACGTTAGACGGGATGATCGACGCATGCAGTCCCAACCATCCGTCTCGTTGTATGGTATTAGGTCGGTGCGCAAACCTTGCCAACTCCGGCGAGGGTGTGTGTGACGGGATGGAACAAGGTCAAGAACGTAAGAACATGGTGACAAAGGGGGGGGAAGCAGGGGGATACAATACGACTACTGTAGATCGATGTGCGAAATATACAAACAGTTGCGAAGCGAATGAGAGCATGAGAGAAAGGAGAGAATGACCAACAAGGCATGTGGTGTCGTGATCCTATAGAATACAAGGTAAAAATCGAGAGCAAGTGCGAAGGCGAAGCAAATGTGCGCTGGTGGATGGGAACAGAAATCAGTTTCGTTCATCTTGGGTGGGTGCTGGTGGGTAGGTTGGGTCGTAGTACATCGAGTGTTCGTGACGGAAACCGCTTCCCCTGCTTCGGGTGGCGAACCTTAGGTATCGTGAGAAGCGTCCTCTGCCAGAAGCAGAGAGGGGAGGATGTCCGTGGTCGTGGTCGTTTTCTAGAACTCCGTGTTGGTCTTCCGACCTCCCAGAGATCATGTTCTCCAGCGCGACGAAATCTGTGTATAGGAGGTTAATTCGGAACAACGGTGTCCGTACATTACATACCTTCGCGGCACAGTGGGCATGAACTCGACAGCTCCAATAGCCACGGGTCAACACAGGTTTGGTGGAACCTATGTTTGCCTTCGCAAGGTAGCACCCGTAAGTCATCCCCCTCCTCGAAATCCACGATGCAGATAGGGCATGTCTCCCGGCCAATGGTTTGGGGGGTGACATCTGGATTTTGGCGGCTGGCCTGTGTCCCACTTCTTTTAAGAACCGTCCTCTGTAACTGACCGTCGGCGCTACTCTCTGCCCTGGTCTCCTGGCTGGATTTTCTGGGGGGTAAATTTTCGCCGGTTGCCTTCCATCTAGAACCGTCGGAGTCGCCTGATGGCCTTGGTGTGTCTACTACCTCCCAATTCGTCAGCTCCACACCCCGCGTTTCCACATCCTTCGTGGGTCGAACCTCGTCCTCTGGTCGGCTGAACTTGACGATAGGGAACGTGTCCAGAACAGCCCTGGCCAAACCCTTGGCACGACTTTGGGGGTACTCGTCGGGATTGGTTGGATCGATACCCCGAGGTCCGTATTGTTCAGGGTGCCGGAACGCTCTGATGGCCTGACAGACATCGTGAGCCGAGAAGTGGTAAAACCTTGCACGAAACGTACCCCAGACACTATCACAATTATGAAAAGCGCAGAAACGCACCCCGTGATGACATAGAGGATAATCCTGAGTGGCAGGGTCAGTCGGTGGCGCACTCAGAACGAGAATGAAACACACATAGCAAGGCTCGTCCTCTTTCCTCGTTGGCCGTTCCCGTTGCTGCTAGTATTTGTTGGTGAGGTGCTTGGTGTCACGTTGGGCTCGCTCGCGTTGTACGACCGTAACGTTGCGAACATGTACCCTGGGCCGGTTGAATTGCCATTGTTGAGTGTGCTATTGATAAGATAAAACGACTCGTTGAGGCGCTGGGCATTGAAGCTCCCGTAGGTATTCCGGTTAATGTGATCAAAGCGTTCCTCGATTAACCTATCTGGGGGTCAAAACGTGGATGGAGGGGGATTATCCACAACTGACCGAGCAGTGGTGAGTGACTGTGTCGAGAAGATGTCGAACACCTGGTCAAAGTGGGCAGGGTCGGCATACTCCGCATTGATGATGCATGCAGAAGAATAGGTGGAATACAGGAGCTGTGTCAACACGGAGTGAGCAACGGGCGGGAGAACTTGCGATCGCTGTAGAACCCACTGCGGAGACGGCACCCCTATCTCTAGCCAGCGTAAAGATGTCATCGATGTCGGAAGCATCTGTTGAGTTGCTGTCGCATGAAACGAGGGCTATCCAGGGCGTGATGGCTGGGTAATGGGCGCGGTGAGAAAGGAGCTTCGAACTATACAGCGGGAAGGTGATCCACGTACTGGTGTCATTCGTAAGGCCCTTCTCACTGAAATGCACGAGCGCGCCCTGTTGATCCATCTTAGTGAGAGGGTAAGTTGTTTAAGGGCACCGCGACGCACCCGACTGATGCCATTGCTCCCGGCCCTCACCAACTCGTAGGCGACGTTAATGCTATACGGGCTGGTCCCACTGTACAACCGCGGGTCAGAAATCGAGAATCCTGGCTACGGACAAGAAGCAGGAAGTGAAGGGCGCACCCGTTTTCAAACCACAACAGACTGAGCATTGAGACATCGGTAACGTTCAAACCACTCTGGATCGCGCTCTCCGTGTCGTTTGTAGGTATTGCTGGAATGTACGCACGCACAGCTACTGATATCCAAAGAATATAGAACAGAATAATAGGGGAGAACTCTGAGGAGCGAAGATTCATAGTCGTTTGAACGGAGACGGGCCTGCCTTCCCTAGGCTTATCGAGTGCTTGATATCTTGTTGGCAGAGCCTTTAAGTAAAAGGGGGGTCGGGGTGGTGGGGAAGCGTGTTCGGCGCCCCGAGTCGTGCTGGTGAACACGGTGGTCGTCGAGAATTAGGCTGGACTAAGCGGCATAAGGGAGCCCCAAGTGGGGACTGGTGCCACGTGGGAAAACATCCGTTGCCTGGCCTGGACCACGAGGAACACGCGACCTCCGCATGTCAGATGGGATTCATACGGCGCCTGGTCATTGAAATAGAAATTGCAAAGACACTACCGACGACATTATTGAGGAAAAGGAGGAAGAAATGCCCTTCCTAAGCTTAGTTTAGCCTTCTCTGACCACCTCCTCCACCGCCTGCGTGAATATTTCGATTCCCCTGGCCATCTCTTCTGCAGAAATATTCAACGGAGGGATGAACCGAATAACCTCGTAGATGGAGGTCGTGAGGATCAGCATGCCTTTCTCCAAACAACGTTTCGCAACCCGACTGGCCAGGTTCTTCGGGGCGCCGGCGAGCGTATTGGGGTCGTAAATAGAGACTGACGACGGTGAAGCGAACTCGACAGAAATCATTAAACCGAGTCCCCGCACGTCAAGGATATGAGGACCGATGTCTGCCTTCGATCGCAATTTGTTGAGCGACGTCATGAGCTCGTTAGACCTGCCCCCCAGTCGTGATCAGGTCCCCGCAGTGAGTGGCTAGAGAACCTAACATGCCGTTGTTGCACATTCTCGAGCACCCTCTCCTCTTTCATCACATCGATGCATGCAATCGCGGCTGCACATGCGACCGCGTTCCCTGCATATGTTCCGCCCTGAGATAGTTGTCATTAAAATTCTGACGAACGGGGAGTTTTGACAGCGGCTAGATTACCATGATGCCCGGCTTCAGCTTTTCAGTGATCTCCGTTCGGCTGACGATTCCACTCAAGGGGAACCCATTGGCAAGCCCCTACAATAAGTCGATAAGCGACCGAACCCGGCCATCCGCTTGGTGATCGCACATACCTTGGCGATTGTCATGATGTCGGGACTGACACCGCTATACTCGGAAGCAAAGTACTTTCCGGTCCTCCCGAAACCCGTCTGAACTTCGTCCAGGATCAGGAGGATCCCGTACTTATCGCACGTTTCGCGAACACTCCTCAGGTAAGAAGGGGGTGCGGGAACATATCCACCTTCCCCGAGGACCGGTTCGATCAAAATGGCAGCAACGTCTTTGGGGTTTATCTGCTGGGAAAAGAGCAGGTCGAGCTGGTAGAGCGCTTTATTGACCACCTCTTCTTCGGGCGCTGACGGGGACAAAGAAAGCTGATGCCAAAATGGGAATGGGGTAACAAACACCGATGGCTGGAGGGGAACAATCAGAAGGGTCGAGCCACCTGCGGGCACCAGACGCACCATCAAAGGACCGGAACCCTCGCTGTAGATGGTCTTGCTCCTGGTCACCGCCATTGCGCCGAACGTCCGACCGTGGTACCCGCCTGTATAACCGGTCAGTTTAAATTTCTGACATTGAGAGTGGTTGGAGCTCAAGGACAGACCTTGCATAGTGATTATCCCCTTGCGACGAGTGTAGATTCGGGCCATTTTCAACGCGCCCTCGACGGCTTCAGAACCAGAGTTCCAAAAGAAAAACGAGTTTAGCGTCGAGTCCGGCATAATCGGGAGCAACTTCTCGATGAGCCTGAGGTAAGGCTTGTGGTACGCGATACTGCACTGGGAGATTCATGTGCAACGTCAGAGTTGTGAAATTGCATGGGGGGTTGTGACGACTAGTACCTGGCCATGGACAAGGTTCAAACATTGGTCGGCGGCGGCCTGGCTGACCTTGGGGTGACAGTGGCCGAGGTTGGTAACGCCAATGCCGGTGGTGAAGTCCAGGAGCCGCCTGCCGTCCTCGAACTCAGCCCACGATCCTTGGGCACGGACCATGACCGCATCACCAGCAATCCTTCCCAGTCCCTTCGTGACGTGCTTGGCACCAATGGCTTGTAGATAAGTAGGAGTGGTCGTCGCCATGAGCCTGGTAGATCCGTTGAGACATTTGAGGTCTTGGGTAAAATGGGAGCTATTTATACGAAACTTCGCTGAGTGAACCGGAACCCACGAATGCCGAAGACTCACAGGCGAAAAGTGTGACAGGGACGGGCAGGGCAACGGTGCCTGGCCAAGGGGAAGTTGACCCTTGCGTGCATGGTGATGGTGCGAGGGCGTTGTCTATACTCCAGCCATGAATAGTTTCGTGGTCTGGAAATCCTTTCGATCACCGCTGCTTCGAAAACTACTATGATCTAGGCTCACTCCCGCTCCGACCAGGAGAACTCTGGCTCCGCTCAATTGCTATCGGGGCCGGGCAGGTCTATAGCTTGCGTTCAATGCACTCTCTGTCTTGCGAAGACAGCGCGACAAAACAATATTTCTCTGCTGATCTCTTTCCGAAATATCGCCTTGGTAAGATGACTTGGTACGTTAAGTGTTCATTTGACGACGATATCCTCTTCGCAGTCGCGACTGTCCGCATCTCTGATTTCGGCCGCAGACATGTAACTATGCGTGCATGGAGAGACTTGTCCCACGGTTTACTTCATGGTTTGTCCGAATCCCGATCTTTCGAGGCTCGCTTACCGACTTACCATCACATGTCAAGAATGGTTCCCCGTTACACTGCCGATAATGTTCATCAAGATCATCAATTCCGCGCCGGTGGGTCCGTTAGCCACTCAAGAACCCAAAGGGTTACCAAGCGAATGGGCCCTTCGGCTAAGCAGAACGCCATTTGCCCCAGCTCTAATCGACACAAGTCGTGCGTTTGGGGAATGGACCGTGTCTCCCTCGTTCTATCAACATCTCCACGCGACATCTCGAACAAAGCGATATGATTTCGGAACAGATACTGGATGGTGAGAGGGTGAGGAACCTAGTGTTATGTAGGAAGAACACTCCTTGGAAACCGCCGTGAGTGTCGTCACCATTGAATTTGTTTACGTTCTCTGGACACCACTTGTAGCTAGGCCAGTCTTTTCGAAACAAGGCCTGAACGATTTAGAACGTGTTCGTAGCGGATGTGGTCCGTCTCCGCGTTCCCAACTATCGCATGGTCCCAAGGTGCTCATTCGTCTGTGTATCGCGCTTTCTCCGGTGGATACTGGCCAGATGTAGGGTTGGTGACGATGTCCTTCTGGCGCTGTTGACTTTGCTTATCACTGGCATCAGTCAGCTGCTCCTGCGCAACCCGCCGGATGTGGTCGCGCTGGGGGACGACCACGAATCTGTTTTCGGTGACTCTTAATTCCCCAGCTGATCTCGTTCTATGTGTCAGCCGACACGTTTGTCAGAGAGGAACACTGGTGAACTCCATCTGGTTATCCGCATCAGTCAAGTGATGGGATAACCAACACCACCGTCAACGGGGTTGCGGGCCAATGGACGACAAGGCTAGACCTCTGACAACCCTGTGAGCTTTTGACTCCTGCCGTTGATCCCGTCCAGCGAGTTCAGGCTTCCTGTAGTGATAACAGGCGCCGCCACTGACGCACATTCTCCCACCGCTATTCCTCCATTTCTGCGTTCATTAAAGATACGGTTCACCTAGTTATTATATGTTGGCTCACACCACACAGCACGACGCAGTGTACGACCGCAAACTTATCACCAGAGATCAAGCCCGGATCTGTACACCACCAACGTTCACATTCGGGTTTTCCGGCGTGACACTTGTTCGAAAAGGAGCCGAAGGGGCATAAGGTTCAGCAAGAATCACGCAAGAACGGGGGTACTGGTTTTTCAATGGTTGTTCCAGACATCTCTTCACTCGGATTCCCGGTCTTACTGCCGTCAACGGGCCAGATAGGTCTCAGCCCAATCCTGGAGAAGTGCCACCGAACCTTGACTTCGCCCGGCTAACTTATGCCTCCCTGTACCAACCACTTGGGTCAAGTCCCGGTAACGGAGGTCAACGATGCTATTTCAAGACGGTCCGAGCGCCCTTATCCCATTCCGCTCTCGGGGGAACCACTCTCTACTGTCCCACTCCGTTGCCAGCGCCCTGGAACCCATCTGTTCAATCCGCTAGATTCGCGGTGCCTGCTCGATCCCGGACCCCAACACGTGCATAGGAGGGCTGACCCTCGCCTTCTTCGTTTTCAAACAATCCTGTTACCTTCTCTGGTATAGGCGGAACAGATCCTTGGGAAGTTGCATGACTGACAAGAACTGCGGTACAGTCCACGGTCCACAGCCCACAGTCCGTGTTGACATCAGGGTCCACACCCCAACTGAGACATCGCCCTCACCTCCCCTCCCCCACTGCCTCTCTCACCTTGAACTCGAACCGCCCTCCGTTGTCCCGTTGTCGCTGCCTTTGGGTCGCGACGTCGGAGCTCTGAGATGGAGCCGGGCCGGTGATTTGACCAGACGACGTTGTTTCCATTCGCTCCATGGGTCGACATCAGCCCACGTTCATCGTCAAGTGACCCACCGACCTTCACAGGAGGACAACTTACTCCCGGGGTAGGGACTGCTCGCTAACCATCACGTCGCTTGGCCGGCCAACTCACTGCTCCTTCTCGTCTATCAACTGTTCAACATCGCACCCGTTCCGTCTTTTAGACGTGAGTGGGAGAGAGTTCATCTACCTTGACATACGATACTCACCCTTGACGAACTGCCCCAAGCGCGCAAATTATAGTGACCCATCGGCGGGCCTACGCACATTTGTCACGAAGGCAAAAAAGAAAACAAGAGTGCAACCTCCCTGCCCCCCGCCGGCCTGCAAGGCAAAGTTCTCTCTCTGGGTGTTCCGCGGACACGTCCGGTTCTACGCCCCATCTTTTCAGCTACCATCCTGTTCTTGGCGCCTCGTCCCCAAAAAACCCCTTCTCGCACTACGAGTGGTCGCTCGTGCCCCACCCCCCCGCGGGTCTGAATCGCCAAATTATGGTGTCCCGCGTGCACCACGATCGTATCCCTCTCTTCCTGACCGTGACGTCATTGGTGACCTGCACGACCCCTCGACAAACGGGAGGCGAATATAAATTCACTCCGACGACCTCCTCTCTTCATCTCAGACCACCATCATGTCTAACCCAGAGCTCGATCCAGTTGCCTCCAAAACCACCGACACCGAGACTACCCCTCTCCAGAAGATAGAGGATTTTCAGAAATTGATTGGTGACGTTAGTGTGGGCATGTTGGTTACTCGCAGCGAAGGCGGAGCGCTACATTCCAGGGCCATGTCACCGTGCCGCCGTGAGCCCCTTTGAATCCAGGTGTTTGCCACACCCCTAACCATACCACAGCAATCGCGCCAACGCAAATCAACCTCTTCTTCATCGCAAATAACGCATCCCACAAGTTTGACGAGATCAAGCACGACTCCAGTGTTAATGTGTCTTTCTATGACCAGAAAACTACTGGGTGGGCAAGCGTCTCTGGAATCGCGAAAGTCTCCCAGGACAAGGATCTCATCAAGAAGTTTTGGTCTCCGATGTTCGTCCGCGATCCTCGTGCGCTGTGTAACACCCTCACTGACTGCTCGGGCTAGGATCACGTCTTTCTTCGGTGATCTCAAAGACGGGACGCATGATGGCTCCCTGGATGATCCCCGTGTATCCTTGATCGAGGTCGTTCCAAGCGAGATCCGTTATTGGGTTTCTTCCAGCTCTGCAGTCGGTCGAACTGCTGAAATCGCCTATGGTGCCTTGACCGGTGAAGCGAGGGCTCCTGGGGAGTCGAGGACGATTTCCGATGCCGAGGTACGTCACTGTTAGTTATGAGGCGGCCGTGTCGCTCATGATGACATTCCCCACGATAGATCAAACTTGTCCGCGACTTGAACGAGAAGTAAAGGTCGGCCTCGTAGCGATACTGTGGTAGTGTAGCTCCTATAAGATCCGAAATAAAACCTGGGTACTCGCGTTCGACTTCCGGGGGCCAGCCACCGGTGCCACGCATAGCGGAGGGTTGCTTCCATTATGAGATCGAGCCGTGCTGGGGGGTCATTTGATCAGTACGACAAATTATGTCAACAAACACCTGCCATCCGTGCCCCTCCTTCCAAGGACGGCCTAAGCAAACGTTCATGGATCATGGATCATTCGGCACCTTTCACAGAGATAAGGGGTGGTGTTATACATTGGATGCTCAGTTGTTTAGATACTACCGTGTCGAAGCCGAGTACCGACTGAGTACATACGAGAAGATAAACAACGAACCAGGGCTAGCCGGCTGCCGATTAGGATAGCTGTAAATACCTAAGCGATATCAAATCCCAATTGTTGAATCATGAGGCGCCGCAATGTTCAATATGCGCGTCCGTGGGGTTCTGGATTCGGCATTGGATATATCGTCGTCCGGCGTTCGCATCGTGATGGTGGTCACCTACGGGGTTTCGACATTTAGAAATCGGTGTGATGCGACCCCTTGTGTCGTCCCGTGGACCTGAGTCGAGGGTCGGACTCGATTGAGGTTGCATCTGGCCTTGTGCAATCACCGGCCACCTGTCGCTTAACAGGAGTCGTGCGCGATAAGATAAGACTACGGGTGGGGCATCACTTGTGAGCATGCAATCTCTTCAGCGCTCGAGACACCGGGAGTTCAACCCGTCACGTGCTCCCAGAGACCCGCCACAATTATCCCCACTCGTAACTCTGACTCCAGCTAGCCACATTCAGGCTCTCACCCCGTTTCATCATCGCCTATGGGGAGCCGATTTTGGGTGGTCACCGCTGGCCTCAAGCCCGGGATATATGAGAGCTGGTGAGTGATGATCGCCCTTCATTTGCTCACTCTCCGGCGAAGCCATATCTCCAAGTCTGACACCCCCACCTCCCAACCATTATAGGGAGGAGGCGTTCCCCCAGGTGCTCGGTATACCGGGAGCCGCTTACAAAGAATGTGAATCGCAAGTCGAGGCGTTCGGAGAACTCGGGCGAGCGACGATGGCTGGACAGAAGCTTGTCCTGGGAGCAGATGGCTCTGAGGAAGTCGCGAGTCAGCCCGCCAGTCGTGTCAAGAAACCGGGAAGGGGGTCCCAATCTGTCAACAGGAGCAATGATACCAAAGTCGAGACCAGAGGGCACAATTCTCATGAGACCTTCATTCAGTGTCCTCCCGCCTCGAGCTCACGGGTTCGCTCCACAATACAGCGAGCTAGTACTCTTCCTCCTCAACAGCCCCAGAGCTCCTCGAATAATCCGGTCCAGAGATCGAAGACTGTCCCGAATTTGGATCCCAGCCCAGTCCAACCAACCCCAGGGAGGAGCGTTCGCCGGTCAACTCCAAACATCGGCCGCTCGGGGGTCACCCCGGCCGTTGCTGGTGGCTCTACGACCAGCGGCGAAGGTGCCCTCTCTTCATCCACCCCAAATGTCTCAACCACACCGGGTCCTACCTTTGGACCCCACTTTCCCTCGTCTCCTCCCCGCGAGACGCCACCCCCCCGTTCCTTCCCAACTCAACAGGGGGACCGGGGTAATGACGATCGGACGAGTCCTCAATGTTGTAGATCAGGCACACATGAAGTGCGTCACAACCACCGGATACCGGCCGCCCGGTCCGTGCGTGGGGGTAAAAGTTCCACACACACCATCTCCGCACCACCCCCAGAAACAGCCGCCAATCATTCTGTAACCCCCGTTCGCAGCGCGACCGGGACCACCCGTCAGCACCAGCCCACGAAGAAGGTCTTCCGGGGTTCGCCTCAATCGACAAATCCCCCTTCCTCGAAACAAAGAGGAACCAACAACTCCACGCCACATAATCCTCTCGGTCGCGGTGGGAATCATCCGCCCCCTTCTTCCGTCGGGTCGTCACAGTTGGCGTATGTATCTGACGACGAACGCCCAGCGGGCGGATTGGCTCAATCAACCAGCGATCCGGGTTATTACACGCCGTTTTCGAGAACCTCCGAAATATCGGATGATGATCCCGAGCCACCCGGGGGGGCTCCTCCCTCCAGCTTGAAATGGAAAGGAAAGCGTCGTGCATCACCCCCTCCACCGTCTCCCTCTCCAAGCCAGGGTTCTTCAGTCCAAGAACCACGCCCCTCTTCCCCTTCGTTACCCACCGGCTATCCCCCACAGAATCCAGATTACCCGTCTGGGCCAAGTCGCGAGGAGTGCACGAACGGGAATTCCTGCCCTCCGAGCTCCCGGAACGATGTCAATCGTCAAGAGGCTCGTGACCAGACCCCGGCACCCGACCCTAATCGAGTATTTGGTCAGGATGTATGCCATTGTGCGGGCCCGTGTCCTTCATGCCACAAGCCGAGGCTCCATCCCCACCCCCCACAATTCCACCCCTCGATGCTTCACTTCTACGCCACCTATTACC
>Ga0307509_10009851_pt1 | contig 11823 bp, 7 predicted proteins | sample 10_EM_MG_FD_202245 | JGI IMG/M metagenome (GOLD analysis project Ga0307509, IMG submission 202245) | Populus trichocarpa ectomycorrhiza microbial communities from riparian zone in the Pacific Northwest, United States - 10_EM | ecosystem: Host-associated > Plants > Roots > Unclassified | place... | reverse complement strand
TTATTCAATTGGAAACCACACACAAAGGAGGTTCCAATCAGATTATAAATTGTTAACATGATTACATTAGTTATTTTATTCGAATAATGCTAATACTTGTAAATGTTGTCAGGCATTCATGATTATAACTTATGTTAACAACAAATCAAGTTCCTTTCATAGCTCAGGTGTCGGTTATACCATAGAGTATAGGCTATGAAAGTGTCAAGTATGTGTTGTACCAAGTGTTATACAACATAAATCTAGATTAATCATTTAACAAGCAAAGTATTAAAAATGAACAAGATAACAAATATAAAACATGTTAGTATCAAACATTAAGATCCATGTTGAGTTTATATTATACTTATTCTTACACCATTAGTGTAACCTTTTCACCTTGACATAATAAACTTAGCTAAACATAATGAAAGAAAGAAAAATAAATAAACAAAATAAGAACATAAATAAGATAAAAGTTAACTAAGGAAAGGAAATGAAAGGCATAAACTTGATATTAATGAAAGCAAAACATAAGCAATACAAAGAGAGAAAGCAAGAGCATGATCTTGATCTGGAAACCAAGATGCTTAAATACATGGTAAATGCCTCCTTTTATAGGCTAAAATTTGGAACTATTGATTTGATAAATAATTGATGAGTGGGTGGCCACATCTTGACTTGGTGACAATCCTTATCTTCTTGTCTGAATAAAACATCATTGATAATGTCAGAATTAGAATCACTTGTACTCATGAAAGTTCTAGGAAATTGTCTCGGCTTTCCAGGAAAAAAAATGAGGTCATTTGGACTTTCAGAACTCAAGATATGGGTTGAACACTAAACAGCGTTTGAGCTGCAGGATAGATTTGGACTTCTTTGTTGTTGCTATAATTTGGACTTGAAAACGGCCTTTTTAAACTTGGGCTCCTATGAAAGTTGTAGGCCTATGTCTTACCTTTCCATCCATATAAAATGGACTTAAATCTGAGATCTACAGCTCCAGATATGACCCAATTACCGAACAGTGTTCCAGTTTGGACTGCACCAGCATCTCTTTTCTAAGTTTGGCCATCTCTTTGCCCTTTCAATTTTAATACTTAAAATCATCAATCAATCCTTTTATTTATGTGATAGGCCTGCATTTAAGATGAATATTTACCATGAATTAAAGGTATTTTATATTATTAGATATGTTATTATAAAACATGCTTTAGTTAAGGAGTTATTGATACTTCAAGTGTAAAATGATAATATAAAACCTTGATAAAAATACACTTTTAAGTACTAATCACAATGCATAAAAGTGTGGTTATGATCTTATTAATTGCTTTGGTTTGTTCATCTGTTTGGGGATAACAAGTACTAGAAAACAACAATTTAGTTCCTAATTTTCCTCACAATACCTTCCAAGAATAGCTTAAAAACTTAACATCTCTATCCTAAAATATACTTCTAGAAACCACATGAAGTTGTACTATCTCTCTAAATAACACATCAACTATATTAGTTGTATCATCGGTTTTATAACATGCTATGAAATGTGTCATCTTCAAAAACCTGTCAACAACTGCAAATATTAAATCCATACCATTTTTCGACTTAGGCAAACCTAATATGAAGTCTATAGAAATGTCTACCTAGGGTTCCTTAGGAACAGGCAAAAAAGTGTACAAACCATGTGGTTGGGCTTTAGATTTTGTTTTCCTATATGTAATGCATTTATCACATATATGTTGCATGTCCATTTTCATTTTAGGTCAATAAAAATATTCATACAACATATTTAAAGTCTTAGCAATACCAAAATTCCCTCATTAAACCATCCTCATGTGCTTTATGTATAAGCAATTCATGTATAAAACTTAATAGCGCACACAAACGATTTTCTTTAAGCAAATATCTATCAAGTCTATATATTTTTCAAAAGCTGGATTATTATATGCATTAAAACATTAGCAAAATCATCATCATTCATATACAATTTCTTTACATATTCAAATCCTAACATCCTAGTAGTCAAAGTAGATGAAAGAACATACCTTAGCGATAGCGTGTCAGCCATAATGTTTTTTTTTTCTTACTTGTATTTAATTGCATATTGAAAGTTCTTAATAAACTCCACCTATTTGGCATGTCACTGATTCAACTTACCTTGTCCCTTCAAGTGTTTCAAACACTTATGATCAAAATGAATGATGAATTCCTTAGTCCAAAGGTATTGTTGTCACGTCTCTAATGTACTCACTAATAAGTAAAGCTCTTTGTCATATATGAGGTAGTTCAAGGTTGCTCCATTAAGATTTTCGCTAAAATAAGTAATGGGCCTTTTTATCCTGCATTAAAATGGCTTCAATACCTATACCTAATACATCACACTTAATCTCAAAAGCTTTTGTAAAGTCAGGTAAACCTAAAACAGGTGCATAATATAATCTTTATTTTAACAATCTAAAGCATCTTTATGTTTATTATCTCATTTAAAACCAACAGATTTTTTTTATAATTTTAATTAATGGTGCAGCTAACATGCTAAAGTTCTATACTAAACATTTATAAAGTTAGTCAAGCCATGAAAGCATCTTACCTCAGTCACATATTTAGGTGTTGACCAATCCCGGATGACCTTAATCTTCTTTTCATCCATCCCAATACCCTATGCAGTTACAAAATATCTGAGAAACATAATTTTCTCAATGTAAAAGTTCCACTTCTTAAAATTAGCATATAGTTGTACTTTACGCAACACATCAAGTACATTAAACAAATGGTTAATGTTCATTCAAGTTCTTGTTATAAATCAAGATATCATCAAAATACACAACTAAAAATTTACCTATGACACAATATATGATTCATCAAACACATAAATGTACTAAGTGCATTTGTAAGTCCGAAAGGAATGACTAATCATTCATACAAACCATACTTAGTCTTAAAAGAAATTTTTCATTCATCACCCTCTTTCATCCTAATCTGATAGTATCCACTTTTCAAATCTATTTTAGAGAAAATACAAGATACAAGCAACCCATCTAATATATCATCAGGCCTAAGTATAGGATGTTTATATTTAGTGTTATGTTGTTGATGGCAAGCCGATCAACACACATCATTCAAGTTTCATCCTTATTAGGTATAAATAAAACTAGAACAACATATGGATTCATGCTCCCGTGAATGTAAACTAATGTCATCAACTCTCCCGCTTGCCTTTAAAGTTCCTTTATCTCATCAAGATTACTTTGGTAGGCTAGTCAATTAAGGATTGCAGCTCTGGATACAAAATCTATTTGATGTTTGGTTCCTTTTAATGGTGGTAAACCATTAGGAATATCTTCGGGAAAGACATCATCAAATTCCTGCAACAAAGAAATAGCCACACTAGAAATAACATAATCGAGATCGTTAGTATTAAAATAAGTCTTCTTATACATAAGTACAATCATTGGATTGTTAGCATAAAAAAGCATATTTAATCTCACCCTTTCTTGTATAAAAGTGTGATTGTTTCTTTAATTTTTCCACATAGTTCATACTTCACACACTTATTTTCTTCTCTCCTCTTTTCTTACCTCCACTATCGACCAAATTCATTAAGTTTTGATTAGTGGACGAATCTAAGTTTCTTCTCTCACCATGTTCTTTACTTAAGTTTTCAATCTCTTTGGCCTCACTTTCTCTTCTCAACTTTATTTGATCATCATACACTTGCTTTAGAGATAAAAGTACATGGGTAATGGTTTTACCATCTTTTATAATTTTATGCCTATTTATAAAGCTATCATGGATGGTCTTCCTATCAAACTATCATGGATGCCCCCAAAAATAGATGACTAGCATGCATAGGAATCACATCATATAGCATCTAATTAGTATATCTCCAAACAAAAAAGAAAATCAAGACCTACTTAGTTACTTTCACTTCACCATATGCATTCAATCATTGTACTTTATAAGGTTTATAATGTTTTACAGTACTCAAATTCAACATCTGAACAAGAGTAGTACTAGCTATATTAGCATAACTACCTCCATCAATTATCATACTATGTACCTTGTTTTGGATATAACATCTTGTATGGAAGATGTTCTCTCTTTGCTTATCAACATCATCTTCTTTAACTTGCATAGTAAGCACACACCTTATAATCAAGGCCTCCCTCTCAACCAAGTATGCAATCTCAACATTACTACAATCCTCCGAAAATGGCAGTTCATCACCATCAGATCTATTACTTCCAGGAAGAGAGGAAATGCTATGTGTTGTCTGATTGGGGGAGATAAGGGGGAAAATGGAGTGGCAGAGAGAGATCTCTGGTTTTTCAAAAGGAGAGGGGTAGTTGGCCTCTATGGAAAAGGGAAAGGGAGGCTTGCGGCTGGTCTATAAAAGATATGAAGAAAAGTTTATTTTTTATGGTTCCCTTCTGGCTCTTTTTTTTTACCCCTGCCTTAAAAATTTTCTCACCCCCCCTCCCAGATTTTCTTCCTTATTTATAGATAAAAAATATCATTTTTTTCTCAAATGCTTGGTAAAACATCTGTATTTGAATTTTTTTTTTTCAAAAACAAGCAATATCAATGTCGACTCAACAAAAAAATCAATAATTTTGAAAATGATACATTAAAAGTCAAACGCGTTTAACAGACATTTGAAATTTAAATTCTTTTGAGATGACACTGAAAATGCTAAAAACGATGCAAATATATCAAAAATGTATTTTGTTTTCCTATTTTTTGTTGTTTTTTTTAATTTATCAAAATATAGGGTCAAAAATTGGGTAGCAACATTACTAATCACCAAGTTAAACCTCTCTAATATTTGTGCTAGACCTTAAATCTAAAGTTTCAGGTTGTTATTCTCCGTAAAAAGTGGTGTATCTCCCTTTTCTTCAGACATTTGGAGTTCGTAAAAAGGTTGTGAGTAGAAAAAAAATCCTCACACCTCTTATGTTTCACATTAATTATAGGCTTTTCACTATAATATTTTTGCTATATCTTTTTCCTCTCATCTCACCTTTTTTTTTGCTCTTACGAAACCGAAATTAACACAACCAAAGAGAACAGCTTAGTAGCTCAATCCAAATAAATATAATTGAGTCAAGAAGCAATAAATATATGGAAATAAGCAAAAAAAAACTATGATTACAATTTCATGAGTAGCAAAATGTTATTTAAGACAAGAAAAAAATCAGAAGTAGATATTATAAAAATGACTTGATTGACACCCAAATATCCCAAAAAATACTTTAGTATACTGCACAAATCAATTTCAATAGTAGCAAAGCAAGTTTCAATAGTTGATACAAATCAAACATGTTTTATGCAAACTAAACTTGAATCTAGAATCTCAACCAAACAATGTCTAATTGATTTCAAATTTTATATATAATGCCATTAGACTCTAAATAACCAGAATATAAATTTTCAAAAAATTTCAATGTGGTTTTATCCAATTTCACTTTGTTTTAATTTCTACAACAATATCAATAATGTCTTTGTTTAAACGACTTTTTTTTTCTTAGTTTTTATGTTACTTATATATATAGAGACACTAACAAAACAAAACAATTTTTTTTTTGTAAGTATAGTAGTTGCCACAATTCAAAAGGAATAGATGAAGACAGAAAATAATGAGTCACAACAAGTAAAAGGATATAATTTGATAAAAGGAGTCAAGCTCTGATACCAATTAATTTAAATCTTATAATTACATGGTTATGCAACCTACACGCAAGAAAGACAAATCCCGAAAAACTAAAGAGTTAGGTTTGATAAGAGTGTGATACAGAGATTACTTAAATCAAAACACCAACATTATTGAAATGAACCCCCACCCAATGAATACAAATTTATGAATGGAAAGTATAAGAAAAACACTATAAAGATAGTTGTTCTTTGATAAGTTAAATAGGTTCTTTAAATAACCAAAAAATACAAGAATATCTCTCATACACAAGCAATATTATTCTGAAATCAAAATCTATATAAAAAAAATCAAATAAAAGCTGAATAACTATGTTTATAATAGGTAAAAGGATTTTCTAAACAAGTCTGGAAAAATAATAGAAAAATATTAGTTCAAATAGAAAAAAAAATCATAAATCAATTAGAAAAATAATACAATTCCCTACAATATCTTTTGAATCTTATTTCAAGACCTTTTCAATAATCAATTGACTTTAAATTTTGACCGCATATAAAACAGAACATCTAAAAATTTCTAATAAACTTTCATTTTGATCTAATAGTCACATCAAATTTTATTTAATTTTCAAACAACTAACACAATGTTACATAGGAAAGAAACCGAAAGCACTCAAAATGGACATCAAGTAAATAGAATTAATCAACATAGAAATAAAATGTTTCAACGTACATCACAAATGAAGCCACCAAACACGACTGCCTGAGACAATAGAGGAAAGGCAGTGAACAACAGTAAAAGATGCAGCGTGATACATGGTGGAAAAAATCTAGAGGAAAGAAAATAAAAATCCCAAAAAAAAAAAATACACCCATCACATGAATGTTCATCAACTATAAACCAATAAATTGATTTAACTTGCAAGCCCTTCTCTAAGAAGTAAGAACACCAACGATTAAAAGAAGGGCTAGGAAGCTCAATAAAGAGCAGGGATAAAAATAGTGCTGATACCATAAAATCTCATAACCATTTTTATCTTTTAAAAGAATATATAAAGCCAATGCCATTTTGGATTAAAATCTTGAAAACTAAATAAATAAATTTCAAAACTTTTATTTAAAGAAACAATTAAATATATCAATATCAATGAATCAAGAATTCTTGAATTCTTGAATTCATAAACTTTTTATTTCATAGTAAGAGATATTATCAGAATAATCTATATATTAATCAAAATTACATTTTTCTTAATTAATTTTAAAAATATATATCTATGTCAATATAATACATATAGATAAATTTAATGAATGTTTTTAATGAAATTTAAACTCAAAAAATAAATAAAAAATCATACTTTTTAACTAGGAGGTTAATCCGATGCCAAAAAGTATTATGAAATCAAAAGAGAATTGTTCTTTTTTTTTTTCTTACATTGAGATCTGAACAAGGGGGGAATGCTGTGGTCCCTGCCCAGCAATATCAAATTGACCAAAAAGCGTAGCCAATTTTTTTCTTTTTTTTATCACAATGGTATACAGCCACTCAACTAAGGGCTGTTTGGTAACTAGCATTTCCTTTGCCATTTATAAATGGTGGATACAGAAAAGCCAAGATCCATTGAAGTTTGGTAAGCTTTCCCTTCTCTATTTTATTGGCAGCCACAACAATTATAGCAAACAGAGACACCAAAAACAGAGAAAAACTTTTATATACATAGAGAGTGAAGATGCCTGCTTTGATCATCTCCACAAACGTCAGCCTTGATGGAGTTGACACCTCCTCCATCCTCTCAGAAGCAACCTCTGAAGTTGCCAAGGTTATCGGCAAACCTGAGAAAGTAAGTGTTGTTTTATATTTGATCTGAAAAATTTGTCTGGCAGGTGTTGTCTGGTAGGTTTGTTAGTTTTACTGATGACTTAAAATTTGGTTGATGTCTTGGTTGGATCTTAGAAGTTTGGTTTTTAATTTTTTTTTATGAATCTAACACCACTTGATGAAGAATCCACAGCACTGGGATCTGGATTATTCAATTCTGATATGGATAGCTATGGTTTTGTTCGCCTGATTTGTGATGGTGTTTACTATGGCCTGTACCATTAGAAAAATGAAATAGATTTTGCTACATTACAGTGATTTCTTTACTCATTTATCAATACATTGGACAAGAATTATGTTCTTTACACCTCGACTTCCAACCTCCTTTCTGTGCTTTGTTAGAATACAAGCCATTGTAAACAATACCTGGGCCAGATACTCATTAGTTTTTTCTTGTCAGTTATTAATTTGTTTGGTGAAATCTAGCTATGGAATGTGCGTTCTTGACTAATTTATGTTTGTTGTCTTGCAGTATGTGATGATTGTATTGAAGGGATCAATTCCAATCTCATTAGGAGGAACTGAGGAGCCAGCAGCTTATGGGGAGTTGGTATCTATTGGTGGCCTTAGCCCTGATGTGAACAAGACTCTGAGCTCTGTAGTTGCATCAATTCTGGAGAAGAAGTTGTCAGTACCCAAGTCACGGCTCTTCCTTAAATTCTATGATTCTCAGGCAAGCCATCTCAACTCTTAATTGTCATCGAGAACGTGGATAATTGCAATGTACATTTTTCTTCATATTGCATTCTTTCTTTCTGTTTGTTCAGGCCTTTCATAGCCAAGAATATGCATGATGTTTGCATGCTTGATATCCGCATCAAATCCTGTAAATTAATCCCTTTTTTTTCCTTTAAACTGTGAGCATAGTTATTAAGTTAAATTAAACGTGCCTTTGGGTTCAAACTATACTTTTTTCTCAGATTGTGTCCTCATTAGCAGCCATTTTGTGTGGTTCTTGTTGCCACTATCAATGATACTGATATGTGCTTTATTTTGCAGGGCACCCACTTTGGGTGGAATGGTTCCACCTTCTAAATCCAGCTTCGTTCTTTGTTGTCTTCGAATTAATGTCAGAGATCCAATAAGATATGCGCCCTTGGTGTTCTGTTATTACAGAAACTTAGCCTTGTTAAGCTGTACAGAATCTACAGATATCCATCCTCATAAGCATCATGGTGCTCCCGGCACATGATCTGGGAGTGAATATCTGCTGTTATTGAACCATTGTCAGCTTATGAGCAATGTTCTTTGGAGTGCTTTGGTCTTGCTTTATGAGAAATTGTATTGTTTTTAGCTAATTAGCCAAAATCGATTTTTCTTTTACTAGTAATGAAAGGGTGTTTATATAACAGGTGTAGCCTAACGATTGGATGTATATGTAGTTGCTTTCTTTGGTGAAGCAGGTTTGAGTCTTGGTGACATTTATTTTGGTTATTACTATTTTACTTCTTTTGCAGCGCTACAGGTTGGGCCAAGTATTTTTTGAACTTGTGTAATTTTTTTTTATAAAAATAAATGAGGCGAATTGTCGCAGACGACAGCTTAAAATTCGGCTATTATTTGGTGGTTGGAAAATTGTGAAATATAAATTTTCGGTTGATAATTAATTTCCAACTATTTTTCATCTTAAAATATCTAATAAATACCATAAAAATCTTTTTAATTCAAATATTAACTTTAAAATCATTAAAAAAAAACAAAATCAATTGAACATAAAAAATAAAAACAAAACTTAATACTCACCACAATCAAACTCTTCTTCATTGAATAGAATTAGTAGACACTAAATTTAATCATTTTTGTTATTGGTATTATGATAATTAACCTTTTTTTTTTCATAATTTTCTCTTATCTCTCTCCAAGTCAATAACTGAAAAATAAATAAAATAAATTTTTGAACTAAAATAAAAATTATTGTGAATTTAAGGTGAGTGATGTATTTTCTCCATATTTTAATTTAAAACTTTATTTTATATAATTAAATAGTAAAAAAATGCAATTAAAAAAAATGGCAGGAGATTCACTGTTAATATAGATAGTGCCTGCCCTTCAACTTTTATTAGTTTTTATTAATGTAATAGATTTGAAATCCGACCAAAAAAGGGTTGGATTCTAAACGCTTTATAAATCAACTCGAGTTAATTATTTTTTATTAATATAATACTATTTTATTCTTTTAAAAAAAATACTAAAATATGGATTAGATCAACAGAATCATAGTTAACTTTTCATGTTAATCGAATTTAGTCTAGCCAATTTCATCTTTTGTTTAAATTGAAATCCAGGCAAGGCTTGATTATAGGTGGTGGGTTTTCCGAGTAAAACCCATTGGGCAAGTTTGAGGTGAACTTATTGGAGAAATAACCAATTTAGGTCCACCAGATCTTTAAATGCAAAATCCCAAACTCTAAACAAAGTTATGTCACTGTGTTTTCTTTTGGTAGAATCTCTTAAAGAATTTTAACAGTGTGTTTTTATATTGTTTTTTCAAGTATTTTTTGTTTGTTAAAATTAATTTTTGATATCATCTTATTAAAACAATAAAAAAATATTAAAAAATTAATTTAAAATAAAAAAAAAATATTTTTTTAAAAAAATTCAACTACACCACAAAAACAAACACACTTGACACACCTAACAACTGTTTTTCGAAAAGGTAATGGAGACTTCAAAGATGGATTCCCATGCCACGTTAAAATCATTAAATCAGTAAGAAAGACTTCCTTTTCTCTTTCCTGTGCTTCTCTAGAAACTACTTAGATGTTTTCTTTTTTAACACATGTTTATCCCAAAAAATGAGAATTTATATTTTTAGATCAATGAATCGTGGACGTAGCTCCAAAGATTTTCTTTTTCATGAAAGTAGGCACCAATTGCTTGCAAAGTTTTTTCCAAAAACTATACTCAAATTATTCTTCCCACCAAGACTTGTCCAATCATTTTCGGATTTTTTTCTCAAAAATATCATAAACAAAATCTACACTTTATATTAAAAAAAAAACTCTTGGAATTGCAAGATTTGCACCAAGAAATTCAGTAGATATTTTTGAGTGACAATTAGCAAACTTTGAAGTGTCAAATCAAATGAGAGCGTTTGGAAATGTGGTTGTATCCGTGTTTTTAAAAATTTAATTTTTTTTATTAAAAATTAATTTTTTTATATATTTTAGATTGTTTTGATGCGTTGATCTTAAAAATAATTTTTAAAAAATAAAAAATATATATTATTTTAATATATTTCGGTATGAAAAACATTTTAAAAAATAATCACAACCATATTCTTAAACAGTTATAATATTGCAAAATGAAAAAGGCATATGCTTCATCAAGCGAATTAAATCCCAATTCAAAAGTGGCTTCAAGCGTATTGTCTTCATTTATAAGTGGAGCCATGTCTTCATCAAATTGGCTTGAAAAGTCAATATCCAACCCGTCCGTTCCTACAAAATTGAGAAATATATAATTTAATACTAATGCGTGAAAAAAAATCCACTTCTTAAAAATAATGAAAATATAGCTTTTTTACTGTACCTAATTAACATTTACAATTCTTACTCAGAGAATTGATTTTTTTCTTAAAGGGTTTTTAAAAAAAAAATTAATTGATAATAATTTTATAATTTAATATAATTTGGTTCAATAAAAAAAGGGAGAGGGAGAGATTATTTTCCCTCAAGGCTATTTTTACAAGCCACGAGTTTTAAAAAACGGAAGTACATAATCCTCCTATATATATAATACAAAAAAAAAAGAGAAATTAAAAAACCAAGTGGAGTCAAGTAATTAAATAGATTATTCATTATTGCTACAAAAATAGGTGAAATATTTTGATGGCAATTGGTTTGTTTTTTCGAGTAAAATTCAATAACGGTGGTATTATTCACTAACTATGTCACAAAAATTAGAATAGAATCCTTAAAGTTTTTTTCGTTTAATTTTTATTTTTAGAAATATTAGAGACTATTTTTATATGAAAACAAATTAGAAATAGGATTTTAGGGTTAAAAAACTCTAAATTATGCATGATACTACAAGTCGTCTACCGCACATAAAATGACTTGTCAAAAAAAAAAGAAAATTAAAAAGAAAAGAAAATGGGAGTAAGGTGGGCGTAGATTAAAAAAAGAAAAAAAACAGAGAGACGCAACATGATATTGAATAAAAACCAAAGTTATTCTCTAGAACAGTCTCGCATCCCTCAGTGTTTGCCATCTTGGAAAAGTTGCAAGAAGAATTGTAAACGACTACCTCTCTAGGAGCCAATAATATCTCAGCTAACCGCCCCCTTTGACCAAACAAGGTATGACCATGCACCTCTATAT